>ERZ1047985.30-NODE-30-length-129211-cov-12.488603_pt1 | contig 129211 bp, 111 predicted proteins | sample MGYA00383097_ERZ1047985 | MGnify/ENA primary metagenome ERZ1047985 (study PRJEB29581, sample SAMEA5548367) | metagenome | biome: marine; feature: coastal; material: water | depth 50 m | study: Short-term variability in the microbial, nano- and picoplankton...
AAGTTTGTGATTATTTTGGTGCGCCCGCCGGGATTTGAACCCGGGACATGAGGTTGGAAACCTCAGGTGATAACCCCTTCACTACAGGCGCGCTGACCGTCCGAGCATAGGGCCTTTCTAAACTAGTTCGGTTACATCTGTTCAAATGTTAGTGGCATCTCGGAGTATTATGCTTGTGCGTCAGAGAATTGGTATTTTGTTTATGATACTCTTCTTACCAATAAATGGACCAATACTAAGATTAGTAATACAAGAACTAATTAATCGTCCCTTACCAATAGGTGAATTTGATTTTTTTGCTATCTGTGTCCTCATGTTCTTAGGAGGAGGCGTGATGACATTTACTCCAAAACTTAAGTTCGCGTTTCACATAATTGAATAAAGAATCTGAGGCCAATTAAAATGGATATTATTTAAAATCTCGGAGACTTGATCTTCTGAATAACCATTCTCAATTAACAAACTGGATAATTGATGAGTTCTTTTGGGTATTGTCTTAGGGCCGAGTACTGCACCTGGTCTTTTTTCATCATCTAAGAAATCTGTCTCCATTCCCCAATATGAATTAGACCTTGGAAGTGTTTCAACAATTTTTGATAGGCTGCCCTTTCCTACACTTACAGTTGCACTTAAACCATGAGTGAATTCCTCACTAATATCCGCAGGAGCATAATGCCTTATAGCAAGATGCCTAGATAATTTGGCTTTGTCACAAAGTGTTGCTAGATCAGAATATGTTTCCTCACCATTATCTTCCACGTGTAATTGTATACTTGTTTTTGCTTCTGCTGCTAATTTCATTATTTCTAACAATAACTCATTAGAAGCTTTCCAAATTTCATCACTTACTGGATAGTGAGGGCGCCCGACTTCTCCCAAACATATCGCATCTCCAGAAGAAATGTATTCTAATGCGATCTTAACCGCTTGGAGATGAAGAGAGCTAGATTTTTCTAAACCTATAGTATGAATTTGATGCTCCCATGCTACTGGATGAGGTCCGAGTATCACAGAGACACTGATTCCAAATTTATCACGTACTTCTGCGGCCATTTGTAAAGTATTTTGGTATGCTTTTCTATAATCAGAAGGGGACTCTGGGAGATTAGAGAAATCGGGTTTGTGTACCAAATTAATGGCAGTACCACCTGAAATAACAAATTCATTAATCGCCTCAAAAAAACGATTATTTCGATCAAGATGCATGTGTTGGTCTAATATCGGCCCTATCCACCGACCATTCTCAAACATATTTCTCACGCCAATGCGCCTTCATCGTCTAATTGTGATGACCAATATCTTATTGCCATTTCAGCAATTCTCTTGGATGTTTGTTTGAGAATCACACCCTGGCCGTTATTGAATAATAAAATTGTACACTTATGCCTTTCTGCATTTATTCTTAAGGCTCCAATTCGAGTATCATAATTGATCTCAGAAAACCTATCTGCCGCTAAATCCATCAATACTGCTCTACCTATTGAGAAACGGATAATCATTTCTCCCGAATCTACAATTAACCATTCATCTGACATCCCTAATGTCAGCAGTAATTCTTGGACCGCGAGGCGGGCAACTTCACTTCTTGAGATTCCATGCACTAAAACAGAACCTTCGGGCTCTATTACTAGTGTTGCATGTGGATTTTCATGAATTATAACTACATATTCTCCAGATAAGACACCATTCGCTAGACTAACTGCTTCATCTTGATTAATTGGTTTAGATGAAGTAAAACGAAAAGTCTGTGTTTCAATATCTAAATTTATTTTTGTCTCATCCATATTTACTCCTCCGGATTTATCAATTCAATATCCAAACAAGAACCAATTGCCTTCTTTATGGAAGGCAGCCAAGCCTGATGGATGGGTACTAACAAAGTAGTCTCCTGTGCTTCAGTATCATCAACCCTACTATTGTGTAGGTCTCTTAATGCTCCTCTTATTCGAGAAACAAATCTATTATCTCTCAAAGCAACTAATTCTTCAGAAATACCTCGCTGCTCTTCTATCCACCATGTCGCTGCTGATGCTGATGCAGCCCCTAAATCAGCATTAACACCCTTAGATAATGAAACTGAACTAATTGCATTTTTTCTTATTTTTTTCCAACGCCGACCGGTAGTTAAAGTAAGGATTAAATTAGAATAGGTCACTTGTTGATCTGCACTATTTATCTGCCATTCAACCCATTTTTCATCATCAAGACTTGGTTCAATAGCATAAACGGGAATGCCCCCTCTTGAGTTTTGAGCATGTAAAAGTAAACGTATTTGTTCGGGGTCGGGAATCATTGGCCCATCTACATCTAATTCATTCAAATCACTCATTAATCTTCCAAGTACAGTTCCTGATGCAATCGCAGAATCACGATGAACTCCGGGACTATCTTGTTCTTGCTCTGCTTCAACTATCCATGACTTCAAATCTATTGATGAGGTCATAAATGCAATTCCATGGAAACTAGAATGAGATCTTAATTTAGAAGGCATGCGTAAACATGGGATATGTGGCCAAAAGATGATTTTACCAACCTCTGGGTCTTTGAAATGATATTCACCCCAGACTAACTCCGGCATCTCCATGGCTGTCCGAAACAGTACTCAGGATTGAATACAACGGTTCGAAAATGAGTTATTTTCGTAAAAACAATATGATGGTTTCAAGTTTGATGAGTGTTTGAGAGGACTTGATAGACATGGATGAGGCATACTCCACAGACCCAGTGATACAACTAAATGAGGTATTTCCAGGAGATACCAATGCTCTAGATACATTATTTGGAGGAAGGCTAATGGCGATAATGGATACCACTGCTGGAATGGCAGCATCTAAGTTCGCTCATAGAAATTTTGTCACTGTATCAGTAGATGCACTAAAATTTAGAAGACCTGCATACCAAGGAGATGTTATTCGCACCACCGCAAAAGTAGTTTGGACCTCTCCAAGGACGGCGGGTATACATGTCATATCTTGTAGATTATCAAGGTCTGAATGGATTGGAGAAGAAATTTGCTCTGGTTTCTTTTTCATGGTTGCTATCGATAGAGATATGAAGGCAATTAATATACCACAATTCAAACCAATAACTGATGAGGAAAAGGATTTATGGAATGCTGCCCAAAGAGCAAGAGAAGCTATGAGTTGAACATAACGATAACTTTGTCACCGTTCCTTTCAACAAGGGATGGCTATTCGGATATTTGTGCCTGTACTCAATATTGCCTTCGTTGGTTCGGAAAATCTTGCCAGAAGTATCGCTAAAAAAGGAGATGTTAGAGATATTGAATCTTATGTATTCAAAGAAGAAAGAAATGGAGTTACACAAATAATTTCATTACTAAGACCACTTAAACATCCTGAAAAGATAAGGCCTTTGCTTTCAGTGTTAAATGTAGCCAAAGTCGGAATTATTGAGGTTTCGAAAGTAGATGCATCATTAGGGGAGATTTGCGTATCCTTTGGATGTGCTGGAATAAAAAAAGGACTCATAATAATAAATCCTGAATCTGGAGGTTGGGTAGATCCTGAGCAGGTGAAAATGATTATTCATCAATCGGGACTAAAAGATTGGGATTTATTTGAAACCGTACCTGATGAACATGAAATTAGAGAGAAGTTATTTTCTCTAATGGAATATACAAAAGGAAATGAAGGAAGTTTAATTATACCAGTCGACCAACATTTTAATGTTAAAGGAGTTGGTTTAGTGGCAATCGGATATGTACAATCTGGCTCTGTATCTAAACACGATACAATACAGGTTTTACCTGCAGAAGAAAATGGGATTGTTCGAAGTCTACAAGTAATGGATGATGATGTAGAAATCGCTGTATCAGGAGATAGAGTTGGCTTAGCAATAAGAAATCTTAGAGAAGAAACGTTACACAGAGGTTGTATGGTTACACATTTAGATTCAGGAGCGTTAATTAAGAATACTGAATCTACTTTTGAAATAAACAAAGCGCCTTTCCAGAAGCGAGAGTTAGAGGTCGGTGACATAATACATGCAGCAGTAGATATGCAATTTGTAGTTGGAAGAATTACCAATAAAGAAAAGTCAATTGTAACTGTTGATTGGGAGGTACCCCTATGGACAAGGTTAGAACGGAGCCCTCCGGTAATTATTTCTCAATTAGACGCCATGCCCATGCGCATTATTGGCACTACCGTTTTCTAAAAAAACGGCGAGAGACAAAACATACACGAAGAGACTGATTTATCGGGTCAATGAACCGAGTTATTATATCGTCAATGAGTCGCTCGCGTGCTGGATGCACACGTTCGGGCGTAATGCCCGACCGGATGAGGGAGAGTCGGCACTGTTCGGCAACCTCTCTTTGGTTGGGGTAGGGGGTAAATTCAGGATTACCATAACTCAGCGTCAGCTAGTTCTATCAAATAGCCTAAAAAAAGGTATAAGACTTGATTTGGCTTCTATTTCGAGAACTAGGAGTATCGATATTCCAAAAGTACCTGCAGGTACTGTGTTATGGGGGGGAGCTGCCTGTTACTTAGGCGCTACAGCATTAATTCCACCTCTCGGATATGCTGTCTCGATTCTAGGTGCTAGTTCAGCAATCTCATACTTTCTATTCAAAAATCCCGCACTAGTTATTGAAACTAATATTGGAGACAGACACATAATTCAATCGAGGTTGAATGATCAAGAAACTCTATTAAGAATACAAATGATTATTCAAAAGGTAAGTAATGGTCAATCAGTTGCAGAAGCAAAAGCATCCTTAGAAAGAGAATTTAGAAGTACAAATACTATAATGAAACCGAAAAGGCTCCTTAGTGCACCAAATATGGAAGAGACAAAAATAGATATTGATAATCAAATTCAGCCCTTACAAGATTATAATGAACCCACTGTCGATTACAATAGAGTCCATCCTGAGGAGAATATACCACTTTTTGAAACTCAAGTACCAATTATAGATACAAATTTTAATACACATGTAAATTTAAATGAGAATAGGCAAGAAATTACTGAAAGAACTTCGGCATATCAACAAACATGGGGTAGAAATGAACCATCATGGTATAATGAGAAAAAAACAGAAAATCGTACCGAGTTCGATACTGAAAATATGGGTTCTGATATGTTTGGTTTTGAATTAGGTGGAATGTTTGATGCTGACCCTGCTCCATCATCATTAACAGAACCTGTAAATTATTCACCACCGCCTTTACAAGAATCATCTTATTCTGCACCTGAACAATATATTGATCAACGAAATAAGAATAATGATTCTGAAATCTCAATCTTTGGGGCATACAGTACAGGAACAGAAATACACGAAAGACCAATATCGAGTGCAGAAATGATAAAGGCTGCTAATGGATTAAAACGTAGCCCAATGAATAATTATCAGAACGGCCTATTACCTGCACCAACGGATGAAGCCGTGAGAATAGAATGTAAACCAGGCTTGGTAAAAAAAGCTAGAGCTCAACAATCATTACGAAGAGAAGCACAAATTAATGCTGCATTACCTGAACCTACTGACTTAGGAGAATTCCCCGGATTATTGAAAATTGCTAATTCGCTTGGAGACGGGCGGTTAGTACTAAGAAAACCGCCGGTTAGAAAAAGAAAATTGGGTATTCTTGAGAGGATTTTAGTACCTAGATCTCGTAATTACATGAGCGAAAATCTAAGTTATGCCTCAGAATATGGCGACCCAGATGGAATCGAAGTAAACGAAAAATCTAGGTTTCAAACTCAACAGCACCTAAGGCTAAGGAGTGATCAAGAACATCAAGCAGATAGCGCGAATAATAGAATTCTAAACATAAATAATACCAAGCCTTCTCTATCTGGAAGAGATGCTATGGACCAAGTAGTTAATCGTGTTTCAAGAGGTGAAGAACATAGCCCTACAGTATTAATTGCTGAAGAACAACCTATGTTGAAATTCAATCAAATGCGTAGAACTTCAAATAAAGATGATTCAGGACATGTAAGAGGTATCAGAAGATTGGAATAAATTACAAACCGACAATTCTTCTAAATCTATCTAATCTTGCATGATACAATCCGCGCTGAATTTTAGAAATACTGGAAGTCCCTAAGCCACCTATTGTGAAAGATGCAGTAACAGTTGCATGAATTAAAGCATTACGAATAGTATCGATATCATTCAATGCACCTGGCCTCCCAGATATGTTTGCTAAAAATGCACCAGCAAATGAATCACCGCATCCAGTAGGATCGACAACATTGGCTATCGGGTAAGCAGGTAGGGCAATAAATCCAAATGGAAACTTAGCAAGTACTCCACTACTCCCTCTCTTGACAATGATACAACGTGGACCATGACCAGCCGACTCTCCACCATACAAAGCAGAACCTGACTGAAGAGAGCTAATAGCACGGGGAAGAACATCATCATGAGCGATAGCACAGACTTCTTCTTCATTCAGTATTGCTATATCGACTTTACGAAGAGCTTCTGAAAGTGTTTTTTCTTCTTCCTTTATCCATAACATAAAAGAATCAAGGGCTGTAATTACTGCGCTGGGGCATTGATCTAATACCGAAACTTGAGTTGCAGGATGAGTATTAGCACAGAACAACACTTGAGGAGTTCTCCACGATTCTGGCACCTCTGGATTGAAATTTTCTAATACATTGACATCAGTCGAAATAGTTTGAGCATTTTCCATAGAACCTTGATATTTACCTGACCACCGGAATGTATCGCCATTTCGCATCACTACTCCTGCAAGATTTAATCCAGAAGATTCTAGTTTTAATTGATCAGATGTAGAAAAATCCTGTCCAACTGCGCTTACAATACCTATTTTAGGAGATTTTTGGTTATCATCTAGGCTATGGAAGGCTGCTGATAAACCAGCATACGTAGCTGCGCCTCCTAATAGGTCTGAACCCTCTACTTTGGGGGTCGATATATCGTCATAACCAATACTCCCTACAATCACTATTTCCAAAATACTACCTCCTCATAACAAGTTTTTATGTTCTTCGAGATAGTGTATAGTAATATTTCTTTTACGGAAGTCATCTTCTGATAAAATCGCTTGATGTAGTGGGATTAAAGTATCAACACCCAATAATTTCGTTTCCGATAAAGCCGCTTTCAATTTTGCAATAGATTCATCCCTAGAAGGAGCCCAAACAATTAATTTCGCTAACAGACTATCAAATGAAGAAGGCATGTCGTAACCAGTATAAGCGTGAGTGTCAATTCTCACACCAGGACCACCTGGCCAGTGACATTCCCATAATTTACCAGGAGATGGTGCTAAAGTAACAGGATTTTCTGCATTTAATCTAACTTGTATGGCATGACCATTGATATTAATATCATTCTGCTTAAGCCTTATTTCTTCGCCCGATGCTACCCTTATTCCTAAAGATACTAAATCAGTCCCAGTAATCATTTCTGTAACCGTATGCTCAACTTGTACTCTAGGATTAACCTCTAAAAAATAAAAATCTCCATTAGAATCCCTGAGAAACTCAAACGTAGCTAATCCACAGTACCCTACTGCCTTAGCGCCCTCGACTACTTTATTGCCAATTTCTTGCCTTATTTCTTCGGATAACCAAGGACCTTCTTCAAGTATTTTCTGATGCCTTCTTTGGATTGAACAAAATCTTTCACCAAAATGAATCGCATCTTTACCATCTCCCAAAACTTGGAATTCAATATGCTGTGCACCTTCGATAAATTTCTCTAAAAATACTCTATCATCGCCGAAAGCAGAAAGTGCACGCCCTTGACAAAGTTGCATAGCAGATTCAAATTCCTCAGAAGATTCTACCACTTGCATACCTATACCACCTCCTCCGGCTGCCGCTTTTATGATTACAGGGAAACCAATTTCTTCAGCGATTATTGACGCTTCTTCCGGATTTGATATGGGACCTGGTGAACCTCTAGCAATAGGAAGACCCGCTTTTGACATCGCCTCTCTAGCAGTAATTTTATCGCCTAATAATTGAAGAACTTCAGGGCTGGGGCCAATGAAAATTATCCCCTCTTCAGAAAGTCTTCTCGCAAAGGTAGGATTTTCAGCGAGAAAACCATAACCTGGATGAACTGCGTCGGCTCCCACCTCTTTGGCGGCTGCAACAATTGCTTCGATATCTAAGTAAGACGCCAGAGGGTCATCGCGAGGGATATATACGGATTCATCTGCCAATCTTACAGGAGTCGATATCCTATCCTCTCGGCCATATATCATTACCGCCTCTATGCCTAATGAATGTAGCGAACGAAGAATTCGTAGAGCGATTTCTCCACGATTTGCAATGAGGACTCTTCTAAACATCATTCTCTGGCAACGAAAGGTACACTATGATTGCATCGGAAAAAAAATCCTAAATTTAACAATCAATAGACATCTCGCAAGTAACGCTTTTCCTTTTTCATCATACTTTCTTCAACGAAAGATTTAGCATCTTCTTGACTCATTTCACCATGCTCAGAACAAATATCAATCAATGTTTGATGTACATCTTTAGCCATTCGGGATTTATCTCCACAGACGTAGAAATATCCACCGCCATGAATCCAATCCCATATTTCGGAACCATTTTCTCTCATCAAATGCTGGACATAAACCTTCTCGGAACCATCACGTGACCAAGCAAGGTCGTGTTTATTGAGTATACCTCGATCTTTCCAATCATCCATTTCTTCTTTGTAGTAATACTCGCCTTCCTCAGTCCAGTCTCCGAAGAATAACCAATTCCGACCGCTGTCACCATTCAAATCTCTTTGTTGTAAAAAAGCCCTGAATGGAGCTATTCCAGTACCAGGACCTACCATAATACAGTCAACATCTCCCTTTTCAGGCAAAATAAATGACCTAGTAGGGGACATGAATACACCAATTGGAGTTTCTTCAACTATACATCTATCCGAGAGATAGCCCGTAGTTAATCCGGCCTTATCTCGTTCATGATAACTATAACGTACAATTCCTACGGTTAAATGAACTGTACCTGGTTCAAACTCAGGACTACTAGCTATAGAATAAAGTCTAGGCTTTAATCGGTCCATGCCCTCAATAAATTCTTGAGGAGTGAATGAAATATTACTGAAATCCCTAAGAGTGTCAACATAATCTCTAGTCCACATATAGTCTTCCATGGATTTTGGATCAGAGGTTAATTTATTCCAAAGTTCCTCAGCAGGATCATTTGGAGAAATAATCTCAGAATAACCCGATGGCAAATCATCTTCATTCCCTGAACCATTCCAACTCATAACAGTTGAACCATCCGATGTTGAAACTCTATCTCGACTAACTATTTTGATTTCAATAGGGCCATCACCTGAAACTACCCTTGAACCGAGACCTTCAATCCATTTTTTCGAGACTCTATGAACCTCATATCTCGTAGATAATGCTTCATGTAGACTACAAATACCCAGATTAGTCTCTACTTGCTCTTCACCGGTGAAACCTCCCAACGAGAGAAGATCAGCTACTATTTCAGGAGGACAAATGGGTATTACACCCAGCGCATCACCTGCCTTGTATTCTAATCCAGAGTCTCCTAAATCGAAGACTATGTGGCGAGTTTCTTTACCTGAACCTTTACCATTAAGAACATAGTTCTCAGTTAATTTAGATGTATAGGGATTTTTTGCGCTCCAGTCAGTCATTACAACACCTCAACTATTATACTGCCCGAGTTGAAACCTGTTTATGAATAGATGCTGAAGAAGAGCAGTATTAAGTCACCTTCGAAGCGATTAAGTCAAGTCTGAGATACCTAGTCGACAACTATGAGTCGCATCGACTTCCTAGGTACTGGCAATGCCTTTACACCTTTAGGGAGATCACATGCACTAGCAGTGATTGATCGAAAAATTATGATCGACGCGCCTCCATCACTAATTCCTCAACTCCGAAAATTTGGAATCAGAACCTCCCAAATTAGTCATTTATTATTCACACATTGGCACGCAGATCACACATTCGGGTTCCCATTCTTTTTACTAGAAAGAAAATATATTTCTGATACAAAGAATGAACAAGAACTGAATATTTATCTAAGACCTAGAGGTAAAGAATTTCTAACTAATCTATGTAATATGGGATTTCCAGGAAGCTTAGAAAATGAGTTTGATACAATGGCTAATTGGAATGAAATGGAAGAGGCAGAACTTACAGGCACTAACTGGAAATTCGAAAGATTTCCCGTGTGTCATACCCCTGAAACCGATCCACACGGCTATGAATTAAAACATAAAAATAAGTTTGTAGTATTACATTGTGGAGATTCGGGGCCTTGTGAAGAAATTGAGAAAAGAACTGTAAATGCCAATGTCATAATTTTAGAAATGGGTATGCCAGACATAGGAGATTTTCCTTACCATTACACACCTAAAGGCGTAAAAGATCTTTCTGAAAGAAACCCTGATAAAATGATTTTAGTCACTCATAATTATGCAAGCTCAAAAAATAATTCCGAAGGTTTTCCAATACCTGATTTACCTGAAAATGTTCATCAACTAGAAGATGGGGATGCAATAATATTTGATGAAAATGGGCCAGTCAAATTGTTAAAAAAAGGTGAAGAAAAATAACTTCCGTTATATAGCAGAGAAAAAGATTCTTTAATATTCAATAGAAAAATCTCTAAAAAAATAAATTTAAGAAGTTTGCAGAAGGAAATTATTTGTTTTTTAAAAAAAAAGATTAATGTATTAAAAATTCATCATCTAAGAGACAATGTTTTGAAATGTTAAAAAAAGAAAGAAAATAAGTCACTGGATAAGTATTAATTGCGAAAAATTAACAATGAGAACACTTTGATATAAACCATACTAAAGGAATAAAATCTAAGCCTTACCTCACCTCGGTTTGGAATCACTTATTACCTCCAAGCGTCTCGTCAAGAATCCCCGTTGTTCTAGCGACCTTCTCCGAGTATGGTAATAGGACACGGGAGATAACATAACACAGTGGTGATAAAAAATGGAGGGAAATATTTTCGAGAAAATTCTCGGACAAGAGTCTCTTTTCATAGATCGTAAAGCATTTGACCATGCTTTCGAACCTAGTAATCTACCTCATAGAGAACAGGAAGTCGAGTCATTAGTAAGAAATCTGGTCGATGCATTAAATGGCCATATCCCATCTAATATGGTACTTTATGGAGTACCAGGATCTGGTAAAACAGTAGTGACAAGATTTGTTCTAGGCCAATTACTTGAGAAGGGTAGGCAGATGGGACATCCGGTCCAAACTTATGAAGTAAACTGTAGAAATGTCGATACTAAGTATAGAGTAGTTCAGACTCTTGCCAGTCAACTTAACCAACGTGGAGACTCGCCTATACCATTCACCGGTTGGCCAACTGATAGAGTACTTGAAACTCTTATACAACGGATGGACAGAGTAGGGGGGGTACATATCTTAGTTTTAGATGAAATTGATAATCTAGTTGCTAAGGCTGGTTCAGGTTTACTTTATAGTTTAACTAACTTAAATACAATATTAAAAAATGCTAGATGCTGTATTATTGGTATTAGCAATGACTTGAATTTTACACAAGAATTAGATCCGCGTGTTAGCTCAAGATTGAGCCAAGAGGATATTGTTTTTCACCCATATGGGGCTCAAGAAATTCAGGACATATTACAAGAAAGAGTTCGTATGGGACTAAAGATTGATTCTTTAGAAAGTGGAGTCATCCCATTATGTTCTGCTTTAGCAGCACAAGAGCATGGAGATGCAAGAAGAGCCTTGGATTTATTGAGAATTTCAGTACAGAAAGCCGAGCAAAGATCTCAAACTAAAGTTGATCCTAAGCATGTTCGTTTAGCTCAATCTCAACTTGAACATGACCAAGTGACTCCTGTTTTGAGAACTCTGCCTCTACATCAAAAATTAGTGTTGTTTTGCATAATAATAAATGAAGAAAATGGAACAAGAAATATATCTACAGGAGAAATTTTCAGAACATATTCTCAAGCATGTATGAAGATAAATATTGAACCTCTAACTCCAAGAAGAATCTCAGCACTAATCAATGAATTGGATACTCTCGGATTAATTATGGCTAGGAATGTCAGTAAAGGCCGAGGTGGCCGTAGTAAACAAGTAAACTCTGCAATACCTAAAACTATAGATTCAATTAAGATTCTAAGTCTTAATGACCCCCAAATAGAAGAAGCCGCTCAAGGAAAATATATGCTACAAAGTAGACTTTAAGGATTATACCGTCGATGAAACCGTTAAACCAAAAGGGTAGGTCGCCGACTGTGATAAACATGACTCAGACAGACTGGAATGAGGCTCTAACAAAACCAAGTAGCATGGTTTCAACTGCTGCAGTGATGCTAGGTTTTTGGGTGATAATACTATCAATTGTAAATATATTTGAGGGTGCTTATTCACCTGGTTACAAGGTTACTTGGCTAGGTTTCCTAGGATTTTCAGGGGAGGCCTTTGCAGCAAATGACACCGGTTTTGTTATTGACGATGCAGTATTTGCAATATTTGGAGTTATCTTAATTGGAGCAGGTGATTATGGTATGAAGAAAGCAAATACTCAGGTAGATGCTGGAGAGGATGTTTCCTCAAGAGGTGTTATATCTTGGATTTTAGATTTACCAAATAGTGATTTTGTAAAGAACACTATCAAAGCAGATAATATGAAAGAAATGATTTCAAGTTGGCTTGTAATAATAGGGATATTATTCTACATTGTTTGGAGTATAAAACATACCACATGGGTCGACCCTGGTGTCTATTCTGTAATGATTTCATTAGTAGCATTTGGATTGGCTTTGAATCTGAGTTCAAAAGTAGAATGATGTAATATTATCTTTCTTCAAAAAGATTAATCAAACTCTGACAACGAGATTTAGAATCCAAACCAGTAATCCTTACCACAACACCTTGATTCGGTTGACCGTATAATATAGCTGCATTTATTGGAGCCAGTAGATGCAATAAAAGAGGAGCTAGGTCTTCTTCACCGTCAACAACGATCAGTGTCTTAAGGCGATTAATGGTCCAATTATCAATAGCAATTTTACAGGATTCGAATAATGATTTCGTTAGCACGCCAGGAGGATTCTGGCATTCGATTACACAATCATATAGAGATTGATCTATTTCTCTAAACCCTTCCCACACCATACGCTTTGTTTTTTCATCAATTAAAGCAATATTCGCAATATTGCCTATATCCTGTAATGATTTTACGGTTACGTCACCGACTCCAATTATTGGAGAATTATTCTCTATAATTGAATCTAATGCTTTTTTAATGGCAATAGAATGATCGGATTCAGGGCCCTCGAATAGAGTGCCAAAAGGTTCTTTCAGCAAAGTTTCTGCTTCTTTTGTTATATGGATATCAGAGCCAAAGGAGATTTTATCAAACCAGTTATTACCATAAATATCGATAACTCCATTCCTTATCCTAGTACTAGAAATTACTTTGCCATCTCTAGAATAAACATGCGGTACCTCAACAATCGCTAATTCATCTAAATTGTTCAAAACCCTAATTTTATTAATTTTTACACAATTCCCTATAGTTTCATTTGTGCAAAAAATTGCCTTAGCATCTACATGATAACTTGCAGCACCAAATTCATCAACTAACTCATGGAATGAAACTCTAGAATTGTCACTTTCGGAAAGATGAGATTTAATATTATCACATCTTTTTTGCCAAGATTGAATTCGTGGATCTTTCTGCTGAGCAATATTGTCTGAAACAACCCATATCTCTAAATTTTTACAAAACAAAAGACCTGTTTCAATCAATTTCTGATGACCTATATGGAAAAATTCGAATGTCCCCCCAACAAGTCCAAGGCTCTTCATTGACCTTCCAACTATACACATATGACTTGAGAACTGCGGAAGTAAAGTGTGCCCCGGAGTGTAACGGAGCCTTTCACCGCACTTTCATGCTCTGACTCCTGACCCCACCCCAGGACGTATGTTGGATTGTGGGGTAGTCCCTAGAATCATCCCTTTCGGTCAACAGGGGACCTTACACAATCCATACCGTCTGTATTGCGCCAGAGGTCATTCTGAAAGGAATAATCTCTTCAATTATTACACAATAAGTCACTCTGGTCTTCGACAGACGGAGACCCATATCTGTGGTACCGAGTTTCATCCTATTACCTCCGGCTGGGGGTTTTGTCAACTCGGTGTTGCCAGTTGGGCAGGTCAATCTAACCAACACTTATTCAATAACTCATCGTTTCAATACAAATCAAAAATAATATTATTAAAACCTAATTAAAGATTTATTGAAGCCATATTTTCGGAGAAACCAGTCTTTTTAGAAATTAATCTTTCTCCAATCTCTGCATTACCACTAAATGCTACTTCAGGAGGTATATCTGGCCATTTATGTAAAGGTTGAGCGAGCCAACCCGAAAGAAGATGTGTTTTCCCTGGATTGGGAGGGACATTTCGAATTGATGATTCAATTGCATCCAGAAGATCTACTAGAGAATTAGCTGATTCAGGCAGCCCTTCTCTTTCCCTACGCCCTCTGAGTTTACGAATTAATAGCGAATAAATTTCAGGGTTAAATCCAGGGTGTGAAAAATCTTCAAGACCTGGTGCATTACCTAATTCACCAGAAGGCCTCAACACAAGGGCAATCCAAGGCTTAGAATTTGATAATAACCATTCGGTTAGAGAATCATTGTTTAGTAACCTTAACAATATTTCAGAGGATAAATGAGCCCACCAATCATAAGGTAACCTCTCGATGATTAGATTGACCTCTTCATTAGTCAATTCTTTATTATCAATTGTGTGGCTAATTAACGTCGACCATATCTTAAGATCGTGATCACTTGACAAATTTTGGCCTTTGAGTAAAATCCTATTTATTACTTCAGGGAAATTATCATTTTGGCCTCTTTTCGCAGAATATAACCAAGAAACGCCTTTAAGTGCATTGAGAGAATTTTTAGGTGGAGATGCTAACCAGGCTTGTAATGACCATTCGGTTAAATCATTATGTAGATAGTCGGGAATCCAAGCAGCATTTGCTAGGAATTGTCCAGCAACCCAAGCAGTTCCACTAGAGGCATCGATGGAATCTACTGCCGGTCTAGTCCTAATTATCGTCTCTCGTTCTTCTCTTATCTTTCTCTCTAATTCCCCTGCAAAATAATCAAGTATTTCTTCGGTGGCCTCATCTGCAAGTTCAGCTAGTTTATCGAGAGGAATATGGTCTATATCGAATAGAATTAACCATTCTACTGAGATGCGATCTTTGAGGCGTTGCCATCTAGGCCATCGAGTATGCTTGGGAGATGCTATCCAAGCGGCGATTGGATAACGTGCTTCCATTTGGTTAGCCCACTCTTCATTGCCATTGGGAAATTGGGAAATGGCAGATTGAGCCATAGAAAGATAACCTTGCTCCAGTTCATCATGCTTGTATCCACTAAAACTAGTAAGGCCGACTATTTTCCAAGGAGTAATTTCTTCAGAAATCAAGTCATCATTTATTGGTAGGTTACTGGGTATATCATTTACCAACTTTAATGGGATTATTTCTCCAGAAGATGTTTGAAGTCTTAACCATGGCAACGGCCTTAGATAGTCTGGATAAAGAAGATTCAGAGAATTTGTTGACGAAGAGATACTATCTTTGATAAGTACCCTAAGTTTTGGATGTATGATTGCTGATGACTGAATTTCACTAGAAATATCGTCATCGAGTTCTAAAACTAATGGTGGCCGTTCTTCTGAGGATATAACCCAACTAACTAATGATTCCACTGCATATTTACCCAACCCCCTAATGTCAAGTTTCCTTATTGACTCTTCATCAGTTGTGAAGATTGTATTACTCCAGTCTCTCCTAAACTTACGCCAAGTAGAATCATCCGTTCGAACTTTCCGTGTGGACATTATTCGATCGCTTAATGATTGTACTCTTTTCTTTAATTCAGATTTAGGTAGTCTAGGATGGGCTTTCATTATCCAAAACTCAAGAGCAGATAGAGGATAATGGTCACTTTCAAGATTTAATCCACCTAAATCAGCAATAATTAGAGAATTTATTCTGGCAGTTCTTAGGAGCATTGTTTTTGAAAGACTATCAGGCAGAATAGCAATTAAAGGCACTTTAGGCCTTATTTCTTGGCAGAGTTCATGGCATTCTCCCAATGTCCATTCTCCTCGATGGAATGTATTTTCATTCAATGGTGGATTTTGTCTGACCTTAGGTAAGTCAAACCAGGTACCTATAGTCATCGCAATTGGGTTTTTTTCGTCTATCAAACTAGCTCTAATTATTCCAATAACTGACCTTTGAGAAGAATATGTTTCAATTTTTTCAGGGTCATTTGAGAGAGAAGGAGGAGGAGCAGGAGTCAATGATTGTAAGTCGAACCATCGAGGATTCCTTTCTTTGAAAATAGCCCAATTCCACCTTACCCCTTCATTTCCAATGGAATCAGGATTGATAATATCAAGTTGGGGTGGCCTATCTGGAATTAATAACATAGGAGACTTTGGAATTGAAGATAATCCAATCAATATGTTTTTTCCATCTTTATCTAAGATGCAAAACTTATCATTTTCAGATGGTAAAGGTAGGGCCTCTATTGCTCTTGACCTCTCATCGGAGCGGATCCTATCCCAACCTAAATCAGTCAAATGCAAATATGCACCACGACTCCCAGCAGTTAAGTCACTGGAGACCAGTCCTTCGTTTCTGAGTCTTCTTAACTCAGCAGAAGCATGAGGAATCTGAAGCCCTATATCTCTTGCTAAAGAACTGACAGTCTCTCCACCTTCTGATAGTCTATTCAAAAGTCTCCTGCGATATCGACTACGTATCTTAGTAGGTGTAGAAATAAAACCGGGAACTGTGTCAAATTCACTATCTTCTGACACCAATGACTCCCTCCGTAATCAACCACTACAGAACTATGTATTAAATTATGCATTTTAGTTACATTAAGTTACACATTTCTAGTGGAAAAATAACCACTTTCATTTTAACACCAAAAAATAACATAGAAAGTCGATTAATAATGCAACGATATGTAACTAAATTGAACAATAAGTTGCAGAAGCATTATATCACCCCCCGCCACCCTACCTATATCGAACAGGTAGCCGTGTCCGATTGAATGAAGGAAAGATGACTATGGATACGGATATAATTCGAGAGTTAGTCAAAAAGTACCTTTCTGAAAAACCAAGGAATACTACCGAAATTAATGGATTGATATCACAGCAAACAGATATTAATCCATCATTCGATCTAGCTGCAATACTAGAATCCGACCCCACCATAGTAAGAATTGGAAGAGTCAGGAGAAGTGGAGTAGTGGGTAAAAAATCACCTTTGTCGGAATGGGCTACCGAAGAGTGGGTGAATCATCATGAAAGAGAACAGCCAGAAAAAAAGGAGAGGTGAATATGAGAACAACTAGACTGAGACAAAAAATTAAAAAATTCCTAGATACTAAGGGTGAAGCGAATACTACAGAGATTCTAGAACACGTAAACTCAACCATGAGGCATGGAACAACTCCTCAGCAGTTGGGCAATGTTTTATCTAAAGACAAAGATATTATGAAAATTGCAACAACAAAACGTGGCGGGGCGCTCTCCGGAAGATATGAAATATGCGTTTGGCAGCTAAGACCTGGCGCCCAAGATAATCAACAATAAGTCACCCTGGATCAAACTGATTCTAGATCGATTTTCCAATCTCCTGTTCGAGCTAGACTATTCATATTCGCGCGATGTAAAAACACTGATTGACTTTTTTCAGGATTTCCCTCGGCCCAAGTCTTCAATGCATTTGCAAGCAAAGCCCGCCCGTAAGAATAAGATAATTGCCACGGATGCAGAGTATCCATTGAATTCATTAAATTCAAATGCGCAGTGGCATCTTCATCCGATTGCCCTCCTGATAGGAACACAATACCTGGTAATTCGTGAGGAACGTGCCTAGTAAGGCAATCAACCGTCATATTCGCGACCTCTTCACGCGTTATCTGATTTGAGTTAAAGGATCCTGCGATAATCATATTCGGCTTCAATAAAGCACCTGGTAAATGTACTCCTTGAATACGACACTCCTCAAATGTAGCGTCGAGAATCTCAGCAGTTACATCATAACAGGTTTGGGCGCTGTGATTACCTGCCATCAGAACCTCAGGTTCAATAATGGGAACTAATCCTTGCTCCTGACAGATTGATGCGTATCTTGCTAGAGCATGAGCATTTGTAGAAATACAGGCCTTACTTGGCATACCGTCATCGATTTTTATTACTGCTCGCCACTTGGCAAATCTAGCACCCATAGAAAAATATTCTTTGCATCGATCTCTTAAACCGTCAAGTCCTTCAGTAATTTTTTCGCCACTATTATTTGCCAAATCTTTAGCACCAGTATCTACCTTGATCCCAGGGTGTACACCTATGGCAGATAATGCCTCGGGTACCGAACGGCCATCGTCCATTTCCTGCCTAATAGTTTCATCAAAAAGAATAACACCGCTAATCGAATCTTCATACCCCTTAGTAGAAAAAAGATTGGTCCTATATGACCTTCTGGTTTCTGAGGTCGCAGATACACCTACTGCTTCAAGCCGGCTAGACATCGTACCGTTACTTTCATCCGCTGCAAGAATTCCTTTACCTGCTGCAACTAAATCACTTGCTGTTTTCTCAAGTAGTCGAGTATCCATATAATATCCTCATGCTTACGTGAAGACTATAGAAAATGAAGGCATCGCTTTAACAATCTGTAATTAAGTAGAGTGAGTCCCACTTACAAACTTATGAATTCCATTAGCAACATCAATTATTTCAGATTCAACAGAATATGTATTTCCATCCTGAATCACTCCTTTAGTTCGACCTTGACAAACTCCTGTTCCAATAAATAATGAGTCTTCAGAAGAACATAAATCATCTCTCTTCCATAGCCTTTCTATGTCACCATCAATCATTTCTTCAGCCCTACTTCTATGACCTTCATTCTTGAAAACTAAACGCCCTTCAAATGGAGCCCCTAGTCCTCTTAATGCAGTGGCAGTAATTACTCCCTCTGGAGCAGCCCCAATACCCATCAACAAGTCAATGTCTGAATTAGGATCTGCTGCATTTAGAGCTGCAGCAATATCTCCATCACCTATTAGAACTACATTTACTGACAACTCTCTCAATTCTTTAATTAAAATTTCGTGCCTTGGACGATCCATAACTACTACATTGAGACTGTCGATTGGTTTAGCTAAAGCATTAGAAGTTGCTTCAATATTGTAAGCAGTGGAAGCATCCAAAGATATCTCCCCCATTAATTTAGGAGAACCTGCAATTTTATTCATGTAACAGTCTGGAGCGTGTAAAAGTGCACCTCTGGGTGCAGCAGCAAGAACTGCCATAGCATTAGGCATATCATAAGCAACATGATTAGTACACTCTAAAGGGTCAACTGCGATATCAATAGCAGGAGAAAGTGGGTCACCTTGTAATGACCCCAATGGCTCACCTATCCATAACATAGGTGCATCGTCCCTCTCGCCTTCCCCTATCGCTACACGACCATTGAAAGGTACTTTGTCAAAAACTGACCTCATAGCTTCAACAGCAGCACCATCTGCAGCTTTACCATCGCCTTTACCTATCCATTTAGAGGCTGCAATCGCAGCGGATTCAGTTGCTTGAAGGAAGTACTTCTCAAAATCTGCTGTTGCCATGTTGCCTCCGAAGGTCAATCAGCATTCAATGATGTTGGTCACCCTTGCTCTTTCTAACTACATGGACACCATCGATTCGAGAATTTGGATATTGCCCATTGTCATCTTTTTCGATAGATTTGAGCATGTCCCATGCACACAATAATCCCGCATTAACTCCGCATAGCGCTTCCATCTCTACACCTGTTCGCCAATGTGTCCTTACTGTGACAGTGCATCGTAGTTTATCCCCCTCAATATTCCAAATGACCGAACAACCTTCTATGGGGATTAAATGGCAATGAGGCAGCATCCTAGGCGTGTCTTTCACGGCTTGTATTGATGCAATTGTAGATATCTCCCTGACATCTCCTTTGGGAGACTTACCACTAACTGCAACAATCCCTTCATTAGATAATTGAAGAGTCCCTGTTGCAACTGCCTCACGAAAAACTGCTTCTTTGCTACCTACATCTACAATTCCTGTCCATGAATTGGTTAGTTCCTCGTGACTCATACATTCTCTCGGAAGAAGTACTCGTTATTCAGACAAACGGAGAATATGTATACAAATCGAATCCTATTATTTGAATCCTAACCCAATCCTTGTTTCCACATTTCACCATCTGATCTAACTTCTTTCTTCCACAAAGGCGCCTGTAATTTTAATTCAGTAATTAGCCAAGAACAAGCTTCGAATCCGGAATCTCGGTGTTTAGAACCAACATGAATGCAGACTATTGGTTCGGAGGGTTTGACTATACCTATTCTGTGAGCAATTACAACGGAATGAATATTAAATTTATCAATAGAAGACTCTGATATTTCTTGAAGAACTGGAGATAATTTTTCTTCCCAAGAATCGAATTCAAGTCTCTCTACGGTGACGTCATTATCATTACCACGAGTCAATCCCACAAAAGATACTACACTTCCACAGTTATCAATATTAAGTAGAGAACGTAGAGTTTCTGGTTCAAGTTTTTCTGCCTCTACACGAACAATAATTCTGTCACTAGACATGCCTCATAACTCCCGACTTGATATGCTCGAAAGTAAATTCTCGAATGAACTCTTTGATTGCGAATAACCAAACGTTTCAAACATTAGACCTCATACGGAAATGCATGGGCGGGAAGATTGACATCCTTGGAGCAGGACTATCTGGTCTTGCAGCGGCAACAATCCTTGCTAAAGCCGGAAAGGAAGTTCATGTCCATGAAATCCGTAAAGATAGCGGGGCTAGATTCGATGGAGATTTTCAAGGAATTGAAAATTGGACCAGTGATATTGATTTCTTTGAGGAGATGAGAGAATGGGGTTTAAATCCTGACGAATTCAAATCAAATGCCTTTGAAATAATAGATTTAATACACCCGGATGATGTAATTACAAATCCAAAAACAAAAGGCGCTGCTTTCAGAGTTGTGGAAAGAGGGACTGATGAACATTGTATCGATCAAGGATTCAAACGAATGGCTATTGCTGCTGGTGCTGAAATACATTATGAGTCCAAAGTCGACCCGAATACTTGTGATATTATTGCAGCTGGGCCAAAGGATTCGAGTGCTATTGCTTTCGGAGAGATTTTTCATACTGAACATCCCAATCATGTTGCATTCCAGCTAAATGATAAACTCGCCCCCGGAGCATATTCATACCTCATCATCATAGATGGAGTTGGACTAATTTGCACCTGTCTTTGGAGACAACAAAAAAAATCAGGGAGATATCTCAATGAAACTATCGCTTGGTATGATGAGCATTATGAATTGAATAGAAAGCCAATAAAAAGAGTTGGGGGGAAGGGTGACTTCAGTTTGCCTACAAAATATATTCATGAGAATAAAATTTATGTTGGTGAAGCAGGAGGGTTACAGGATTTTATGTGGGGTTTTGGAATGAGATATGCAATCACAAGTGGTGTGTTGGCAGCTCAATCAATCCTAGAAGAATGCGATTATGAGAAGGAAGTCAAAAATAGGCTTGTACCCTTAATAAAAATTAGTGCGATAAATAGATTTCTGATGAATAGAGTCGGAGATAGAGGATTTAAAATGGTTGCCAAATATTGGATGAGAGATCAGAAAAGAAAAGGCGATGGTTTACAATTTATGAAGTGGGTATACCAGCCTGGAATTATAAGAAAAGCACTATGGCCTATAGTAAAAAAATCCATGCTCAGGAAAAAGAAGTTAGACGATGGGAGACTAGTTCATCGCATGCCATTTAGAAAATCACTGAAGCGTGATATTTGGGAACCAAGTAATAGAGCTATAGAAGTTGGTGAGCAATGGAATATGATAAGAAAGGGAGGGGGGAAACTCTCTTTCACTGAATCTGATGCTCAAAATTAACATTAGAGTTATTCCGTTTCTTTCATTAACGGATTGTTAGTGCGAGTCACATGACTTCATGGCCAGACCTTGAGCCAATGCCCAACAATCTAGTGAATTATGGCGTTACCGAAAACGGTATTGCTATCATCGAGCTTATTTCAGATACCGATGGAAAACCGCTAGAAGAAGGAAGAACCTCGGTAAATACCTACACGCGTGAAATGTGGCAAGATATCGATCATGCAATACTTAATGCGAGGTTTGACGGAGATGTTTCAGTGATTTTACTAACTGGACATGGTGGAAAATTCTTTTCAGCGGGGGCTAGCATCAATTATCTAAACACACTCTCTCCAAGATACAAATACTTCTTTTGCTTACATGCTAACGAAACTCTATCTCGTCTTGAACAAACCCCTAAATTGGTAATTGCGGCTCTAAATGGACATACTGTAGGAGGAGGACTTGAAATTGCAATGGCAGCTGACATCAGAATTGCACACAAGGGTAACTTCCAGATTGGATTACCAGAAGTATCCTTAGGAGTATTGGCAGGTACTGGAGGGACTGCTCGTCTAGCACGACTCGTTGGGAAAGCAAGAGCTATGGAAATCATGGTTACCGGCCGGAAATTTTCTTTTGAAGAAGCTAGAGAGATGGACCTTATCCACGATATTTACGACAGTGTAAGTTTAGATGAATTCAGAATGGATATTATTGATTATGCTGGTCAGTTTACTCTTCCACTCGCAGCCGCTAAAGCAATTGGAAATATTAAGCGCAGTGTACAAAGTGGTATTGAAATACCATTAGAATATCATCTAGCTCTAGAACGAGAGTTACAATCAGATTTGTTTCAATCTGAAGATGCTAAAGAGGGTATTGCATCTTACGTTGAACGCCGCACACCGAGATTCAAAGGCAAATAATACTCTATGCTAATTGTACATTTATTCATATACTAATATCGATTCGGCAATTATATGTCAGATACCGAAATAGTAGAAGGATATACACCAAACTTTGAGGCTTGGATAAAAGATTTCAATGAGTGGCAAACCAGAATTGGATTTGATCCATCCTGGTTAGGTGATTATAGATTCGACATAAAGTTCGATTGGGACACTGCAGGAAGCCAAATAGAATTTGGAGATTTCAAAGGAATGCCCAAATGGGAAAGAAGAATGCAAATACCTCAACAAAATATTAGAGATGCGATTATCAGCATGGTCAGTGTACAAGGAGATACTGAATTCGCTAGTGTTGAGCAACAAAATCATCTCTTAGCAACCGCCCCTACCGAATATGACAAGAAATCTGCCATGAGGATAATGTGCGAAGAACAAAGACACGGTTGGCAAATGGCATACCTTCTTTGCACATATTTCGGAGAGCAAGGTGTAAGAGAGGCTGCTAAATTACTGGAAAGAAATGCACAAGATGGCACTCGTATTTTAGGCTCATTTAATGCACCAATTGACCACTGGCTAGATTTCTTTTGCTTTACGCATTTCATCGACCGAGATGGGAAATATCAATTGAAAATGCTTAGTACTTCATCATTCAAACCTCTAGCTGCTTCAATGGGGCCAATGCTAAAAGAAGAATCATTCCATCTTGGAACCGGAGCAAATGGTCTCAGAAGAATCGTCAAACAAGGGGTAATACCCTGCGAATTACTTCAAAAATATCTGAACAAATGGATCAGTACCGGATTAGATTTGTTTGGAACCGATGATTCTACAAGTGCACAATGGGCTTATGTTTACGGAGTAAAAGGTAGATATGACGAAAGAGAAAGTGATGTTGAGGCAGACAGAGGCCATCTTAATGAAGCAAGTAGAGATTTATATTTCCAAGAACTCCGCGAAGAAATGAGGAGAATTAGTAGTGCAAGAAAGGAGGGTGAACCTGAATTATTTATTCCATCGGACAAATTCAATAGAGGAATCGGTAATTATGCTGGAAAAAACTATACCATAAGGGGCGAAAAATTTGAAGGTACCGATCAAGAATATCAAGATTACTTAGTGAGTGTATTACCTACTGAAGAAGATGAAGATAAATTAATGAATGAATATATGAAACAAGATTGGATTCAGTACCGTGAATGGAAAGGAAACTGAAAATTAAGGTGATTATATGCAACATGTCGCACTATTAGCTTTTGATAAAGAAAGATGTAAACCCTTCTTTGATAGACTGACTGAACTATTTTACAAACATCATCATTCAGAACAACAAAAACCAGAAGAATATGAAAAGTTACTATACATGGTTAGGAGACCATATGATAATAATATGCTAGATATGATTGATGAATGGATGGGTTCTGGACCGAGAGAGTGGAGAGAAGAAACTACTAGAGAAGTAAAGTTGGCATTGTATGCAATTAGATATCCCGATACACTATTATTAGATAGTTTTACTGAAAAACCTAGGTCTGATATTAAGAGGCTCTCATCATATCTTCATTTCACACATCACACCTATGCAATATGGGATGAAGATACACGTAAAGGTCTAGAAAAGTTAGGCATTATTATCCCATCTACAGAATCTGCTGATCCTTTTATCTATGGAGCATATGTAAGTGCAATTGAATTATTGAAAGATGTTGCGCCATTTACTTGTTTCTTAGAACATGATGTCCCAAGACAACGACTATTTCAGTCAGCTCTTGCAGCATATGGAAGAGAAGAATGAGCAAGGCCTATTGCCTAAAGCCATAACGACCAACCATGCAAGTACGTACGGTTGCGGTCATTGGTGCAGGAACAATGGGTTCAGGAATTGCCCAAGTTTGCGCTCAGAGCGGTTGGGAAACAAGATTATTTGATGCTTTTCCCGAGAGTTTACAGAAAGGAATGAATAATATTAACTTGTTTTGGAATAAGGGTATTGAAAAAGGAAAAACAACTGTAGAAAATAAAGAGAAATGGAGTAAGAATCTGAAAGAGTATAACGATTTATCAGAAGCTGTGGAAGGAGTTGATTTAGTTATTGAAGCAGTTCCTGAAATTATGGAATTAAAAAAAGAACTTTTTATTCAATTAGAAAAAATTGCACCTAAACACGCAATACTTGCCACAAATACCTCCAGCATACCAATATCAATTATTGCAAGTGTCACAAAATGTCCCGAGAGAGTAATAGGGATGCACTTTTTTAATCCAGTACCTATTATGAAACTTCTTGAACTAGTTAAACATGAGAAATGTTCAGATAAAACAATTGTAGCGGCTCAATCAATTGGAAAAATTATGGGAAAAGAGACAATTCTGGTAAAAGATGTACCAGGATTTGCAACAAGTAGATTGGGAGTAGTCCTTGGAAATGAAGCTATTAGAATGCTGGCAGAAGGAGTAGCCTCAGCGAGCGATATTGATACTGCTATGAAATTGGGCTATAAACATCCAATGGGACCTTTGGAACTTTCTGATTTAGTGGGATTAGATGTGAGAAGAGATATTCTTAACGGACTTGCAGATTCTTTCGATGACAATTCATATCGCCCTCATCGATTATTAGATTCTTTAGTATCTGAAGGTAGTCTAGGGAAAAAAACTAACAAGGGAATATATAATTGGACGGAAAATGGGAAAGAAGAAAGAAATGATTTACCTGAATGAGGTTTTAATATGGTCGGCTTATTCATCGAATCAATTGGAATTATTGCAGGGACTCTTGGAGTATTAGCTTGGATTCCTCAATTAAAAGAGGTGTGGATTACAGAAAAACATGAAGGCATATCATTATCAACTTTACACTTAATATGTACTGCTTTGTTACTTTGGCTAATTTATGGTTTAATGATTATGTCCGTAGCAATAATTATATCAAATCTAGCAGCATTGGCATGCATATTGTCAGTGATAATAGGCGTAATTCGACTAAGGGAACGAGAGTCATAATAGTAATCTATTCTTCGCCAAACTTCGGATCTCTCTTCTCGAGAAATGCTGAAACACCCTCTGCAAAATCTGAGGTCAGTGAAGAATTAGTAATGAGTAATTTCTCAAATTCAAGTTGAGTTTCCATGAAAGTTGAAGTTGAAGCATCTATCAGTTGCTTTGTTGAGCGACGACTAGATTCAGACCATTTTCCCCAACTTTCAGCAACACTAATCGCTCTCTCAAGAAGATTTTCTTGCTCGGCTAACTCATCAACTGCACCATAATGGAACGCCTTTTCGCCACTCCATGTTTCATTGTTAAAAAAGAAACATTTAGCTCTTTGGACACCTACAAGCCTAGGCAGTAACCAAGTAGTTCCACCATCAGGAGATAATCCCAAGGAGAAAAAGGCCGCTGCTAACTTTGCCTTAGGGACACATACGCGATAATCCGCACACAAAGCCAATCCTAATCCACCACCAGCAGCTGAGCCATTTATTGCAACTACGAACACTTTTTCAGATGAGCGAATTTTTAATTGCATGGGATGTAATATTGAAGTCAAACCACTAACCATTTCCCCTATCGTTCCATCGTCTATTGCAGAGGCGAAGGATTCAATATCTGCTCCTGAACAGAAAAAGCGACCCGTCCCAGTCATTACTATCGACCTAATAGAGGGATTTCCTAATAAATCATCAAATATTTCTGACATTAATTCCATAGAATCAAGAGAAAAGGCATTTCTTGATGCTTCGGCTGATAAAGTGACCAAAGCAACGCTATTTGGTAAATGTTCGACTGTAATAGTCATGATTATCGGAGTAGGCCCCTACTATTAGACTGCGTGAATATCTAAAGTAGATACTCCTCGCCAAGTACATGCACGTACGAGACCAGTTGTATATCGATGGAAAATGGGTAGACACTACAAGAAAAGGAAGTATAGATGTAATCAATCCCGCTACTGAAGAAATAATCGGTAAAGTACCTGTTGGTTCTTCTGAAGATGTAGACAAAGCGGTAGCGGCTGCAAGATCTGCATTTGAGACATGGTCGAAAAGTGATATTAGTCAACGTATAGATGTACTAAATGCACTTTCTAACGCCTTCAAGGAAAGAGGAGAAGAATTAGCACAAACTATTACCGCAGAAGTTGGGACACCAATTGGTTACTCAAGAGTGGCCATGGTAGGGACTCCAAGGGTAGTTTCAAGAAGTTATGCGAAAATTCTTGAAAGTTTTTCATGGGAAGAAGAAGTAAGAAACTCATTAATTTGCAAAGAACCTGTAGGTGTATGTGCTTTTATTACTCCTTGGAACTTCCCCTTACACCAAATTATCGGAAAAGTTGCACCTGCTATAGCAGCAGGTTGTACAATGATACTAAAGCCTTCAAAAGAGGCACCTCTTAGTGCATTTATACTAGCAGATATTCTTGACGAGATAGGTTTACCTGCTGGAGTATTTAATTTAGTTTCAGGACATGGTTCAGAAATTGGCAACTATATGTCAAGTCATCCTGATGTAGATATGGTTTCATTTACTGGATCTACAGGAGCAGGAGTATCAGTAAGTCAATCTGCTGCACCTACAATAAAGAGAGTGACATTAGAATTGGGCGGGAAAAGTGCTAATGTAGCATTAGATGACTCAGACCCTATATTAGTAGCTAAAAAAGCAATTGGGGCGTGTCATCAAAATAGCGGGCAGACCTGTTCGGCACTAACTAGATTAATAATTCCTGAAGAAATGAATGAACAAATTTGCGAAATTATTGCTGCAAAAAATGATTCATACTTAGTAGGAAATCCGTTAGATGAGACTACAAGATGTGGACCGATGGTTAGTTCAAGACAGCAGTCTAGTGTCACCGAGTATATACAGTCAGGAATTAATGAAGGAGCTACATTAATTTCAGGAGGATTGGGGATGCCTGATGGAGTTGACAAAGGATTCTATGTAAAACCGACTATTTTTGCAAATGTAACACCAAATATGAGGATATGGAAAGAAGAGATTTTTGGCCCTGTTCTAGTTATTACAACTTATAAAAATGAAAGTGAAGCACTATCCTTGGCTAATGACTCAATATATGGGTTATCGGGAGGAGTATGGTCAGCTAGTAATGAAAGAGCAATCGAATTTGCGAAAAAGATGAGGACTGGGCAGGTTAGCATAAATGGCGGGGCGTTTAATGTGAGTGCTCCATTTGGGGGATACAAATTATCAGGGAATGGAAGGGAACTAGGGACTCATGGGCTTGATGAATTCTTAGAGATTAAGTCAATTCAAATGTAGTGTTTTAGAGAATACAATTAATCATCGACCAACCCATTTTGCATCATTTCGTTCTAGAAATGCCCGAACACCTATTTCTTTATCTTCAGTATCAAATAATGCCACGAATTCTGATCTTTCTGCTAGTACCCCATCTGTAAAAGATAAATCAAGGGATGCGCGCACTGCTCGTTTAGCCACCCTAGTTGTATATGGGGACTTTTTCGCGATATTTTCTGCTAATGACATAGCGATATTTTCAAGCTCTTCAGGAGTTGTAACTGCATTGACCAGCCCACATGATAATGCTGTTTCTGAATTAATCATCTCACCGGTCAAAACCATCTCTAAGGCCTTACCATAACCAATAAGACGGCATAGCCTTTGTGTACCACCACCTCCTGGGATTAACCCTAAATTAATTTCAGGCGTACCAAATTTAGCTCTATCTGAAGCGACCCTTAAGTCACAAGAAAGTGCTAACTCGGCACCACCACCTAGAGCAAAACCATCAACCATCGCAATAGTTGGTTTGGTAAGATTCCAAACTCGCTCCCATGCATTATCCTCAAAAAAATCCCTTACATCATCTGAATTTTTACCTAGAAATTCAGAAATATCTGCTCCTGCGGCAAAGGATACTGGTTTCGGCCTTTTCCCTTCAGGTGGAAATTTGGGGGGAGCACCACGAATTACAATAACTCTGATTAAATCATTTGATTCGGCCATACTACAAGCCTCTTTGAGAGCGACATGAGATTCTGAATTCAATGAATTAAGTTTATCTGGACGATTCAAAGTCCAAACTGAAATCAAACCACCTTCAGGATAAGTGCCCTCAACTTCTATGTTTTCAACTAACATTACATCTTCATTCATGTATCTTCGAAAGATGTTTGATGTTTGAACATACGGTAATGTCACTCAGGATTCTTTTCCATTGGTGGAGGCATAGGTGGCATTCCAGGGGGTGGAGGCATAGGTGGCATTCCAGGGGGTGGAGGCATAGGTGGTAGCCCAGGAGGAGGGGGCATATTTGGAATTTCAGGAGATTCTGATATTACATCTAAATTATTTCTTTGTTTGTCTTTATTCTCAACTTCTAAAGGTATTTTTATTTTCAGTATTCTGATATTATCTATTCGAATATATGAAACGCCGAGTGGTTTACTGCCATCAGAAGTTTCTGGTTCTTCAATAATTGTCAAACCATGATTTGGATCATTTAGGAGAGTAGCTAAATCTTCACCATCTTCGACTTCAGTCCATAAACGAGCCTTTGCAGCCCTCCTTTCTGCTAGCGCCATTCTTCGCTTTCTCTCTAAAGAAGAGCGAATTTCAGCCTGCCTTGACCTACGTTGATCTACAAATGCTTCTATTTCAGATTCCATTTCTGATTGAGCATCAGATGTAATAACTAATTTTTCAGCTAATTTTGTACCGGCTACTGCTTGAGCACCAATACTTGGAGGAGGAGGCATTTCCATTGAAGAAGGTAAATCATTAGCAGGTAATGGAGGGATTGCAGGTAGTGGCATTGGTGGATCTTTCGCTCTTCTACGACTTCTTCTGAGTTTTTCATCTCTTTTTTCATTAATACTTTCTAACTCATTAATTGGTTGAGATATTTCTAAAGTTTTTACTACTTCTGCAGTTGCCTTTGGAGATACTTCTTCGGATATACTAGGAGGCACTAACTTTTGATTACCTGTGAACATCAAAACAGTAAGAATGGATAAAAGAACTATACCGATAGCGACTGAAGATACTAATTCTAACTTCCCTTGAATTATGAAGAAAAATATGAGCCCTAAAATTAGGGAAAACCAACCAGTCATTCTAATCATAGATGGCATACTATCGTACCTTCGACCCGGTTACCTATCTTCACTCTGACGGCCCCCTAAGTTCTTCATAAAGAATTCTCAGAGATTTTCCACGATGAGATTTAGAGTCTTTTTCCGACTGTGACATTTCCCCAAATGTTCTGCCATCTCCTGAATCAGGAATGAAAATTGGGTCAAAACCAAATCCATTGGAACCTCGAATTTCAGTAGAAATTTTACCTGAACAAATCCCTAATGATTCAAAGTATTTACCATTTTGATAAAGTATAGAGCACGCACGATATTCGGCTTGACGATTCTTATTATTTTCTAGAATTTTGATAATGCCGTCATTTCCTATAGTTTTCTGTATATATGATGAATAAACACCAGGGAAATCACCTAGATTATTGATAAATAATCCTGAATCTTCAACTAAAATTGAAAAACAAGAGAACTCTGTTCCAGAAATCATTTCTAGAGACTGCCTGACTTTAGATTTGGAAATTATTCCAATATCTTCAGTTTGTGGTTCTATGAAATCAGGAGGAGTACCATTGATTAATAATTGCTGAACTGAATAACCCAATGGCTGTAATACAACTCTAGCTTCTTTAATCTTATTTTTATTGCTTGTTGCAAAAAGAATTTTCAATTCATTAGGCATGATATCTCACCCGACCTCTAATAGAATTAAATCTTTCAATAACTTCTTTTCCAGATGGCGAAAATGTGTCTGAAAATGAAAGATATCCATCGACCAATACATCAATTGCGTCTTCAAACTCATGATGACTTGCATTTAGGCATTCATTTAATACCTGTAAATCAAGCCCTAACTGTTCTATTTCAGGAGCGATTTTAGAAAGACCAAAATCAATAAGAAAGAGAGAGTTAGAATCATTAATCATAATATTATGAGTTGTCAGATCACCATGAGATAGACCTAAATTATGCATTTGACGTATTAATTTACCTAATTTTCTAATCTCTTCAAATCCTGACCTACCAGATGCTAATGAGTCATACAAGGTTTCTCCTTCAATATGACTTAACAGAATCCAACCTTTATCTAAATCTGCATCCAATAATGAAGGACAAGATAACTCTGAAGAATGGAGTTTTTTCAATACTCGGACTTCTACAGATAGTCGCTGGCGTGTTAACCTACGATCTAAGTCAGGATGGCGATAAGAACGAGGATTACGTATTTTTAATACTGCCTTAGCACCCATCCAATATCCTGAAATTACTACCGCCTCAGCACCTTTGTGGAGAATTTTAGACTGTTTCCATATTGGCACCAACTCTTCTCCCATGTGCATCGGAGGTGACATACCTTGAAAGAGGTTAAACATGACCAATGACTGTATTAGTATGTCTATGGACCTACCGTTAGCACCTAATCCGCGTGGGAAAATAGTGCCCAAAGTATTCTCAGAACAACAACTCGAAGAAGAGGCTATTAGGCTAAGTGAAGTAATTAGACAACCTAAAAGATGGACTGTTGAACACTGTAAGACAATAGCACCTTACACATTAGAGATAAATCAATTAAAGAAAGAAAAGGATGTCTACTTGATAGCTCATTCATATCAAACACCCGACATAGTATATGGTGTAGCCGATGAGGTATCAGATAGTTACTCATTATCTAAATCTGCTAGAGATGCAGAACAACAAATAATCTTATTTTCAAGTGTGAGATTTATGGCGGAAACTGCTAAAATATTAAGTCCAGATAAGCTAGTTTTACACCCTTCACCTGAAGCTGGATGTTCTCTATCTGAAAGTATTACGGCTCAAGATGTAAGGGATTTAAGAGAAAAATATCCTGGAGTCCCCGTAGCTTGTTATATCAATACTACCGCAGAAGTAAAAGCAGAAGTTGATGTGTGTGTAACTAGTAGTAATTACTTGAAAATATGTGAAAACTTACCGGGTAATAAATTGATTTTTGTACCTGATAAGTTCATGGGCGAGCATTTACAAAATTCTCTTAGAGGTAAGAAGGAAGTTATAATCTATGACGGAGTCTGTGAAGTTCATGCACTGTTCACTGGAGAAAAAGTATTATCATGGAAGGAAAGAGCTAAAAATATCGGAATTGACTTACAAGTTTTAAGTCATCCAGAATGTGCAGCAGATGTTTTAGAAGAAAGTGATATAATTGGAAGTAGTGAAGTATTGATTAAAGAATCAATAAGATTAGGCCAAGAAGGGATGACCGACATTATGCTAATTACGGAATGTGGGACTGCAGATAGAGTCATGGCAGAAACAAAACAAAAATTGAACATTATGGGAACTTGTGTTATGTGTAGGCATATGAAAGCAACGTTATTAGAAGATATTTTACAAGCTCTAAGAGAACCACGTGCTGAACAAATTATTGAATTAGACCAAAAAATAATAGAAAAAGCCAAGTTTTCTTTAGACGAAATGTTCAGATATGCCGAACTTTAATATTCTGATCTTCTTTCTAAAGCTGATTGATGAGACCAAACTAATAACAATGGTATAAGCATTACAATTGCAGATTGTAAAACAACTGAAGAGTACTCCTCAAAAGTTTTTTCTAACGAATAGATTACTAATTCAGAGTTCCCATCTTCATCGATTGTAATCCAAGTAATACCATCACTCAGCATATATGGATTATATTGATTAAAATCATCATGAGTAATCTGAACCCATTCATTGCTGCCCATAATATCCCATAGGAATACTTCTCGATTATATTCAAGAGGATCGAAATTAGAATCTGACCCTGATATTGGTCTTTGTAAAAATGCTATGTTGTTACCATCAATACTTGGGGATTCAGCAGGCCAAAGTGGATTGGAAATCATTTCCTGCTTTCCGCTTAACAAATCTATTAAGATAAGACGGTTCAATGGTCCGATGTCAACTAACGCAACAAGAAAATTACCATCCATTTCTATATCTAAGATTGTAGAATTGTTATAATCAACAGGGACTTCAAATAATCCTTCCAAATATTCATCATTCAGATCGTTAGAAAATCTTTCAATAATTATATTAGATCTGAAACCATTTGGATTGAATAATGTCGTGACGTTGATAATTGGACCATTTTCAGTGTTAAATGCAGAAGCAATGAAGGAATCAGATGCCTCAATCGTAGTTAAATTATTAATTTCATTTGAAATTAATATTTGACTTGTAAAAACATCTATTATTTCGATTGTACTATTTTTAACTAAAACTAAAAACGGATTACCATTAGTATTTTGACCGATTGATACCTGTTGTAAATTCATTTCTTCTTGAATACTAAATATTGGTTCTATTACGTCCGAAGAGATATTATCCAAATTAAAATAATCTAAATGTGAATTATCAAATAATACTAGACTATTATTAGATAATTCAATACTAGGAGGATTAATCCAATTTATACCAGATATAAGTTTCTCATTCTGGGTACTAACATTCCAAAGTTTGATTTTGACTTCATCATTAATTTCTTCGACTCCAACGACCCAACCCTCAGAACCAGCGGATTTGGTTGGATTGACCCCTTCAATAGGGAAATCTTGATGAGTAGCATCCCATAATAACACACTACTAGTTAATATCAATAGAACCGCAATAAATGCCTTAGTTTGGCTAGAACTAGGTTTCTGAAGTGGTTGAAATACACTTTTAACTAAAACCCAACTCTCAGAAAACCACTTCTTGGGATCATCAATAGCACGTGCTAATCTTCGAGAAAACAGACGTTCATCTGCAAACTGCCAAATAGGTTTATGTGTCTTTGAAGTTATTTCAACAGCAATTACTGCTACTAAAATTCCACCTATTATGTCTGAAACCCAATGTATTCCAAGATATAAAATTGTGAATGCTGTGATTGTGATAAATAGTAATAATAATCTTCGATAGCGTAACCACCTCTCATCTGAATCCCATCTTTCCATAGTCAGCCATATTGCAAATGGAAGCCCAATATGTAAACTAGGCATCCCATTAGTAAATGGGTCTATTTGGATAAACCAATTATGAATTTCAGGAGTTAAGTCATACGCTATTGTTTCCATTCCGGGGATATAATTACCTGTCACCCTCACATTGAAAAATAAATAAAATGGTATAGCTAAGATATACACCCAAAACATAGATAATGATACTCTATCTGCCATATATCGGTCATCAAAAAATATCGGATAAACGAAAGATGAGAACGTTACTGCCATAAATCCCATAACATAAAAATGAGTTAGACCTACAGATAATATCGAATTGCTTAATGATTCTTGAATCCATAAAACTATGTCGCCTTCGATTGCATAGACATATGGGGTCATGTCAAGTTGAGTATTTGCCATAAGAATCCTGTCTAATTGGTCAAGTATATCTTTCCATAAATAAACTGAAAACACTACTATCATATGTGCCCAGTATCTTCTAAACATATCAACAAAGCCAGACATACGTATTTTAGCATAATCTGGTTTAAAAAAAGGCATTAGTGCTATGCTTATTACTATAGCACTGGTAATCCAAGTTAGATAGATGCTAGTCCCTACAGCCATACTATCAATATGTCCGAGATGGAACACCATCATCAAATTGACCCTTAGATGAGATAAGACTCTAAGATATGCGAACTGTTGGACTGCTAGGCTTTTCTAATGTTTCAATGACCTTTTCTACTATTTTATCAAAGGCTTGAGCCGTAGCCCCACTGGGCTCGGCAACAATTCGGTGGACACCATCATCTCCGCCACGAACAATTCCGGGGTCAAAAGGTAAAGATCCTAAGAATGGCACTGAAAGATTTCCTGCCGCATCTTCTCCGCCTCCGCTCTTGAACACATCAAGAGTAATTGACCAATTACCCTCACTATCGGAATTAGTCTCAATTAAACTGCCGCTAGGCCCGTGAATTGCAATTTTTGTATTTGGTTCTGTTTCTCCTTTAATGGTATAGCCACTCATATTTTCTACCACACCAATTACAGGAATTGAAATTGTTTTAGCGAAATTTATTGACTTGCGACTATCTAAGAGTGCAACTTCTTGAGGAGTGGTTACAATCACCACTCCATCGATTGTTGGGAGACTTTGAGATACGGTCAAAGGCTCATCACTAGTACCCGGAGGGAAATCTATGATTAATGCGTCTAATTCACCCCACTCAACATCGCCGATGAATTGATTAATTGCTCCTAATTTTATTGGACCACGCCAAATTACGGGCTTATCAGGATCTTCAATTAGGAAAGCCATAGAAATTACTTTTATCCCATGGGCACCGATTGCTGGATGTATTCTTCCATTCTCAACATGTAAATCAGTTCCTTCTAAACCAAGCATCTTGGGAACATTTGGACCGGTTATGTCAATATCCATAATGCCTACTTTTTTACCCATACGTGCTAAAGATAAGGCTAGGCCGGTGGCAACAGTAGATTTACCAACTCCTCCTTTACCTGATAATACCATGATTTTATGTTTAATATCTTCGTCAATTTTATTAATTCTAAGTTTCCTCTGCATCTGTTGATATGCTTGTTCCATCTGAGCTTTTTGTTCAGATGATGCCTCTGGTTTCTCTTCATTTTGCTCAGAACTACCTTGATGATGACGAATTGGAACATCGGACATTAATTAATGGGCAGAGTAAATGATACTTCAACCCTAGTTAACATTACTTCTACATTATTCGCAAGAAACTATTGTAGTTTATTTAATTAAGCGAAACAATTTGTATATTAACATGAAACTTCTATTCGTATGTGTGGGGAACACATGTAGAAGCCAAATGGCTGAATCTTTAGCGAAAGATATGGGTTTTGAAGCACAATCTGCAGGCACAAATCCTGGCCAAAAAATAGCAAAAAATGCAATATTAGTTATCGAAGAATTGGGAATTGAAATTAAGAATCAATATCCAAAATCTATAGATAATATAAACGCAGAATCATTCAATAAAATAATTAGTATGGGTTGTGGTGTTAAATGCCCAAATTTAGTAATTTCAGAAGATTGGGGGTTAGAAGACCCTTTTGGAAAGTCAATCGATTTCTACAGAAAAACTAGAAAAAAAATACAATCATTATTACAGCAATTGTCTCAAACTCAGACCGACGCGTAGAAAAGTGACTCAGGTTTCCCAATATACATACGAGTGTAGTGTAGTGGTTATCACCGGGCGTTGCCAACGCCTGAACCCGGGTTCAAATCCCGGCACTCGTACCAATTTATTCAAACTCTGAATTACGAGAAATCAACAATACACCTACTGCCGATAAAATTAATGTGAATACTAAACCTAAAATAATTAGAAAAGAGGTGTTTTCTAGAATCCAATTTTCAGATACTGGATTATTATCAATTTTCTCCAAATCAAGTACTACTCTTTGGTCATCAGGAAGAGTTGTAGAAAGATAAATATCTGTACCTCTAACTAAAATTTCAAGCTCACCATTAGGTAAACTAGAACGTGCAAAAACTTCTAGAGAATATATTCCATCACCAGAAATTCTATCACCATCAAGGCCATTATCATTCATCAAAATCCAGTCGTTAGATTGCCCAATTGGTGCTAATCGCCCCATCTTAACTTGAACTGAAGAGATTCCATCTGGATCATTAATAGTTACTTCCAAAACTTGAGGAATCGGTTCACCATCCATTGGAACTTGAACGACACTAGAAAATTCGCCATCTTTGAAAATGCTATAATTAACTATCATAGGTGCTTCATTTTTTATTTTTAATAGAGATTCAAATACTTCGCCATTTAATGAATATTCAGTGACTATTCTAGATGAACCATAATTATCTATCATTCGAATTGGAATTAGCCTTTCTCCAGGAGTCATTTGATTGGGAACCGTAAACTGACCAATCCACTGTGAATCTGTGAAAACCAGATCTACAGATTCGCCTCCTGAGCTCATTAATTCTAAAGAAATCGATTCAACACCATGAGCATCGGCTGCAACAATAGAAACATTGACGATATCGCCACGATAAACCGTGCTCGGTGTGAAGATTATTGACGACATAGTAGGAGCCGGGTTTAGTATTTCTATACTGCTAGTTATGGCAATAGTTTCCCAAATATCTGTCATTTCTATATCTACAGACTTATTACCAAATTCAAGACCTTCTGCATTTACCAATGCGGTCCAAATATTATCGTGAATTACCTCGTCTCCTGAGAACCCTCTATCCGAAAGTTCAATGATTCCCAACCCAAAATTAGACAAGTCTACATAAACAGAAATAATATCATTATCAACATCTAGGACTGTTATCTCCAAGTGCGCCAGACCTCCCTCTGCATACAAAAAACCTTCTCTAAATTGGATTAACTCTAAAGATGGAGGTGTATTTTCGGCGGCTGTAATTACTGATGGATATCGGATTTTATCAAGTTTCTGAGTCTCATAAAAATCAACATCAACATCCAATCCCATATCCACAATAACAGATCTATTCACATAATTAAAAAGTCCAGATAGTAGTCCTTCATTTATTATGCTACCATATGCATAACTGTCATTTCCATAATCGCCAACCCAGTCAATAACCTTCACAGTATGGCCATCGATAATTTCCTCTCTTGAATCTTTAACAAGTACCGACAGTACGAAATCTAGATTTTTAGAAATTTTAAGTTTATCTCCTGAAAATAATACTTCAGGTGCTACGCCAGTTTCCTTAGTTATTGGTGTCGCATCAATTGAATTAGCTTGTGGCCTCTCAACATCTATTGGAATAGGGGAAACTTCCGGATACTCATCAGAAGTTGAGCCATTATCTTCAATGTACAAATATCTTACAGTTGGATTCTCCCAATTCGACTGAGGAACCGTATACTCATATGTCAGATTATGTTCAGCAGTAAAATCTTCATTAATCGGAAAATTAGAGAACGATGAAACATTGAACCAATTTTCATTTTTTATCTTATTAACTTCAAAATTAACCCCTGATGCATTAACTTGAGAGGTTTTTTCTCCAATATATCGAATTATACCAAAGGAACCTGATACATCCCCGCTGTAGGTTCCATCTACTCTAAGAGTATCTACAATAATCAAACCATCACGCTCTTCAAAGTGTAAATTAGCAACGGTCCCGTTAGAGTAGATATATGGCTCCGAATCCGAAACTATGAAATTAAACTCTCCATTTCCTACGTACTTGAATAATTGTTCTTCTTGGACTCCATACCTCCATAAATCATTTAATCTAAATTCTTCTAACTCAAGCGCTATATTTCCGTCGCCAAATTCAATGAAACTCGTAGCAGATGCGGCCATGTTTATTTGCTGAAAATCTCGTACACCATTGTTATCAAATGACTCGAAATAGAACGTAGAAATTTGACCATCTAGAGATACTGATTCTTCTTCATCGGAATTTCTAAACATCTGAACTATTCCATCGCCATTAATTATCAGATGCTCTGTAAAATCTTCCTGAGAAAGGGTTCGATTATATTGAGCATCAGTAACGTTAACAGAAATAAATACGCCATCTTGACTTGTAAACAGATTTCCTTGCCCCTGCATTTCAAATTCTTGTCCCACTAATTCTTCTTCAAAATAGGTTTGATTCAACCATACCTTATCCAAATCTAACTCAATATCTATATCTCCCGAATTAGTAATCTCAAAATTCCCACTACCTAATTCATTAGAAATCAAATTTTGACCGATTCTTTGTTGCCATCCTCGACCCTCAAAAGAAAGATTCGTTGAACTATTTTGGGAAAAATCAGATAGGCTATTACTCCAAGTCCGATTAGTTGTTATTTCATGGTCTGAAATTGGCTGATTCCAGTTCGTAACTCTGATATCTCTAAAGCATGAAGCTTCTAAAGTCTCAACTGAAAGCTGAATCTCATCTCTAAAATAAGGCTCTTCAGGCAATATAATATCTATTACACCACCTGCAACAACAATATTTGAATTCAAAGAGTTCCCAATAGACTGATTATTCCTGTCGTGATTTACGGACAAATCAATTAGATGAGGAGTTGAACCATTCATAAAGGGAGGAATAAACTCAACTACATATCTATGTATAACTGATGATAATATTACTGAACTATTTCCATCTGAATTCTCAAATAATTCATAATCAAAATCCCAATCTGTAAGAATAATGCATTCAGTGTTGTTTTCACTATCTGCTAATACCAAAGATGAAAAACTGCTGAATAATAATATTGAGAGAGTCAAAATGACCTTCTTACGAACATCCATAAATTAACTTCCGGAGCCTTACTTTTGAAGAGTTTGGTATTTTGTTTGTATATGACTAGAATAATGGTTCTTCCCAATCGTCTTCTTCACCTGACCTTTCTTTCCAAAGATTGGCGGGCATATCATCATAAATACCGGCATAAGGATCATCGTCAACTTTCTTTTTACTCCTCATATCCATAGCTGCTAGGGCGAAGGCCTCCGCTGATGATTTAAATTTCCAATAATGTATTCTCCATTCTCTTCCATCCCACAGTGTTGTTTCTTCTGACTCCGTGGTTAAAAGGTCATAATCTTGCAATTGATAAAAAAGATTCCTGTCGTTAGGTTCTAATGCATTATCAATTATACGATTTGAAAAACCAAAGAATCCAAGAGCATGTTCGGCAATGCCTTCGGCTACAACAGTTTCCATACCTTCATCGACTTTACGACGAATGGCTTGAGTCAACTGTGCTAATGTCAAACCGATATTACCGCCTCCTATATCTATAGTATGGAAGGGCGTGACTTATCAACCATGCTTCAAGATGATTTCAAATTTGTTTTTCTAAACCCGAAGCGGTTAATCGGTGGAAGTCCCTCGATAACATGATGGAGATAGGGGAGGTGAAGACATTTTTGGGTCTTGAAGAGGACAAAGAAGGGCCTTTCGATATTGTAATTTTGCCAATTCCATATGAAATGACAACAAGTTATAGGGAAGGAACTGAGTTTGGACCAGAGGCCTGTATTAATGCTAGCACACAGGTCGAAATAAATGATGAATTACTAGAGAGTGAACTGCCATGTGGTTTCAAAATTCATACATCTAAACCATGGGATAATGATGTCCCTAGCCTCAAAGAAGCACTCGTGAGTATCACCAACTTCTCTACACCTTGGATGAATGGCGAACAGTTTCCAATCATTTTAGGAGGAGAACATGGTTTACTACTACCATTAATTGAAGCTGTAAAAGAACACCCTAGTATTAATCGAGAATTGCAAAAATTAACTATTGTTCAAATTGATGCTCATGCAGATCTAAGAGATGAGTTAAATGGAGAAAAATTTTCACATGGCACAGTAATAAGAAGAGTCTTAGATGCTGGAGTTGGTAATGTTATTCAGATAGGAGTTAGGACTTACAGTTCGGAAGAAGAAGAAATTATTCAGAATGATGAAAGAGTTAGAACTTGGTTTGCTAGAGATTTGATTAAGGTAAATCCTAATCTGTCGGATTGGGATTTAATGATTGATGAAATTAAAAGAATAGAGGGGCCAATCTGGTTGACATTTGATATAGACGGTCTAGATGGAAGCTTAGTTCCGGCGACAGGTACTCCAGTCCCAGGAGGACTTTCTTATTGGGGAGCAATAGAAATTATAGAATCATTATTCTCTGCTAAAGATACTGAAGTAATAGGTGCAGATATTAATGAAATTTCTACATCACAGGGAACGAATTTAACGGAGTTTTCAGCTGCACTTATTGCTACAAAAATTTTAGCATGCCATATTGCAAATAATATTTCAAAATAGGGAGTGAGCAGATTGGTATTTTTATTAATTGAGAAGAGCCCATCGGTTGAAGATTTCATGAAACTGAGAAAAGCCGCGGGTATGCCATCTAGATCTATAGATGGTGTCCATAGAGGGATCAACAATTCATTATTTTCAGTAATTATTATTGAAGAAAAAGAAAATCTAACTAGAACTGTTGGTATGGGGAGAATAATTGGAGACGGTGGTACAGTCTATCATATATGTGACATGGTGGTATTACCTGAATTACAGGATCAAGGTTTAGGTTCTATGATGATGGATTCAATAATGAATTATATCAGAAAAAACGCACCTAAATCATCCTATGTTAGTTTAATGGCAGATGTTAGTGGTTTTTATGAGAAATGGGGATTCGAAGATTCGAGCCCTACCAAAGGAATGTTTTACAGGACATAAAAACTTGAATAGAGCGTTCGAGTAATATTTATTATTAAAATATACAATTCTAGATTAATTATAATTTATATATTATCTAATATTGATTTGAAGTTGAGACTTTAATAAACAATTCTTTGTATAATTGAACATAATGGCATGCTTATGAAAGTTACAACAAGTGGTTTTTTAGAAACTGGAAATATAATGGTAATACCTGTTTTTGAAGGTTGCAATAAAGCTCCAAATAATGCAACAACAAATCTGAATCGGAGTGCTAGCATTGCAGTAAAATCTGCTTTTGCTAGTGATTCTTTCACCGGTAAGCTTGGTGAATCATTGAGTGTCTGGACAAAAGAATGTCAAATAATCCTATTAGGAGTGGGAGGAAAAAATGATTTGACAACTAAAAAATCTAGAGATACGGGAGCTAAGTGTTTCGCATCTCTTTCAAAGAATCATGGGACTAAAATTGTAATTCGATACACTACTGGATGGAATGTTAAGAATATGGCTGCCTTTGCCGAAGGAATGATTCTAAGAGATTATTCATTTGATAAATATCAAAAGAAAGAGGATGACAAAAAAGGCCCTTGGTCTCTAATGTGTCAAACCATAGAAAGACATCAAGATGCGTTAAATTCAGCAGTAAATAGGGCGTATGAAATAGCTACGGGGGTTCATTTAGCACGTGATTTAGGAAATGAACCTGCGAATAAGTTATACCCAGAAGAATTTGGAAAAAGAGCTCTTGAATGGTCCAAAGATAAGCAAAATGTTGAAGTTGAAGTTTGGAATTATGCACGCCTCAAAGAAGAAGGGATGTATGGGCTTATCGAGGTTGGTAAGGGAAGTATACACAAACCTTGCATGGTATTCTTTCGTTTGAATCCAAGTGCTAATAAAGATTCAGAAGTACCTTGTATCGTTGGAAAGGGTATTACTTTTGATTCCGGGGGAATTTCAATTAAAGGCAGTGCTGGGATGGATGAAATGAAACTAGACATGCATGGTTCTGCAACTGTTTTCGGTTTATTTCAGGCACTCCATGCAACTGGATATGAAGGACGAATTAATGGCATTACTTGTATGGCAGAAAATATGCCTAGTGCCGAGGCATATCGTCCAGGCGACGTAATTAACACCTATTCAGGTAAGACAATAGAAGTTTTGAATACTGATGCTGAGGGCCGAAATGTTCTCGCAGATGGTCTATGGAAAGCTAGCGAACTAAAACCCTCTTATATCATAGATTTAGCTACACTAACTGGATCAATTGTTGTTGCACTTGGTCACGAGGCAACAGGATTATTTTCTAATAATAAAGCATTATCTGGAAAAATACAGGCAGCAGGAGATGAAGTAGATGAGATTTCTTGGCCTATGCCACTCCTCCCTGCCTTTGAAAAACAAATGACTTCATCAAAAATTGCAGATGTGCGCAACCAAGGTAAGGGAAGATGGGGGGGCGCTAGCCAAGCAGCAGGTTTCCTAAAGCAATTTGTCCAAGAACGCGAAGATAAAGAAGGGAAAAAGTCACAAATACCATGGGCACATTTAGACATTGCTGGCACCGCTGGAATCTGGGGTGGGGAAACAAATGTCACAGTTGGACACGGTGCAACTGGAGTGCAGGTACGAGCATTACACTACTTAATAACGCAGAAATAAAATTACTCAATGGGTTCCTGAGGTATCAGTAAAAAAGCAATAATATATACAATTATTAAGCCACCACCAGAAAACAAAGTTAGTGCAGAGAATATTAACCTAGAAACAGTAGATGATATTCCTAATTTTCTAGCAATACCCGAACAAATACCTAGGATTATGCGATCGGATCGAAGCCTGTAAAGAGGTTTTGCGCCAACATTGATTTTTTGTATAGAATTACCAGACAAAAAATCACTCTTCGTCTGAATCAAGTACTTCGAAATCTGCTTCTACAACATCACTTCCTTCATCTTCTGAGATATCTTCTTCTGCCATTTCAGCGGAAGCTGCTTCGTACAGTTTAGATGATAGTTTATGCATTAATTCTTCCAGTTCTTGAATCCTAGATTGTATACCGTCTTCATCGAGATCATCATCAGAAACGGGTACATCATCATTAATTATCATTGATTCTAATTCTTTGAGTTTCTCTAAAACTGGATTAACTACATCTTCTGTGAGTTTATCTTTTGTTTCGTCAATTGTACGACGTGTTTGGTAAACGATACTATCGGCCGTATTTCTTAGTTCAACTTTCATTTTACGGCGCTTGTCTTCCTCTGCAAATTCTTCAGCATCAGTTATCTTTTGTCTTATTTCTTCCTCTGAAAGAGATGTTTGCCCCTCAATCTTAATTGATTGTTCTGTCCCAGTCCCAAGATCTTTGGCAGAGACACTAACTATCCCATTTGCATCAATATCAAAGGTCACTTCAATCTGTGGAAGACCCCTAGGTGCTGGTGGAATCCCCATCAAATGGAATCTTCCAAGAGAGGTATTGTCATTCGCAAACTCACGTTCTCCCTGAAGAACATGTACTTCGACTGCAGGTTGACTATCTTGAGCGGTTGAGAACGTTTCAGAACGGCGTGAAGGAATTGTGGTATTTCTTTCAATCATAGTAGTCATCACGCCACCCAAGGTCTCAATACCCAAAGTTAGTGGTGTCACATCAAGAAGTAAGACGTCTGTAACTCCTTCATCTCCAACAATAATTCCTGCTTGAAGTGCTGCTCCAAGAGCAACTGCTTCATCTGGATTTACACCTTTGAATGGAGACTTTCCTACTTCTGATTCGATAGCGGTTTGAACAGCAGGTATACGTGTTGAACCACCAACAAGAATTACTTTATCGACATCTCCTTTACCAATTCCTGCATCTTTCATTGCCCTTCTAGTAGGAGCCATCGTTTTCTCTACTAATTTAGAGGTTAAATCTTCAAATTTAGCTCTTGATAGTGAAAGATCAAGATGTTCTGGTTGCCCATCTTTCATAGTGATAAAGGGTAAATTGATTTGAGACATAGCAGTTCCAGAAAGTTCGATTTTTGCTTTCTCAGCCGCTTCTCTAAGGCGACTCATTGCTTGCATATCCTTAGTTAAGTCAATACCGGAAGTTTTCTTGTACTCATCAGTAATCCATTTTACAACTTCATGATCAAAATCATCTCCTCCGAGTTTATTATTACCACTAGTCGCTTTGACTTCTATCTGCGGCTGGCCATCTACCTGATATATTTCCAGAACAGATACATCGAATGTCCCCCCACCCAAGTCATAAACGAGAATTGTTTGATCTTCTGCCTTATCTACACCATAGGCCAAAGCAGCGGCTGTTGGTTCGTTGATGATTCTCAATACTTCAAGACCTGCTATACGGCCTGCATCTTGAGTAGCTTTTCTCTGAGCGTCATCAAAATATGCAGGGCATGTAATTACTGCTTGAGTAACCTCTCGCCCTAAATATGACTCGGCATCAGCCTTTAATTTTTGTAGAATAAATGCTGAAACTTCTTGTGGAGTATAATTATTCTCATCAATATCCTTCGACCAATCAGTACCCATCTCTCTTTTGACAGAAAGAATGGTCCTTTCAGAATTAGTTACTGCCTGCCTTTTAGCAGTAACACCTACTAAACGTTCTCCATCTTTGCTAAATGCAACTACAGAGGGAGTCGTCCTTGCCCCCTCAGAGTTTGCAATTACTACCGCCTGGCCTCCTTCAAGAGTTGCCACACAGCTATTTGTCGTTCCAAGATCTATTCCAATTACAGGTCCACTCATTTTTTCACATCCTTTTTTCAATTATAATTTCTTATATCGAATATTACATCTAGAATACCATTATTTAGGCTCCATTCTACTATTTGATCTGCTACCTCAGGAAGATCAAACTTCTTGAATGGCCTTAACTGTGTCTTTCGCATTAATTGAAGAACTTTTCCTGCATCTATCAAATTAAGTTCTAATTCGGACACATTAATATCTAGTTGCCTGGATAAATCTATAGTTGCATACATTCTATCTTCATGAATATGAATATCTGCTTCTAAGAATTGCTCATCCTCGTTATCCTCATGTTCTAATTCGGCCTCAACAACAGGAGTGGGATTATTCACTTGAATATTAACACCCATATTTCTAAATAATTCTGAAATACCATCAGGACCATTTAACATCGATTCCATCGTTCTTCGGAAATCATCCGGGTCGCCGTTGATATCAATTTTCATATCCTTATTCGACATTTTTTCAGGATCTATACCCATTTTCTCAAACTGCTCTCGCACTTGAGACATCATGTTCTGTAGCATAGAAATATCGATTGGCATACCCATTTTACTGAACATTTCAGCCATTTCTTTGAGCATTTTCTCTTCCCATTCATCTTTACTAGGATTACTCATTTACAACACTACTCAACTTAAGGTTGTATAGTCCGAAGTTGCCTTCCTTTATGAACTTCACGTTACTAATTCTTACTAACATTAATAAAAAATTATACAATATTAGATTGGAGTCGGTAGGAGCGATTTCAAATCAGGTTAGTGAGTCGGGAGGACTACATGGCAGATGCAGAACATGAAGTTGCTTTGGAAGATACTGACCGTATACACGGCCGTACTGCTTTAGTGCGTAATGTTGCAGCAGCAGTATCTCTTTCAAACGCAGTTCGCTCAACACTTGGGCCTAGAGGTCTCGACAAGATGCTTGTAAACGAGTCAGGTGAGGCGATAGTAACAAACGATGGAGTGACTGTTCTTGAAACTGCAAGAGTTGAACACCCAACTGCAAATCTATTGATCGCATCATCTAGTTTACAAGATAAATCGGCCCGAGACGGGACAACTACTACAGTAATATTAATGGCAGAAATGCTACAAAATTCTCTAGAATTAGTTCGTTCTGGAATTCATCCATCCATAATTACTAAGGGATACAGAATAGCTAATCAAGAGGCGCTGAGAGAAATAGAATCGTTAGCACGCGTGGCAGGCGATAAAAAATTAAGACATTCTGTCGTCACTACATCTTTACAGGGTAAAATAGATTCTTTACTTTCTTCACATTTAACAGAATTAGCATTAGAAGCAGCAGATTCTTTACTAGATGAAGAGGGTGGTAATGACTTAGAAAGATTACGAATAAAGAGACTACAAATATCCGGAGGTAAGGCATTAGACAGTAAACTATCTCCGGCTTTAATATTAGCTAAAACACGAATTGATAATAATATGCCTAAATCCTCTGAGGGGGGGAATATCGCGATATTAGATGGTTCATTAGAGAATAAAAAATTAGAATTAGAGGCTCAAATAGAAGTGGGGAGCCTTGGCGTCTTAAATGAATTTCATGAAAGAAATAATCATCATCTTCAAGTTATGATAGCGCATCTAAAAGAGTTGCAAATCGACCTGCTAATAGTTAGAGATGGCATTGCTGATGAGGCAATACCTATGCTTTCAAAAGCAGGGATTACTGCCTACAGAAGATTTGAAAGAGATGATCTAGAACGTCTATCGAGGCTTACTGGTGCAGACATGATTCGTAATGTGGGAAGAATTCTTAAGACTAATCTTGGAGTTTATTCTTCACGTTCGGAGAAAAATATTGGCTCAATTAATTATACTACCATTGAAGGCGAATTAGGAGGAGCTATGACGATGGTGATTAGAGGTTCAACGCCAGAAATAAGAGAAGAGGTAAGTAGGGCCTTTGATGATGCATTAGGCGTTAGTTATAGACTAATAAAAGAGAACCGGATTCTACCCGGTGGGGGAGCAACACAAACACATCTCGCAAGAAAATTGAGGCAATTTTCAACTACACATTCAGGAAGAGAACAAATGGCAATAGAAGCTTATGCCGCTGCATTGGAAATTGTCCCTAGGGCACTAGCACAAAATGCAGGTCATGATCCAATTGATACACTCTTAGCGCTGTCTGCGGCTCAGTCTAAAGATAAAAAGAATGGAGGGTGGATTGGTATTGATGGAAATTCAGGGGAAGTTTCTGATATGTATGAAAAAGGCATCTTCGATGCTATTTTCGTAGCAAAACATGCCATTATTGGTGCCACTGATGCTGCAATAAGTGTTCTAAGAATAGACGACGTGTTGTGGGCAAAACAAGGTCCCGAGACTCCAGATTGGAGCAATCAGATTGATGAAAACTAGATTATTTTGTTAAATTTTCAATCATGTCTTTGACTAATGTTTCTAATTGAAATTCAGGTTTCCATTCCCAGTCATTCTTTGCAACCTCATCATCCACTGAGTCAGGCCATGAATCAGCATAATTCTGACGAATATCAGGTTGATAATTGCAAATAAATCCAGGAATATGATTAGTAATTTCAGAAGATAATTCCTCTGCTGTAAATGAAAGCCCTGAGATGTTATATCCGCAACGTGCTGAACTAAGAGATTCAATAGGTTGGTTCATTAGCGTAATTGTAGCTCTGATTGCATCCTCCATATACATCATAGGAAGTTTGGTATCAGCCCTCAAGAAGCAATTATACGATTTTTTAGGAGACAATGCAGAGTGAAATATATCTACTGCATAATCTGTGGTGCCGCCGCTGACTGGAGATTTCCAAGAAATTAATCCTGGATATCTAATACCTCTAACATCAACTCCATACTTTTGCCAATATATCATCCCTAATATCTCGCAATCAACTTTAGTCATCCCATACTTAGTTGAAGGATTCAAAGGAGTTAATTGGGGAGCATGTTTAGGAGCATCGGGGCCAAAAACTGCGATTGAAGACGGAACAAATACACGTATCTTATTTTTCCTAGCGGCTTCCAAGATATTTTTTGTTCCGCCTACATTGATTAGTTCGCATAATTCTGGTTTTTCTTCCCCCTTGGCTGAAAGAATCGCTGCTAAATGATAAATTATTGTGATGTTTTCATTTTCTACTAATTTGAGTATTTCATCACTATCGAGAACGTCAAGAAGTGTAAATGGGCCACTTGATACAGAAGGATGACCAGGTATTTCACGGATATCGCTGGCTAGAACCTTATCAGAACCATAAATCTCTCTTAGATTCTCTACTAAATCAGTGCCAATTTGTCCGAGAGCGCCTGTTACTAATATTCGACCCTCCCCCGACTCCGGCATATACCATCGGGAAGGAAGGAGATACTTAGACTTAGCAAAGGCTATTCTATAAGGCCCGCAGAAGGAATGTTGATAGGCGAGACACGTTGGCTTCAAATCCCGTTGATTGGATGAAGTATGTTGTTGTAACGGGAGGAGTCTTGTCAGGACTAGGTAAAGGAATAACGGCGAGTAGCATAGGCGTATTGCTAAAATCCGCTGGACTAAGCGTCACTTCGGTTAAAATAGATCCGTATCTTAATTGTGATGCTGGGACTATGTCGCCCTTCGAACATGGAGAAGTCTATGTCCTAGATGATGGCGGAGAAGTCGATTTGGATTTGGGGAATTATGAAAGATTTCTCGATATCTCTTTAACCAAAGATAATAATATTACAACAGGTAAAGTCTACCAAGCAGTTATTGAAAGAGAGAGAAGAGGTGACTATCTTGGTAAAACTGTTCAAGTCATCCCTCATATTACTAATGAAATACAAGAATGGATAGAAAGAGTTGCAAATATATCCAGTGATGGAAGTGGAGAAATTCCTGATGCTTGTGTAATAGAACTAGGCGGTACAGTAGGAGATATTGAAAGTGCTCCTTTTGTTGAAGCACTAAGGCAATTTCAATTTAGAGTAGGGGAAGATAATATTTGTTTTGTACACGTTAGTTTAGTGCCAGTAATGGGCCCTGTAGGCGAACAAAAAACCAAACCAACACAACATACTGTGAAAGAATTAAGAGGCCTGGGGATAATTCCAGATATCCTTGTATGTAGATCTGAACATCCATTGAATATCGAGACAAGAGAAAAGTTAGCTGCATTTTGTCATGTATCGCCAGAAGCTGTGGTTTCAGCACATGATGTTTCAAACATATACAGAATCCCAATACTTCTAGAAGAGCAAGGAGTAAGTAAAGTTCTAGCAAAAGAAATAGGATTTAAATTACCAGATTCAAGACCACTACTCGAAGACTGGATTAAAATGGCGGATACTGTCGATAACTTGGATGAAATAATAAAAATAGCAATGGTAGGGAAATATACGGGTCTTTCAGACTCGTATCTTAGTGTAATTAAAGCTCTACAGCATTCTTCATATGAGGTCAACAGGAAATTAGAAATAAATTGGATTGAATCCGAAAGTTTGGATGATAAAAAAATGGCTGAAGACCCTGAAAAATATTCTGAAGCCTGGGATGTTCTAAAAAATGCCGATGGAATTCTTGTCCCAGGAGGTTTCGGCATAAGAGGAATCGAAGGGAAAATAAAGGCTGCAGAATATGCAAGAATAAATAAAATACCATATTTGGGAGTTTGCTTAGGATTACAGATTGCAACAATAGAATTCTGTAGAAACGTCCTAGGAATGGAAAATGCAAATTCTACGGAATTTGATGAAAACACACCTCAACCTGCTGTAGTATTTATGCCCGAGATTTCCAAGACACATATGGGTGGAACAATGCGCCTAGGTACAAAACCAACACCATTTTTAGTCGAAGATTGCAAAATAAAGAGACTTTATGGCAATAAAACATATGTTGATGAGAGACATAGACATAGGTATGAAGTTAATCCTGAATTAATTGAACAAATAGAGTCTGCTGGTTTAATTTATGTTGGCAAAGATGAAACAGGACAAAGGTGCGAAATCATGGAATTAAATGACCACCCATATTATGTTGGCACGCAATACCATCCTGAATTTAAATCAAGACCAGGTAAACCAAGTCCACCATTCCTAGGACTTCTTATGGCGGCAGCAGGAAAAGAAATTTAATCTACTGAAACAGGTAAAACCCTAGTAGTTCTGTAACCTTGTAAAACCTTAAGGTACTTTTTAAGAGCAAATTTTTCGTCTAAGATAGAATCTCCGGTCTCTATACGTAAACGACGTACTGAAAGTAGTTTAGCTGGAGTTACTACTCCAAGAACATTATCGATTCCTATTTCTATAAGCACTCTGGGAGATAGTTGAAGATTGCCTCGACCAATTAAGAAACCCTGACCTCCCATAGGGGAAAGAAGTAGGGTCACTTCCCCTTTATGTGATGATAATAATTCTAATAATTGCGACTCATTCAAATCTTTACCAACTTGTTTAGACCCTATTGAAGCATCTATTCCAAGTACTGTTCCTTCAAAGCCGATCTGATTTGAGATAGTTCTTAGTGTTCCGCCAGACCCCCAAATAATTAGCCTATTGTCAGAGATTAATAGTTGCTTGATATGGTCTGAAAGTCCTTCGATTATCTCTTCTTCACCTGTAACCTCAACACGCATTTTGGCCCCCTGCATCCAACGTGGAGAGGCGGGAGTCTTTGCTTCTGCATAAAGGCGAACTGCCCATTCACCATCCCTATATTTGTCTTCATCTAAATCAAGTACCTCAGTGGACGATATCAATAAATCGCCATTAAGCCATGCGGAAAGTACCTCTGCACCTGCTTTGGGAGAAGATGCAAAACAACCAGAGTGCATTTTCACTCCACAAGGTATCCCGATTACAGGAATTTCAGATCTTTTTTCTGACTCTAATACTGAAATTATATCTCTAGTAGTGCCATCTCCGCCGGCATATAATAGTAAATCAATATTTGATTCTAATAAAGAAATTACTAAATCTGAAGTATCAGATGCCTTTGTAGAGTCTGAAGATTGATGAATAGTTGTAATTTCTCCAATTTCAATATCTTGTGAAATCCAATCGGTACCCATTCTCCCTTGGCTAGTAAACCACTTTATCTCGGATTTATCACGATGTAAATTGGAAAAATATTCCAATGCATCTTTAACTCTAGGTCCAGAACGATCTTCTGCTCCTTGAGAACGAGCATATTCTGCCTGCCCATCGGAACCTTTCAAACCCAATCGACCACCTAAACCTGCATCAGGATTTACTAACAAACCAAGACGCACCATGCCTACCGCAAAGGGAGTGTGTTAATATCAATACAGCCTATCGCTTCACCATAATGCGTATCGTTATTGCACTTGGAGGGAATGCTTTGCTCAGACGTGGCGAAGATATGACCGCCGAAAATCAACGTAAAAATATACAAATTGCTGTGAGCGCTTTAGCACCGATAGCTGAACAGAATGAGTTGGTAATAAGTCATGGAAACGGGCCACAGGTAGGGTTACTCTCACTTCAATCGGCTGCTTACAAAGAAGTTGAAGAATATCCATTAGACATATTAGGAGCTCAGACACAGGGAATGATTGGCTACATGATTGAACAAGAGTTAGGGAATATATTACCAATAGAAGTACCAATCACTTCAATTCTAACGATGGTAGAAGTTGATCCTGATGACCCCGCATTTAACAATCCTACAAAACCGATTGGCCCAGTATACAACAAAGAAGAGGCTGAAGCATTGAAAAATGATAAAGGCTGGGAAATTAAAAAAGATGGGGAATATTGGAGGAGAGTTGTTGCCTCTCCTATACCTCATAGAATATTCGAACTAAGACCAATACACTGGCTTTTAGAAAAAAATACTGTAGTGATATGTGCAGGTGGTGGAGGAATCCCTACCATCTACAATAAGGAAGGGAATTTAGAAGGTGTAGAAGTAGTAATAGACAAGGATAGAGCTAGTTCTTTACTAGCCTTTGAATTAGAAGCGGATGTACTAATTATGGCTACTGATACTGATGGAGTCTACTTAAATTGGGGAACTGAGGCTGAAAAACGCATTTCCAATACTACTCCTGAAGAAATAAGAAAATATGAATTTGATGCGGGTTCAATGGGGCCAAAAGTAGAGGCTGCATGTTCATTTATAGAACGTTCTGGGCAAAGAGCAGTAATTGGTTCTTTGACAGATATTGAGGGTATGGTAAACGGGACTGCGGGCACTCAATTTATGCTAAAATAACTTTCAGACGAGTAATGGAATAGGCAAGGCATTCATATCATTGTGATGTCGGCGTAGTTAACGGAGGCACAGCGTATGTCTATGATTAAAGTAGAAATCAATGAGGAAGAGACACATGAATATGCTTCAGGAATCAGTGCTGGAGAAGTATTGGAGAATGTATATGGAAAGAGATATGGCGCAGTAGCGGCAGTTGTAGATGGTATTGAAAGAGACATGTCATTCATCCTAGATTCGAATTGTAAAGTTGATCCAATTTTAGGAGAATCCGATGAAGGATTGTATATTCTAAGGCACTCCTGTGCACATTTACTAGCTCAGGCAGTTGTAGAAATGTTTCCAGATGCTAAACCAACTATTGGGCCACCAATTGATCATGGATTCTACTATGATTTCCATATGAGCCCCATCGGTGATTCTGAACTCAAAGAATTAGAAAAAAGAATGAATAAACTTGTTAAAGCCAATATTAAAATTGAGAGAGAGGAACATGAAAACAATATTCTAAGAGAAATGTTTTCAGATAATAAATTTAAGATTGAAATAATGGATGATAAAATAGGCCATGATATCGGATCATCGGCATACAGGCAAGGGGAGTTTGTTGACCTTTGTAAAGGCCCTCATGTACCTTCAACGTCTCATTTAAGGTGGTTTAAGTTAACTAGTACAAGTCAGGCATATTGGCGAGCAGACCGTAATAGGGAGCCTTTGACTAGAATTTATGGAATGTGCTATGCGACTAAAGATGGGTTGAAAGAAAGGCAGAGACAGATTGAAGAAGCTGCAAAAAGAGATCATAAAAAAATTGGTAAAGAAATGGAACTTTACATGATTGATGAATTAATTGGTAAAGGTTTACCGGTATGGCTACCAAACGGAGAAATTCTAAAATCTGAAATTGAAAATTATGCTTTAGAAACTGAAGAAAGTTATGAGTATCAAAGAGTAACTACACCTGCCCTAGCAAAGCAAGAATTATTCGAATGTAGTGGGCATCTTCCTCACTACTCAGATGGAATGTATCCACCGATGGAAATGGATGACGGCACGTACTATCTAAAAGCAATGAATTGCCCTATGCATCATTTAGTTTATCGTAATAAAAAAAGATCATATCGTGAATTACCATTTAGAATTGCTGAATATGGGACCTGTTATCGTAATGAAATGTCCGGGGCCTTGGCCGGACTTTTGCGTGTCAGGATGTTATCAATGAATGATGCCCATATTTACTGCACATTGGATCAAGTTGGTCAAGAGGTTGCTAATAATATTAAAATGGTCCAAGATTATTATTCTAAATTCGGATTTGAAAACTACCACTTCCGTCTATCATTATGGGATCCTGAAAATACAGATAAATATATCGAACAACCTGAAAACTGGGCCTCAACACAGAATCACTTGAGAGAAATATTAGATGAGCTGAAAGTCCCTTATGTAGAAGCAATAGGTGAAGCTGCATTTTATGGGCCGAAAATAGACATTCAATTTACAACGGCGCTAGGCAGGGAAGAATCAATGTCAACTATTCAGCTCGACTTTGCTGCAAAAGAACGGTTTGAGTTATCTTACAAAGATGAAAATGGGGACGAAAATGGAGAAGTGTTTGTAATTCATAGAGCTCCATTATCAACTCATGAGAGATTTGTAGCATTCCTTACAGAACATTGGGCAGGTAATTTCCCTACTTGGCTTTCACCTGTCCAAGTTCAAATAATTACTATTTCTGAGAAGCAGAAACAATATGCATCAAAAGTTGCTTCGATGTTGAAAGAAGAGAAAATTAGAGTATCTGTTGATGACTCAGATGCAACTATTGGAAAGAAAATTCGTATGCATAGGAAAATGCGACCAGCATATATGTTAATCCTGGGCGAAGACGAAGAAAAAGAAAACACGGTATCAATTAGAATAGACCGTAAAGGTGATTCTCGAAGTGGAGATCAATGTAATGGCATGCCTCTGGAACAATTCATTACAGAGTTAACTATTGAAGTGAATTCTAGAAGTCGGAAATTATCATTGGTAACAAAAGAAGATTGAGGCGAAGTTATGAAAGGTGAAAATATTGTTAACATCGCAGGTTATCGCTTTGTGGATCTAGATGATCGTGATGAATTAAGACAACCTTTTCGTTATATCTGTGAAAAATTAAAGCTTAAAGGAACTATTCTTTTGAGTAAAAATGGAATCAATTTCTTCTTAGCGGGGAAGCAAGATTCAATTGATTCGTATATAGAATTTTTAGAATCCGATGATAGATTCATTGGAATTCCATTAAAAATTAGTTATACAGATTATCAACCATTTCGTAGAATGCTTGTAAGACTAAAAAAAGAAATAATTGCATTGGGAATTGATGAAATTAGACCTGTTGATTATACTGGAGAAAACATTAAGCCGGTAGAATTTAAGAAAATTCTTGATGATAATGAAGAAGTTATTATCGTAGATACAAGGAATGAATATGAAACTCGAGTCGGTGTGTTTGAAAATGCTATTGATTTGAATTTATCTACATTCAAAGACTTCCCAGGGGCTATCCAGAACTTACCAGAGGAATATAAAAAGAAACAGATAGTAATGTATTGTACAGGTGGGATTCGCTGTGAAAAAGCATCTGTAGTGATGATGAATGCAGGATTTGAAAATGTCAAACAATTAGAGGGAGGTATTTTAGGATATTTTGAAGAAACTGATGGTTCATACTGGAAGGGAGATTGTTTCGTATTTGACCAAAGAGTAGCAGTAGATACTGATCTAAATGAGACTGAATACTCGATGTGCTTTGCTTGCAGAGAACCACTAACTAGAGAACAACGCAGGTCCTCGAATTATAAATTAGATTCATATTGTCCTTACTGCGTAGAAAAAAATAAGGAAAAATAATTATATTCTTCTTCGAAGATTCTCAATAATCATATCTGTATCTCCTAAAGAATCGAGAGTCGAGTCAATATCTCCTTCATCTAAAAATCTCTTACATTCAGAAATATTCTTTTCAGCATTCAATCGCATTTCATCATTTGCTTTGATATTAGATGACTCCAGTCTATTTCTCAAATTATTCCATTCACCTTCAATAAATGTATATAATTCTAAAGCCTCTGAGAGAGCTTTCTCATAAGACTGAAGTTGATCAGTTATTTGCTTTAACGAATTCGAAGCATCTACCCAATCTCCTTGTTGTGCCTTACTTTCTACTTCTTCTAATTGAGTTCTCCAGACATCTCCATTCGAACTTTTAGGGAATTTTTCCATTAATTTCTTCTTCTGACGAAGTCCGCGTTGGACATTTTGCATAGATTCAGAAGTTAATTTGATATCTCTTAAAATACTTGTTGCTAATCCTTTGGCGAGAGATGAATTACCTACTAAAAGAGCATTTTTAGCATCCTCTAATCTCTCTTTAGTTGTTACTAAAATACTTTCAGAAACACTAGAAAGTGCTTTTTCAGCATCTTCTATTGCTATTTCAGCATCTAAAGTTGTTGACTCAAGACTATCTAAGTGCCCTGATATAGACGAAGCGATTTTAATCGCCTCTAAGGGGTCTTCAGAATCAAGAGAATCTCGGGCAGAGGAAATTATATTCACTAAAGAATCGACTTGTAAATTGTCTTTCTGCCTAACTAGCTCTTCGGCTAAATTAATCTCATCAATTGCATTTTGCCAATGTAGTATCACTAAATCTGATTTACTCTTAGAATGCCTATACATAAGTTCTGCCTCCCTTAAAGACCCATGTTTGGCTTCTCTATCGCCGAGGTCAAAAGATTTTCTAGGGCCCTGGATTCCATTGGCTATAGATTCTGCTTTCTCGACATGATTTAGGGTATCTTTTCTTATAGCATCTAAATCTTGAGAAAGGGCTTTTATTCTATTTGTATCTTCTTGAGCAGCAGATACTAGTTCTAATCCTCTTACTGGGTCATTCCAGCACTCTTCACGAGCCTTCTTCAGAATGGAAGATGCTTGTTCCAACGAGATTCCTTGGCTACGTAAAAGTAAAACATCAGCTTCAGCCCTATCTAATAAATTAATAAATTGTTTTCGAGAGAGATGGTTCTCGTCTTTAGATAGTAGATCTGGAATCATTGTAATCATTACAGATGAGATTACGACTGGATATACTAGTATTTCTGATGAAATCGAATACATTATTGCTAATGAAAATAATATCCCGATTATACTTGTTAATCCTCTCCATCTCTTAGAAGAATGAGTTAATGAAAGATTTTTATGAGATATATTCCATAAAAATATTGCTAATATTAAATATATTGAGCTTGAAATTAAAGAATCTCCTGTATCAATATCTGAAATTGAAAGAGCTAATACGCTAGGGTAACAGATATTTCCTACCGCTCCAATTCTTGAACGCTGTACTGGTCCATAATCAATCAAATCAATGATAACTAAAGAAGAAATAAAAATTAATGAGATTGGACCTAAACGAGGAAGTAAATCGGAAGTACCAAATAATGCTGATAATAGCCACCATGATGCTGCGGATATGAGTAAGAAAGTTGTAAATAATGCAATTTTTTCAACTCGCATTTTGTGCTCGCGAATAACCCTATCAGGGTAGTCGGGTAGCAAAATCATAATCATTCACCCTATCTTATGACTCATGAGTTCTGCGGAAGTATGATTCATCTCACGGCCTTTGTGAGTCAACACCCCAAAGGCGATTTGCTCCGATTACAATAAATGATAATGCAATGAATACAAAAAATACTGTCTGAATCGTAGACTGCCAATATGGCTCAACAGTAATACTATTTATTTCAATAATACCGCTTTGATTAGCAGTTTCGCTACTCCACTGAAAGTAAATATCTATGGCATCAGAATTTACTAACTCATAATTAAGTTCAACATTGAATACACCTGGGCCGTTCGAATTTGCGGCTGGGACTCCGATAAAGGGTCCACATTGATTATTGACACAAAACTGACCTGCTGCGGGTGATGCTCTTGTATTCTGTAATGTTGCAGAAAATAAGACCGAGTTACCCTCAACTATTTTTCCTTCATGATTAGTAGATAACATTTCGATATTTACTCCCACATTAGGAGAAATAGCTAGCCCAAATGCTAGATTTTGGTGATTATCTGAAGAATCATAAGAGTCTATACTGAATACATGAGTACCGGAGTCAAATGGTCCAAGTACCATCTTATCGATTATTTCCATTGATACGTTTTCGACTATTATCACATCATCTATTGTCAGTGACCATGACGTATCTTCAATAGCGTCTAAGTCATCAAAAGATTGGGATAAAGAAATAATAATTGAATCTCCATTTCTTGCAAGATTTGTTGATGATATTGAATTATTGTTAATTATTAAATCTGGAACTATTGTAGGGCCACTTCCGTCAAGAACTAGGATGTCCCATTGTCTAGTTAGAGTATTTCCTGCATTATCCGAGACTGATAGATTAATTGACCAAGACGTCTGATTTTTAGATAAATGTCTTTCTGACAGATTAAGATGCATGCCATTGACATCTTCATTTTGATAGAAGACATCTGAAAAATCTAAAGTGTCTTTACTATTATGATAATAATTTGAAGTCTTATCTGAGACTATGGTAATATCAGTAGGGAATTCTGAATTTGGGTCATTGGCAGTGATATTAAATGAAACAAAAGTATCTGATCTGATACTGAATGTATCATCATTAGAATCAAGAAAGATTGTTTCACCTGATTGGTCAACATAAGAAATTACGGAATCCCAGATTGGGAATATAGAATCAATAACTATGTTTTCATACCAAGTACTTGTTGAGTTAAACCAATCCTTACAATGCATAACAATACTCACTACTTGGCCTCCTAAGTAACCGTAATCTTCAGGTATGAAACTAAATCTATCGCCATAATATATTTCAACAAGCGTGCCATTATTAGAGAGTGTCCACCATTGTTGATTAGCATCTAAATTACTATCCTCGCAAACACCATAATAATTTGTAGGTGTACTAAGTGGAATCATTGACCCAGATGATTCTCTGAAACCTAAGGCATTGGGAGGGAAATTAGGAGATATTGTAACTCTAATATTACTTGCAACATTTGCTTCTGAACGATTAACAAAGAAGTTTCCCGGATTACCCTCAATAATTTCTTCCATTGCACTGTAAGTATATTCCCAATCAGATGGTAAAATAACATTCAGCGGAATTTCTTCTATTAAAGAGCCAAATCTTGGAAAATCAAGAATTCTAGTTATTCTATTATCTGATAATCCGATTAATTCTGCGGATTCGTTCCACCCCCATTCGGTATTATTAGATTCAATAGGTCCTAATGAGACGGGGTTAGTCTCTAAATTAATCCCATTCACAGTATATAGTGGATTATAATCAAATATACAACAACCCCCGATTTCTGAATTGGTCCAATTTCTTCCTAGGCGAAATAAATTATCAAAAGAAATTGATTCATTCAAGTCAATAAGCCCATCTGAATTACCTAAATGAATATCGATTTGTGCTCTCAATCCTAGTTCTGGATTATCAAGTAGTTCAGTTCCAATTTGATCAGAAAGAGTAATCGATAATTCCCAAGTTGAATTGAATTGAGAATTAGGAAATATATCGTCATGAATAATGAATTTAGAATGACCATTTATCGAATACATAGAATTCTCATCGTTTATCGAATCATCACTATCTGCGTTAACATTCATACTGAAAATACTTATGAAAATTAAGAAAATAAGTAGAACAGATGTGCTTTTATTTCGGTTCATTATATCTCACCTCTGAGAATCATTGTGAATTATTGATGAGCCAATATTATCTATTAACAAAGGAATCATTCTATAATCCGATGAGAATTCTAATTCTAATTTCTGGCGAATTGTATGGTCACCATGCACTAAGAAAAAGCCACCTCCACCTGCCCCTAGAAGTTTAGCACCTGTAGCACCTGTAGAAATTATCCGTTCATACATTTGATCAAGAAAATCATTACTAACTGATTTAGAGATTCCTCTTTTCATACCCCATGCCTCATTAAGTAGAGCCCCTAATTTAGATAAATCTCCTGAATTAATATAATTACTAGCTTCATCTGCTTGTTCGCGTATTCTTAAGAGGTTCTCAATAGCAGATTTCCCCTCACTAACTGAATTTGAAAGAACTGATGACGCAGAGCGACTTTTTCCAGTGAATATTAATGTGAACTCCTCGGAAATCCTTGAGCGAATATTTTCAGAAATTTCTATTGGTTCAACTAAGACATCACCATTTTGACAAAAATTAATAGTATTTATTCCACCGAAAGAGGCAGCATACTGATCCTGTCTACCGATTGGTTGACCAAGTATGTCAATTTCAATTTGACATGCTTCAGAAGCCAGCTGAGAAGCAGATACTGAACGACCCGCAAAACAGTGAAGTGCGTTAAGTAAACCTACGGTAACAGATGAAGATGAACCTAAGCCAGTGCCGCGTGAAGGTATATCTGCGATTGTGGTTATCTCAATACCTGAGGTTACTCCGGTCATCCGCATAGATTCCCGCACTAATTCATGCTCGAGATTTTCAAAATCATCTACTATTTCCAATTTTGAATAGGATACCCTTACTCTATTATCAAAACGCTGATTAACAGTCACATGAATATATTTTGCTAATGCAAGTGACGTCACCATTCCACCATTTGTATGTGCTTTAGAAAACCAATCGGTATCTGTTCCGCCACCACAGAAAGAGACTCGAACTGGTGTCCGACTGATTATCATCAGATAGGTGGGATTATTCATTACTCATCAAGACAGCGGAATACGGGCATCAAAGGTTATCCTCTGAGGGGAATGCATATGACCAACATATCTCACGACATGATAGAGGAATGAGCATGGGCGACCTTATTACAATGGATGATCTTACTAATGAAGAGATATTACAGATTCTTAGCGAGGCGAATACTCTTTTGCCTGTAGCGAGGGGAGATGTATATCTGCCACTATTACAAGGTAAAGTATTAGGGAATCTTTTCTTCGAAAATTCAACAAGAACAAGAATGTCATTTGAAACTGCAATGAAAAGACTAGGAGGAGAAGTAATTAACTTGAGTTCAGTTGGTTCGTCGGTAGCCAAGGGAGAGACTCTTTATGACACTATGCAAATGGTTGATGGCTATACTGATATTGCAGTAATAAGGCATCCTAATCAAGGAGCTGCACAATACAGTGCAGATGCAGTTAGTATTCCTATTTTGAATGCTGGAGATGGAGCGGGCAATCATCCAACTCAAACAATGCTTGATTTATTCACAATTCACGAAGCACATGGGAGTTTGGAAGGATTAAACGTCATGATGGTAGGGGACCTTAGATATGGTAGAACTACTCATAGTTTATCGCATGCTCTTGTAAGATTTGGTGCCAAACTTACTTTGGTTTCTCCTGAATCATTGAGAATGCCTGCAGAAATTGTATCCGATCTTAAAAATCATGGAGCCGATGTAAATGAAACTGAAGAAATGGCTTCTTCTATTAGTTCTGCTGATGTAATCTATATGACTAGAATTCAGAAAGAGAGATTTCCTGATGAAGATGAATATAATAAAGTCGCAGGGATGTATAAACTAGATGCCAGTGATCTTTCTGAGGCAAAAACCGGGATGATTGTTATGCACCCATTACCAAGAGTGAATGAATTACGTGCCAGCGTTGATTCAACAAAACATGCAAGATATTTCGAACAAGCATTCAATGGGGTTCCAACTAGAATGGCTCTGTTATGCAGAGGGCTGGGCATTAAAGTTCCAAAGAAGGTGAAATAATTGAGTGAAATGAGACGTGTTACCGCAATATGCAATGGTACAGCAATAGACCATATCCCCTCAGGACATGCTTTACAAGTATTGAAAATGCTAAGATTCGATGTAGGTAGATCTAATCCAATTTCAATGGTAATGAATGTACCAAGTGGAAAAATGGGAAGAAAAGATGTTCTAAAAATTGAAGATAGAGAATTAAATCAAGAAGAACTCGACAGATTGGCATTAATTGCGCCCAAAGCATCTGTTGCAATAATAAGAAATTATAGCGTTGCTGAAAAAAGAACTATTGAACTAGGTTCGGAATTAATAAATATTGTAAAATGTTCATTTTCAAACTGTATCACCCAGAATGATCGAGAACCCCTGCCACATAAACTAAAAATTATATCTTCCGAACCTATGGAAATTCGATGTTCATACTGCGGAAAAAATCAAGATATTGATGAAATTGTAGATTACATCATTTAATTTTCTTGCAGCCACCTTTTCATGGTGCAGGCTTGACAAATTTCTCTACTTGTCACTTCGCCACACTCTTGGCATTTTCTTATCTCAGATTTTACAGGATTAATCTCTCTATGCATAGCACGTATTTGATCTAAAGAGTGTAAAAGTCCATGACGGGAACCAGGAGTAATCGTTTCCATATCTGCAATAATTCCACGACTTAATTGGCGCATCGCCCCTGGTGCATGCGGACAATCACCATGATGAATAGGTAGGCCAGCATAAATTGCATGAGCATGAATCTCTTGTTCAGGAATCCAGCGCAATGGGACTACTCTAGGCGCAAGCCCTTCTATCGGGGCATCAGTATGTGGCGCTAATCTTACAGATCGCTCAATATTACCCTTTTGGAAATTCATGATTATTGATTGAGCCATGTCATCTAGATTATGCCCTAATGCCATGATATCGGCATTGACTTTTTGTGCCAAAGCATTGATACCCTGCCTCCTAAATACACCACAGTATGAACAAGGCATCATTCCTTTAGCATCGGGATTATTTTCACCAATAATTGGCATTTTTTTGACTACATTATCCATTCTATCATAACCAATATCTTCGTAAGATAGAGTCTCAAACTGAATGTTTAGAGATTCTGCAAGTTCCCGAGCTAACTCTAAAGATGGTGAACGATATCCGTCAATTCCTTCATCTATACAACCAGATATGATTTCTACATCTCTTCTACGACCAATGATATCGACCAACATGCTCAACAATACTGCAGAATCTTTTCCACCAGATATGGCAACAAAAATCCTGAAGGGTGAACCATCAGGATGGCGAGCATTCTTTGGTAAATTAATCTGTGAACGTATTTCCTTAGCTACCCTTTTTCTTATAGAAGATGCAAGATGTTTCCCACATAAATGTTGACCACTATACTCTTGAAAAAGAATAGAGGTATCTTTACATTGACTACAAGGTAGCACTGACAGAGCCCCACTCATAATGGGTCGTCAAGGATTCTGCGCTTGAACCCAACGAGTGAAGAGATAGTGAATAAGCGATGATTTGATGACCTAGATACTCTTGAGATAATTATGTCTGAAGGCGGACCATTGCCAAATCAGCACGAAAATAAGGGTGAAAGTTTCGGTCCTTGGGGCCACAGAATTTTATGTTTACTCATACTTACAATAATACTCTACAGTCAGAATAATATTATGAATATACTCAATCAGATCGAAATTACGAATAATTCGCTCAGAATCATTATACAATTCGTGACTATTATTATCCTATTGGGTTTAGGGCATCGTTTACTAAGACGTAATTAATCAACCACGAATTTTAGAAAGTCCGGTTTCAATAAAGCCAGTAATTCTCTGCCAAGGAATAACAAATCTACCACCTGCTACAACAATCATGAATAACGATGCTGAAATAACTTTACCATAAGTCAATTGTAATTCCAATGATTCTTTAACTTGTCCTGACCATTGAGAACCCTCCAGAACTGCAACAAAGGATATCAAAAAGTCATCAAATTCGAGAGCCAGGGCCGTAGTTATAGCAACTACAGTAATTATACTGAATAGATGAGCCATATGACCATTTATGATATTATTAAACTGATTAACATATTCAGGATCTCTTTTGGACGCTTCTGGAAGAATAGATGCATATTCTAAATTTGTAATTACAGCTAATCCAGATTCTAAGAATAATAATAATAATATTGCTACAGTCAATAAATCAAATGCTAAAGGAGATATTAGCCCTCCGTATAATGTCGCCTCACCTATTTGTGCAGAAAGTGGTTGGAGACCCACATCAACAGCAGTAGTAACTCCTTCAAATGTTAGCATAGCATGTATTCCGATTACTATCAAGAAATAACTTGTAGCCCATGTAATCATTCTCTTCGAGAGACTCCATATTCCTATCAAACCTGCGAGTATAGGGGCGAAAACAATTCCAAGAAATACTAATTCGAAAAAGAATTCTAATGGGGCGAATACTAGATTGATATGATTAAACTGATCTTCAGAATTACTAAACGGAAGATAAAAACCTCGTGAAACTATACCAATTAACCATGACACAAGGAAAGGAAGGAGGAACCATGCAGCCATTAAGACAGAAAATATTCGCTTAATTAATAATTGTAATTTTTCTCCACGAGTTAGTATAACGACCCATAATCCAGTAATAATAAAACAAAGGATAACAGGTACAGTAAATGTATCAAAACCAGTTTCGTTAACTCCCGTAAGTAAATCTGGAATCACAGTATCCCCATTAGATTTCATCCAAGCAATTCCTCGAGTGTGTTCATACGATGGACACCAACCTTCTGGACCTGAATTTGCAACAAATTGTCCGGAGCAAGAACCGAATAACTCATTCATTTTACGCATTATTAACAAAAGAGAAACGGTTGAAATTATTTGTAAAAGAAGTACCTGCCACCGTAAACGTAACTTCGAGATATGAAGTGTTTTAGATTCAGGAACTACATCTATAACCATTTTTTCAAATCTCCTTAAATTGTTCTAACTTGTAATAAAGCCTGAGATAAATCAACACTTGGTGTCCAATCGATTACTTTAGCTCCATAACCTGAAAGTGCCGTTAGTCTATTTTGTCTTTCAAGTTTTAGAACTTCATAAGCCATTCTTGGAATTCTACTTACCAATCTTTCTAGATCAATGCTACTGGGTGACAAAACAATAACTTCATGACCTTTTCCAGAGAGGTTTCGTATAGCTGATAAGGTTGTACCATCTCCTTCTAAACTACTAATAATAAAAACAGGTGAACCTCTAGAAATTCTAGGGGAAAGGGCATTTGTCACTGCTTGTAATGGCATACTACCTTTGGATTCTACGGCTGCAAGTTGACTCAGAACTTTGTAATGCTGTTTATCTCCTGTTTCTGGAGGGAGAAAATCCATTCTTTCACCATATGTAACTAAAGATACAGAATCTCTTCTTTTTATGAAATAATTTGCAATTGAGGCCGCAGCTACAGTACCCATCTCTAAGGGATTTTTCAGTACTGTGCCTATTCTAGCCACATCCCTAGTATCAAGAATTATGAAAACATCAGTTACAGCATCTCTAGTTTTTTCATTAACCATTAAATCTCCAGTTCTTGCAAAGGCTTTCCAATTAATCGAACGGAATGAATCTCCAGGGAAGTACTCTCTAAGTGAGTAGAACTCCATCCCCTGTCCGGGTGTTTTTAGAGTGGTTGCTCCAGTATACATTTTAGGAACATTTGATCGAATTAATGCTTCTTCAACATCCCTAACTTGAGGGAACACTGTAATATCTGAGCGATCACCTAGAGTAGTTTCAGAAACAAATAAGTTGAATGCATTTCTATAACGAATAGATGTTGGACCTATTGTATAATGACCCCTCAATGGACACCTGACTGTATAACGAATAGTCGCAGTCTGACCGGGACCAAGATTCATACGCATCAAATTGACTCCCTTTCGCATTTTCATTTCATGAGGGACGTTATCGAAAACTTCCAGTTGCTGTGTACGACGATATGATTTGTTTTTGACCGTTAAAATAACATTAATATCGTCGCCTTTGTAGACGTTAACTGCTGAGACTTCACGAGTGATTTCTAAATCTGAATGACCCTCAACCCAACCATTTATTGCAATAAAGGAAATGAATGTTAATCCAATAATCATTAATTGAAAATTAGAAATCATCATACCAACTAATATCAAGCTTATACCACTTGTAAAGAGTATAGCCGCCTTACGTGTCCACATATTCAACCTCCTCTTCTGAGTTTGTAGAGCCCCATTCCTTAATTCTCTTTACTATACCAACCAATTCATCTGGCTTGTACTTACGATCTTCAAAAATAAATTTCGTAAGAACGGGGTCTTCAACCATTCGTTGTAATTCTGCGGCTGGCAGAGCATCGAATTCTTCTCTCGATAATGTGTTTAAATTACGAACTCTTGTTAACAACACTTGTCTTATTTTTTCTGGCTTTTGATAATATTCATAACGTCTTGCATCGCCAAAACCATAGTATATTATTCTGAAAACATGACGCCAATTTTCAGGGTCTTCTTTCCTAATCAAAACCGCTTCTAGAGTGATAAATAAGCCGAGGAAGAGGAGAAGCATGGCCATCCAATCATTTGTGAAATAGATTAAAAGATAATACATTAAATTGTAAGTATCACCAAATAGAGTAGGCTGTTGGTGCCTAGATTCATCGAAAATAACAATGGCATTAGATGAACTTTGAGCACTAGAATTCCCAACAAGTAAAGATTCTGCAATTATGTCTAATGCCCACTTACGGTTATCATTTGAAGGGACTATATCATCAATACCTGAATAGAATGAATCATCGTATAATGAATTTGTCAAAATTGAACCATCGGCTACAAAATGAACTCGGCCAGACTCTGCACCAACACACAAACGATCTGCACAGTAACGAACATAGACAGCGAAAGGACCTACTTCGTCTCCTTCAATACCAAAAGCAGAAGAACCTATGGTTAGATTACCATCATCATTAGTATCAAGATATGAGTCAAGAGTAGATTTACCGATATCATATCTATTTTCTACAGGGTTATAGGAACCCGCATTAAATGCAGATGGTTGATTAGTCAATAAATTATAACTTTCTGAAAAATCCCACTCAGTTTCAGAAATCCATCTATGGGCGCACAATCCTGCCGATTCTTTTGTTAAACCAGCAGGAAAGGTGGAAATATCATATGGATCTGTATCTAAAATGTCTATGTACCCATCTGTATCAGTATCTCTCAGACATGGATGAATACTTGACAAAGAACCTGAATTTGTTGTAAAATTATATGCAGACGAGGTATTAACCCAAATGAAATTATAATCTAACTCCGTAGCATAAGCTTCACCATCATACAAAGTGTGCCCCGAGAATTCTAAACCGAACTGATCGGCCAGTGTAGAAGAATATCCTTTATCATCCATTAGTAGAACGGTCCCTCCAGCCTCAACAAATTCTTCAATAGCCAATATTTCTGAAGTCGTATACCCAGAACCTTCAGAAAATTCAATTACATTTTCATCACCAGTAAATCTAGGTAAAGAAATAGTATCTTTCTCAACCCCAGAAATAACGAAAATAGCCTCTTCTGGATAATCAATCTCACTCAAAAGAAGGGGGCTTGAAACTAGTGCATTTGTTTCGATGCCCATACTATTAATTTCTGCTCTAAAACGCCCTAAATCATTCCAATCATCACCATAGGCGGACTGCTGAGTTTGTCCGTCTGTAACATAAGTCACCGCTACAGTTGAAATAAGAAGTAGAAGCAATATCCAGAACGCTCCGACTAACATATTACGACGAGTTTTGAGAGCAATTAACTTCTGGCTGTAATCGCGGAAATTTGCCATGCTGCTCCCCACCTAGTCGATATGACAAACAACGAGCCCGAAGTTCGACTTAAGACGCTTGTGAACGAATGAACGGTTATGCATCATACTATTCTGACAGTTTGATTACTTTACCGACACTTTCAATTTCTTCAACTGGAACAGACAGAAGACCATTTACTGTAGGCCAAGGAAGAAGTTGAGGGTTAATACTTGTTTCAATCATCACTAAAATATTTGTAATTTGACCACTTCCTATGTCTATACGGAAATCAGCAACATTACCTAATTTATCGCCAGCACTATCTTGAACTTCAAGATTGACTATTTCCCGACCAAAAGTTACTGGCATATCATATCCCTCAAGCTGATTCTATCCCTGAAAGGGTATCTGGTGTCCGACGAACTGATTCAAGTCCACTAGTAAGTCTAGCCTCCATTCGATTGTAATAATCCATCATTTCCTCAGTAATTGTGGGCCTAACTCTATTAATCGCTTCTTCAAAATGTTTCTTGGATACACTTTTCTTCCCCGCACGCATAGATATTAATGCCGATTCTCTACAAATAGCTTCAATATCTGCACCGGTATAATTTACTAATTGTGGCGCCAATTCTTCAATCTTGAACTTACCTAGAGGCATCGGTTCAGAATGTATTTTCAAAATTGCCTTTATTGAGTCAATATCTGGAGGGGGGATGTGAAGTACACGCTCGAATCTTCCACTTCTTAACAAAGCTGGATCTAACATTTCTGGTCGATTAGTTGCAGCAACAACAATCACGCCTTCCATCGAGTCAACACCATCCATAGAACTTAGTAATTGATTAACTACTCTGTTCATTACATCAGAACCTTCGCCAGTGTTACTTCTTCTGACACCGGCAATACTTTCAAATTCATCTAAAAAGATAATTGAAGGGCTAGATTGTTTTGCCTTCTTGAATAATTCCCGGACTGCTTTCTCTGAATCTCCAACCCATTTAGAAATTAACTCCGGCCCTTTAATAGTAATAAAATTCGCTTTGGCTTCATTAGCAATAGCCTTTGCAATCAAGGTTTTACCAGTCCCAGGTGCACCAAAAAGAACTATGCCTCTAGGTGGAGTAATGCCGAAATGTTCGAACATTTCAGGCTTCGTTAAAGGCCATTCGATACTCTCCTTTAATCTCTCTTTAACCTCTGATAGGCCACCTACTTCATCCCAACTAACCTCAGGCACTTCGAGATATATTTCTCTTAGAGCACTTGGTTCTATTTCCTTAATGGCTAGTTTAAAATCTGCCATTCGAACTTCCATTTTCTCTAGAACTTCTGCTGGAATGTGTTCTTCATCTAAATCAATATCTGGGAGATAGCGGCGGAGTGCCTTCATAGCAGCCTCTCTAACTAAAGCAGAAATATCAGCGCCAACGAAGCCATGGGTATTATCTAATAACCAATCTACATCAAAATCATCACTTATTGGCATACCACGTGTATGGATGCCAATGATTTCTGCACGGCCATTTTTATCGGGAACTCCTATCTCTAATTCTCTATCAAAGCGCCCACCACGGCGGAGTGCAGGATCAATAGCATCTGGGCGATTTGTAGCACCTATGACAATTACATTATCTCTTCCTTGCATGCCATCAAGCAAAGTCAATAATTGTGCTACAACTCTACGTTCAACTTCTCCACTGACATCTTCTCTTTTTGGAGCTATTGAATCTAATTCATCTATGAAAATTATTGCTGGAGCGTTAGCGGCCGCTTCATCGAAAATCTCTCTGAGTTGTTTTTCACTTTCTCCATAATATTTGGAAATAATTTCAGGACCATTGATTGAAGTGAAATTAGCCTTTGTTTCAGATGCTACAGCCTTGGCTATTAGCGTTTTTCCAGTGCCTGGTGGGCCATGTAATAATACGCCACGAGGAGGGTCTATACCCAGTCTTCGGAACAAAATAGGGTGTTTCAAAGGCAATTCAATCATTTCTCGTACTTTCTGCAATTGTTCACCAATTCCGCCTATATCCTCATATGAGATTGTCGAAATCGGTTGACCTCCGTCTTCTTCCTCATCAACTGGTTCTTCTTTGATAATTATTTCAGTATCGGGTAAAACTTGAACTATCCCCTTCGGAGTAGTTTGAACAATTTGAAACGGTAACGCTTCAGCGAAGAGTGTCATTCCTGGAATAAATATTCTATCACCTGAAACTACTGGCCTCTTGTTTAATCCTCTGCGTGCAAAACCCTCTATGCCGGGCCCAAAACGTACTTTCTGTTGTTTAGCCATTACTGGACTTAGAATTAATTTCTGACATGGTTGAGTTTCTACTTTACGGATTGTTACTTTATCTCCTAAGGAAACTCCCGCATTTTTCCTTATGATTCCATCAACTCTGATTACACCTAAATTTGCATCTTCAGGACGACATCTCCATACTATAGCCGCCGTCTTCTGCTCCCCTGTAATCTCAACAATATCTCCAGGTTTTAGATTCAAATCATTATCAAAAGGGACTCTGGCTCTGCCATGTCCTACATCACTTGGTATCGCCTTGGCTACTCTAAGTTGTAAGTCTTCTACTCCCTCATCTGACATTCGACATCACCCTCAACAAACCTTTCTATTCATCAAGGCATTTAAGGCATTGTAATTGTAGATGTGAAATGAATATTAGATAAAATGAGCATAATATTGTTTGAGAAGGTTTCTTGATAGAACTGTATTTCGCAAGACACATGACTAACGTGCTAGAATCAGGATTTGAATTCATGGATGCCAATAATCCCAATGGTAGTCCAAAGATAAAAGGGTATAACATAATCAATGGAAAACTACAATCTGCGAGTAATGGTGAAACATTTGAAAGTAGAAATCCAGCACTTCTAGTAGACTGTTTAGGAGAGTTCCCTTTATCGACGAAAGAAGATGTACATCAAGCACTTAAAGCTGCTAGAGATGCATTTCCTTCATGGTCATCTACACCTGCACCTACAAGAGGACAGATCATTGGAAATATGGGTAGACTACTCATGCAATACAAAGATGATATTGTCAGAGTTGAGACAAGAGAAATCGGAAAAACGCTCAAAGAAAGTGCAGGCTCGGTTCAAGAAGCAATTGATACATGCCTATTTTTCCAATCAGAAGGGAGAAGACTGTACGGCCAGACAGTGAATTCGGAATTACCAGATAAAGAATTATTCACTTACAGAAGGCCTCTGGGTGTATGCGGAATAATTAATGCTTGTAATTTCCCAGCAGCAGTTCCTTTTTGGAAAATGATTCCTGCGATAATGTGTGGAAACACTTGTGTTTGGAAGAGTCCACAGGATGCACCCTTACTCTCATTCATGTTAACAAGAATAATGCATGAATCAGGACTACCAAATGGAGTAATCAACCTAGTACATGGGAAAGGTAGTGGAGCAGGGCAACATCTTGTTGATGCAGTCGATGAAGGTTTAGTGAACAAGATAAGTTTCACTGGTTCTACACCTGTTGGAAAAATGATTGGAGAAGTTTGTGGTAGAAATCTTGTTTCAGCGAGTCTGGAACTAGGAGGGAAAAACCCCCTAGTAATTATGCCTAGTGCGAATATGGAAAACGCAGTAGAAGGCGCTTATTGGGCAGGTTTTGGCACGGCAGGTCAACGTTGTACAAGCCTTGGAAACCTAATTATCCACGAAGATATTTATGATGAATTTATTGAAAAATTGATGGAAAAAGTAGAATCAACTACCATTGGAGACTCAATGATTCATGAAAATGTCCTATACGGTCCTATGCTATCTGAAAAATACGCAAATGACTTCCTAAATGATTTACAATTATGTGAAAAAAGTTCTGCTAGAAAGCTATGGGGGAACGGTAGGATAACGTCCGACAATAAGCCTAAAAATTTCCTTGGAAAACCAGAAGATGGAGTATACATGTGGCCTCATGTTTATGCTGATGTAACAGAAGACATGGCTTGTTTTCATGAAGAAATATTTGGGCCAGCAATTACTATTGTTAAAGCAAAGGACTTCGAACATGCATTGTATTTAGCAAATGCATCGCCTTATGGCCTTTCAAGTGCTATATACACAAATGATCGTTTAGAAGCATACCGTTACAAAACAGGAATCAAAGCAGGAATGACTGGCATAAATAATTCAACCACTGGCGCAGAAGCGCACCTACCATTTGGAGGAGTTAAAGGAAGCGGTAATGGAACTAGAGAATCTGGTATCTGGGTAATTGAAGCCTATTCATATTGGCACGCAGTTAACGATGAATTATCTGGTAAGTTACAACTTGCTCAGATGGACGTAGAAGATATTGAACTTATTGAAGAAAAGGTAGATTATTCATCATTGACTTAAATCATCATTTCCCCACACTGTGGGCAAGGTAAAGTGGGTAACCAAACCCCTGGCATATATCCACAATTAGTACATATCGAGGATTCAAGGTCGTCGAAAACATCCATCTTTATCAGATATTCTGACGCATTATGCATAATTAAACTTATCAATAATTATTATGCCAAGAAGCAATCACTTATTGCTCGCCTTTCGTTCGCAGCACTAGTAAGGTAGGAGCATTCCAATGTCTAATGCAATCAAACTCCCCATGGAAAGAGGATTTGGTAAAACTGATCGTATCGATAAATGGTGGTCACAGCCTTTTTGGATGGGTTTTGGTCTAACTTTAGCACTTGTATATACAGCTCTTAGAGTATTAGTATGGGATGGAGATATTCAATATGATAATCACAGAGTTACATCACCTATTTTTTCTCCTGATGTCATCCATATCTTCGATTTAGACACACCAAGGTGGATGAATTCCGCATTACTGATTCTATGGATACCCTTTGGTTTTAGAGGTACTTGTTACTATATGAGAAGAGTCTATCACAGAGTATTTTTCCAAAACCCTACTGCATGTGTAGTTGCAAAACCAGAAATTAACTATCGTATAGGATACAAAGGCGAGACAGGTTTGTTTGTGTTAAATAATTTACACCGATATCTGCTATACTTAGCAATAATAATACTCTCAATGAAAGTATATGATGTATATCATACAATGTGGTTCCATGGCGCTGATGGTACTGAATCATTCGGAATATCTGTGGGAACATTAGTTTTGGCTACTGAATCGATTTTACTATTCATGTATGTTGCATCCTGTCATGCATTCAGACACCTCTTTGGAGGTGGTATGAATCAATGGAGAAATGGAATAAGCGGCATTATAGGAAGATTATACATAAGGATAAGCAACTTGAATATTGATCATGCATTTTGGTTCTGGACTAGCTTAGTCATGGTATTTTTAGGCGACTTATTTGTTTGGGCTGTGGCAGAAGGAATGATCAATGATTGGTCTTGGATAATTACTTGAAAGGTGAGAATATGAACGAAGATTATACTATTCACGAACATGATGTTGTGATCATTGGTGCCGGAGGTGCTGGCTTAAGAGCAGCTATCGAAGCAAGTAAGGCAGGAGTAAGTGTAGCCATGATTTGTAAATCAATGCTAGGTAAAGCACATACAGTAATGGCAGAAGGAGGCGCTGCTGCTGCCTTAGGAAATAAAGATCCGCGTGATAATTGGCAAACACATTTTAGAGACACCATGAAAGGTGGAAAATATCTAAATGATTGGAGAATGGCAAAAATTCATGCACAACAAGCACCAGATAGAATTAGAGAATTAGAAACATGGGGAGCTGTTTTTGATAGGACACCTAAGGGCCTTACTAATCAGCGTAATTTTGGAGGACATACATATCCAAGATTAGCACACATAGGAGATGCAACTGGGCTCGAGTTAATCAGAACTTTACAGGAGAAAGGAGTTCATATGGGCATGGATGTATACATGGAATTTACAGTTCGTAGGTTATTTAAAACAGATGGGAAAATCTCCGGATGCTTTGCATACAATAGGAATGACGGAACTTTACATGTGTTCAAGGCTAAAACCATAGTAATGGCCACAGGTGGAGCCACGAGATGCTGGTCAGTTTGTTCTGGATCATGGGAATACACGGGAGAAGGATACGCATTGGCGTATTGGGCTGGCGCTGAAATGGGAGATATGGAATTTATTCAATTCCATCCTACTGGAATGATATGGCCGCCTTCAGTAAAAGGAATTTTAGTGACTGAGGGAGTTAGAGGAGAAGGAGGGATGCTTACAAATTCAGAAGGAAAGAGGTTCATGTTCGACTATGTTCCTGAAATGTATAAAGATGAATTTGCTGATACAGAAGAAGAAGCTTTAGAATGGGTTTCTGAGATTGTTGATGGGAAATTAGCAACTGTACGCAGACCTCCCGAATTACTAACCCGGGATGTCGTTGCAAAGGCAATAAATTCAGAAAGAGATGCAGGTAGAGCAAGTGCTCATGGAGGTGCATACCTAGATATTTCATGGAGAGAACCAGATCAGGTTAGGAAAAAATTACCTGGGATGTATCATCAATTCAAAGAACTAGCCGCAGTAGATATCACAACTGAAAGAATGGAAGTTGGACCTACTGCTCATTATGTGATGGGAGGAATAAAGGTTCATCCTGAAACACAAGAAACCACTATCCCTAGAATGTTTGCTGCAGGGGAAGCAGCAACAGGATTACATGGCGCGAATCGACTTGGCGGAAACTCACTTTCTGACTTGATTGTTTTCGGTAAAATTGCAGGAGAAAATGCCGCCGTTACCGCTAAAGAATTAGCAAATTTCCTTGAAATAAATCCAGTAGAAATTGAAGAAGCTATTGAAGAAACTTTGGCACCACTTAATCGTAAGAATGGCGAAAACCCAGCTAAAGTCGTAGAAGACTTGAGAGAGATGATGCAGGACAAGGTTGGTATTATTCGTACTGAAAAATTATTAAAAGAAGCTTTGAAAGACTTAGACGAGTTAGAAATTCGCGAAAAAAGTACATCTGTTGGAGAGAGTAAAATATACAATCCAGGATGGCATCAAGCATTGGAGATAAGTGCTATGATTGATGTTAGTAGGATGTGCGCATTAGCGGCCTTACATCGGGAGGAATCTAGAGGAGGCCATACCAGAGATGATTTCCCTACACCTGATTACAAGTATTGGGGTAAGATAAATAGCGTCATTACTAAGAAAAATGGTATGGAGATAGAACATCGAAGATATCCAAAGATTGATGAAGAATTAAAACAATTATTAGATATTGAAGATTTACATGAGGAGGAATGAGAATGGATGAAAATGTGACGTTCAAGATTTTCCGTGGAGAGCCGGATGAAAATGGGGTTCCAAATGGAGAAATGATTGATTATACAGTTGAAATGGATGAAGGAATGGTAGTCCTAGATGTCATACATAGAATCCAAGCAGAGCATGCACCAGACCTTTCCTGCAGATGGAACTGCAAAGCAGGTAAATGTGGGTCATGTTCCGCAGAAGTGAATGGAAAACCACGACTAATGTGCATGACAAGAATGGAAGAAGTTATGGAAGAAACACCTGAAGGAGAACCTATTCTTGTGAAACCTATGCAAGCATTCCCTCTAACTAAAGATTTGGTTACAGATACATCATGGGCATATGAAATGAATAAGAAAATGGTTCCAATAAATGGACCTGAGGAATTAGACTGGGAATTTAATCAAAATGAAGCTAATCGTATCCAAGAGTTTAGAGGATGTATCGAATGTATGTTGTGTGTAAATACATGCCATGTCTTAAGAGAACATGAAAAATTTGATGAGTTTGCGGGACCAAGATTCTTTGTAAGATTAGCAGGACTAGAAATGCATCCGCTAGATAAGGAAAATAGAATTCCAGAGATAAAAGATGACTTTGGAATTGGCTACTGTAATATTACCAGATGTTGTACAGAAGTATGCCCAGCAGGGATAAATATCACCGATAATGCAATAATTCCTCTCAAAGAAAGAGTTGTTACAGAATATTACGATCCTATCGCGATAATAGGCCGTAAACTTGGTCTAAGATAATGTATTTATTGACCTCTCCGAGTTTACCCGGAGAGGGGTTGTGTAATTCCGTAAAAAAATGGAAACCTCATAATCGAGTTATTCCATTTTTACTTACATTGGCCTTCTTGATTTTGTCTGGTAGCCATGCAGGTCCGTTCGCTGGCTTTGCAACAACTTCTGTCCAACCCTTGAAGCTGTGAACACGGTTTGTTCCACGCTCACGCAGTTGGATGTCGGTATGACCACGTGTAGCTGCTTTCAAAGCGGCTCCTCGTGGCTGCTTGCTTACGAACACCTGAGCAGTGTCCTTTCCATTCTCCATCAGTACGAAGTATTTTTTGTCTGACATAAAGCAATCCTCCGCTACTCCGCCTATCAAAATAGGATATGAAGGTATTGGATAAAAAACGCGATACTGCGCGACTATCGAGGTATTACGAGGGAAACCAAGTCTGGAAAATTAGAATCACATTTCTGCGCAAGCAAGTGTTTTTGTATTCAAAACACCAGGTATAGCACGTATTGATTCAACTACTAATCTTGCAATATCACCCATATTATCTGCTTCTAATTTGACTATTAAATCATGATCTCCGAAAAGAAGATTAGCATCGGTAACAAATGATAACACTGAGGCTGCATTGAACACTTCAACTTCTGAACCCGGTTCAACATTTACTAGTACATAACCCACTGACATGAGTAAGGCGTGAGGGTCTTCACGCATGAAATGTTCCCTCATAAACTCAGAAGGGAGAGAAGAAGCATACATATTGCATGGCCTCCTCTGAGTTAAATATGGCAGAGGTCATCATAGTTCGAGAATGTAAGTATGGTCAAGTGAGAGTCTGCTTCGGAAATGTATCTCGAGTAGAGGGTGACGTAATGGTATTACCTGCAAATAATAGACTCGCAGGTAGAGAAGGATTAGATGAGGTAATGCAACTTGTAGCAGGTCCCGAATTAAGAGAAGCGTGTACTGCTATTGCTAAGGAAAAAAGAAAAACTAATTCTCAACCTTGTGGTGTTGGAGAAGCAGTGACGACATCTGCTTACAATTTACCGGCAGAACATTTGGTACATGTTGTTGGCCCTGATTGTAGGAGACCTACTCAAGATCAGTATCGTAGAGAATTATTGAAAAAATCATATGAGGCAATGTTTGCAGAAGTCGAAAAGTTAGAACCTAGAGAAACTTTAGTCCTACCACCATTGGGAATGGATGTTTTCGCATATCCTCATAGAGAAGGTGCGAGAATGACAATGGAAATTATTCTTGCTTGGATGGATGAAGGAGAAGATCCAGGAGTTGACATGGTACTGATAATTACAAACGAACAAAGTTTCCTTAAGAATATGAAGACTGTATATCGTGAAAGTGAAGACCAGTTTCCAGGAGTAGATAGAACAAGAGAATACAGGAAAGGAAAATTCGAATAATTTTCTTTTTTGTTAAATTTAAAAAACATCGAAAAAGGCATTTAATTGCATGTTTCAATCGATGTCGTCAAGAACCTTGAGATTACGATAGGCAAACATGGGAGTTGGTAGCGCATACGAACGCGAGTTACGATCTGTTCTTGCTGGAGAAGAAAAAGGGGTCAAGGCAATTACTAGATCATGCAGTGAATCTGAACGGGCCCAAGCAATGCAAATCTGCCAACGGCCTTTTCTCGTCGTCAGAGCACCGGGAAGTGGTTCGGAAGGAACTGGTGATTTACTACTATTGAGAGGAGATATTTGCTTTCCAATAGAGGTGAAATCCTCAAAAAAGAAAAAACTATACCTTTCAGGAAGAACCGTATTGCAGTATCAGGCTCTAGAAGAAATAGGTAGAAGATGTTCATTACAACCATTTTATGCATATAGATTAAAGGGAGTTAGAGGAGATAGTTGGAGGATATTTAGAGTGAAAATAGAAGGATTGACTGGAAAATCTAGATTACTTGCAAGAAGGGTGCCAGAATTGCCTTTAACAAGAAATGGAACCCCATATCTAGATTGGGATAAGGGGCTACCGCTGCACAAATTCCTAGCATTTATTGCAAAATCTGAGAGTGCTAAAAATATAGAATCTAATATGGCTGCAAAGAAAGTTTATTCAGAAATTCTAGAGCCTCTAATTAATCAGTATGATTCATCATCTCCAGATAGAGCTGCATCGAGTTTGTCAAATTCTTGAACTAAATTTTCGAGTTGCTGTGAAATACTTTTCATTCTTGCTTGATTCAACAATCTGAGAACGCTGTCTCTGCCTCTTCGGATAGAATCAAGTTGGCGTAACTTACTCTTATTATCATCAGAATCTACTACATCCATGTTATCCGGATAAGGCCCTCTTTCATGTCATTTATGCAAGAAAGAACACAAGTTGAAGAATAGGACTGTGTGCCGATGACCATGCAGGATGAAGATGCCTCACTGATAAGACATCTTTTGCCTATGATTTCAATATACTTTTTCTATATGTTAGGACTTCCAATTTGGGGGGTTATTGTCATGATAACTTGGTATTCGGTACTTATTTACTTAGAAAATAAAGGCAAACTTGACGAATGGAATGCAACTAGAATGCTTGGATTCATATTAATGGTTAGAACGAATAAAGGCAGGGTTGTCCTCGATAAGATATCTAAATATAGGCGTTTTTGGATATCTTTTGGTGAGTTTTCAATATGGCTATGTTTCCTTGTCATGTTTGGAGTCATGTTTCTACTTATTTCAAGTGCAATACTGACTGCAATGTCACCTCCTGAAGAATCAATTCCAACAAAAGACTTGTTGCTAATACCAGGAGTCACAAGTTTCGTTCCATTATGGTGGCCAGGTATCGCTTTGGTAATTGCATTAGTCATTCATGAATATGGCCATGCAATACAGGCAAGAGTACATGGAATGAGGGCTAAAAGTTTCGGGTTACTTTTACTTGGACCTCTACCAATGGGTGCATTTTTTGAGCCTGAAATACAAGAAATGACAAGAGCACCCAGAAGAGAAAGATTACGGATATATGCAGCTGCTCCTTCAATAAATATAGTCGCAACATATTTTGTAATTATACTCCTTTCAGTAACCGCATCAGGATTTGTAGCTAAAGATCCTGGTATGCACGCTCAGGCAATAGTTGTAGGTAGTGGGGCAGAAGAAGCTGGCCTAGAGCCGTATGAGATTATTACACACATAGATGGCATTTGGGTTCCAGACTATGATACTTTCAAAGAAATTATGGAATCAAAATCATCAGGAGATACAATTCAATTGTCTGTATTATCTCGGGAAAATGAATCTGGAGAAAGAGACTCAAGAAGAATTTCGGTAACATTAACAGATCAATTAGATTATTATCTTGAGCAAGGGATTCCAAGTTACTTTGAAAATACCTGTAGTGAAAGCGATGATTGTCTTCAGAAATATATTGATTTCCTTGAAAAAAATGGAATTGAGGGAGGAAATGCATTCCTTGGAGTTAGTGGGTTTTCTTCAGGTACTGGCGCAGTAGAAAGATACGAATTATCATCGACTGAGGAATTACATCCAGCATTAAGAGCTCTGCTCTTCGCAATAAAGCCGTTAGAAATGATGGGGACACCCATACAACTAGATGGGCATACAATTCCTTTGGATGAAAGAAATCTATTAGAAGCGGGTGACGGATTAATTACATCTACTATCGGAACTCAAGGGCTGTTAGCTGTTTTTGATTTTCTATTCTGGTTCATATGGATTAACTTCATACTTGGATTTGCTAATCTTATACCTATGATTCCATTTGATGGAGGTCAAATTGCGAGAGATAGTACTCATTCGGCTATATCATTTTTGAGAAAAGATATGAATCCACTAAAAGTAGAATCATTAGCAAATAGGATTAGTGGTTTTAGTAGTATTATTATGCTAATTATTGTTTTATTGCCTATATTACTTGCTAATGCATTGAATTAACTTACTCTTCTTCTTCATTATTTGAATAGAAATATAAGTCAAAAATCATTGGCACTATTACTACTATTGCTATCAGTGAAAGAAGATTATTCCATGTTTGCCCGGATACGAAGCTAGATGTCCCAGAGAAAAATAATTTAATTGCTCCAACCCATGGTATCTCTGATGATGCTACTCCTATTATCCAATCACCTCTAACCGCTGTAACAGGGTTGCCATTTTCATCTTTTAATCCACGGCTGCGAATATAATCATCCTCAGCATCAGGGCTCGTAGCACGGAGTTGATCGATAGTGCACCCATTTGTTGATGGATTATCACCTGTCGTCAGATAACCTTCATGATTAGGGACCCAGCGATTAATGGTTAAGTTCCCGTGTGGTGTGCATGAATAATCAATAGTAAGATTTATTTCATTTACATTCACTAAATTTGTACCAGGAACATTCCAAGTTAAAATGCATATATTTTCTAATTTATCAAGAACGCCTTCTGAACAGTTGTCGCCAATAGGAACTTCTGTATGATTAGCTTCTGCTTTTAGCAAAACACGATGAATTACAGGAGTATCGCTACCACCATTTTTCTGATAAATTATAACATCCCCAAACATCCCATGTTTCTCATAACCATAATTTTCGTCATTGACATTAGAAGCTTCTACAAAGGTGATAATCTCGGTTCTATCAGGATTCATTACCAATATTAAATCACCAGGATCTATAGCGCCTAGTGAACCATCCTCTGTATGTTTCATTGAACCTGATTCAACCACTACCATAGGGGGAAACATTCCTGTTGCAAGCCACATCGAGCCTAGAAGTAAGAAAACTAAACCTACTGCAAGAATCGCTTCTCTAAAATATGTCTTGATATCATTAGACAACACTACTCCTCCTTATCATAAAAAGGTCTAGTAGAATATAATATTATTAGCAAGAATGAAATTAAAATTATACTAACTGGATCGAAATGAGCCGCAGAATAATAGTAAGATGAAGAACCACTAATTCTCTCTGTCAAATCTATAGTATATTCTCTCGAACCCGATTGCGTTGCTAAACCAAATAAATTATTCCAAAACAAAGTTATTAGAGAACCTAATAATATTAAAATTGATAATCTATGATAAAATAGATTCCTTAAAATATCGAGACCGGGGAGTCTACGAGAAAGTACTGAATCTGTATTATTCCACCATGATTCTGTATTAGATGATGGTTTTTTTGATTTGCGATTAGGGGTTATTGACTCAAGAGAAAGATTCTTTCCAACTGGTATTTGATGCATTTCTAACAAACCCCTCATTAATCTCATATATCTGGAACCAAGCATTATTGCAGCATCTTCTCCTTCTTTTCGACGCCTTAATACTTCGGCCCTTGAATCAAGTAACAAAATATCATCAAGTAATTGTTTTTGTCCTGAATAATAAAAAAATTCAGGAGCAACATAAAATGTTCCAATACCTCCAACTACCATACCAATCCAAGTTAATGCCACAAGATTCTCTTTGGAGGGGTCGGAAGCACCAGATAATACGAAAAGAAAAATAATTCCCCACACCAAGAGAGCAGCTGAGAGAATTGATATATTCGTGATTATTTGATAATGTCTATCGCTTTGATTAGCCCACCATCGACCAAAAAATCCCCGCTGCTGCTCGTCTCGACGTGCCATTATATCGAACAGGGGTAAGGCTTCGCCGCTTAGTGCCTTACGCTAACAAGTTCAGATTTATTCTAATTGTAATAGCAATTAATTAATGTGCTTTACTATCAAGTGGGATGTATGAAAAGTCAACGTTGGACAATGATTCTTGTGTTTAGTCTTATTTTATCGGGATGTATTACTGAGACAATACCGGACCTAGATGGCGATGGGATTGAAGATAGTGAAGATAATGATAGAGACGGAGATGGCTGGGATAATTTATTGGAAATTAATTGTACTACTAATCCTGATGATGCTTTAGATTTGCCATCAGATTTAGATGGAGATAATATCTGTGATTTATTAGATGATGATGCTGATGGCGATGGTTGGAGTAATGATTTAGAAATAGACTGTCTATCGTCAGCTTATAACTCCTCAATTAATCCATCAGATCTCGATGGTGATGGGATTTGTAATTATCTTGACGAAGACATAGATGGCGATAAACTACCTAATAATTGGGAATATGAAAGAAATTTTGACCCTTTAGATCCTGAAGATGTAATGATTTGTCATGGAATGTCAGAATATTGTTTACGAAGTTATGATGATTTTACATTTCCTGAAACACATAATGCATACTCTGCTGCGGAAGATGGAGTAGTTCTGGGAGTAAATCATTACACTGGCCTTCAGGCACAATGGGACGGAGGAATTAGAGCATTTATGGTTGACACACACCACGTCAACAATGAGGATACTGATGCCGAAGATGTGAGATTTTGCCATGGATCGCCGGGCCAATTTCCACATCCATGTTTATATTCAGAAATTAATGCTTTTGAGTGGTTATCTTTGTTGAATTCTCTTATGAATTCGACTAATGATGAATGTTTATCTTCATGTGGAGATGTAGTCACATTACTTATTGAAAATAATGTCCCTGCAGATCATCTAGAATATTTATTCAATGAAACTGGGATGTATGATAGAATATATACACATCAACTAGGCGATAATTGGCCAGATATTGGCGATTTGATATTGATGGGTAAAGATTTAGTCATTTTCTGGGAACAAACGGGAAATCAGAGTTATCCTTGGCTTCATGATTTTGGAGAATTTGGATGGACGACTAATTATGCAGAAGATAATCCTGAAGACATGGAATGCACTGTTCATAGAGGAGATGGAAGTCAACCAGTATGGCATCTTAATAACTGGTTAAAGAGCATGTTCGGGGTCGCCGACCCTTACAGGTCAGAGGAAGTAAATGATTATGATTTCTTACTAAATAGGTCTATTGAATGTTGGGAAATAATGGACAATAGACCCACTTTTATAGCCGTTGATTACTGGGAAGATGGAGAAGTTACTAATGTCACAATCACGCTTAATAAAATGGAAAACTGGGACGATATTATCCCGCCTCATCCATAACCGATAGGGTATGGAAGTGGATTCTGCTTTCGTTGGGTTTTCTAGATAGAACCTTTTCGAGAACAACATGGGTAAAACTGCAATGGAGGCATTGCATCCAAGAGTTCGCGAACTTATTACTCAATTAGGATGGAATTTGACACCAATTCAAGAAGAAGCAACGATTGATTTGTGTAATAACCAAGATAGATTATTAGTTGCGCCGACTGGAAGTGGAAAAACAGAAGCTGCAATTCTTCCAGTAGTTTCTAGAGCTCTTGAAGAAAAATGGGAGGGTTTGTCAATACTATACATAACTCCACTTAGAGCTTTGAATAGAGATATTGATAGAAGATTATCTACAATGTTAGAGCCTTTAGGATTAACTGTCGGATTAAGGCATGGAGACACTACTCAAAAAGAAAGAAATAAACAATCAAAAAATCCCCCGAATCTATTGATTACTACCCCCGAAACAACACAAATAATGCTTTTAGGGAGTAGGTTAAGAGAACATCTTTCTAAGGTGAAGGTAATAATTCTTGATGAAATTCATGACCTTGCAGGAAGCGAGAGAGGATCACAATTAATGGTGGGTTTAGAGAGAATTGCAGATATTAATAAAGGTGGTTTTCAAAGAATTGGTCTATCTGCAACTGTTGGTAATCCTAATGAAGTTTCAAAATATATGTCTAAGAGTGCAAAACCTATTCTTGGCCCTGCTCCAAGATTTACTGAAGTTATTGTCCACAAAGAAAAACCATCCGCTGAAGATGAGATCCTTTCTGTACAGTGGTCTGTTTCCCCCAACTCAATTGCAGCTTTCAGGAGATTAGCTAATTCATTAATCAAAGATTCACCATCTCTAATTTTCGTTAACTCTAGATCGGCTGCAGAAACAGTTGCACAAAGACTTAGCGCTATTGTTCCAGAAATTAAAATTGGAGTTCATCATGGAAGTTTAGCAGCAGAGACAAGAAGAAATATGGAAGATAAACTAAGGCAAGGTGAATTAAATGGAATTATCTGCACAAGTAGTTTGGAATTAGGAATAGATATAGGTTCGATAAAAAGAGTTCATCAGTTGCAGTCGCCAAGAGCAGTTGACCGATTATTGCAAAGAATGGGAAGAGCAGAACATCATCTCGGAGGAACGGGACGAGGAGAGATTCTCGCATGGGAATTAGATGAAATCTCTGAGTGTGCAGTTATAGCGAGAAAGGCTATGTCCTCAGAACTCGAGGGTATTGAGTGGCAAACTAATCCAGGAGTTGTAGCAGCAAATCAATTTATTCAGCTCGGAATTGAAAGAAGTATTGTACCATTAGATAAAGCGAATCAAATAATAGAGAATTGTTCGATATTCAACGAATGGAATTATCAATCAAGTATTGACATCCTAAGAGTTCTAAATGATCGTTGGTTAATACGACTTGTCGAAAAACCCGAAGAATCTGATGTCACAAAATGGCCAGCAAAGCTGTGGGAAGAATTAGCCTCGAGATGCCGAGAAGATATTCCTGATAAAAAACCGCCTTGGGATGAAGAGCAGAAAGATTCTGATAAAATAAAATGGAAAAAGGCAATGCTTAGGGTACTTCCTGAATCATTAAAAAAAGGCTGGTATTCACCTTCAGGAAAAGCATCAAAATCTAGGACTGATCATATATCTATGATTCCAGATGAAATATCATATAGAGTTAGAGATGCAGTAACTAGAACAGTTCTAGGTTCTGTTGATGAGGCATTCGTTCTGTCTTTGAATAACGATGCTAGTGACGATTCTTTAGGTAGAGCGAGAAGATTTGTAATGGCAGGTAGAACATGGCAAATTATTGATGCAGATCCGGAACAAGAAGAATTACTTGTAGCACCGATAAAAGAAACTGGAGAAGCACCTGTTTGGGCGGGGGAATTACCCCCTGTACCGAAAGAAGTAGCCAGAGAGGTAGGGCAATTAAGGAGAAGTGTAGCAGTTTCTTTAGGCGCCATTGAAGATGAGAATAATACTATCTCATTCGAAGAATATCCTATTTCACCAAGTGCCAGAGATACTTTGATTTATACTATATCGGAACACCTTGACGCAACGGGGGTACTCCCTGATGAAAAAACTGTAACAATTGAGGATAGACAAGGGACAATTATCTTGAATACCTGTGCTGGGTCAAAAATAAATGAAACTTTAGCATATTTAATTCAGGCTTTTGGCTCATTAAAAGAGGGGAAAATGGGACGTACATTAATTGACCCTTATCGAATATCTATCCAAATTCCAGGGACCACTCCCTCTGATGTTCTAGGTTGGTTGCAAGATACTCCTCCTGCGGCTCTTCCATCGTTAATGAGGATGACAATACCTAATGGTAGAGCAGTCAGATGGAGGGTTGTTCAAGTCGCTCGGAGAATGGGAGTTTTACAAAAAGGAGTTGACCCTCGTAAAGTCAATCTTCAAGGATTGATGAGAAGATGGAAAGGAACACCTGTAATTGAAGAAGCATTGAGTAAATTATTCCATGAAAGAATGGATATTGATTCGACTATTGATTTCTTAACTGAGATTCAAAATGGTGATATCAAAATTCTTCTAACCCCTCCTGGCCCTCTAGGACAATCAATGAAAAGTGAGAAAGACTTGCTACTACCATCATGGTCTGATAAAGAATTGAGAGAACATTTAGAAGTTCGTCTATTAAATGAAAGAGCCGTTTTAGTATGTTTAAATTGTCAAAATATAATGCGGAAAAGAGTCGAAAGATTCCAAGAAAGAATTGAAGCTTGTTCTACATGTTCGGGTACAATGCAAGCATGTGCACCTGAAAGAATGGAATCTATGTTAGTAGATTGGGTAAAGAGTAAAGACCCTAAAGTTTCTGGGAAAATGACAAAGAATGCTGAATTAATTAGAACGCATGGCAAAGATGCTGTGATTTGCATGATGGGAAGAGGCATTGCTGAAGAAACAGCAACAAGAATTCTCAGAGGACATGTTTTTGGAGAGAGAGTAAGATTACTTAGATCGATACACAATGCCGAATTAAAATATGCTTCAACAAGAAGATATTGGAGTTAGTGGAAAGGTAAGCACTATGTTCGTCCTTTCATGGGGGACTGGTATGTTAATCGGTTTAACTGGTAGAAATGCATCAGGGAAATCAACTATTGTCGATTGGTTTTCAAAAAAAGGTCTGAAGACTGCATCTTGTTCTGATTCAATAAGAACATGGCTTGCTGCGCAAAATATTGAACCAACTAGAGATGCTTTGATTGAAGGTGGAAGAGAATTGAGAAGGCAAGGTGGCGCAGGTATTCTAGCTGAAATGCTACTAGAAATGCTTGATGGAGATAATGCTGTAATTGATTCTATTAGAACCCCTGGTGAAGTTGAAGCATTGAGGAAAAGAGAAGATTTTTTATTGATTGAAGTTAAAGCCAGTTCAGATACTAGATGGGAACGTTCGCAAAGTCGAGCTCGTGCTGGAGACCCAATTGATAGAGAGACATTTATCAGGCAAGAAAAGGCAGAATCTGTGGCAAAAGATGCTGCAGGTCAAGCATTAAATGCCACAGCTGAATTAGCAGATTTAGTTATTCTAAATGATGGGACTGAGAATGAATTAAGCAAAGACTTAGAAGAAATGTTCATAAAATTAAATAAATGATTTTTTGCCGTAAATAACTTAATAGATATAATAATAATACACGCAAATATGAACAAGTACTTTCTTAGCATTACAATATTATTTGTCTTATTATTATCTTCAATTCCAGTTAACGCAGCAAGCGTACCACCAGAACCTAATGAAGATGGGATATGGGTAATAGATGATGCAGGATTACTAATACAAAGCCAGTTTGATTCTCTAAATGATAAATGTAATAGTATCTATCTAAATACAGGGACACCAATTGTAATTCTTACAATTGAAAGTTATGAAAGTCAAGATGCGCCAGATGATTGGGAAATGGAAGAATATGCACGATTTGCATTTGATGAGTATGGTATAATGGACGATAGGAATGAAGATAAGGCTATTCTGATATTTATATCTGAGTTAGATAGGCAATTTTGGATAGAATTAGGAGGAGGATACTTGGGTGAAGAATTAGACGGTTATGTGCAAAGCATCTTTGATAATGAAGTAAGACCTTGGTTAGCCGAAGATCAATGGTTTGAGGGATTACATGCAGCAGTTGAGGGATTGAGACCTATTCTCGAAGAAGGCGAAATAATAATTCCAGATTTTGATTGGAGTGATGAGATTTGGGTAGTGGATGATGGAAATATACTTGATTCCAATGTAGAGGCACAACTTAACTTAATGATCAATGAAATCGAGTTAGAAACTAGTTGCCCAATTGTCATTATTACAATAAATAATCTTGCTGAAAAAAATGCTTCTTTGATGTCTTTTGGTACGTATTTAGGTAAAGTGTTTGATGAATATGGGATGCCTGACTGTGGTATAATATGGGGTCTAATAGAAGAACGTTATGAGTGGGAAACTTGGTATCAGATTGCTGCTAGTACTGGAGACCAATATAATGGAGATTGGAACAGATATCTACAAGATAAGATTTGGCAACTTCAAGATAGATTGGGATGGAATCTTGATGCGAATCAAGCGTCTATTGATATGGTTGAATATTCAGAAAAGGCGATTAATGATGATGGTTTCGAATTTGATGAATGGTTGGAAATTAATTTAATTCCAATTTTATTGGTACCTATATTTTTGTTTATTGGTATTGGTTTATTCGTTTATTCTATACCAAAGAAATTAAAATTTCGAAAAAGAAAAGATGATGCACTCGTGAAAACAGCAGTGATTAATAGAGCAATAATGAGTAATTTGTCAGGAGGTTCTAGTATCAGAAGTGAGTGGAATGGAGTATTTGGAGGTATGAAAGATTCGGAAATTAAATCATTCAGACAACTTGATGAAAAACTTAGGCATGAAGATGTAAATATTAGTTTAGAAAAATATGGAACTGAACTGGAGATCATAAAAGAAATCTATAATTTACGAAGTTCAAGATCAGATATTGCCACCGCCTTTTCAATAATTATCTCGTTTCCAATGGCAATTATGTTAGTTTTGAGTTATTCAAACTCTTCCACATGGAAGATGGAAGCTCAAAAAATAAGTACTGATGATATATTTATCGGAATTTTTGTAACGGTATTTATTGGTTTTTTTGTAGGACCAATAGCTGCTATGTTTTTTCGAATGATAAACAATGGAAGTGGACAATTGAAAAAAGAAATGGCATTAATACTAGGGCTTCCTTTAATGAAAAGAAGAACAAGAGATAATTATAGAGATGATAATTATGACCGCTTCATGTGGAATTATCATGGAATGAGTAGATCGTTCAGGTCTAGCTCTGGAAGTACTCGTTCTGAAAGCAGCAGCAGCAGCAGCGGAGGCGGCGGAGGAGGAGGAGGAGGAGGCTTCGGTGGCGGCGGCGGCGGCGGCGGCGGAGGCGGCGGCGGAAATTTCTGATTTACCGACTAAGCCTTTCTGACAATTATACCAGCTTCGTTCATCATACCAGAAGCAATATTGAAATCTTTCTCCCAACGCTCGGGAATCTCAACATCTTCAGGGTAAACCACCTCACTTACACCTGCTTGAATAAGAGAGCGCGTACATCTGGAACATGGTGGCCATGTAACATACGCCTTTGTTCCCTTTAATGAAATTCCAATCCTAGCGGCATGCATAATTGCATTTTCTTCAGCGTGACAAATCATAGGATATTTTTGCTCGCGATCTTCAAGTCTCTCGATTTTATCTTCAATACCTCTTGGAAAACCATTGAATCCAGTAGAGCGAATCTCTCGGTCCTCACCAACCACTACACAGCCAACTTTAGTTGAGGGGTCTTTTGACCAATCAGAAATATGCTTTGCCAATTCCAAAAAACGTTTATCCCACTTATTACTCATGCTATCACCTCGAGAATACATCTCATAAGTCATTATCCCTATTGGCCTCAGTACGGCTTGCATCATAACCATCTAAAGTTGTAGGATTAGAATAACAATCCGGATCATCACGATCTGCTTTACCACCATTGTCATTATCAATACCGTCTCCACAATTTCCGATAGTCTGATCATCGTTTGAGGAAAGTAGACTATCAGCACCGCCGCCAGCAAGTATGGCAAATAGTAAACCACATAATACCAAAACCAAAGCAACAAGAATGTATTTAGAAGTGCTATCTTGAGATTCAAGTACCACCTTTAACTCAACTTTCTCACTCGTCTTATCTGTCATCTACGAGCCATCCACAGGGGTCATCCTTTTTGATTATCGGTGAACACGAAGTTCTTCCGAAAGGTCTAAATTTTTTGTAATTATCATATCATTCAATATGTCTCCTACAAGATAAACGCTACCAATTATAACGATTTCGAGCCCCTCTTTATTGGCTATAAAAGAGGCTTTATTTACAGCTTCAATGGGATTCTTTATTATTAGTCTTGGAGTTAATTTACCATTACAAATAATTTCGTCTAGCTTTTCAGCAGAAACTGCTTTATTTCGACCTGAAAGAGGCTCTGTAAAAATAATCTGATTAAAGACTGAATCATGAAGAGAGTCATTTGTTAAAGGATGTAGTGTATCTTCAATATTTGCTTTTTCACTAACGCCTATTACAATAACACACGGTTGATTAATAGAATTTAGTTCCACTTCGAAACCTTCCTTATTATGGGCAGCGCATATTTTCGATTTTGTATCAAACCATGAAGAACCATATCCAGGGGAGCGCCCAGGCCAATTACAATCTAACATTGGTTTATTCCATTGATATAACTCTGCGATTTTCTCTGATAATTGAATCCAGATTTCCCAAGGAGATAATGAATTACTTGGTTCATGTATCCATAAGTCATCTCCTACCTTATCTGAAATTACTTTGAAAACGGATGGACTTAACTTATCACTTTTTGAAATAATTAAAGGCACTCCTGAACGATGAATACCTGCTTTTTCTAGAGCTATTTCTTCTAATGTATCTCCTAAAAACTCAGTATGATCTTTGGAAATTGTAGTAATTACACAAAGATCAGCATCAACTAATCTAGTAGAATCTAATCTACCACCTAATCCTGTCTCAATTATCGCTCTATCAATATTATTCTCTCTAAATGCTAACATAGAAACTAAAAATGTCACTTCAAAGAAAGTAGGATTACAAAAAGGAGACATTAAACTAGCATCTCTTATTTCATTCAGAAACTTATCAAAATCATCCGATTTAATCGGAGAGCCATTAATTCTAATCCTTTCCTCGATAGTAATGAGATGAGGGGATGTAAAAAGTCCTACATTTAGATTATTTGCACGAGCTAAAGCAGATAATTGAACACAAAGAGAACCCTTTCCATTTGTGCCTGCTACATGAATTGAAGGAAAATTAAGATGAGGATTATTCAATCTCTGTAGAATAATCTCACAATTTTCAAGGCCTAATTTGACACCAATTAATTTTCTTTCTTCAAGCCATTTCCTAATATCAGAAATACAATCACCCACTACTGCAACTACGCACTTGTATTAGTCAAAGTGATATGGCCTTTGAACTTCGTGGGGGTTGGGGAGTAAAAGTGAACGAGACAATTGAGGCTATGAGAGACCAATGGAAATCAATGTCCAGTATGGCTGGAATGTTCCTAATGACTATATTTCTAGGCATTACAATACAACCAGTTTGGGATGAAGATGAAGTTAGAGCATTTGGAGCAGAAGGAACTACTCAGACAGGATATATATTCCTAGAACTAGCATTAATTGGAGTTTTTACATTTGTAATCATATGGCTTGCAAGAAAGAATCTTGAAATAATAATCAAAGGATTTATTATGTTTTCATTATACTTTTCACTAATGTATGTAGTAGCACCTTACATAGCGCTAATATTACAATTAACGATTGGAACCCAAGCTAATGCACTTCTGTTCACATTTATACTGAATTTTATTCTAATGGCCACATTATGGAAATATCCAGAATGGTACATAGTAAATCTCGTTGGAATATTAGTTGGTTCTGGAGTCATAACAATGATCGGAATAAGTTTTGTTCCTACGCTAATTATGATTTTCATGATATTTGCAGCAGTATATGATCACTGGGCAGTTAATGGAAGTAAACACATGTTAGAATTAGCTGATACGATGATTGACTTAAAACTACCAATATTACTTGTTGCACCTAAAGATAAAGGATATACATTCTTGGAAGAAAAAGGAGACGTAATGAAAGAAAACATTGAACGACCTTCTCCAGAAGACTGGGAAAATTCTAGTATTAAGAATCAATCCCCCCCAAAAGGAGGTAGAGATGCTCTATTCATGGGTCTAGGAGATGTTATTTTCCCCGGAATGTTAGTTATATCAACACTGTCTTTTTTACCTGAAACAGGTCAGGAAATTACTTCTTTCTTTGGAACAATCTATTCCGACCCACTTATAGTTGCTCTAGGAACTCTTTTTGGAGGTCTAGTTGGATACTTCGGACTGATGACTCAGGTTGCCAAAGGTAAACCTCAGGCGGGACTCCCTCTACTGAACGGCGGATCTATATTGGGTTACTTAATCACTGGAATTATTGTATTTGGACCTTCTGAGTTAATTCAAGAAATTTCACTATTCTGACCCTAAAAGCCCGATTCATTGAAAGAAGATTGGCTAGCCCTAGGGTTGTTTGTTATGCTAGACATGAGGATGTTTCGTGAGAATGCGGAAGTTTTACGCGCTGACCATGATAAAAGAAAGATGCCACAAGATAACATTGATGAAGTTATTCGATTAGACAATGCTTGGAAACAAGCAAGTTATGATTCAGATCAACTTCGTAAATCAAGAAATGAGGCAGCAAGGGGCATTGCAGCAGCAAAAAAGTCAGGTGATTCTGAAGCGGTAAAGAAAATTATGGAAGAAGTTTCAAGTATTGGCTCTAAAATTGAAGAATTGAGTAAAGTATCGGAAGATTTTCTCAAACAAAGAGACACTATCAGAATGAGAGTTCCTAATCTCCTTCATGAAAGTGTCCCAGTAGGGGAAGACGACCAAAAAAATACTTTACATAGCCTACATGGACAGAAAAAAGATTTGGATTTTGAACCTAAAAATCATAATGACATAATAGAAACGAATGGGTGGGTTGATTTAGCGAGAGCTGCGAAAATAACCGGTAGTAGATTTTATTTTCTACAAGGAGATTTAGCACGTCTTGAAATGGCACTTCAGAGTTATACGACTAACTTTCTTGTGAAGCGTGATTATACTCTCGTTCAACCACCGCTTATGATGAATAAAGAGGCATATGAAGGAGTTACAGATTTAGCTGATTTTGAAACGGTTATGTACGGTATAGAACCAGATAAATTCTATCTAATCGCAACCAGTGAACATCCATTAACTGCTATGAGAATGGATGAAATAATTGAGCCATCAGAACTTCCGATAAAACTCGTTGGAGTTTCTCAATGCTTCCGTAGAGAAGTAGGTGCACACGGACTATCCGATAGAGGGATATGGAGGGTACACCAATTTACTAAAATAGAGCAGATAATAATTTGTAATCCAGAAGATTCTTGGTTACATCATGAAGATTTACTATCCAATGCTACGGAACTATGGGACAGTCTAAATTTACATTATAGGGTTGTAAATATTTGCACAGGAGATATGGGTACTGTGGCTTCAAAGAAATATGACCTCGAAGCGTGGCTACCAGGAGTAGGAGATTACAAAGAAGTTGTTTCTTGTTCTAATTGTACCGATTACCAAGCTAATAGACTGCGTATGAGATATAGAACAGCGGAAGGAAATTCAGCAGTTCATACTCTTAATTCAACCGCTGTGGCTACAAGTAGGGCATTAGTAGCAATATTAGAGCAATACCAAACTGAAGACGGTAGGATAATGATTCCGAAGGTACTACAACCATATATGGATAATCAAGAGTTTCTTAAGCCATTAAACTGACTTAACTTTCTTAATTTTTGTTGCTTGGCGAAATAATAAGAATACCAAGATTATTGCGAATATTGCCGCTAATAATGGCGCTATAAGTGCAGCTAATGTAAGAACAAGACTAGCAATATTTTCACCCGATGCAACAATATTGTTTCCAAATCCTAACGTTAGTGTCGACGATAGACCTCTCACCGCGACAGTCGTTGCTTGAATAATTCCTGCGGAACCACCGCCAGCAATGATAGCAAAAGACCACTGCATTATTGGATCTGAGCCTACTAAAACCATTGAAGTCATACCTATTCCAGATAGGACTGCTGCAGGTGAAGCTATTGTATCAAGGAGATTATCCAGCCAAGGAACATAATATGCTCCAAACTCTGCAATACATGCTATCCCTAATATCAAAACCGCTGCATTACTGTCGAAAACAGCGAATCCTGTATCAGATAAATCTAAACTAACCAAGGTATCAGTTCTAACTGCTATAGAAAGAAGAAATGGGGGTAAGAAAACTCTGAAACCTGATGCTGATGCTAAACTCAGACCCATTAAAGCAGCTACTATTGTTGTTTCAACTCCCATAATTACGCTAAGATATAGGGATTAATTAACTCATTGCCTGCATAATTATTCTAGTTTTTTGAATTTTAAAAAGAAATTATACGCTATTCTCCGATTTCAACGAGATTTTGACCCATATCGACCCTATCTCCCTTCTGGAAATGAACTACCGTAACTTCACCCGCTTTTGGAGCTTGAATTCGATGCTCCATTTTCATTGCTTCCATTATCAGAAGAGTCTGACCTTGCCTAACTCGTTGGCCAGATTTAACTAATACGTCTAATATTGTTCCAGGCATAGGGGCACTGAGACTTCCTTCCGATAAAGAGGAATCTTTGCTTCCAGGTTCATGCATATTTGTAACATAAATATGTCCTTGGAAATGTATCCACCATTTATCATCAGAACGTATAACATGAGCGAAACTAGTAACTCCCTCTAACTCAACAAGAATTCTTCCAGGTTTTTCATCTCTACTTATTGAAATATCGGGAATTAATTGCTCATTATTATCCGAAACTATCTTTGATAATTTTAATTTGCCATCCGTCTCTGAGAAAGACGCAATATATCTAGAACCAGAATTATCTATACTCCATTCCATGATATCACCTAGGGAAAAGACCTCGTTAAAGTCCTAAATGGATCATCCGAATGTCCACTATATTCGTCAATTAAGCTACTGTCTGGATTTGTATTTCTTGAATATCTATCCATTCCAAGACGATTCGATGCAGCAGATATTGAAACTAAAATTGAGTCTTCAATCTGCGGCTGTGAAAATTCATCTAAAGAAACATTATCCAAGAAATCTGTAGTCACCATTCCTTCAGAGAATGTATTACTGCGAGCAATTTGACGTAAGAATCCAACATTAGTTGTAACACCAAGCACAATAAATTCAGATAAGGCTGAATCTAATCTTCTCAATGCAGCAGGTCTATCTGGCGCATGAACAATTAATTTCGCTAACATGGGGTCGAAATCTACTGTTACCTCATCACCTTCTCTAAAACCTGAATCCATCCTGACACCAGGGGTTGATGGTGGCCTCCACATAGCTAATTTACCAATTGCAGGAAGAAATCCTTTACTTACATCTTCGGCATAAATTCTAGCTTCAATAGAATGACCGGTGATTCCAATATCGACTTGTGAGAGGCCTAGGGGAAGTCCCGCGGCAACTTCGAATTGTTTCTGAACTAAATCAACTCCAGTTATTAATTCAGTAACAGGATGTTCAACTTGTAAACGAGTATTCATTTCTAAGAAGAAAAATTCTCCTTTTGAAGTTAGAAGAAATTCTACTGTGCCAGCACCTTCGTAATTAACAGCTTTTGCTGCTCTTATTGCTGCTATTCCCATTGCGTTACGAATCTCACTAGTAACAGCAGGTGAAGGAGCCTCTTCGATTACTTTCTGGTGTCTTCGTTGTAATGAACAATCTCTCTCATTAAGATGAATTGAATTCCCATATTTATCACAAAGAACCTGAATCTCAACGTGTCGAGAACCCGTTAGGAGTCTTTCGACATATACCGTGCCATCACCAAATGCTGCTGAAGCCTCGCGTGCTGCGGCTTCGTACTCAGTTCTGAGCATCTTTGGTTCATATACAGCACGCATACCTTTACCGCCTCCTCCTGCACTAGCCTTTACTAATAATGGATAGCCAACTCTTGCAGCGGATGATGCTAGGACACCGAGAGGGTTGGAATCTGACTCAATAGCGAGTTCTTCTCCTGGAATTATAGGGACTTCGGATTCAATCATCCTCCTACGTGCTGATATTTTATCTCCCATCGTTTCGATTGCTTCTGGGGACGGACCAATCCAAACTAGGCCGGCTGATTGAACCGCTTTAGCAAAATCAGCTCTTTCGGATAAAAATCCATACCCTGGGTGTATGGCTTGGGCTCCGGATTGTTTTGCTGCAGAAATTATAGCATCCATATTTAGATACGTTTCTGAAAGATTGTCACCTGGTAAATGAATTGCATCATCAGATGTTTCTACATGAAGTGAACCTTTATCGGGATCTGAATATACTGCGATGCCTCTCAAACCTGACTCTTTAGCCGCCCTAAGAATTCTAACTGCAATCTCTCCACGATTAGCAACCAATACTGAGTCGAAAGGCTGAGGGGCATTGTTCATCCAATCTGGAAACATTTTCAAACCTCATTTTCTTATTTGGAAGACCAATTAGGCTTACGTCTCTCTAAGAATGAAGATAGACCTTCTTGTCCCTCTTCTGACCCTCTCATTTGACTTGTTTTATCCAATGTCCATTGACGTAGTTCATCATCGCTACCATCCCATCTATCAAAAGTCAATGTTAACTTTTTAGCCTCAGCAACAGCCATTGGCCCTGTAGAAAGTACATCTGAAATAATTTTTTCTAAAGAGTTAGAAAATTCATCCGATGACTCGGCTATTGCATTAATTAATCCGATTGACTTGGCTTCCTCGGAATCTATTTTACTAGCCATCATTGACAAACGACGAAAGTTAGAACTGCCTATTTTCCTGTATACATATGGACCAATTACTGCGGGTAGTATTCCTAGTTTGGCTTCTGACAAAGCAATCCTTGTCCTTGGTTCCGCTATCACATAATCAAGACATGAAACTAATCCTGCACCTCCACCTAATGCCACTCCTTGGATACACCCTACTGTGAAACAAGGATGAGACCATAATCCATAAAATAGTCTATCTAATCTTTCAGAATCTTCTCTATTCTCCTCAACGGAACGAGCACCAGCATCTCTCATCATATTGATATCTGCTCCTGCGCAGAAATGCTTTCCTTCACCAATAAGGACAAGAACTCTAAGATAATCTGAATCTTCTGAATCTACTAAAGATGAATTCTTTGAAACGCTACGATCAGTGGTCCATCTAATATTATGAATTAATTCTGTTATTAATTGGGTATTTAGAGCATTGAAAACATCACTACGATTCATATTTATTGTAGCCACATTACCTTTAATCTCAAGACTGCATAATTCAGTATCTGGAAGTTTATCACTCATTTTCATAGTATCCATTTTCTCACCTTACATCCTGAATACGCCATATTTCTGATCAGGGAATGGCGCGTTTAAGCTTGCAGAAATACATAAACCTAGGATATCTCTTGTATCTCTTGGGTCAATTATTCCATCATCCCATAACCTCGCTGTTGAATAATAAGGAGAACCTTCGGTTTCATATTTCTCAAGTATAGGTTTCCTTAAATTATCAAGTTCATAGTCACTCATAGGAGATAGATTTTCTCGCATCCTTTGATCTTGTTTTACCGTCGCTAAAACGTCAGCCGCTTGGGGTCCCCCCATAACTGAAATTCTAGAATTTGGCCACATAAAAACAAATCTTGGATCATATGCTCTACCACACATTCCATAATTCCCAGCACCATGAGAGCCTCCAATGATTACTGTAAATTTAGGCACTGGTACGCAAGATACTGCAGTTACTAATTTCGCACCATCTTTTGCTATACCTCCTGATTCAGCATCTCTACCTACCATAAATCCAGTAATGTTCTGTAAGAATACTAGAGGTATTCCACGTTGACCACATAACTCGACAAAATGAGCACCTTTCAAAGAAGATTCTGAAAATAATATTCCGTTATTGGCAACAATACCTACTGGATAACCGTGAATTCTAGCAAAACCGCAAACTAATGTATTACCATATCTTTGTTTGAATTCATGAAATCTGCTGCCATCTACTATACGAGAAATTACTTCTCTAACATCGTAAGGGGTGCGATTATCATCAGGAATAATTCCCATTAAATCTTCGATATCATGATTTGGGTCTTCTGAATCTTTAACATCTAACCTATGCTTTGGTTTTACATTTAGATTCTCAACAACATTACGCACCATTCTCAGGGCTTCTGGTTCATCTTCTGCAAAATGATCAGCTACTCCAGATTCACGAGTGTGTAAATCCGCACCGCCGAGATTCTCAGCGGTAACTTCTTCACCAGTTGCAGATTTAACTAAAGGTGGTCCTGCTAAGAAAATTGTACCATTACCTTTGACTATTATTGATTCATCTGACATGGCAGGAATATATGCTCCACCCGCTGTACAACTTCCAAGTACAGCCGCAACTTGAGATACTCCTTTACTGGATAATATTGCCTGATTCCGAAATATTCTTCCAAAATGACCTTTGTCAGGAAATACTTCATCTTGCATTGGAAGAAATGCACCTCCACTATCTACAAGATAAATACATGTCAAATTATTTTCATCTGCAATTTCCTGTGCACGAATATGCTTCTTTACTGTCATAGGATAGTATGAACCCCCTTTGACAGTAGCATCATTTGCTACAAAAAGACATTCCTTACCGTGGACCACTCCGATCCCTGTGATTATCCCTGCAGAATGGGCACGCGAGTCATAAAGACCATTTGCAGCAAGACTTGAAAACTCTAAGAAAGGTGTACCTGGGTCGCATATTTCGTTGATGCGTTCTCTTGCTAGCATTTTCCCACGGCTTCGATGACGGGTGACATATTTCTCACCACCACCTCTCTTAACCTCATCAATTCGTTTCTTTAAATCTTCAATTAAACTAAGATTAAATTCTCTTCTACGAGCGAAATCTTCGGCACTTCGGTCGACTCGAGTTGGTAGCCTATCCATATCTCTCATCTCTCCAGAGTACATTCGAACTTTCAATTGAATGGATTCACATTCATAGATTCATCTGTTTTACACGCCGAGAGCCGCTCTACCAACGTCTCGTAATCCGGGTGCCATTCCTACAACCAGCATTGCTAATCCTATTAGTAAACGAAGATGTCGTTGTCTATGCTCAAAGTTAGCGATTGTAAAGAAATATAGAATTGTTCCAGCAAGTATTATCTTGATAAATGTAAAACCAAAAGCATTGCCGAAAAGTTGAATAATTTTATCGGATAATACGTGCTTCTCGCTGTAACCAAGATATTCTAGCCCGATTGCAGTAGCGATTCCATCAAGAATTTGACCCGCTACAGCAAGAAATACTACTGGTGATGCAAATACTGCTTTAGATCTTAGTTTTTCCATCATATCTTTTTCTGGAGATTCTGAATTAAGATACTGATCTTCGTTCATTCCAATAGGTAAAATACCAGAAACCATTCCATTTATGGCAAGAATTTCTGCTGATTCTTTACCATAAAGATACATTTGCCAGCAAATTAAAGCAGGGGCACCTATAACAAAAATAAGTGGCCAAAGTGTTAGTTCTGAAGAATCAACACTTACTGCATAACAACAAATAGCCCCAAGGAAAATGATTGTCCCTCCGAAACCAGTGAGATATACTGAGCGCTGAACAGTAGTAAAAACATCTAATGAACCGCGTAATATTACAGGGAGAAATACTGCAACTAGGCCGAAAAATACTAGCATAGATAATTGAATATTACTTCCTTCTGTCCCGTCTGAGATAGAGTTGGTATACAATAAAAATTGACTCAAAATAAGAATACTAGCAATGAAATCTATTATCTCTCCTTCATCATCATCGTCAATAGATGTATTCTTAGAAATTGAATAACCAAAACCCCCCGAAATAATCACCCAAGCAGCTGTCTGGAAATGGACTCCTGGACTAACGAAGTATGATGATAATGCCGAACTAAACATTTGAGCGTCTTCAACTACTTCTCCGGTTGCTGCCCATAGTACGAAAGGGAATAGTGCAATAATTGTATTATCACTACCGTCAATTCCAAGTCTACGTAACCATGCAGATAATGCAATAACAAACATTCCTAATACAATTGCATAAGTTGCTGTATTAACTAAATTATATCCTGAATCACCAGTTGCTTCACCAGTAATCGGATCTAAATAATATTTGTAAATAGAGTCGGTAAGAATATTATCTATACTCATTTGATCTAATGCTAAACCAAAAAAAAGCAAAAAACCAACGGCATAAAGGACATTTATTGACCAACGTTCGTAATCTTCTAACTCTTCGAGTAGATTAGACATAACACTCGCAGACAGACTTCTCGCTTAGGTATAACGCATTTACAGTTAGAGTAGAAATCATTCTTCTCCATAAATGATTTTCTCATCATCGGCAAGTTTCATCATTTCTTTAATTGCATCTTCATCTAATGGATCGACCTGAGAATTAGTGAATCGTCGCTCTCTACGACGTCTAGCATCAGCCAGACTTGGCACTAAGGTTTCAAATGTGGATGAATCTTCAGTTACCTTTTCTTCATGTGTTTCTAGACTGTAAGAGCGAATTCTTTGACGCTTCCGGTCTTGCTCAAGGCCGAATAGGACAGTTCCGTGTTCAGACCCCTGTAGTATTCCTTCAATAGCGGGTGTAGCCAAGGCTAGCGATTCCTGATCACCAATTACCAGGACCGTAGAACCATAAATTGCCATTTCTGTTCCAGTTAGTTCTTCAATAAGACTTCTAATACGGCCATTTGTCCCTATCAATCTACTACGCATTCTCCTAGTTTGATTCGGTTGTCGGCCGACCCATTCTCGAATATCATACATTCTCAGAAATACTTCGTCATCAATAAGTTGGACTGCTCTTTTTGGAGCTAAACCCCTACCTATAGCAAATATAACATCTGGAAGTTTCATCTTAATTATTGGATCAATAATTTCTCCTTCGGGCCAGATAACGCTAACATCACCGGAATTTGACTCAATATGTATCGATGCACCACATGCCTCTTCGATCATTTTCCTAGTAGAGCCGTGCTTACCTATGAGCACCGCAATACGATTTTTCGGGATCCGAGCTAAGTGCTCCATGTTTTATGGGAATAGTGTCCCTGTTTTAATCTCCGCCTGAAAGAGGAGGTAAGGTGGGTACTGGATCCTCTAAAACTCGAAGTAAACTTTCCCCTAAATCTACATTATATCCTTGTTTGTTAATCCATTGTACCAATCTTGTAACATCTCTAACAAGAAACTCTTCAGAATGTGGATGTTGTTTAGTTACGCTCTGACCAACATCAATTACCCAAGGTTCACCATCTTTCCATAAAATATTATATTCAGAAAAATCCGCATGGACTAAACCTGCAGTTTGCCAATTAATTGCTAAGAAATCTAACAAGTCTTCGAATACTTCATATGGTTCATCTATAGTTATATCTTTCAGTCTTGGACTAACTCCGTCTCCTTCCCCTAAATATTCCATAATAAGGACGTTTTTCAGATTAGTAATCGGTCGAGGTACTCTAAGACCATGTTTTCTCATTCTCTTTAAATTTCTAAATTCTTTCCTAACCCAGATGTTAACTAATTCACGATGTCTTCTAGAAAGGCCTCCAAATCTAGGATCGCCGTCTATGTATTTGGCTAATCCTTTGAAGACTGCGTTTGTTGTGTGAAATATCTTAACCGCTACTGGCCCATGATTTGAAGTTGCATGGAATACATGAGCTTCTTTTCCTCTAGCAATAGGATAATCGACTGTTTCAATTTCTCCCTTTTGCATTAACTTATGAAGGGCCATTAGAGTAGATTTATCGAAAACAGCATCAAAAACTCTGCGATCAACCCAATCATATGTTCCTTTACCTAGAACACCTTGAAGTCCATCTTCAATATCTGAAAACATTTGCTTAAATCTTGGCTCAGATAACCATGCGTGTTTCTTTTCACCGCGCATTATAGCATCGAGGTCGGGTAAATCCCAATCCTCTGATTCGGACATAATTTCACCCAAAGAAAGAATCTATGTCATCTTCGTTAGATGTTGGCTCAACCCTTTCTGGCTGTTCATCAATAACAACTTCCTCTTCAGTATTGATTTCATCTTCAACAACTTCCTCATTAGCCGATACTTGACTAACTTCAGAAACATCTTCCGACATTCCAAACAAATCTACAATATCTGGAAGAACTCCCTTTCTAGACAAATATAAGGATTGAGTTTTAGTATATCTCATTACAACATTAGCTTTCTCATCTTGGAAGTCCCAAGGCTGTAGAACAATCAGATCCCCCTCTCTAACCCACTGGCGACGACGCATTTTACCAGGAATACGAGCGAGACGGCTATCTCCATCTTCACAAACTGCTCTGACTCTTCTTCCACCGAGTATCTGGTCAGCAATGGCGAACATTTCGTTTACTTTACGATTAGGTAGAGGTACACGTATTTTGTCTCCACCACCAGATTCTAACCTTGCTAAAAGCTCAGCATCAACCTTCTCCTCTCGACGAGCCATAGTTGTCGGTCTAGCGTCACCTATGTGAAGTTGAGCCTTCTAACTCAGTTAGAAATAAACGAATCTATTGCATCTGCTGCCATTTGTAAGATAGAATCGCTAAGTGGACCAATACCGATAATTACAGTAAATAGTGCGCAGAATACTATTGCTATTCGTAGACTCAATGCGTCTTTCATAGGTTTACTATTTTCTGGTTCTTCGAAGAACATCACTAATCCAATTCTGAGATAATAGAACATAGATAAAGCAGAATTCAGGACTATAGCAAATGCTAACCAAAAGACTGGGTCGACACTAGTAATCCAATCCATAACTGAAGACACATCAGATGCACCAGTACCTGCAGAGATATTGACTATTCCATTTATCATTAAGAATTTAGACAAGAATCCAGATAATGGAGGGACGCCTGCTAATGAGAGCATGAACAAGAACATTGAACCTGCAATCAATGGTTCTCTTCTAGCCAATCCATGAAGATCTTCTAATTCGTGACTACGACCTTCTGTTTCAAGAAGAGAAAGTACAAGGAATGCTCCAAATTTGAAAACTACCAGAACTGCAAGATGGAATACTATAGCGGTTAAGACTAGTTTCATGGCTTCTTCTGATGCTAAACCACTACCAATTGCTGCCAATCCCGCTAACATGTATCCTGCATGGGAAACACTTGAATAAGCAAGAATACGTTTAGGATTAGTACTTGTTAGAGCGGCTAAGTTACCCCAGGTCATAGTTACAACAGCAATTATTGCAATCGCAGTAAACCAGAAAGCCTCACCAGAATCAGGCATAGTTACTGTGATTAAAATTCGCATTAAAGCAACAAAACCCATCGCCTTCGAAGCTGTTGCTAGGAGGCCTGCGACAGGAGACGATGCACCCGAATAAGCATCAGGTGCTGCAAGATGAAAAGGTGCTGCACCAACCTTAAATCCGAAAGCAACCAACATTAAACCTACAGCAATTCCTGCAATAGGGTCTACTGTTTCAGATTCAACCCACGCCGATGCAAGAGCGTCTAGAGAAAGATCACCATTCCATAAGTAAAGCATTGACATACCATATATTCCGATTGCCGAAGCAACTGAACCCACAATGAAATATTTCATTCCTGCTTCACCACCAATTTTACTTTCCTTATGGAAGGCAACAAGAATGTATGATGAAAGTGAAGCTAATTCAATACAAACGAAGAGCATAAACAAATGAGTTGCCATAGACATAAGACTCATCCCCAGCCCAACCATTATCAGAATAATATGGAAATCTACTTGTCGACGATTATCGATTAGTGCATTGATTTTCTTTGTAGCTACATTTTCAGAATCACTCTCTTTAGGGGCTTTGAGATTTGCCCTAGCTGGGATTCTATGAGTTGTTGCTATAGTCGCTAAAATTAGTGCAGCAGTAAATATCAATGTAAATAAACGACTAAATGGAGTTACTTCTAATGTATCTCCTACTTTACCATAGGTTGTTTGCATTAGAGCGAAGAAAAATGCTGCTGAGAAGATAATTAATGAAACTCTGTTAGGTAATTTAGGGTTACTTGTAAGCTTAAATCGATTACCTCCAATTAATATTGGCACCTTCATCCTTGACAACGGTATTCTGAAACTTGCATCTCCAAAATTAGGGATTAAAATTATAGCAATTAGTCCCGCTAACATTATTAATTCAGGAATAATTAGTTCCGCTTCTGTAGTACTAAGAGGTAAATTCATGGTTTAACCCCCTGATTAATTATTTCTTCAAGTAAAACATCTTGAATAAAACTAGTAGACCAATCTGACATCATATCGAAGAATATAAATGGGAAAATACCAAATAAAACCGTGAGGATTCCAAGAATGAACATACTTGTATTTTCATGCCAAGTAATGTCACGAGGTTCCTCACCATGTAGTGATTCGGGGAGAATTCCATGATGTCTATCATTAGATTCAAAGATTGTCTTTTGCATAGAATTGAGATAATATACAGCAGTAATGATCAACGTTAATGCAGGTAAAATTACCAACCAACCGAAACTCATCCAAAAAGCGATCAATATTGCAACCTCTGCGACGAAGCCTGCAAGTAATGGGAGACCAAGGCTACCCATCCAACCAAGCATCATGTGAGCAGCCAAGTAAGGTGAATGGTGAGCAATACCTCTCATAGAACCGATTTCAAGAGTATGATAATGATGTTTGAAGGCACCTGCTACCGCGAATAATAGGGGACTGATAATCCCATGGGCGAACATCATGAAAAGTGCTCCTGCAATTCCTAGAGGTTGCATAGTAGCAATGCCCAAGAATATTAGTCCCATATGAGATACTGATGAATAAGCAACCATTCTCTTAAGATTTGTTTGACCCATGCAAACCCATGCACCATAAACCAAACTAGACATTCCTAGAATGACTAATATTGGGACGAATACAACTGTTGACTCGGGGAACAAAGATACTGCAACTCTCAAGAAACCATATGCGCCCATCTTCAGCATTACACCAGCTAGTAGCATTGAACCAGCAGTTGGTGCCTGGACGTGGGCATCAGGTAACCATGTATGTACAGGGACGCTAGGCATCTTAGTTGCGAATCCAATAAGTAGGAGTATCCATACTAGATGCCTAAGGCCTTCAGATTGTATCATCTCACTATTCATTTCTAGAAGATTGAAATGATGGCCTGTGATCGTACCAGATACACCCGCTATATCACCAGTATGGAAGTACATGATGAGAATTCCAACAAGCATAACTACGCTTGCAGTAAATGTATAGATGAAGAATTTCATTGATGCGTATTTTCGATCGTCTCCACCCCAGACCAATATCAGGAAGAACATCGGAATCAGAGTCATTTCCCAAAATACGTAGAAAACAAATAAATCTAGAGCAACAAAGACTCCGATTAAAGCGCCTTCCATAACTAAGATTAGTGGATGGAAAATATGCCCTTCCTTTGCATCCCATTCTACTAACATAGAGAGGGGAATTAACAAAGCAGTTAGCCAAACCATTGGTAGAGAAAGGGCGTCAACACCTACTATCCATGATACACCAATAGATGAAATTAGAGTTACAGGTTCATCATTCATCAACTGATACTCCCCCATATTTATGTTTAACCAGTCTATACCACCAAAATTTTCGAAAGAGATGTATGAGGCAATAACAAATAATGCTAAAGACACACCAAAACTAATACTTCGATTTACTTTACGAAGACTATCAGCAGAACTTCCTGGTAATAATTGTGGAAGTATCAAGAGTAGTAAACCGACTCCGAGAGGAGTTAGAGTTAGAATTGTTAACATATCGCTCAAGCGTTCACCCCCACTAATAGTGCAAATATACAGAGTGCACCTACAGTAGCCATCAAAATATAGTCACGAGCACTGCCAGTTGTGACCTTACGAATTTGAACGGAGCCAAGAACAGAATTCGATTCAACTTGTTTGATAATTCCATCAATCACATTCTTGTCAAACCAAGCTGAAAATTCAGCAAATGGGATTACAGTTCTAGAAATAATTCCTTCATATAGATCATCGAAATATAGTCTCTTATCCAAAGCCTCTGCTAATTGTGATTCAGCCAACCAAGTAACGTCTTGAGTTCCGAACTTTCCTGATAGTTTAACTAACCAACCCACGAAAATATTAGCATTCTGACCCTCTTTAAGTTGACCTCCATGGATTCTAGCAGCCATTACAGGCCCTATCACGAATGATAGTAATATTGTCGTCCAACCTACCAAACGTAACTTACTATCTTCAGGTAAAAATGCATGCTCTAACTCATGTATTATTTGCTCTAGTAGAGAATGTCCATGCAAAGAAAGATGATTACTCTCATTAGATAAGAAATCGACAACGCCTAATGTTGCTAATGCAAAACCACCGATTGCCGTGATTAATGTGAGGATAAGAAGTGGTTCTTTAATCCAAGGAGTGGACTCATGGACATGATCTATGACATCACTCTTAGGCTGTCCAGCAAATGTCATAAACCACATTCTGGACATATAAAAACCAGTCATTCCTGCAGTGGCTAAAATTAGAAGTGCAGGGCCAAGCATCATTGTTTCACCATGGAAATAAGCAGCCCAAGTTTCTGCAATTATTCCTTCTTTAGACCAAAAACCTCCAATTAGAGGAATACCAATAATTGACATGGAGCCAAACATCATTGCAGTTGAAGTAACTGGCATCTTAGAGGCAAGTCCTCCCATATTACGCATATCTTGTGGATCAAAATCATGATCTCCATGATCTGACCCGTGATGCAAGTGATCATGGGCATGATGGACTTCGTGAATTACAGACCCACTAGCCATGAATAACATTCCTTTAGCCATAGCATGGTTAAACAAGTGGAATAATGATGCACCTAAAACAAAGTAACCAGCATGATGGTCGCCTGTATTGAGGAAATACAGCGCTGAACCTAAACCTGTGAATATATATGCTAACTGAGACATCGTGGAATAAGCGAGAACTTTCTTGATGTCATTTTGGACGAAAGCGATTGAGGCTGCCATAAATGCAGTAATTCCTCCTATCCAAGCAACTATTAAGCCGAAATCTTCTAGCCCAGCAACACCATGATGATGGACATCAACAAATGGCATTAATCTAGCAACCAAGTACAAACCAGCGTTAACCATTGTAGCAGCGTGTATTAGAGCAGATACAGGAGTTGGCCCTTCCATCGCATCGGGTAACCAGACATGTAATGGGAATTGTGCACTCTTGCCAACTGCACCAATGAATAGCATCATTAGAGCCCAAAATAACTGACTAGATTCGACTACTGCTCCGCCAATACCTGTTGATGGGTCATCAAATACTACAGCAAAATCAAGAGAGCCATAAATATCGTATAAAATTAGAAGACCAATCATCAAAAATACATCACCAACTCTGGTAGTTAGGAATGCTTTCTTTGCTGCCGCAGCTGCACTTTCTTTCCAGTAATAGAAACCTATCAAGAGATAGGAACATAATCCCATGACTTCCCAGAAAATAAACAGCCACAAGAAATTGTCAGCAAGAACCATTCCAAACATACCTAAACTGAAAAGAACAAACTCTGCAAAGAAGCGATGATTACTATCTTCGTTGATAGGATCAGTAGTCATGTAACCAATAGCAAACCAGCAAATTAGGAAACACAAGAATGTTGCAACAAAAAGAAGCATCAAAGTTAGAGAATCAACCCATACATCAACTCCTAATATACGATTCTGAGAGATTGTATAATCAGACTGTAAAACATCGAAGGAAATCCATTCTAACCAACTTGCCACAGTATTTTCTTGAATATCCGCATGACCAATGAGATAGTCATAAACGATCCAAATAGTAGTACTAAGAGATACTGAAAGTGCGGCTAAACCTAGAATTCCACCTTCTTTCCAGGTGTTCTTCCATGTTTCATTTTTATTATAAATCTGGCCGGTTATTAGAATAATTGGAAACATGACAAAAGGAGCAACGACGATTAACCAAGCAAAATCTGTAGGGGAAGAATCTGATTGCAATGAAAGGAATGGGACAATTGCTAAGAATGGCAATAACGGAAGTAGAAGACGATATTCATTTTTTGTTTCACCCATAAATATCACCTCAGTTCCTCAAAATACTAGCTTCATCAAGAGATATCGTCTCTTGTGTGCTGTATAGCGAAAGAAGAATTGCTAAGCCTATTGCAACTTCTGCAGCTGCAATGGCTATAGCTATTGCAGTGAATACCCAACCATCTACATCGCCATAATGGGATGCACCTGCTACAAAATTTAGATTAGCTGCATTTAGCATAACCTCAATACACATTAGAACGATAATAGCATTTTTCCTAGTGAATGCACCAAGAAGGCCGATACCAAATAAGATTACACCAAGACCTGAAATCCAACTTGGATCAATCATAAATCTTCACCGCCCATATCCCAAATTAAATTAATCAATCTTTCATCCCTTACAAGATAGGATGCGCCCACCATTGCCATAGCAAGAAGTGCTCCAAGAATTACTGTAGCAATAGCCCATTGATCACCATACAAAGCAAGAGCGAAATCTACAGTATTAGGAGGGGATGCTGTCGAATTATCCCACATAGGATGTGACATGACTTCGTTTAGCATCACTAATATAAATCCAAAAAGTCCGATCTTAGTTAACGCAGAAATTGCTTTCATTCAACATCACCTTCTTGAATTTGACGACGAGTTAACATAACTCCGAATTGAACAACAAGCATTACTGAACCAAGATAAACCAAGATTTGTATAGCAGCCAACATTTCTGCTGCTGCCAGCACCATTACTCCAGCAACTGCCATGAAAGTTAACATGAGTGAAAGAAGGGAGTGGGCTACTCTTCTAGCATATACACAACCTAGTGCCCCAATAATAGCGGCAGCTGAAAGTATCACGAATACTAGGGCTTCAAAGTCTATATTCATTGGAAATCATGCCTCCGCTTTAGCCGCTGCTGCTGCTTTAGCTGCTTTCTTCTCACGCTTAGCCTTCTCTTTTTGTGCTCTTTTAGCAAGTTCCATATCTACTCTTTCTTGATGAACGACAGGTAGAAGTCTTGTACGGTCTGCATCAAACCAAAGATCTTCTCTTGAATAGCCAGACATACCATCATACTCATTTGACATAAAGAATGATTCGAAAGGACAGGCTTCTGCGCATAAACCACAGAACATACATCTTCCAATATCTATACGGCCAGATACAATATCAACTTCAGCCGGCTTTAATGACGAAATTTCGACTGATTCAATACCGGAACCATCTTGCCAGCGAACAGTTGCTTTGTCGCCACTAATATCTATTACTTCAGCAAAATCATACTGTTGAGGAGGGGCTTTGTGTTCTAAAACTAAGTCGAAATTCTCGATTTCTTCAAAATCATCTTTCTTTCGTGCAGCTAAGCCGCCAGATTCAATCTCACTTCCAAGACCATGCCATTCATCATCTTCTTCGGTCGTATCGAGAACATTTACACGTGTTTCTGAAGTCATATGAAGACAATCATTTGGGCACGCTTTGACGCATGCTTTGCAAGCCGTACAAGTCTCCCAAACAATCCCTATTCTTCCATTATAATTTCCTGGGACGAAAAGCCAAGGTTCCATATCCTCAAGTCTTTCATAGGGGAACATGATTGTAACAGGTCTTTCTAAGAAAGGAAGTGCAGGTGATGACTCACGATCTGCTGCATAAACTTGGCCTGAAGATGGATGATTATCTCCAATCCTCTCAAGAGTATATTCATCGGTCAAATTAGTTTGCTGACCGTGGTAATTATTCTTAAGAAATTTTGCTTTACCAATGTAAGGGACGGTTCTAAGGGCTGTTTTCATGGTAATCCACATTGGTTTAATTACCAAGTTCCTGAAATTTGGTGTTGCGTGAGGGTGTCCTGTATTATAATCCATTTTTTCACCTCCTATTCTCTTCTACTTCCTGGATATGCTTTATCCAATGTTTGAGTATTATATGGTCTTCTAGAGTATTCTAATGCATCTTTATCTTCATCTATAGCATATATGACGAATAGTGCAATTGCGACTATACTAATCAATGGTGGAACCCAAATCGGCCATCCTGAAGAAGACCATACCTCTAGACGAAGGTACATTGCAATTGCTAAATTTACTATAGAAAGAGGTAATAAATATCTCCAACCAAATTCAAGAATCTGATCAGTTCTAATTCTATGTAATGAAGCACGAACCCAAACAAAGAAAGCAAATAATAGCCATGCTTTCAGTAAAACTACAACTATACCAGGTATAATTAAAAATAGATTTTCAAAGATAAAACCTACTCCTGGGGCGATTGAAAGCCAATCTTGGAATGGAAATTCCCATCCTCCAAGGAAGAACAAAGCAAATAGAATACAAGCAGCATAAGCACGCATCATTTCAACTGCAAACATTAGGCCCCATCTTATACCTCCATACTCAGTCCACCAACCTTCTACAAGTTCAGCCTCTGCTTCAGGCATATCGAAAGGTATCCTTTCAACTTCTGCTATCATTGTGATCAAGAAAAGTGCCGCGCCTAATGGCAATATGAATATATTCCAAGTATCGGAATTTTCTATTTGGAAGTCGACTATTTCTAGAATATTGAATGACCCACTAACTACTGCTATTGAAAGAACTGTAATTAGCAGTGGTATCTCATATGCTGTTAATTGCGCTGCAGATCGCATTCCACCAATGAGAGTATATTTGTTATTAGACGCCCAACCTGCAAAGAAAACACCTAGAGGTGCTATTCCAAAGATAGCCATCAAGAAAAGAAGAGATAAGTCAGGATTTGCCGCCCAAATATGAGGCCCGAAGGGTATGAAGGTATAGCACATAATTGTGGTTGCAATAATGATTACAGGGGCAACTTCGAAGACTAATTTATCTGCCTTTTCAGGAATCAAATGTTCCTTTGTAGCGAATTTAAGAAAATCAGCTAATGCTTGGAAAAAGCCAGGAAATAGGAACCAAATACCATGATAACCTCTATTCCCTACTCTATTTATCGTATCTAAATGATGCTCATTACCAAAAGATGAATTGAGGGTTCGATTAATCATACCTATAGGGGCTCCCATCCCCATTGGTAACTTATTCCACCAATCTCCTGCGGTTGAAGGCCCTTCGCCGATCCATAAACTTCGAAGTGAGGTAGTGGCACCGATTCTATCCATCAGACGACCTATGAATTTTCTCTCAATATATGGGACTACCATGAGAGTCAACATCATTGTAGCAAAAACTACAGTACACATTATTGTAGAAACGAAAAATGCTTCGAGAGAGGGTTGAATATCTGCAAATCCTGATTGCAGATTTATTTCTGAACCTATCACGATTGGCTCTTCCAAAAACCATCTTGGACGAGTAATTGAAAATTCTAAATCGATATCACTTGAAGGCAGAGTGTCATGAGTTTTGTCCATAGACCATCCAATAATTGATTCCGTCCAACCACGAATGTCCAACCAATCGCTACTTGCCATAATCTCAACTCACCTATCAGTCTCACCAATACATGGATCAAATGAACCCATAATTGCAGGAATATCTGCCACCTTGTATCCAATCATACATTTTGAGGCATAAGGAATTGTAATGAACATCGGTGAACGAATAGACACCCGATAAGGCATCTTACCGCGACCTTCACCGCCGCCTGCTATGTAGAACATTGATTCGCCGCGACTGTCCTCGAAATGATGGGATCCCGATGTTCCTTCTGGCGCTCTTGTTGGTGCTTTGCCCAGAATCTTAGCATCTCCAGGCTCATGATATGTTTCTGCTCCGCCTGGAATCTTATCTAATGCTTGGAGAACTAAATTAGCACTCTGCCTCATTTCTTCAACTCTAATACGGTAGCGATCATAACAGTCAGCACCCTTGATTGAAGAACGTTCTACAGCAGGTGTCCAATCAAGCTCTGAATATACTGAATATGGGTGAGATGTACGAATATCATGATTCACTCCTGCTGCACGAATGTTCGGTCCTGAAACTCCATGATTCATCATTTCTTCAGGTTTAGCATAGCCTACACCTTGGCTGCGAATTAAAAACACAGTAGATTCATCGAAAAGAGCTTCATATTCTTGTATTCGATCTAGGAACAACTTCAACTTATGCCGAGCTCTTAGAGCGAAACCATGCGGTAAATCTCTCTTGACGCCCCCTATACGAGGAAAATTATAATGCATTCTAGAACCACCAAGTTCTTGCAATAAATCCATCATCATCTCTCTTTCACGGAGGCACCAAACCATTACGCTCAGATTACCAATATCTGGACCATAAGCACCTAACCACATTAAGTGACTAGCTATTCTCTGAATTTCTACTGCTATTAATCGAATATATTCTGCACGTTCTGGAACTTCAACACCAAGTAAATCTTCAGCCGCATATATGTAAGCATGAGACCAAGTATTAGCAGAAGCATAACACAGCCTATCACAATATGTTGTTATCTGAGTAAAATCTCGAGATTCACAGATTTTTTCTACTCCTCGATGAATGTATCCAAGATCAGGCTCAGTATCCACTACTGTTTCACCGTCAACTTTCACCTTAAGTGTCCAAAGTCCATGAGTCATCGGATGTTGAGGCCCCATTGAAATCCACATTTCTGCCATTTTTTCCACCTCATTTTACTCTGTTAGAATCTACTGGTTTACGCATAAAACCTTGAGCATCGTCATACATTTCTTCAAATCCATGATAACGTAATTTGTGTTGTTTTTGTAGGGGATGGAAACCTACTGGCGATTCATGAGGATTGAGAACTCTACGCATTCCTTCATGGCCATCAAAATCAATTCCAACTAAATCCCACGTTTCTTTTTCGTTCCAATCAGCTCCTACCCAAATGTCTTGCACACTTGCAACGGAAGGAGTTCTAGTTTCTTGAATCTTGACACTGATTTGAATTTCTAAAGGAACGTCCTTACCTTTGACTTTAGAAAAGTCCACTATATTTGGAATAACTAAACCTCCTTCAATAACGGGATTTTTAATCCCCGTTCTCAAGAAATGATAAACCACTTCCCATGTTTTATCACTGGATTCAGGCCAGTGAATTCCAGTAATCATTGAGCAATGATCTACTTCATATTTATTTTTTAAATCTTCAGCGACCTTACGCCAGTTTTCAGGCGACACGGAAGCGTTGACTATAGGTCTATTTTGAGTTCCGCTAGTTCGGATATCTACTGAAGATTCAACACCGTCCATCTTATCCAAAGCCTCTGCTAATTTCTCAGCCGCCGCTTGTTGTATTTTTTCAGAAACGATTGGCATAAAAATTCCTCAAATATCTCCAACAATTATCGGAGCTTCACTTTCTAACCTAGAATGACTCGGCATTGCACCTATACGAATGATTTTCTCTCTTAATTTTCCAAATCCATCAATTAATGCCTCGGGGCGAGGTGGACAGCCAGGGATATATACATCAACTGGAATTACGGTATCTACTCCTTCAAGAATATTGTATGACTGGAAATAAGGGCCACCTGATATCGCACATTCGCCCATTGCAATACACCATTTTGGCTCCGGCATTTGCTCCCAAAGACGGACTATTGGGTCAGCGAATTTTTTACTTATTGGACCATTTACCAAAAGAACGTCACATTGTCGTGGGCTTGAACGGAAGAAAACTCCAAAACGTTCAGCATCGAAACGGCTTGCACCCGCTGCGGCCATTTCTAATGCACAGCACTTGATTCCAAGATGGAGAGGGAATAATGATTTTCTTTGCCCCCAATTAAATAGACGCCCTGCAAGTACACCTATTACATCTTTCAAACGACTTGCCTTCAATGCCTCATCGGTTACGTCCCCGACTGTATCGACCAGTAATCGACTACTAAACATAGAATAATTCTGTCCATCATCCGCCATATTTACACCTCAAATGTATATTCTTCCTCTCTTACGGAATACATGCCAAACCCCGAGACTCATTAGAGCAATGAATATCGACATAGTAGTTAATGCACCCATTATTTGAGAATTGGATATTTCTTCTTGTATTGAAATTATACCACCAAATGCTAAGAACATGAAAGCTATATCGAATACCAAGAATATAATGGCGTACCAATAATATTGGAAATGAAAATTAATATGAGCGTCTCCAACAGGAGCAGACCCACATTCGTAAGTACTTTCACGTCGTACATACAAAGACTGATCAACCTCATAACCAGGTAACAACCAAGAGCGTGTTTTAGTAGAATCATTTGGGTCGACAACCGGCCTTAGAAGCCTAGATGCGATGAAACTGCCTACTGGAAATCCTATGCCGACCAAAGTCATCACTGCTAGTCCTAGATATGCTTCGGAAACAGACGTCATGGGGCTCACAACCCGGTCCCTGAGGGACCGTCAGGTGCGGCCACTAAAATTAGGGCAATAAGTGTAACCTAACAACGAGTTTCAACTTGATAGTTAAGGCTTAGATTCTAGTTCTAACGCTTCGAGGATTCTTTGGCTTTCATTACGAGACCTCATTACCAACATTATGACTAGCAGTACCCCGATTATGATAGACGACCAAACTAATATCTGGATGACATCATCTGAAAGGAATGAAATCCCAATTGACATTTCTGCTGTAACTGATAGGTCAAGAGGTTGTCCCGCCACAGGCAGTCCCTTTGGCATTACTATAATTGTAAAATCATAAGTGTCATCTTGGAATAAATCATTGGGAGGAGTTACTCTTATCTCAACTTCTCTTGTTTCCCCAGGAGCTAGTTTAAACTCGTCATCAACTGCATTAACTGACCAGAACCTAAGTGGGTCTGAAGACTCAATCACAACTGTCTCTTCGACATTACCATGATTAGTGACATAAATAGTAAATACTGCTTTTTCGGGATAATCAACTGTTTGAGAAGTCTCTTCTTCAATTACCATTCTAAGATCATGTATAGTAATAACATCAATTAAGAGACTCACCGATGTACTTTCAATCGCATTAAGTTCGGAAGCGGCTAATACTCTAATGAGCCCTGAAGCACCACTTTGCACACCATCTAAAACTTCGAAATCTAAAGTGATTACGACTCTATTCTCAGGACCTACATCGACATGGAATGGTTCATCAGTAGCTACACCATTGACTTTCAATGTCCTGAGGACTGTAGACTCCATCCCTGTAATTGTGATTACCGCATTATCGCCATTTGGGAAATCCCCCGTATTTTCAACCCAAAAAGAAACTTGTCCTGTACCTCCGGGAGGCAATTGGACTTGGAGTTCGTCAGGTATCTCTCCTGGCTCAACTGGAGTGACACTCATACCGTAATTAAAATTAGAAACTTCGATATTAAAGACGTGTGATGATGAAACATCAGTGCCGAAAATCGTTATAACGGCTGATACTGAAGCCCTGTCTCCATTTTCTTCACCCTCTATCGTCACATCAAGATATACTTTCTTGGTAACTCCTGAGTCTATACTAATTTGAGTAATTGTTGCCCCCTGAGAATTCGAAAATGATGAATCCCAAAGTGGACTATTACAACCAGTAATATCATTCGGGTCGCAGGCCTGAAGTTTGAAATTATCATTGACATTGCCTGTATTTGTTATGTCAATAGGGAATCTTAGAATCTGATTCGACTTGCCTTTTTGTGAATCTGAAATTATAGAACTGCTCAGATCATGAACCTGAGCAACAGATACTGACAGTGTTTTCGTAGCATATGGAGTTGAACCACCCCCATGACCTATGTTGAAAGTAATACTATCCGAACCGGCTGCTGCACCTTCTGGGACTAAGACATCAATAGTGACTGTACCTTGATTATTCGATGACTGAGAACTAGCCAGCGTTACCGAAGATTGTGAGAATGATACTTGCCATCCTGTAGGCACATTTGCAGCACTAATCTGAATAGTGTCGACGCCATTACCTTGGTTTGTGATTGTCATGGATACTGATTTAGAAGTCCCTGGTTCAACATTAGATAATGAAGACTGGCTTAGCGATGCTGAAGCGTCATAAGATTGGCCGACATTTAGTGTCACTATTTTCTCACAACCAACTTCTGTACCTGAACGGCCTTGGATCTTTATTGGAACTTGGGTGCTGGCTTCTACAGAATCATCTGGCGTCACTTGAAACTCAAAGGTATGTTGATCATCAGCAGTATTTTTCTCACCCAGGAATGCACTAGAAGGGGGTGAAAAATCAACCCACTCGGAAACATCAAAATCATCAGCAACTGCTTTGGCCGAGACCGTCCATTCTGTATTACCTATATTTTCTACTGTAAATCGATTTGACCCAGTTTCCCCTGGATTAAGATTCATAGAAGTAAATTGAAGAGATGGGTCGCATTCTTTAACTTCTGGAATATTAACTGTTAGTGTCAAATTATCTTCAGCGGGATCAGCAGCATTCGGATCATTAGTAACGGTTGCTTTGATGATAAAACAATGAATCCCCGATTCTGTTGAAGCACCATCTGGAAGGTCAACAGTTACATCAACAGTAGTAGAATCTCCGGAATCTAATTGAACTGTGGCTGGATTCACAGAAGCGTCTAATTCATCAGATTCACAATCATTATCTGAAGTCATCTCGAGTTGAATATTTTCTTGTTGCTCGCCGGTGTTTTCGACGTCGACTTCCCAGACTACTTCGTCATCCTCACCATCATAAGTAACAGTTTGTTCATCAACAGTCAGGGTAACGGAATATAATCCTCCGTCACCTGCAGTTGTTGTAACCTTGACGTCATCAGTTTTGGGTTGATCTGGAGGAGTTCCTGTTGCAGTTACTGTAACCGTGGTTTCACATTCTCCACTAGCCTGGTCATTTACTGAAACCGTCAAAGTTACAGTTTCACTTTGACCTGATTCAATAGTCCCACTAACCTGTTCAACATTAGAAGTAAAGCCGTTGCAATCAGCAGCTTGAGATGTACTTAGAGACACAGTAATGTCATCATCGCCAGTATTAGTTACTGTAATATCATATTCCGCTGGATTATCTGCATCTGCTTCTTGAGAACTTGGAGAAGCTGATATTGAGACATCTACTGCTGCATAAACAGGAGGAGAAATTAAAGATAACAAAAGCAAAACAAGGACCAAACGCGCGGATTCCGCTCTCTTCATGGTTGGTCGGGAGCAATCTTCCCTCTAAGGGCTTCGCGCTTGACGTGCACTGTAATCGTATATTTTTCACACTTCAGTAAGTTGGTCTATTCCAGCGTCACAGTGTAAACAGTGGCTTTTTTCGGTGATATTACAACCTTGTACTTGGCCAGCCATATGATATCTAGCACCACACTCGAGACAAGCCCAAGCTTTACCAATAATTACGTCACCACTACATATCCAGCAAGGAACTCCGCTGGATTCTTCTTGAACTTCTTCCGGTAAAATATTTTCAATTTTATTTTCTGGAATTAATGAATTAATTAATCCTTCTCGGCGTAAATAAATAGTCAAACCAACTCCACCTCCAAGTATTATTATTATAAGAATTATAAGTATTAAATTGATACTCCCCATACTATCAGAAGTTGCAGCAGGTAATACATCAATTTCTACATTTAACGATGAACCAGTAATATCATCAGAATTTAAGAACGAAACCGTAACTATCCCATCTGCTCCTTTGGATGGAGTATATGCAATTTCTACTGAACGTGTTTCACCAGGCCTCAAGTTAACAAATGAACTATCTAGTATTAATTCATTCCAACCATTGGGAGCTTCCAACTTCAAGATTTCTGATATATCTGAATTACCTATATTCTGTAATTCAAGAGAAAGAGTTGTTTGATATCCTTGAGGAGAAGGGTTTTGCTCAACTATACTCCAAATAACTTCATTCACTGAATCAACATAAAGAGATATTATATTCTCTGAAGTTAATCCCTCTCCGCTGAGAATTAGAGAGACCGTTGGCTCGGAACCAGCTTCTGCAGATAATGGAATTATAAGATTACAAATTATTGTTATAGTTGATCCTGTAGAGATAGTAGGATTATTATTTTGGCAGGAGTATTCCCAATCATCATTTGGTACCTCCATAGAGACAATTGGCCTCCAAGTCATTGTACCATCGTTAGTGACTTTCCAAAGTAAATCAAAGCCAATACCCCCTACAGGATGAGAATCTACTCCTAGTGGAGTATCCGCTGAAGTCCCGTCTGGTAATGCAACTTGATAGAATTCTATTCTAGGAATCGCACCTGAGAGAACATCAATTGTCCTGTTCCAATCTATGACGAATCCATCTTCTGTAACAAATCTTAGCTTCAACTCACCGCTCTTGGCAAGACCGTTACCAGTTATGGAAATTGGTAAATCAAATTGAGAACCTGATGATACTATGAATGAGTTCTGAGTTCCAGTAAATGACCAACCATTCGGCTTAGATAGAATATACGGAGTTAATTCTAGATCCCGGTTACCCTGATTATTGAAATTAATTTCCCATTCAAGTAAATCATCAGCAGAAACATCATGCTCTGTTCCATCAGAAGTTGGAGTTAAAGTGACTACATCGATATTATCTACTACTAAAGTTATGTCTTCAGACCAAGAATCTGAACTCACTCTAGAATGAACTGAGACCGCTGCAGAAAATACCGTACCGGCGGGAATCATAGCCCCTGGGGGGTTGATGGTGATGTCTATTGTTCGTGATTCCCCCTTATCTAAGGAACCTGTAGAACCATGAGACGAACCAGCGAAAGATCCTATCGAATCTAGCCCAAGACTCCAACCAGAGGGTGAAATTAATTCGACATCATAAGTTTGTGGACCGTTTCCGTCATTCTGAATTTGAATTTGTAGTGGCGTTGAAACAAGAGGGTTTACTCTAATTTGACTAGTGGGGATTAGAACATTAGCATCGGACAATAGTGGTACCTCGAGATATATCTCAAATTCTGATTCAATTTGATTTTCAACATCTGTTCCTGTAACTAACATTCTGTAAAGCCCTGGTTCTGGAGGTGCTGGATGCACCACTGATAGGCTTACAGTAGTCGATTCTGCAGGCATTAAATTAAACGTATTATTAGAAAATGATGAAAACCAATCAAATTCAACTCCATCTTGCATTCTAATAGGTTCAGATACCTCAATTGTTGCATTTGTTTCAAATAATGCTGTATTTGTCAAATCAAGAGACCAAGTGGTAGAACTATCTGAAGTCCCCTCAATTAATTGCATTGGAGCTTGGCTAGTAACTCTGACTCCTGGGACGCTAACTATAACAATCTGATTATATTGATTATTAGACTCAGACACCTCGTCAACTAAATCGTTAGGATCTATGTAGAAAGATACAGTGTTCTCACCCTCTACACCGGGGGTCCATTGCCATGTCAGTTCAGCAGATTCTCCAGGAGAAAGGCTGAGGGTTTTTGTACTAATTGTGGCACTATTAACTGCTGCTAATACAGATAACTCAGGTATGCTTCCTGCACCCTGATTAATCAAAGAAATTGAAAATTCCACCTCTTCATCAACTTGAGGAATTGGTACTGACAATTCAAAAGAATCGGATACAAATGTTGGATCTGGGTCTAAATCATTGACATTTACGCCTCTAACCGCAAGAGAATAAGGTTGGTAGAAATTACTACCTCCATGAGATGAATCTCTAACTCTAACAGTCCAGGTACCGACCGCAGCATTGTCAACAAGTACGACTTCAACATTATTTTTCGAGTCTTTCTGACCATTTGCTACTGATTCACCATTAGTGAAAACATTACCTTTGAATAGTAGACCATTTGGATTAGTAATTTCTAAATCTAAGTCATTTCTTAATTGGGTTGACGATGATGATGAACCTGGATAATCCGACCAAGCCAGAACTACTTTGAGTTCTTCGCCACCCCTTGTAATGTCAAATGAATAATCACTAATTTGGCCAGACGATAATCTAGACCTATCGTCTACAAATATACCTACATCACTTTCTGGGATTAGGGAATTAACGAGATTAACACGCCCCCAACCTTCGTTATTGTTTGGTATATCGCGAACACCCATATCTTCAGCCCCTAATATCAATAATGCCTTGATTAGGGCTGCTTGAGGTGCGGGCCTAGATGCAATTTCCATCAGATATTCGCGAACTAAAACTGCAGCCCCGGCTGTCGCAGGAGTTGCCATTGAAGTTCCACTATATTCTAGGTACCAATTATTACTCCAAGAACCTGATGCACTGCTTGCTTCTTGAGATTTACAAGAACGAACATAATCTCCTGGCCCTACTAGATCAGGTTTTATCCTACCATCATCAGTTGGTCCACGACTACTCCAGTAATACATATCATCTGGAGCGCCATTGTATCTGTTGACATGACCACCTACTGTTATGACATTCTTAGCAGTCCCTGGAGATGAAATCCCATCATTCCTCTCATTACCAGCGGCAAATAATACAGTCATTCCTTGATATTGCCAATATTGATCCCATGTTGAGACTCTATCGTCAGCATCTTCGGACGAGGTTGTATATTCCCCTCCTGTTGGTGACCCCCAACTATTGGTATGCAAACGAGCACCTGCATTATATGCTTCATTAAGCATACTATTAATTCCAATAGAATACAGAGCACCTGAGTCATCATCTTCCATAGCTTGGAAGTAAAGATTTGCTTCAGGGGCTATTCCCTGGTATGTCCCACCACTTCTCATTCCATCGCCGAGTACTGTACAGGCGACGTGAGTGCCGTGGCCATCAGAAGGATCGGCAGTAGAAGAGTCACCGGGTGTAACTGAATCAAGACCTGAAATTCGGCCATTAAAATCGCCATGGTCATCATCTAATCCCGAATCACCTACTGCAATTTTTTGCCCAGAACCGTTTAATCCAGTAATGAAGAAATCTTCAACTGTATCTATGCCCATATGATTTCTTGCTTCATTATTCATTAACTTAAGAATCGGTACTGGCGCAATGTAAGAAACAGAAGGATGTTTTATTATCTCTGAAATATCATTTGTTTGAATTTCACCCCATATAATTCCCGTATCTGGAGACCACGAATCGGACAGCCATGAATTAGCAACATCTTGTAAATTATCATCTAGAGACGAAGTTTGGCGTACTAGTTCTGAATTCTTCCAGCCGACTATTTCAACAACTAAAATTTCATCATCAGGAGCATCTTGAAGTGCTGGGTGAATTAGAAGCCCTGCTGGCACCTCATGTACTGATTCCACTGAAGTGAGCGATTGTAGATTTTTCAACTGCTCAGAATTACCTTGAACTAAATATCCTGATGGCGGAATTGTAGAACGGATTTCAATCCCTGAGATTTCCATTATTTCCATCCTAGCATCCCATAGTCCTGTGTCTCCATCAATTATTACAATAGCAAGATCTATTCGGGAGAATGATATGTCCTGAGAAAGATAAATACTAGGAATTAGCCCTGAATGAGTGTAAACACCGATAGTAGAATCAGCACTCTCGGAACGTAATATCTCGGAACTATTAGATATTCTTGGTGCGCCTAAATCTGAGATACTATTTGGGTCAGGGGATATCTCTATCCTTTGGATTGATTCATCCAATTTTTCTATAAATGAATCAGATGATTCATGAGTACCGTCATTAAGAGGTATGTAAGAAAGAAGAAGAACGCCCAAAATTAGACATACTGTTCGCTTGGACATAAGGTTGCGCCTTCTGAAGACAGTTTTGAGCATATGGGTGAGTTGAACCCTTAGGGGTTCATACGTTAAGGACAAAATAGATGCACTCTAAAAGAAGTCTATACCAGTACCATGGCTGAATTGTTCCATCTTCCATTCACCAACTAAGTATTGTAATTCTATTTTAGAATCCTCTTTATTATGATCAGTATATTGTAACTCAATATCTATCGTATAGTTTTCCCAAACTGATTCGCCGATTATTATTAGTTCTAAGGCATCACCAGAAACAGAACTATGTGCAGGTAAAGAAGATTTATTGAACGAAGTTCTATCTATCTCAATATTATCTGAATCTATAAATCGAATAATTAGGGTTAAGTCACTGATATCTCTACTTCCATCATTATCAATTTGAGTTAATATCACGTGACCAGAACTACTCTGGATATAAACAACATCAATTGTTACTTTTTCATATGGAACTATCCAAGTTAAAGCTACAAAAGTTGCAGAAAATAGCATTAAAGCCACAAATGAAACTAGAATAACTCTCAAAGGAGATATACGACTCACTGAATCTTCTATTCGAACTAACACCTCATGTGCAAGCTCTTCATCAAGAGTTTCCTCTACTTCTTGATTCCGAGATTTCTCAAGTAATCCCATTCAACTACCTCCTTCAGTTAGTGTTGCAATTACTGTGAGTATCGCAGATGTAAATGGCTCAGGAACAAGTAAATGGTGTGTTGAACCACTCAAACCTGGTACCAAATTAAGAATTGAAAGATCTGAAGAAAGACCGTTTACACCAAGTGTGGTTCCAGTAGGAACACCTCCTGTAGTTTGTGCGTCAATTAGTACACCACGAATTTGTATATCGTGTCCTGAAAATTCTGTTGTAACTCTAGCAGATACAATGATTTTTCCACCATCTACATCATCAACTTCGATAACGCTGTATGGCCCTACTAATTCCCGAATGTGCAATGTTGCACTTCGAAGATTTTCCCCCATTGCCTCCATCTCTTCAAGGAAAACCGGCGGTGTTCCGACTTGGCTGGAACCCGTAGGAACATCATTCATTCTAACATAAATTCTCTCAACACCACTACCTCCTGAACGGATTTCTAAACCAAAGTCATTGGTTGGCTTAATTATCAATTTGTCAGTCATACCTTCAGCTAACAAAATAATATCTCCTCGAGAATTTATAGCTCTGCCAAATGCCTCAATGTATAGCGACATTCCATCATCTGATGATGTAAAGTCAAGGTTAGGTAAACCTTGGAATGCAAGATTTTTAGTTATATCAAAATTCATTTCTGGAGCAGTTGTAAGATTAATATATCCAGGTATATCTTTCAAAAATACCGTAGCGGGCCACCAGAAACCATCCATCCATTGCATTTGTTGTAACATTAATGAGCCTACTGCAAAACCTTCTATTCTCTGTTCTTCTGGGACACTCATATCTATAGAAATCGCTGTACCGAGGCTTGCCTGTAAGGCAATAGATTTAGGAATCTCATTAATCAACATCTCAGTCCTGCTCTGTGATTCTCGATTAATCAACATCATATGAATCCAATCAAGCCTCTCAGATAACACGAATTGAGTTCCTGTTGAAACCTGTGTTATACCCCCTGAATCTCTAATCTCGAAAACAGCATCAAGGAATAGATTCGTTGGTTTGCCTGGCTCAAGCCCTTGCATAGTCAACAACATATCTTGACCATTTACACCATAAGCATGAATCATAAATTCTTCACGCCCAGGTTCCCAACTATCCAATGAGGCTTGAATATACCAATCCTCACCATTAACGAGAGTATTTCGAGAAATTGATAAGTCAATTAATGGAGGTAATCCAGGTAACCAAGTTTTGATATGGAATCCTTCGGATAATCCGTTAGGAGATGACTGGAAAGAGATTCCATGTACCCAAGGAGGTTCGTTAGTAACCGGATCCCCATAGGTTGCTTCTACAATCAAATCAAAAGAAGTATCTGATTCTAATTGTAAAGCATATGAAAACGAATCATCGACTTCTTCTGTACCTGTTGAGATATCACTAGTAAAACCTGCAAGAACAGAATTTATTGAACGGCCGAAGTCAGAAAATCCACCAATGAAAAAGGCCGCGCCGGATAGTCCCTTGGTAGAATTAAATTCAGGAAGTACTAATTCAGAACCACCATCATTACCTGTTGGTATTTCAACTGAAAGGTGAGATGGGAGAGGATCTATCAAAGCTAATGCAGATAGCCCTGATGAATCAGCAGTTGGAGCATTGTCTATGTTGATACTCATAGGTCTATCACCTGCAGATTTCAAGAAAGCAGTACCTCTTCCAGAAGATCCTAACGCACCTTCTTCAATTGGGGATATCCATCCTAATTCTTTAATTCCGGTAAGGCGTGTTGATATCGTGGATGTTTCATTTATTGAATCATGATGGAATAAGAAATGGTCGCCGGTCATTGTTATTGGTTCGGATGCATTGGTAATCTGAACTTCCACTGTAGATATTGGCGTTTCAGCAATAAAACTTGTTTGTTCGCCAAACTCAAAAATAAACTCTGCAGGCATGTCATGGATATTTGCGCCCTGCTTCTGATTGCCATCAAGACCTACATAGGTCATCAATTCAATACCCTCATTAGCAACATAACTTAGAGAACTTTCATCTATTAAAACAGATATATTATTAGGAATATCTGATAAATGCAGGCTCTGGAAAGAAAGATTATCGATAGAATTACTATCATGTTCAATAAAAGAAAATCTGAAAGGTTCACTAGAATCTGTAATTAGACCAATTGATTGAGTCCCTAATACTTCATCATCACTAAATGTAAATTGTGAAAGACCACTAAACCTAACACTGGATGCTACTGGAACTAGTGGATCTCGTGCTCCAAATTCTCCCATTACCTGATCTAGACCTCGATCTTTAGAGATTATTACATGATTATCGAGAGTTACTGGATGAGGGCTGGAACCTATTTGCACAGCAAGTTCATCAATGTGCATATTTACTCTATCGGCAAGTAAATTATCAGTCATCAGTAAATTTACATCTCGCCCTGCAAATGAATTAAGCCCACCACTACCCGTATCTCCTGTAAGAACGGAGACTACTTCACTTGGAACTGAATTAATTATATCGCCAATATCTAAAAACAAATTAACTAGATTTAGTATCACTGAATCTAAAATTTTGGACAAAAAGTCAAGATTATCTCCACTATCAAGGCTTGTATCAGTTGCAGATGAACTGCCCAGTTCAAATGAACCATACAATGCTATCGAGGTTGGAATATTCTTCAATTCTAAGTGTATTTTACTATGATCAGTGATTATGTCTCCACGTTTATGCCATGAATCATATTCTATAGACTGGATACTCTCTACAGAGCGAATAAGGACGAGGGTCTTTGGAGGATATGCAGGATTTACAGGTAAAGTTGGATCATCAACATTCTGTGTTGTATCTCTAGAGAAGTTCTTTATTGCAATTATCATACCTAATTTTTCTGGCTGACCACCAGGTAGTTCTGGTGATGATTTAGAGCCTAGCATAGTAAATACTCTATCAATTTCATCTGCTGATAAACTGCCTGCTGGCATACCTCTGAGCCACCCAATACTGTCTGTTGAATTTCCTCTCATGTCGCCAGAGTTTTCAACGGGTTCACCTGCTTTATTTTCATGGAAATGAACATGAAGGTCGGCTCTACGATCCGCATAGTATTCTATTGTATCAAGTGCATTTTCTCCAACGACACCAGGGTCTTCAGCTAATGTTGTATCCGTTCTAATCACTAAATTAACTTCAGATGGAAGTCGAGTAGATACACCATTAGGATGCACTGTTGCTTCTATGTAAGCAACTTCCCAGACTTCTCTGTCTCCGTCAGTATTTGCAGGCGAGAAGTGAACATACCCAAATCCAGCTACAACTCCACAAGAAATTTCATTGGAGGGGAGGGTGGACAACTCAATTTGAGAATAACGATCAGGGCAATATGTTTGTCCATTATTATTTATTGAAATAGCATATGGGGCAGAAAGACCAAGGAAAACAATATTTGACTCATCGGCACCTGGAATTGCTATTCCTAAACCAATGAAAGATAGTAAACTTGTGACTAAGCTTGAACCTGCATCAGATATATCAAAAAAGATACGTTCTAAACCTATGTTGATGGAAAAATCATTTGGTGGGGTAGTGAACTTTGAATCAATAACCCACACATAACTTTCTCCACCAGTGAGTATTCCTTCAGAATATGCAAAAGCCTTCAGTAAAGATACTTGTAAGGTATCTAATTCGTTCCAATCAGGATCATCTCGACTATCTTCTAAAACTAGAACTGTGAAAGAAATTGTTGGCTTGATCCAAAGAGTGTCTCCTTCTATGCCAAAATCATCCCCTAAATCAAAAGAAATTTCTAAGCCTACTTGAATATCATTATCTCCATCATCATCTATATCGATAGCATGTAGGAAGGAATTAGTCTCTGGATCGAGTAATGAAAATAAACTTGTAGTGAATGTTACGACTTCGAATTTTTCAACTTCATTGCCGTCTAAATCCATGTATTTGGTCCAGATTAAATAATCTGTCAAATTAAAAATTGTTTGCCAAACTGTATCTACGGCCCCGGGAGGTGATTTATCCGGATTAACTAGAAGTTCATATGGTCCCGGATGGGAAACTTCAGGAGGAGTTGTATCAACTATTGAAGAATCAGAAAACATATTCTCAATTCCAAAAAGAGGGTCGTTACTTGTTGTACCTGCAACTGAGTTAGCTACTCCTTCGAGTGATGGACTTGCCATGTTTTTCACTAATTCTGATGAAATTACGTTTTCTCTTTCAGAAAGTACCGAAGTTAAATCGTCAAGAATTTCAAAGTCATCCGCACTAATTCTAGTCTCGGCGGTAACTGAAGTTATTGGTGAAAACATTGGGAGTAAGAATATCAAGACAAGGAGTATTGTCTGGGAATGATTGATGCCCGGGGACCTGCGAATAATGCGTACAGCACCTCCTTGCATGAACATACCTCTAAGATACATGGTAAAGGTTATTCCCCTACCTGATACAACATAAAATCAATTTTTTCTCATTTATGAAAGATGGAGATAACTAACCTAAATTATATTGTTTAGATGATTTCCTTCCAATCCATATACAAACTGAGATTAATAAAATCTGCACTGTTGCCCTAAATATGTGCCAATTAGTTCCAAACTTTGAACCTCCTATCGCAATATCATTTACCCACATATTGAAATTTGCTGCGTACAAAACAACCAACATTAAAGCAATACCATAACCAGAAATTTCGCGAGTTTTAGGAATAATCAAACCGATTCCTAAGACTATTTCAAATACCCCACTAGCGTATACCCAAAATGTAGGATAGCCAAGTAAATCAGGAACTATTGGTTCGAACCATGCTGGATCTTGAAAATGTAAAATTCCAATCCAAATTAATGGTAAACCAAGAATTAATGACAATATTGTCAATAAAATCTTAATCATAATAATCACTCAAAACGAATTGTCTCAATTGATTCACAATGTGGACAAGTCGTTCGAGCTACATCCACGCCCTCGGGCATATCTACTTCGAACAACTTCTCACAGTTAGAACAAGCGCTCCGGACTGTTCTGTTACGTGTAACAGGTTCAGCTTCTGGCTCTGGCTCTGGCTCTGGCTCAAGTTCGGGTGCCTCGACAACTTCGGAACCAGGAAGAGAAATACCTGCAAGAGGATCTTCTGAAGGAGTCCATATCTCTCCTGAATTCGCTATATCATCAAATACATGTTCAACATTTTCTATATCGACTGCATCATCTTCCAAGAAAGCAGAAAGTAACTCACTTGCTTGACTATTCGTTGGAGCTGAAGTTGGAGGCGGAGAAGAAGCCATTAGTTCCGCTAAATCTGGATCTAATTCAATTGAGGAAGAAGTCGTTGGTGTACCTGAAGGAGGAGGTGTAGGAAGTCCAGACATTCCCGAAGAGTAGCCCCCGAAGTCCGTTTGCATACCCGGTTGTGAAAGAGGATTTACTGGATTTGATGAGCTACCCCACATTGCTTTCTGTTCTTCAACAGAAGGAGGGGCTACATCTTTCGTAACTTCTTCTTCAGCCTGTTCGGCTAATATTGCGGCTATTTTCCTATTCTCTAGTATTCTAAAAGTTACAAAACCGAGTATTGCAAGTACTACCGCTATAACTACTATTATTGTAATGATTGATAACCAATCAATGCCTTCGGAATTTCCAGTTGGTGACACTACAGTAACTAATATTTCTGCCTCTGTAGTGAGGCCTTCGTCATTCTCAATAGTGCAGACTACCCAAAATACTCCCGCTTTAGGGAATACGTGGTTGACTTGAGGGCCGACACCTTCATTGTCATTAGAAGTGACACCATCTCCATCAGAATCTTTGTCTCTATCAAAATCCCAAGTATAGATTAAATTGGTTGATTCTGAATCAGTTGCTGGAACTGAAAAGGGGTAAGCTTGGTTAACTACGACTTGTAACTCTGACATAAATGTTGAATCGATACTAGGGGGAGTTGGATCGTATAGATTGATATTTGCAACATCATCTGTTATTAGTCCTGAATTATCTGTAACTCGAAGAGTTATAGTATGCATTCCTGAAATATATGATGAGTCAAAAATATGACTAAATGAGGTTGCTGATGAATCTGTACCAGAATATGTTTCTGAAACCACACCATCGACTAACCATTCAACAGTTGCGACGCCATAATTATCTGAAAATTGCCCACTAAGTACTATGTTTTCTCCATAACCACGAGTTATATCTGATGTGATATCAATATTGGCAACAGGATTAGAAATATCTCTAACTTCTATATCCTTGAAAACTGTTGAACTACGTGAATCTGTAGAAACAACAGTTAATTTGAGTGTGAAATTTGTTGGAGTGTCCCAAGAAACATCTGTTGAGAACCCGTTAACATCATTGAATCCATCTCCATCAATATCCCAATTCACACTATCAATTTGATTTGAGAGATTTGGTGTTTCACTTGCGTTTAATGTAATGATTTCTCCTACATCAATTAAAGTTAGAGAATCAGAGTTTGAGAGTACTGCTTGGACAACTGGTGTCAAAGAAGAAACGACAGTTGTGGCAACGTCTGTAGTTCCTGCACCTCCTGCCCCTGCGCGATTGTCTACAATCATGTAAAGGGGAATTTCAGTGTATGGAGATATTGCAGACCAAACTGTACTTCCAGAACTTGTGACCGAGAGTAAATCTGCTTGATTGATTCTTGAGGCAGCTACTGTTCCATTCGCTGCTGCAGCTTCATACGAATTCTTCTGTGCTTCTGTCATCAAGAATATATCAGGAGCACCTTCCATAGTTGTGACATCAATAGATACTTGAGTTCCTTCATCTAAAGTAAATGGACCGGCTATGATTTCATATCCATCATTATCAAGTCTGACTATTGTATCTGCAATTGAGAAATCAGGGCTTACAACCTGCTGAACATCCATGATTACATTGGCAGTGCTACCTCCTTGAGCACCTTGACCACTATCTTGAGGATGGGCTAAATTATCTATCACCATGTACCAACGAGTAGATTGGCCTTCATCTGGAACTGTCCAGTGCCAAGATCCCTGGCCACTGAATGATTCAAAGACAGAATCTTCTTCCCAGATTAGATCTGTTCGATAATTTTGCTCATTTTGATAAGTAGTCCTAGCATTGGATGTAAAAAGGAGTATGTCAATTTCTGAATCGCTATCAATTTCAAATGAAAATGTCGTACCAGGAGCCAATACTTCGAGGAAATCTATAGTTACACAAGACTGATCGGATATCTCCCAACTTGCAGGCATCATGCCTATATCCGCACTAGTACAACCGATAATTCCCTTGGAATCAGCAGATGCCAGAGGGCTAGCAATAGAAAGAAGAAGGACAAGCAAAATGGCTGACGTGACTCTACGCATTACCTTAGCGTGAACTTTTCCCTTTTGAATCGTATTGTGGTTACGTTCGCTCATGCATCATACAAATTATGGCTTTTTAGGTATAGGAGTTGGAGGAAACCATCGTAGAATTACAACATCACCAATCGAACGGACCCAGTTCCAAGGTATGGCCACATGAATTCGTCCTTCAACCAAACTAGGAGGAGGATCTGAAACGAATAAATGAGTGCAAGACCATGCCTCGGACTCTGCTGAAAGTACAGTATCATGCACTGTTCCTAATACTCTTCCATCTGGAATGATCACGGGAAGACCACGAATAGTACTCATGTCTCGCTCGACCATTGAGACAGCCGGTGAGCTCAAGTGAAATCAACCTTCGGCTGAATATTACTTATTTACCACGGTTTTTGTTAGCCTTCAAGCTTGGGCGAAGTTTCTCTGCACCCTTACCTTTGTTGTACAAACCACGACCACGCTTTCCAGCACTTGTCATACCACGCATAGCTCGTCCCTTGTGATGATTATCTGCAACCCAAGACCATTGACTATCAGCTTTAACAACTGGATGATTAGGATCTAATAGAATAACTTCGAAAAATTTGTTCTTTCCATCTTCTCCAACCCAATATGAGTTTAGAACCCTAAGATTCGGGTATCTACGAGAAACACGCTCTTCTGCAATTCTTTGAATTGACTTAGCCATAGTAATTTTTGTTACACCTGACTTTGAAGGTTTACGCTTCATGTTTACTACACCCTTACGTAGTCCACCACGGCGAACACGTGTTCTGCAGATTACTACGCCTTGCTTTGCACGGTATCCAACACGACGAGCCGCATCAATGCGAGTAGGTTTATCGATTCTCTGAAACACTGGTTCGTGGCGCCATACAGCCATTCTACCAGTTCTATGACGAGGTTCCATGCTTTGCTTTGGACTCTTCCAAGCCGAACGTACGTACTTTGTAACTCCCATATTCATCCCTCGTAGCGAGTCGCCGACTTGACATCCCTTTATGAGTCTATATCCAAGACCTTGAACATGAAAATATATCAAAATCTTTCAAATCAACCAATTCCATTGTTTAAAAATGCATTCATTCAGTTTCATTTGTATCATTGAGAACCCATTCAAAAAATGTCTCTAAACTAGGAAGAAGAGATGTACCGGAATCAGTTAATTTGTACACAACAGTAGGAGGAACGGTCTCATAATCAATTCTTTCTACTAGATTATGATCCTCTAATTCGCCCAATCTTCTTGTTAGTGTGGTAGAGGAAGTATCAACTCTATTTTTTAATTCAGTAAAT
>ERZ1047985.38-NODE-38-length-115404-cov-16.912093_pt1 | contig 115404 bp, 86 predicted proteins | sample MGYA00383097_ERZ1047985 | MGnify/ENA primary metagenome ERZ1047985 (study PRJEB29581, sample SAMEA5548367) | metagenome | biome: marine; feature: coastal; material: water | depth 50 m | study: Short-term variability in the microbial, nano- and picoplankton...
ATTTAGTTAATAAATACTTCTTCGCAATATCTGTAAGATTGTTTTTTTAGTGTTAAGTTTGCAACTTAAAAATATCAAACAATAATCAAAAAGAAATCAAAATGAAAAAAAATCTACTTCTTATTACACTAATATTTTTCGGAGCAGGGGTATTTGCTCAAATTCAATTTGAATGTTCAGATCTATTTATATCTGAATATGTTGAAGGTTCAGGTAATAACAAAGCAATAGAATTATATAATCCTACCAATAATCCAATAGATCTAGTTAACTATGAGCTTGTGAGATATTCAAATGGTGCTTTTGAAAGAAACGCCGTTGGGTTAACGGGTTGGATTGAACCTAAAAGTACATTTGTTGTTGTATTAGAAAAACTAGACCCAAACGGAACGGGATATGAGGTGCCTGTTGATACTGCTTTACAAGAAAAAGCAGATTTATTTTTGTGCCCTGTTTATGAGGTTAATAAAATGATGTATTTCAATGGAAATGACGCCGTTACACTTGAAAAACCAACAGGTGAAGTGATTGACATTTTTGGTATGATTGGCCCACCAATGACAAGTGACGATAATGGTTGGGGTAACCTAAATGATACTACAATTACATATAATAGCGGGGGAAATCCAACAGAGTATACAATTTCAGATTACATTGTTGGACCACTATTCTGGTTGGCATGGACAAAAGATCATACATTAATCCGTAAATCAGATGTGTCTGTTGGTGTGATTAATAACCCAGAGCCGTTTATTGTAGATCAACAATGGGATTCCATTCCGGAGAATACGTTTGATTCCCTGGGATCACATTATTGTGATTGTACAACATTTGGAATAGGTGAAAATGAAAATGACATAACTCTAAATATGTATCCTAACCCCGTTATAGATAATTCATTAACAATTCAGTCAAGTGAACCAATTTCAGAGATAAAAATGTTTGACCTTAGTGGAAGAATAGTAGCAATTACAAATTTGGGTTCAAATGTAAAAACCAAAACATTGAATATCCCAAATGAATTTAGCGGAATACTTTTTGTCAGCGCAACCATGGATTCAGGAATTACTCTGACAAGACGAACATTAGTTAAGTAAACTACTAAAATATCTATAGACAAGGCTTTGGGCTAATTTGTCTGAAGCCTTTATCAGCTGTATTAATCACAGAAAAATTATCTATGACACGAAAAATATTATTTGTACTAATCGCATTGACATGGTCTGTAATTTCTTATTCTCAATCCTACAGTGTTAGTGGTGTTGTAACAGATTATGATATTGGAGAACCATTAATAGGCGTTAACGTATTAATAGCAGCAGGTCAGGGAACAACTACTGATATAAATGGAGAGTTTATATTAAAATTAGAACCTGGCAATTATAACCTTGTTGTATCATATATAGGTTTTAACTCCCAAACTCGTGAAATAGAAGTTACAGATAAAAATATTTTCCTTAGTTTCAATCTCAAGACAGTCACTCTTGACGAAGTAGAAGTTGTAGGGGATTTTGCCAGAACAAGAGAAACACCAGTAGCTTTTTCAAATATTAGTACTGCCAAAATAGAAGAACAGCTTGCATCGCAGGATATACCCTTAATTCTTAATTCAACACCTGGTGTTTATGCAACACAATCAGGGGGTGGAGATGGAGATGCACGAATAAATATTCGTGGATTTAATCAAAGAAATGTTGCTGTTATGCTTGATGGTATTCCCGTAAATGACATGGAGAATGGTTGGGTATATTGGTCAAATTGGTTTGGTCTTGATGCTGTGATGAGAGGAACACAAGTTCAACGTGGACTTGGGATGTCAAAGTTAAGTATACCTTCTGTTGGTGGAACCATAAATATTACAACACAAGGTATTGAAAATAAAAGGGGGTTAAACATTAAACAAGAGGTTGGTTCAGCTGGTTACCTGCGAACATCCCTGGGATTAACCACCGGAAGAATGAAAAATGGCTGGGGTGTTACCTTTGCAGGCTCATATAAACAAGGTGATGGATGGGTTGATCAAACATGGACAGAGGGTTGGTTTTATTTTCTCCGTGTAGATAAGGAGATTGGCAAGCATCTAATAAGCTTTTCCGCCATGGGAGCACCTCAGAAACATGGTCAAAGAAGTTATAAAAAACGAATGTCCGTATTTGATAGAGAGTATGCTGAAGAAAATGGAATGTCTGCAGGATATATTGACACATTAGAAAGTAATGGTTTACCAGTTGATAAAGGATTAAGATATAATCCCAATTGGGGCTATTTAAGTCAGGCACGTATAACTGATACCGATACCATTTATCCCACTGCAGATGGATTTAGTACAGCAAATAATTTTTATCACAAACCAATGTTTAGCCTTAGAGATTTTTGGAATGTTAGTGATAAACTTTATATATCAAATGTACTATATCTTTCTCTAGGATCAGGTGGAGGTAGGTCCATATCTCCAACTCCTTCAATAGATACTACAACAGGGCAACAAAATTTGCAGAAAGTTTACAACTCAAATATGAATATTCCTTATGGTTGGAATGTTGACAAAGAATCATCGGGAATAATTAGAGATGCTGTAAATAATCATTTTTGGCTTGGCTTATTATCAACCTTTGACTATGAGTTAAACGATTTCTTTTCTTTGTCAGGAGGCATAGACCTTCGAACATATAGGGGTGAACATTATCGTGAGGTACATAATTTACTAGGGGGTAATTTTTATAGAGATAATGGAGATCAAAATGAGAGTAATCAGACTAATAAGATTGTTGGAGATAAAATTGGCTACTACAATGATGCTCTTGTAAGATGGGGAGGAATTTTTGCTCAATTGAAGTATAAGAATGGGAATCTAACATCTTTTATAAATTTAACAACATCTGTTTCTGGTTATAAAAGAATCGATTATTTCCTACCAAAGGTGCTGGAAATTGATGGTCAAGAACTACTTGTTTCCTATGATGAGCCAGCTGAATATAATGGAGTAACATACGATTACACAACACCAGGTTTAAAGACTAATGAATCTGAATGGAAATATTTACCAGGATATACTCTTAAGGGAGGTGTTAATTATAACCTAAATGAAACCATGAATGTATTCATGAACTTGGGTTACCTGTCAAAGGCTCAAAGATTTAGCAATGTTTTTGATTATGAAAATCAACTGTTCTTAGAAATAAAAAATGAACGAGTAAAGGCCATTGAATTTGGCTACAGCTATGTTAACCCCCGTTTTACATTAAATGTAAATACCTACTACACGGTGTGGGAGAATAAACCATCCGACAAGAAAACATATATTAACGACTCCATAAACAATGACATTAGATACACTGTTAATATCAATAATATGAATGCTCGCCATATGGGAGCCGAGTTCGAGTTTGCCTTTAGAATTACTGATAATTTAATATTTGAAAGTATATTATCTCTGGGTGATTGGAGATGGACCTCCAAAGATACTGCATTGATATATAATGATGATGGTAGACTTGTGGGCAAAAAACCATTCGATGCCAGAGGATTATTTGTTGGTGACGCTGCTCAATTTCAAAATAGAGAAAGTTTAAGGTGGCAAATAAACAGAGGCCTCTATGTTTCGGGTGCATTTACTTGGTTTGGTAAACATTATGCTGAATTTAACCCAATGGATTTGGATCCTGAAAGAAACCCATGGGCATTTAACGACGATGGAACACCAAGGCAATCATGGAAGATACCCAATTATTATATGGTTGATTTTCATGCTGGATATACATGGTATATCAAGGATATAGGATTTAGCCTCAGAGGAAGTGTGCTGAATGCATTGGATGGAGTATATGTTACTGATGCCCAAAATAATGATTCATATTTGAGCCTTGCAACAAATGGTTTCAATGCTAACTCAGCTAGTGTTTTTATGGGTATGGGTAGACGATTTAATCTCTCATTGAGAATTAATTTCTAATACTTTACCATTCAATGCAACTATTTCGATTAATAATTATCTATTTGTATAAACATCAATAAAAAATAATGAATAAAATAATAACTATTCTTTCAATTTTACTTTTTTCATCATCAGTATTTTCTCAATTAACTGGATATTATGATGGTGTGGAAGGAAAACAAGGAGATGATTTAAAGTCATCACTTCACAATATTATAAAAGGTCATACGGTATTTTCATACCATTCGGCTAAATACATCTTTAAGCTAAGCGATGCTGATCCCAATAATCCGGATAATGTTATTCAAGTTTATACAGGTTTCTCTCATGATAATAGCGACTATGGTACAGGAGGACTAACATTGAATAGAGAACATGTTTGGGCAAAGTCTCATGGTAATTTTGCAGACTGGTTGCCAATGTATAGTGATGTGCATAATCTTAAACCATCTGCTGCTGCCGTTAATAGCGCTAAGGGGAATAAGGATTTTGATAATGGTGGAATTCCAAATGACATAGCAACTAACTGTTATTACACGGATTCTACATGGGAAGCAAGAGATGAGGTAAAGGGAGATATTGCTAGAATTATTTTTTATATGGCTACTAGATACGAAGGTGGAGATGGAGAAATAGATTTAGAAGTAGTTAATAATAACCATTCATATCCAAATGCTCAGCATGGCAAGTTAACCACATTAGTTCAATGGAATCAAATGGATCCGCCTGATGACTTTGAGCGCAATAGAAATAATGTAATTGAGTCTTTTCAGAATAACAGAAATCCATTTATAGACAACCCTGAGTGGATAAACCTCATATGGGGAGATGGAACATTAAATCCAATCTCCATTGATAATATTAGCTTAGAAACAGAAATAGTGGTTTCCAATACTCCACTTCAAATTAGTGCTGAAATAGTCTCATCTTCTGGAAATGTATCAGAAGCAAAAATACTTTGGGGGTCTACTTATAATGATTTGGTAAATGAGGTTTCGATGTCAGACGTGGGTAATTACTTTATAGGTGAAATGCCAGGTCAACCTGAAGGTGCTACAATATTTTATAGAATTTATGCTGATGATGGAACAAATCAAAAATCATCAGTAGTATATAATTTCTATGTTCCCAAAATATTTACCGGTGAGCTGGTTTCAATATACGATATTCAAGGTCAACAGGAAGATTCACCATATAGTGGCCAGGTTGTTAGCACAACTGGAATTGTTACCGGTAATTTTGGAACTTCTTACTTCATTCAAAACGGAACTGGGTTATGGAATGGCTTATTTATTTATGAGTCTGGTCGAAATCCATCCATTGGAGATAGTGTAATTGTAACTGGAGAGATTAGCGAATATTATGGTAAAACAGAGATGTCTAACCTCACGGATTATTATTTTATCTCATCCAATAATCAATTACCAGAACCTGTTGTTTCAGAAACTGGTAGTATTGAAGAAGGTCATGAGAGTATAATTGTGAAAGTTACAGGTGCAACTTGTACGGATGAAAACTATCAATCAAATTTTTACATGTGGAAGGTTAATGATGGCTCTGGCTCATTGAATATACACAATACCAATATCTTTGAATATAATCCCATAAAAGGCTTTGTTTATGATATACAGGGACCTATGAACTATGATTTTGATGAATGGAAGATAGAACTTAGATATGAAAATGATGTGATTAGCTCCCAGGATTTAAATGGTCCTGTTGTTATAGAAGTTGTTCCTGTAATAAGCACAAACATAAGAGTAATGTTTGATGAACAAGTAGAAGCAGCTTCCGGGGAAGATATGGACAATTACTCAATAGATAAAGGAGTTGTTATTGAATCAATATCTCAACACTCGTTTAACAAAGCGCAGGTTAATTTAACAGTGGCTTCAATGACAGACGATTCGTATATACTTACCGTAAAAAATGTTCGAGACCTAATTGGTAATATAATGGAAGATCAAGAATTTGAATTTTCATTTGTAGGAGTAAATGAGCTGTTTGCCAATGACAAATTAGACATCTATCCAAATCCATCTACCAATATGGTAAATATTTCACTTGAATCCTCCGAAGGCATGACTCTAAAAATCAAAATCTTAGAAATGAATGGGAGAACTATCTACCAAAAAGATGAAAATATTAACAGAGGTTATAATAAATTAAGCATTGATATTTCAGACTATAAAACTGGTGTCTATCTATTGTCCATTTCAAATAGAGATGCACACAACAACCATAAACTGTTAATTAAATAATAATCATACCATTATTGATATCTTGTAAAGTCACAATGTCCTTTGTTGGAGATGATTTATTTATCATATCATTGAAAAGCAGTACTTTTATATGGTGAAGATTCCATTTAATAAACCTTGGTTTACTGGTAAGGAAATTCAAAACATTACCAGTGCAGCTTCATTCGGACATATTTCGAGTAACGGAATATATACTCAAAAATGCCACAGTTACTTTGAAATAAAGTATGGGTTCAAGAAGGTATTTCTTACAAGTTCATGCACAGATGCAATGGAAATGGCAGCTATTCTTATGAATTTAAAAAGTGGTGATGAAATCATTATGCCATCTTATACATTTGTAAGTACAACAAGCCCTTTCATACTGAGAGGAGCATCCATAGCTTTTGCTGATAGTCTTGAAAATCATCCAAATATAGACCTTGATCATGCCGAAGAATTGATTAACGACCGAACAAAGGCCCTCATGGTAATGCATTATGGCGGGGTGGCAGTGGATATGGATAAAGCTGTTTATTTGGCAGAAAAATATAACCTCATACTACTAGAAGATACTGCTCATTCAGTAGATTCCTACTACAAGGGAAAACCACTTGGAAGTTTTGGTCAATTTTCTACTTGTTCATTCCATGAAACAAAGAATATAAGTAGTGGCGAAGGAGGTATGTTGGTTGTTAATGATGAGAAATATATTCCTAGAGCTGAAATTATATGGGAAAAGGGAACTAACAGATCTGCATTCTCCCGCGGTGAGATTAGTAAATATGAATGGGTGGATGTTGGCTCATCTTTTAACCCCTCTGATATGATCGCAGCATTTCTATATGCGCAATTAAATTATTTAGAAGATATTCAAGAGACACGAATCAAGATATGGCATAGGTATGAAGATAATCTTAAAGTTTTAGCAAACGGTGGTAGGGTTGAGCTGCCCTTAATTAATGATTATGCCACTAATAATGGTCATGTATTTTATTTGGTTACAGGAAGTAAATCTGAAAGAGATAATTTGCTTAAATACCTTAATAGTGAAATGATACAGGCAGTATTCCATTATCTTCCACTACATAATAGCCCCTACTACAAGAATAAATATGATGGTAAGCCACTATTAAATGCACAAAAATTTGCTGATAGACTCATAAGGCTTCCTTTATTTTATGAACTACCACTTGAAATAGTTGATATGATTTGCAATAAGGTAGTTGAGTTTTATGAAAAATAAATGATAAGCTTCTTGCTGGTGGTTATTTTTCGTAAAAGTGCATCTCTTGTATATAATCATATACTTTGGCTGGTACCCAGAACTGCATATTTTTCTGTTTTTTTATGCCTTTTCTAATAAAACTTGAAGAGATCTCCATTAAAGGTGCATTATATAGCTTTATCGACTTATTATCGGAATATTTGCCCAAAGTAGATCCAGGTCTAGGATAAGTATATATACTATATTGATTTAAGATTTCATTATAATTCTTCCACTTATGGAAATTTTTAAATATATCCGTTCCACATATCAATATAAATTGCCTATCAGAGTGTGAATCTTGGAGCCATGCGAGCGTGTCAATTGTAAAGGATGGTTTAGGCATCTTAAATTCAATGTTACTAACTTTGATATTATTATTGTCTTCTGTTGCGAGACGAACAAGTGCTAATCTGTGGTAGTCTGCCAGAAGGCTTTTTTTATCCTTTAATGGATTTTGTGGCGATACAACAAACCATACCTCGTCAAGATCAGTAAACTCTGCCATGTAGTTTGCCAAAATAAGATGACCATTATGAATGGGATTAAATGACCCAAACAACAAGCCTGTTTTTATGCTATTTAACCTCTTACTCATTGTTTGGAACAATTAATAACTTTCCGTTGCTCATATCAGAAATATATGTCCTTAGACCTTTTACAATATTATCATAGGATATTTCAGCGCTAATATTTGTTTGTAAGCTTCCCGAGATAATTTTTTTTTGCAATATATCTGAAATTCTGTTGAATTCATCTTTGCCAATTTTATCTTTCCAATCAATGAGATTAAACCCAGATATTGTTTTATTGTCGAAAATAATATCCATGGTATTCACATCAATTATATTTTTGCCAGAAAGGCCACCATAAACAACGATTTCTCCATCCTTAGCCAAACTATTAAACATTTGGCCGGCGAGTTTGCCTCCCACAGCATCATATGCTACAGTTGGTTTAAATTCATTGGTTACTTCCCTTAAATTATTAATAAAATCCTCATCAGTTTCAACCAATACATTTCTTGCACCTTGGCGCTTTATTAGAAGACTTGTTTTTTCTTTTCTAACAATATCAATAACATCAATATTATTATCATGGGCTAATTCGCGAATAAATGCTGCAACTTGGCCTCCTGATGCATTCTGAATTATTGCTCTTGCTTTTTTAGCAATAGCAATTGACAGTATTCCCCATGCAGTAAATGGGTTTACCGTGAAGCAAGCAGCTTGATCCATATTCATATCATCATTAAGTATTATGATATCATCAATCTTTGCTAACATATATTCTGACCAAGTACCTGATCCATTGCCTTGAATAAAACAACTAGCTTTTTTACCAATTAGATGTTTTTTATTATCACCACTATCCACAATAATTCCAGATGCTTCAAAACCTGGAATCGCAGGCAATGATTTTACAATATTATATGAACCTTGAATAAATGCTATATCAGATGGGTTAACAGGAGAAGCGTGAACCTTTATTATCACCTCATCAATATCAGGTTTGGGGACTTTCCTCTCTTCAATGCTTAGCCCTAGCATCGCTCGTATAATATTTTTATTATATGCTTTGAGTAATACGGCTTTCATTTTGCTATTTATTTATAAAATCTGATACTTTTTCAATGGCCTCCTTCTTGGCAATTTCCAAATCATCATTTATAATAGAAATGTCAAATTTATCTGCAAAGGTTAGTTCGTATTTTGCTTTTTTTATGCGTGTTTCAATATCATGTTTGCTGTCTGTGTTTCTATTTATTAACCTTTTGTCTAATGTATCTATATTAGGGGGCATAACAAATATAGCCAATGCTTTATCGCCATATATATTTTTTATATTTAGTCCTCCAACTACATCAACATCAAAAACAACATTATCTCCAATATTGGTGATTCTGTCAACTTCAGACTTTAATGTTCCATAGTATTTATCATCATATACTTCTTCCCACTCCACAAATTCATCATTCGCTATTTTTTTGCGAAAATCTTCTACACTTAAAAAGTAATACTCCTTACCATCAATTTCATTACCTCTTTTTTGTCTACTTGTGGCTGATATTGAGAATGCAAGACTTGGTAGTGCCTCCATTACATATCGAACCAAGGTTGTTTTTCCGGCTCCCGATGGAGCAGAAAAGATGAGAAGTTTTCCTTTACCATCCATAACTATAAGATATTGAATAGTTGTTCTTTTATTTTCTCAAGTTCATCCTTCATTAACACCACAACTCTTTGCAGGTCAGAGTCATTAGCTTTTGAGCCAAGGGTATTTATTTCACGACCAATTTCCTGAGTTATAAACCCAAGTTTCTTTCCGGATGATTTTTCATTGTTAAGATTTTCTAAAAAGTACTTACAGTTATTTCTTAATCTTACCTGCTCCTCCGTGATATCCAATTTTTCTATGTAGTAGATAATTTCCTGTTCAAGTCGATTTTTGTCCATCTCAGGCTCATTTGCAAACTTTATTATGTTTGCTTTAATTCTAGTGCGTATTCTTTCAATTCTATTTTTGTCGTAATTGTTTACTTCTTCAAGTAAATTGATAATATTATTAATTCTAATTTTAAAATCTTCTTCAAGATCAGTTCCTTCTTTTATTCTCGAATTATCAACAGCATCAACGGCTTTTTCGATACATTTCCCAAATTGCAGGCTGTCATTTTCATTTATTGATCGTTGTCTTTGTATGAAAATATCAGGCATCTTTACCACAAGTTCTAAGAAATCTGATGTTTTATTGATTTTCAATGAATCTGATAGTTTAATTAACTCCTCATAGTAATGCTTTGCCATATCCTTATCAATTACAGGAGCCTCATCAACAGAATTATTATCTAGAGTTATTCCAACGTCAATTTTTCCTCTTTTGAGTGCATTGGAGATCATTTTTCGTATACCAATCTCGTTCTCCTTAAGATTCTGTGGTAACCTAAGATTTATGTCCAATTGCTTACTGTTGAGCGTACGTATTTCTACTGTAATAGATCTATTTTCAATCGAAACAGATGACTTCCCATACCCAGTCATGGATTTTATCATAGTCTTTAAATTTTATACAAAGATACGAACTAATTGATGCAGCTTCAAATTTTGGTTTGTGATTTGTAGGTCAATTAGATAAATAATTTGTGCTTCAGCCGCAGTAATTCACTTAATTTTTTGTTATTTTTACTTTGGTTTATCGATCAAATAATTGTAAAATTATTAGTAAAATCTGTATTCGTGAATGTAAATGAACAATATCATCTTTTTAGTGAGCCGTTGAGTTATTACAACGAAATGATCGAGGACATAGAAAAGGCTAAAGATTATATTTGTATTGAAACATTTAGAATTGGAAAAGATGAGATTGGAGATAGGTTCAGAAGAGCCTTAACTAGAAAAGCTAACGAAGGTGTCAAAGTAAAGTTGCTTATTGACTATTGGGGTTCGGGACCCGTGGATAATGAATACTTTAGTGATCTTATAAAAGGTGGAGGCCAAGTAAGATTTTTTGAGAAGATAAAATTTAATTCGGATATATTCACACGTGGTCATCGAAGAAATCATAGAAAATTATTATTAATTGATGATAAAGTAAGTTACATTGGGTCATCAAACTTAACAGGATATAATATGAACTGGCGAGAGTCTGTTCTGAGGATGCAGAGTAGCATAACATGCACTTTTGCTAAACTATTCGAAGAGGATTTTGAGAGTTATAATAAGTATATCTTTAATAATCCATCAAATTCAAAGCAAGTAAATCATGATAGCTTTGAAATAATTAGGGATGTTCCATCAATAACTCGGAAACAAATAAACAATAAATTCATTGGTCTAATCAAGGAAGCTAAATCCATGATTAATATTGAAACCCCATATTTTCTTCCGGGATTCTTTTTGCGCAAGGCGCTTATGGATGCGGCTCAACGTGGAGTTGAAGTAAATGTAATATTACCTAGACATTCCGATGTAACGCTAATTGATATTCTGAGAAATAAATACTTTGGCATATTGTATAAATCAGGGGTGAATATTTTGTTCTATGAAATGAATAATCTTCATGCTAAACTAATGTTAGTAGACAAAAAGATTTTTGCAATTGGGTCATCAAATTTTGATTATCGAAGTTTTAGATACATGTACGAGATTATGCTTATAGGTGATAACGAATCCATTGCTAGGCAGATTAGCGCACATGTGAATACAACAATTTTAGATTCAAAACCTTTTAGATATCAGAACTGGAAGGAAAGGCCACTCATTAATAAAATTTTTGAGTGGATGTTGTTGCCATTCAGGCATTTGCTGTAATTATTATGATTTATAATGTTACATACTTGAATGATTAGCCTTCTTAGGACGTTAAAAGTTCATAAATAATATATGACAAATAATAAATTGCTTTTTTTGAAAGATAAAAGTTCTAATTTTACGGAGAATTTTTCATTTCAAACTAACCAATTAAAAGATACAACGAATGGCAGATATATTAACATCAAAAATGGCGATGGATCTTGAGTATAAGTATGGTGCACATAATTATCATCCATTACCAATAGTATTATCCAAAGGAGAAGGAGCTAAAGTATGGGATGTTGAGTGTAAAGAATATTTTGATTTTCTTTCAGCATATTCAGCAATAAACCAAGGTCATTGTCATCCGAAAATTATTGGAGCCATGACTGAACAGGCAAGAACACTAACGCTTACATCAAGAGGTTTCCACAACGATGCATTAGGTCTTTATGAGAAATATATTACTGAATTATTTGGATATGATAAAGTATTACCTATGAATACGGGGGCTGAAGCTGATGAAACTGCAATAAAGCTTGCTCGTAGATGGGCATATGATGTTAAAGGAATAGAGCACGATATGGCGAAAATTATCGTGTGTGCTAACAATTTCCATGGTCGTACTATTTCGATAATATCAATGTCAACCGATCCTGAATCTAAAGCAAACTTTGGACCCTATACACCCGGTTTTATTGTGATACCTTATAACGATTTAAATGCACTTGAAGTAGCATTGGAAGACCCTAATGTTGCGGCTTTTCTTGTGGAACCAATTCAAGGAGAAGCTGGTGTTGTTGTTCCAGATGATGGGTATCTAAAAAAAGCCTCCAACATGTGTAAGGATAATAACGTTTTATTTATTGCAGATGAGGTGCAGACTGGTATCGCACGCACAGGCAGAATGTTAGCATGTGATTATGAAAATGTTCACCCAGATATTCTTATTCTTGGGAAGGCCCTCTCAGGAGGTGCATACCCTGTTTCTGCTGTTTTGGCTGATGATGAAATTATGTTGACAATAAAACCAGGTCAACATGGATCAACTTTTGGAGGAAACCCTGTTGCAGCTAGAGTTGCCATCGCAGCACTTAAGGTTGTTGAAGATGAAGGTCTTGCAGAAAATGCAGAAAAATTAGGTAAAGTGTTCCGTGAAAGAATGGCGTCAATAGATTCTGATATGATTGATATAATAAGGGGCAAGGGACTTTTAAATGCTGTAATTATAAAACCAAAAGATGGTAAAACTGCAATGGATGTTTGCATGAAAATGGCAGAGAATGGAGTTTTAGCTAAGCCAACTCATGAACATATAATTAGGTTTGCTCCACCTTTGGTTATTACTGAGGAACAATTTGCAGAAGCTATGGATATAATTGAAAATACAATACTATCTTTCGGATAGTTGCAATACCTTAAACCAAACTCATTAAAGCTATCCAACTCGGATAGCTTTTTTTATTGGTATATGGACAAAAAAAAGCTGTTACCCGAACGCAACAGCTTCATATAGATTTTAATATAAATCTTATTGAAGAGTAAACTTCACAGGCAGATTATAGCTAACTCTAACAGGTTTACCTCTCTGCATACCGGGTTTCCAGTTTGGCATACTCTCAACAACCCTTATGGCTTCCTCATCGCATCCACCTCCGATACCCCTAAGTACCTTAACATTTGAAATGCTTCCATTTGGCTCTACCACAAAGTTTATAAATACTCGGCCTTGAATATTTGTTTCCTTGGCAAAAGGAGGATATTTAATATTGTTTCCTAGGTATGCCATAAGCTTACCCATTCCACCAGGGAATTCAGGCATTGCCTCCACAACAGTGAAAATCTCAGCCTCTAATATTTCCTCATCGTCATCGATGGGAATATATTCCTCCATCTCTGTATCATCATCAGCATCAACATCGATGTCTATTTCATCTTCAACCTCAACATCATCTTCAACAATAGTAATTTTTGTCACTTGCTTAGGCGGCGGCGGCGGCGGTGGCTTAACTTTTTGCTCAGTAATCGGAATGATTTCTTCAGGAGTATCATCGATTGCTCTTGAGGCAAGATCAATGGTAATCTTGTCGTAGCTTTTATATTCAAAAGCTACAAGTACAACTAAAAGTGCTATTATTAGGCCGATTTCAAAGAAATAAGGTTTTTTTCTTTCAAGATCTGCCTCTTTGGTCTTTCTGGCTTCCATTTTTTAGTGTGTTTATGTTACCAAGTATAATTTGGCTAAATTAATAAATTATGCAATAGCTAATTTGACTTTTTTTTCTTTTTAAGGTAAAGCCAATAATATATTAAGATTCCAATAATAATGCCACAAACATCAGCTAAGAAATCGTATATGCTACCATGTCTTCTGATAAAAACATACGATTGCAGTAACTCAGTGACCCCAGCAAAAATAGTAACGCTAATAAAAATAATTATAGCGTTTGATAATTTCTTTTCTTTGGGTAAATTTTGAATCCTAATACCATACATGAGTAACATTACCTGGATACCAAAAATAAATAAATGAATTAGTTTGTCGTATGATAGCCAGTCCCAAAAAGAAACCATACGTGGGAAGTAGTTCCCAGGCAATCCCATTAATACCAGGATGATAATTGCCCATACTATTGATGGTATAAATCTCCTCGATGGCATAAATATTTATGCGTCAATTATTGATGCATATGCATCTTTATCCAATAAATTATCTAGTTCTGCTTTATCTGTAATTTGCATTTTAATTACCCAACCATTACCATATGCGTCTTTGTTTATGGCTTCGGGATCGGATTCCAGTTCTTGGTTGAACTCAATAACAGTGCCTCCAATGGGCATGAACAAGTCTGAAACAGTTTTTACAGCCTCAATTGTTCCAAATGATTCGCCTTTATCTAGTTTTTCACCTTGGGTTTCAACTTCAACAAATACTATATCTCCAAGCTCTTTTTGAGCATAGTCAGTAACGCCTACAAAAGCATAATCACCATCTATTTTAAGCCATTCGTGATCTTCAGTGTAAAGTAAATTATCCGGGAAATTCATCATTTTAGTTTTAAATATTACATCGACAAATTTAAATTATTTTTTGCCCAAGGAACCAAGTAGGTATAATTTTTTTACAAAAATTATAATCACTATAAACAACAATAATAAAAGCCGGGAATTATTGTGCAAGATTAAATCTTAGGCTAAATCCACCACTTGTAGTAGAGTTTGGCATTTGGTTAGATACGTATGGGTTATTGCTGGTCCAGTTGTAATAGAATTTAAGTTGTATACTTTGGCTTAGCATATAATCTGCAGCAAAGTTTAAGGTAAATTGTTTAGCACCAGCCGAAATCTGATTATTTACCTCATCAATTCTTCGTAAGGTTGTTTTATTATCTCTAATTCCAAAGTCAAATTTTAAGTTTAAATCACTTTTGAAATTTTTGTTCTTGTTACTAGTTCCTGACATGTTTCCAATGGTAAAGTTCAGATTTTTAATTCTGTAACCCATACCAACAACAACTTCATTTCCACTCACCTCAGTAAGTTGGTTGTTAACAAAGCTGAGATCAAGTTTTCTAGATTTTTTAAACTCAACCTTCGCTGATAGACTATTGTGCATGGTAACATCAACACCAATAAGTGGACTATATTGCTCCATGACGGAAACAATTCCAATATCATATTTTGTGATATAGTTATAAGAATTAGGAAATGTCAAGCCTGGGTCTTCTGATTTAAAGTTAACATTTGTCGTCCATGATGATATGCTCAGCATTGACCTATAACCGTGTGTAATGTTTACTGATCTAAATAATTTTCCAACAGCTTTAATTTTAGTTAGTCCATTAAATGTTACTCGCCAGTTTGGAATAGGGAATGTTGGAAAAGGGCTCTTTATATTTACCTGTGAGGCTGATTCTCCAGAATAGGCAGATAGGAAAGCATAGTATAACACCGGCTGTGAAGTTGATGTATACCCCCTTGGATATGTGCTACCAGCTAAACTATCATATACCTCTTCACCATCCCAAGAATTATTGTTGTTTGCTAATCTATATGCAACTTCTTTTCTTGATTCCAAGAATGTTGCAAACGTACCTGATATATTTGCTGAATCAGACTTCTCAAATGATGTTTTTATAATTGAATATGAAATACTGAAATTTCCTCCATCCATTGGAGTAAACTCTTCAAATACTGGGTTATTCATATCACTACTTCCATTTCGGAAGTAGGATTGATAATTACTTGCATATATTCTGTCACCATCAATATCTATCTTAATGGCACCTAGAAAGTCAGCGTTAATTTTGTAAGACATTGATTCTGTTGACTTTCTCATATATGGATTATTCAAAATTGTATCTGCAGTTATCCATCCGTCTGCAGCTGCATCCCATTTAATATCCCTTTGATCTCCGAAAACAAACCCAAGTCCTGGAGCTGATGTTGCAAGGTTTACACCCATTAATTCTGGCTCCTGATTAAATCCTGGAAGTACCATTCCATATCCGGAACTATAAGTTAATGAACCTCCCTTTATGGAGAGTAATGTTTTTACAACAGTTTCTCCTATTATTTTACCATAATTAACTCTAGGTTTTTCTATTGTATCATTGGTATCATCCTGTGGAGGAGGAGCACCACCTCTAAGTCTTGATGATGGTCGTCCAGAACTACCTCTTTTTGGAGCTGTAAGCTTTTTGAAGTATGGAACCTTATTATAAAGTGTTTTGAGATCTAACTTACCATTTAATTGCTTTTGATTTGAATTCTCTATTGTATTTCCCATTCTCAATTGTATGGATGTTGGTGAAGCTGTCCATTTATAAAGTGCTTGATAACTTAAGGCAACTGTAACCCAATCTAGAAGAGGAATTTTTTTAAATGGTAAATTATATGTTGCTTTAAATGATTGATTATATCGTTGCATGGTACCACCTGAAGTTATATCATTCCACACCTCTTGTTTATATTCCTCCCATTCTTGGGTGCTTTTGTCAGGATATATAGTGGGCTCTTTTATAAATGCATTGGCACCTGCTGCAAATTCAAACGTTAAGGATTTGGAAAAGTCATATTTTAGATCATAATCTCTGTTCCAGCTCCATATGCGATCAATGGTTGGCTTTATTATGATATCACCAATACTCTTATCTCTATAGAGCATCTTTCTAATACTTCTATCCATATCGGTGCGAAAGCTAAAGGTCTTTGGTAATAGATAAAAGTTAAAATCTTTTAATAGTCTGAGATGTTTACTATTGAGGGCTTTTGCCTTGTTGAGTGGTTTGTAATTTTTAGGTTTTGGATTGAAATTGTATCCCAAACCTCCTCTATACTGGTTTTGATCATCATACTCAAAATCTATATCTCTGTGCTTGTCTTGAGAATATGCAAATGAAACATCAAAGTTCTCAATATCATATATTCGTTGTTTTTTATTGGCACCAACCCTATCCTTGCGCACATTCATCAAGTTAAAATTTTGACGAATTGTTTTGTCAACCACCAACTTGCGCACGGAGTCACGTTTTTGTTTTTCTACATAAGTATCAAGATCATCTTCTAGAAGAACATCTGGTGCAAGTGGGTTATACTCGGGTGTTATTGTTGTTAATGCATAATCATAGTGAACAGGGATTCTAACACCGGCATCTTCACCAAAAAACTTACCCATGTCCAAGTCAGTTGCCACCATAAAGTTAGTAACATGTTCAAGAGGGATCTGACTAATTTTTTTCTCAATACTTGCAAATCCTGCAGAGCTATGTGAGCTAGTTACCACAACTCTGCCAAGGTCTGCTAGAGTAGCCTCAACCCTTCCTGTAGCTGCCCAACCAGCATGGTCATTGAAATCAGTTAATCTGAGTTCATCAAACCAAAGTATCGCACTTTTGTCAGATCCATCGTCATCGGTTACACTACGTTGTTTAGGGTTCCTAACGCCCAATAAAATTCCCTTTACATCGCTGATACTTGGGCTTCCAAGTACGGTTATCTTATTTTTCCCAATATATTCAGTATAAGGTTTATCAAGTCTATATTGGCTATTGGGATCTCGCATTGCCACATTCCTATTTTGCTTAATTCTCACCAGTTGTTGCAATTCAATATCAAAATTATTTACTTCTGGCCAAATACTATCTACATCATTTGCAGTTGTATACCATTCGGTAAACTCAAGGGGTACTTCATACTCATAGTAATTGTCTGTGAAGTCTGCTCCTATTCTTATGAATGCAGTTAGGTCACCGTAGTTTAAGTCTTCTTCAACCTTCATCTTCTCAGCATGCACAAACATCTTTAAACGTTTATATTGTCTAAAGTCAAAATCCGTAGTCTTAAATACTCCCCTTGCGTCTCCATCAAAAAGATTTGCTGTGGTAAGTTCAATGGATTGCTCATTCTGAAGAACATAACTTGTTGTCCCAAAGTTTGATTCACGTTCTATGCCCGGAGGAATTACGTAAGGTACAGGTTCACGTTTTCCATTTTCTTCAATATTAACGGTTGCGACTGTGAAATTAGTTTCGTTACCATAATCTCCAGTAGGATAATCTCCTGGCTCAAGTATTGGATAGTTATATCTTCTCCATTCTCCTCTAACTAGCTCAAATGTTGCAAACCTTACTACAATGGGTTTCTCAAATTCTTTCATGAACATTCTCATGAAACGAATTGATCGAAAATCATTTATGTTACCAATTATTTCATCAGGATTCTGTACAGGAATTTTAAACTGATACCAATTAACACTTGTTAGGTCACCATTTGCTAGTTTGATATCTTGGGCTTCAAATACATCTGTTATGTAGTTCTGACCTACTTCCATTTTATTGGGGTCCAACTCAACTTTGTATTGAAAATACCTTTCAGATTCACTTAGTGTATTATCACGGTTAATATCCTCAACATTTGGCAAATTAGTTGCTGCGGTTGGATATGCTTCAGGATTTTGACCATCTGTTGGTGAGTTACCTTCAGAATTATTGTACTTCTTATACCTTTCGGTTACACTTGAATACTTTGCTTCCTGATCATAATCAGAACCTCTAAAATAATGGTAATCATCCGTGGAAGGGTCTTGGAGTGAAGTCAGGTATGCATTAGAGTTAGAACCATATTTATTTCTAATTACGTCTAGGTAAGTTGATTTATAGAAAGATTGTTCATCACCATTGTCTGTTGTATTAGGGTTACCTAATAGTCCGTCATAGCCTACATCTTGGAATTCACGACTACCGCCCAGGCTACTAAATGATTCAACTAATGCTTGTAAAGAAGGGATTCGCCCCCAAATAGTTGTATCAACATTTTCCACAACCGATGAGGTTGGTAATCCATTCTCATAACTCTTTCTTCCATCTTTGAGAATATCCTCTGAAATCTCACCAAGGTTAATATATAGTTCACCTTTATTATCTGGGTCTTCAGTGAATGGATCCATTATCCAAAACTCTATGTATTCAATGTTTGCTGCCTCAAAGTCAGATGTTTCAATTTCTCTCATCATACCGCCCCATCTTGATCCAGGATTTTCTAGTAGCCCTTCTTCATCTATACCATCTGAGTAATTATTTGCTTCTACATCAAAGTTATAGGATCCTTTTTCTGTTGGGAAGTAAGAAAGGTTTAATACTGCAATATTTGTTGGTATGTTGTTAAGATTATAATCTTTATTTGGGAAAACCTCTTTTTGAAAAACTTGACGAACAGAGTTCTTGCTAATTTCATTTTTATCAACATTTGCTGGACGAAAACCTCCTCTTACATCATAAAATAATGGATCAATTATATACCATGCAAATTTTGCGCGGTTCTTTCCATAGGCGTACTTATTTATTAACGATGTATCAGAGATTTGTGCTTCTGGAAAAATATTGGGCTGACCTTGGGGTGTACTAGCAAGGAACCACATATTTGTATTTTTTAAGTCTATCGATGAAGATGCTCCTTCAAAATCATCTATGTAGGAGGTTCCGGATGAACCAATGGCCTTACTATGGCCTGGTATGAACTGTGCAAATTCTCCATCAATATTTATTTGACTTACTTCTTTTGTGGATATTCCGGGCAGCTTATCAACCATTTTTGTAAGCCACCTTGATTCAGTTCTATAACTCATATCTATGCCCCACATAGTATTTGAAATGGGGTCATCACCATAGTTCACTTTTTGAGTTAGGGGTCGTTCATGTAGGTTTAAAAGTGTACCACCTATATGAAAATCCTTATTGATTTCATGATCTATGTGTATACCCATCATCCTTTTCTGTTGGATATTGAACATCGAATTACTTTCGAGCGAAACGTTTATAGGCACTCCGGAGTTCATTATACCATCATTAATAATCTTAACTCGCCCCAAGGTGTAGTCAACAGTATAATCTACATTTTCCACAAGAGGAACTCCCCCTGCCGTGACCTTGACTGATCCCTGAGGCACATTCAATGCATTTAAACTAATATCAGCTCCTCCAGATGAGCTATACATACCTTCCAAAAGAAATCTATTTTTATCCGGAAATTGTTCGGCACCTGCCTTTGTCATTGAATACAGCGAGTCATAGGCATACATGTTTGCATATTCAGGATCATTTGGAAACAAGGAATCTCTTATATAACTCCCAAATGGTTCAATGTTCGTGAAAAATATTCTACCATTAGAGGCTTGTATTGTGCCACCATTTATTGCTGCGCCATCTATGAAGTCAAATATTCCATCTCCACCAGGGATTGGGTTTAATTGATTATCTAAATTATCCATCCCAAATAAATGCAACAAAGGCACTCCTGTGACTTCTGAACTTCCTTCGGTAAAATATCCCGTAGGAACTCCTTCTTGGTTTCCAGAGTATAATATGTTAAACATAAAGTTCTGTTTCTGCACTTGATATGCTCCAATTGAATATACATTTTTCATCATCAGATCCCACATTGGCATATTTGTGTTCAGGGTATTACTTTTCAGAAGTTTAACAACTAGATTATTTGGTGCAACAATTCCTTGATCTGAGAATTCACCAACTTGATAAACACTATCACTACCTATTACGGTATATTGATAGGCTACTGCTAGAACTTGATCCGAAGATAGCGTTGTATTTAATGATAGAAACCCTAGCTTTCTATTCATATTATATTCAGATTCTCTCAGTTTACGAGCATTCTCAAGCTTCACATAATCCTCTCCAGCAACAAAATACCCAGTTTTTCCAACCCTAAGTGGGTCTCCGCTAAGGTAATTTGTAACAGTGCTAATACGTCGGATTTGATTGGTGTCTAAACTACCCATCAAACTATTTGAGTAATTTGATGGTTTTATGCCACCTGGCAATGCATAGATATATGGACTGTATATGTCTTCCTGTATACCCGTACCAAGATCTGTGAATGCAACTATATTTCTGTTTTCTTCTGTGGCAGCTCCAATATTTGTAACCCAAACTTCTACTTTTGTAATGTTAACATCAGATGCTATGATTGGTAATTGGGAAAGAGCTTTTGAGTAATCATCTCTAAAGGAATGTGCAAAGAAAAAGTGTTTGTTTTGTTCATAATCAAGCGCTGTGAGTTTAAACCTTTGTGTTTGGGCTCCTCCTTCAACTGTAATATTCTTGGTTTCACTTTGTTGTTGAGAGAATATTGCTGTAATATGTGTTTTTCCAAACTGCAATTCTGTTTTAACACCAAATAAACTTTGACTTCCGCTAATGAGGGTAGAACTTAATGGTAGGCTTACATTCCCTGCCTCAATGAGCTTTATTATTTCATCCTCCTTACCTTCGTACTTTAGTTTTAGAGTGTTTTCAAAGTCAAATGAAGATTCTGTATTGTAATTTGCTTTAAACTCTATTTTATCTCCAATCTTTGCTACCACATTCATTTGAATCTTCATATCGAAATCAAAATTTGTGGTTTTACGCTGTCGTACATCCAGAGCTGGATCATCTCTTTTTGTTGATAAAATACCAAAACTTACCTCTGCTGAACCTTGGGGTCTAATATCGATGGTATTGCTTCCAAATATTCTATCAAAGGCTTCTCCACCCACATAAATTTTTGGTATTAACCTCTCACCTTCTGCAGTACCTGCTGTTTGGTTTCTCTCATTCCAATAATCAGAAACATCTTTCTCTAATTCATAATTTTGATATTCATCAAAGTCCATCGTTGTTGGTGGTCTGTAGTAAAAATCACCAACTTTATTTACAAACTCATAGGAATTTGTTTCAGGATTATAAAAAATCTCTTTTTGGATGTTTGCAGGTGGTTGTAAAAATAATGGGCTTGTGTTCTGTTGGTCTATGTACGGGTTCCCTGTAAAATCATTGAATGGGAATAAAAGATTGTATTCAGAAGTATCAGAATTTTGATTATTTGGATAATTAACATTTTGGGATTGTATTGAGATTGAGATCAGCAATAGAGTGACCACCAAAAATGAAAATACAACTTTACCTGTTAGGATATATATATTATCTCTAATCAAAATCTTTACATTTATAGCCACGAACCCAAACGCAGAGCTTTTACATCATTTTTAAAGCTTCCTTTATCAGTCCCTCCACATCAGAAACGTTGCCTGATTTAAGAACCTTGTCTAAAGCTTTTTCCACTGATTGTTTAGCAAACCCTAAAACCAGTAACCCTGATAACGCTTCTTCCCTAATTGTATTGTGGGTTTCGTCTATTATTTCAAGTTCAATACCTGATTTTATAAGTTTATCTTTTAAATCTATAATAATTCTCTGAGCAGTTTTGCCTCCAATTCCCTTAACTCCCTGTAAAACATCGGCTTTAGATTGTACAATTGCATCATATGCCTCATCGGTTGTTAATGATGAAAGAATTAGTCGTGCAGTATTAGCTCCAACTCCCGAAACAGTTATTAGTTTTTCGAATATCAACCTCTCATTAATATCAGAAAACCCGTAAAGCACATGAGCATCTTCACGCACAGCAAAATGAGTAAAAAGTTTGATATTCTCCTGATCCTTTATTTTAGAATAAGTTGTTAATGAGATATTTACCATGAAACCTATTCCTCCAACGTCGATTACTACATAGGTAGGAGTTTTCTCCACTAGTTTCCCTTTAAGATAATTATACATTGTATCTTATGTAAATGTTGTTTATTGTATTGTTGTAACTGACAAAAATACGATTTATATGCTTTTGTGCAATTATTTAGTAGCAACTTAGAAGTATGAATCTAATGTCTTTAATTGTGAGTTTGAAACCAATAAATTAATTAATCTTGGAGTAATATTTTTTAATATTAGATACTATGCTCTTGGTGTCATAACCACTCTCTTTATAGAGGGATTCCACATTTCCATGACCTATAAACTTATCAGGAACTCCCATTGTAACTATTTTTGTAGTAAAGTCATTGTTATTTTTAAAAGTGATTACTTTACTTCCCAAACCACCAGATATAATGCCATCTTCAACTGTAATTATTAGGTCATAATTCTCAAAAACTTCATGCAACAGTTTCGTATCCAATGGAGCAATAAATCTCATGTCGATTAAAGATGGAAAAATACCTGTCTCATTAAGTTTTTTAATAGCTTCCATTGCAATGTTTCCAGCATGACCAATTGTTAGGATGGCAATTTTGTTTCCTTTTATAACGATACGTCCTTTTCCAATTTCGACCTTTTCCAAGACAGTCTCCCAGTTTTGTATTGTTCCTTTTCTTCTTGGATATCGAATAGCAATAGGACCATTTTTATAACTTGAAGCTGTAAACATAAAATTCCTAAGTTCAACCTCGTTCATTGGCGCGCAAACTATCATATTTGGAATAGTGCTCATAAATGATATGTCAAATACTCCATGATGAGTTGCACCATCTTCCCCAACTAACCCTGCTCTATCTATGGCAAATACAACAGGTAATTTTTGAAGCGCAACATCGTGAATAACCTGATCGTAAGCTCGTTGGAGGAATGTTGAATAAATAGTGCAAAATGGTTTAAATCCTTCTGCAGCAATGCCAGCTGCAAAAGTTACAGCATGCTGTTCTGCAATTCCAACATCAAATACTCTGTTTGGGTATTTATCTCTCATGTAGTTCATGGCTGATCCAGTAGGCATAGCCGGAGTAATTCCAATTATCTTTTCGTTTGATGTTGCAAGTTCAAGCAATGTTTTACCATAAACCTCTTGGTATGTAGAATTTTTAGATATGGTTTCCGAGTTTATTTCACCAGTTTGTCTGTCAAATTTACCAGGAGCATGATATAATGTTTGCTCTTCTTCTGCTTTTTTGAATCCCTTACCTTTCTTTGTGATAATATGCAGAAGTTTTGGTCCTGGAATACTTTTTATTTCATTTAAAACCTCAATCAAACCTTGAACATCATGCCCATCTACAGGTCCGAAATAAGCGAAATTCATTGCTTCAAAAAGATTACTTTTTCTTTGAAAGTTTCCTTTTATTGATGATTTGTTTTTACTCAAATCATCTACATTTTTAATGGCTACGCCCAATGCCTTCCAATTCTTTAGGTCATATTTGGCAGAACTAGCTATCTGGGAAAAGTAATTTTTTAGAGAGCCAACATTTTCATCTATCGATATGCCATTATCGTTTAGTATGATTAGAATGTCAGAGTCTGTTGTACCTGCATTATTGATTCCTTCAAATGCCATTCCACCGGTTAGAGCGCCATCCCCTATAATGGCAATATGTTTGCGGTCTGACTCTCCTTTTAGCTTGGAGGCCTCAGACATTCCCAATGCTGCAGATATTGAGGTTGAAGCATGTCCTGTGCCAAATGCGTCATATTCACTCTCACTTCTTATGGGAAAACCACCAATACCTCCATATTGTCGGTTTGTGTAGAACTGATTTCGTCTTCCTGTTAAAATTTTATGTCCATATGCTTGATGACCAACATCCCAAATGAGCCTATCATATGGTGTGTCAAAAACCTTATGCACTGCAACAGTAAGTTCAACAACTCCAAGACTGGAACCCAAATGACCTGGATGAACAGAAACTACATCCAGTATAAACTCCCTAAGCTCATTACATAATTTGACTAATTCAAAATCATTAAGGTTTTTTAAATCTTTAGGAGAATCTATTTTTGATAATATGGTTCCTTCTTTTGGTGTCATCAGTGGATAAATGAGAATAAATCAGTAGTTAGTACATCAACTTTATCAATTTCAGTCTTCTGAATTGAAGTAGCAAATTTATTGGTTTTATAAACATCAATATTTATATTATAAAATTTTTGGAAAAATGGCTTTTCTATTCTTGGGATAATCAACAAACCTATTATGGTACCACCTATGGTGATCAATTGCTCGTGGAATTAGGTTTGCCATTGTCCAAATTGCAAATGAAAGACTGGGCAGGCACCAACTCATTAATGCCCAACCTGTCCATTCAATAATTTCTCCAAATAGATTTGGTGATGAAATATAATTAAATAACCACCCTTTTGGAATATAGTAACCTTTTTTGCCTCCTTTTCGGAGATTAATAAGTTTATTGTCAGACCAGATGTTTATAATCATTCCAATTATAAACATAAATAACCCAATAATAAACCTTGGATCATAGAACCATTCATCAGGGTATTCTGGCGTTAGATAGCCAAACCAGTATCCGTTGACATATCCATTCATCATATTGAAAAATATTGCTGAAATAACTATGACTAAAGGCATTTGATTGGGCTTGGATTTTATTCTTAGAGGAAATATAAATATTCGATTTATGTAATGAATCATGAATAGACCATAAATTATATATAATGGTCCCGATTTTACGGAGTTACCACTAAAGAATAACCAGGAAAAAATAACAATAACAGGTATTTCCATTAAAAACCATCCTATTCTATTGTTTATTTTTGGTCCCCAATTACTCGAACTATGTCTGCCATATGGAACTATTATCTTCAATAATAATGGTATCATAAGGATTGCAAGACCTATCCATGCAATTACAATAATATCAAATGAATTTTGCGAAATCATAGTTAAATAAATTTGTGTTGTTTCATCCAAGTATATGTATCGTGTAATGTAATATTTAGAGGCCTTGACTTAAATCCTATATCTGCTTTGGCTTTATCACTTGAAATTTTTCTGTTACCCGATTGAATAATTAAAAGTGACTCTCTTGTGTAAATGGGTTTTGAGCCAATTAGTATGGAATATAATCCCATAAAAGGAATGCCAATTCTAGCCAACCAAATGGGAATCACGGGTAGTTTCTTGTTTTTATCACTTACTAAAAAGAATAGGTCGGAAAATTCTTTTATACTAACCCAACTACCTCCTAATATATATCGGTTCCCAGGTTTTCCCATTTCAATACAATTGATGGTTGCAACTACCACATCTCTTACATCAACCCAGTTATATCCTCCCGGAACAATGGCGGGAATTTTCCCTCTGTATGCCATTATTAAAAACTCACCCATTAATGATGGCTGATGATCTTCTGGTCCTATTATCGATGTAGGATTTAAACTTATTACATTGAACGATGGTGAATTTTGTTTCATTACCCATTGTTCAGATAAGGCTTTTGTTCTTTCATAGTTTAATTTAGAATTAGTTGCCAATTCTTTGCTTTCATTCATTTGAATGTCGATTGGTTCTTGAACCAATGCATGAATTGTGCTAAAGTGAATAAATCGTTTTACCTTTCCCTTCTTAGCAGCTCTAACAAGGTTCATTGTGCCCAAGACATTAGTTTGATGCACCTTTTTCTTTGATTCCTGGCCTATTGATATAATGGCAGCTAAGTGTATAACTACATCCAAACCTTTGCAGAATTCGATCAAAGATTCTTCGTCTAACAAACTACCTTTTACCTCCGTTATTCTAGAGTTTTTATAGCTTAAGGTTGATTTGTGAATTAGGACTTTAACACTTCTATTTAATTTACATAGTTCTCTAACAAGGTTTAAACCAACGTGACCTGTTGCGCCTGTAATGCCTATCCGTAAGCTATTCATCAATATTCAAGTATAGTATTGGAACGATATAATTAATATTTATAACTAAGCTGATTAAGGCTAAAATTGCTAAAAAACCTGCAATCAACTTTATAGTTTCTTAAGTATTATCCTAAACGTGGTGCCTTTTCCCACAATAGAAGACTTTACAAAAACCTTTCCTTTGTGGTAATCATTAATAATTCTTTTTGCAAGGGATAGACCAAGTCCCCAACCTCTTTTCTTGCTTGTATATCCCGGATTGAAGATTGCTTTAATCTCGCTGGATGATATGCCTTTTCCAGTATCACTTATGTCTATTAAAACATTCTTGTTATCATCAATTATATTAATTGTAATTTGGCCCTTACCTGACATTGCATCAATGGCATTTTTGCATAGGTTCTCAATAACCCAGCTGAAAAGAGAGCCGTTAATAGGAATACTTAATTTACCTTCTTTATCATAGTCTAAGTTGTATGAAATCTTTTTTGATGTTCTAGGCCTGAGGTATGAAATACTATCGTTAAGTATTTTTACAATATTTTCATTGCTAAGAGTTGGAGTAGATCCTATTTTGGAGAACCTTTCAGATATCATATCTAATCTTTTAACATCTTTCTCAATTTCATCTGCAGCCTGTTGAGGGTTTGCACCTTCTATTTTTAATAACTCTAACCAAGCCATGATTGATGATAGGGGAGTTCCAATCTGATGAGCTGTTTCTCTGGCCATCCCAGCCCAAACACGATTTTGCTCTGATCTTCTTGCGAAGCTGAACAAAAGGTATGCAATGAAAGCAAATAAAGCAATTATTAATATTTGAGTGATCGGAAAGTATTTGATTATGGTAAGTAGTTCTGAGTCCTGATAAAATATGTAGGATGTCCCCTGTTCTCCAAGGTTAACTATTATAGGATTGTTTTCATCCTCCATTTCCTCTAGCTTATCATCTACGTATGCAGAATCAGACATTTTAATATCAGCCAAATTACCGTACATTACAACGTTCTCCTTAGTACTATCAGTTATTATAACAGGGACACTTGAAGAGTTTAAAGCAACTTCCTCCATGAATGAGGTTACGTAGTTATTTAAAACACTCTTCAATTCGGAGAAAAACCTAGAGTCTTTATAGTATAGGTAGTGTTTCATTGTTGGTAAGAACTGGACAGATATGGGGTCATAAACTGAAAACTCATCAAGTGCTTCTCCATCAAGACTCAATAAGGTATCATATCTAGTCTCAAGGTTTTTGGTCTCGATAATTTCTCCTTTGGTATTTGTCAAAATTATAGGAACTGTATTATTATTTTTTATTACCTCCAAGTAAAACGTTAACTCTGATTGATCGTCATCCAATAGCTGCTTATATACATTTGCAAGTAATTCGACTCTCTCTCTTTCCTGCTCTTGGAGCTGTCCAAACAAAAATTCAGTATATTTAACCAGATTTGCTTTTCTCTGTACAGCTTCTGCCCATAGCTTTACATTTTTGCGCTCTTCGGTGGCAAACTTCTTAACTATTAAATTTGTATAAAACAAGGATAAACCTATTATTACAAGGCCCAAAATAGTTAGCACAATCTTCCAAATTCTTTTTCTAGTGTAAATATCCATGGAATGAGTCCAGTTTTTCATTAACAAAGTTAAAACTAATTATGATTTACAATATTGTGCTAGATGTGGCTAAAGAAAATTATACATCAAAATATTATTTAGCTTTGCTCCTTCTCAAAATTATTAACGCTTTTAAATTTAAACAAATGAAAAAGATAAATGTTATCTTATCTATGCTTGCCATAGTAGTTGTTCTTACATCATGTGATTCAGCAACTAATAAGGCAAAAGAGGAAAAGCCATATGAAATGAAAAAATATGCTAAAGTAAAATTAACAGCTGATATTACCCATTTAAGTGATAATCAGAAAGAAATGTTAAAATTTTTATTTGAAGCGGCAACAATTATGGATGATATTTTTTGGGTTGAGAATGTTGATGAAAAGGAAGCTTTCCTTATGGGAATTGATGACCCAAAACTCATAGATTATGCTGAAATTAACTATGGCCCTTGGGATGAGCTTAATAACCTTGAAACTTTTATTCCAGGTTACGGAGCAAAACCTGCAGGAGCTCAATTCTATCCTGAAGATATGACCATCGAGGAATTTGAAAAATATAACGATCCTAATAAATCCAGTTTGTATACTCTTATTAGAAGAAATGCAGAAACTGCTAAGTTAGAAACAGTATGGTATCATGACGGATTCAAAGAAAGAACTAATAAAGCGGCCGCATTGCTCGCAAAAGCATCAGAGTTAGCAGAAGATCCTGGCTTCAAGAAATATCTAAACCTGAGATCTCAGGCTCTTTTAACGGATGAATATTTTAATAGTGATATTGCATGGCTTGATATGAAAGATAATCAAATTGATATGGTAGTAGGTCCTATTGAAAATTATACAGATGGTTTATTTGGTTATAAAGCAGCTCATGAGGCATACATACTAATTAAGGATGTTGAATGGAGTAATAAGCTATCACAATATGCCAAGTATTTACCAGAATTGCAAACGGAATTACCTGTTGATATCAAATATAAAAGTGAAGTGCCTGGTTCAGATGCACAACTTAATGCATATGATGTAATTTATTATGCTGGTGATTGTAATATGGCTGGAAAAACAATTGCAATAAATCTTCCAAATGATGAAAAGGTTCAGTTGGAGAAAGGAACCCGTAAGCTTCAATTAAAAAATACCATGAAAGCTAAGTTTGATAAAATACTTGTGCCCATATCTAAGGAGCTTATAGCAACTGATCAAAGAAAGCACATAACTTTTGATGCATTTTTTTCAAATACCATGTTTCATGAAGTTGCACATGGTATGGGTATAAAGAACACAATAAATGGAGGTGAAACTGTAAGAAAAGCTTTGAAGGAAAAATATTCAGCAATTGAAGAGGGGAAAGCTGATATTTTAGGTTTATTCCTTGTTACAAGGTTAAATGAAATGGGTGTATTCACTGAAACAGATTTAATGGACAACTATGTTACATTTATGGCTGGAATATTTCGCTCAGTTCGCTTTGGAGCATCTAGTGCTCATGGTATGGCCAATATGCTGAGATTTAAATTCTTTCTTGAAAAGGGTGCTTTTACCCGTGATGATAATGGCACTTATTCCATTGATTTTGAGAAAATGAAGCTGGCATCGAATGAACTTACTGAAAAGATACTAGTAATTCAGGGAGATGGGAATTATGAAGCTGCCAAGGAATGGATTGAAACTGATGGTAAGATAAGCACTCAACTGCAACAAGACTTGGACAGAGTGAATTCTCTTGGAATACCCTCTGATATTTATTTTGAGCAAGGTCCAAATGTACTAGGCCTTTAGAATTAGAATCTTACTCGAGAGCTGAAGAAAAAACAGATATGATTCTAAAATTAGATAATATTTTTGCTGTAGAACTATCAAGCCATATTAACATCTACAATTCAAGTCTTATCAATAATAATATGCGTAAAATGAAAAAAATATCATTACTTTTTATTGGTTCTCTTTTTTTAATTAGTTGCTCTAATGTCAAGGATACCAATAGTGAAACAGAGATTAGAAAAAGCTATTTAGACTATTCGGATAGGGATGATAAATTTACTGGTGGAATTAAGATGATACCCATTGAAACGCCCGTTGGAGAATTTAAAGTTTGGACGAAGCGAGTTGGTAATAATCCAGACATAAAAGTTTTGTTACTTCATGGTGGACCGGGCAGCACGCATGTAGATTTTGTATGTTTTGAGTCTTACTTTCCACATGCAAATATTGAATTCTATTATTATGATCAGCTGGAATCAGGGTATAGTGATAATCCTAATGATAGCAGTCTTTGGAATATTGATAGATTCGTAGATGAAGTTGAGCAAGTAAGATTAGCACTGGGTTTAAACAATACAAATTTTTATCTATATGGGCAATCATGGGGAGGTATATTAGCTATGGAGTATGCTCTAAAATATCAAAAGAATCTAAAAGGGTTGATAATATCAAATATGGTTTCTTCAATACCCTCATACAACAAATATGCAAATGACGTTTTAGGCCCCCAACTACCACCTGAAGTCTTAGCAGAAATACGTGAAATTGAAGCTGCTGAAGATTATAATAATCCAAGATACATGGAACTCCTTCTCGAACATTACTACACTAAGCATGCTTTGAGAATACCATATGAAGACTGGCCTGAACCAGTAATTAGAGGTTTCTCATCACTAAATAATGAGATATATCTTAAAATGCAGGGGCCAAGTGAGTTTGGTTCAGTAGGTGATGCAACTTTGAAAAACTGGGACAGATCAAAAGATCTACACAAAATTAGTGTGCCTACGCTAACAATTGGAGGAAAATACGATACAATGGATCCTGAGCATATGGAGTGGATGGCAAGTGAAGTTAAGAATGGAAGATATTTATATTGTCCAAATGGAAGTCACTTGGCTTTTTATGATGACCAGGAAACTTATTTTACCGGGTTAATTCAATTTATTAATGATGTTAATCATTAGAGGTCTTTTTAAAAAATATAGATAAGGTTAACTAATCAAATTGTTTAAGAAAAAAACAAGGCATTTCATTTAAGATAGCAAATATATGATTGATGAAATACAAAGTAGATTTGGAAAAATAAATGTACCTATACCATAATTAAAAAATTATATTAATATGAAAAAATTATCTTTTATTTTAACATTTGTGATTCTATTTTCCTGCGTCAAGTTAAAGGCAGATGAGGGTATGTGGTTACCTATATTTCTCGAAAGGCTTAACTATACTGATATGCAAGAAATGGGACTGCAACTAACACCAGAAGAAATATATAGTGTTAACAATGCTAGTTTGAAAGATGCCATTGTGGGTCTTGCAAGCAGTCCAACTCCTCAAGGATTTTTCTGTACAGCGGAGATAGTATCACCCGAAGGTTTGATGTTTACAAACCATCATTGTGGGTATGGTCAAATTCAGGAACACAGTACCACTGATCATGACTATCTAGCCGATGGGTTTTGGGCCATGAATAAATCAGAAGAGTTGCCAAATGAAGGATTAACAGCTTCAGTACTTTATAGGATGGAAGATGTAACAGATAGTATAATTCCGATGTTGTCGGATACTTTGTCAGGCAATGACAGGTCTTCAAAAATTAAGGAAATTACATCAAGACTAAAAAAAGATGCTTCAGAGGAAGGTAAATACAATGTTGTAATAAAAAGTTTTTTCAGTGGAAATGAATACTATATGTTTGTTTATGAGGTGTATAAAGATGTAAGGTTAGTCGGTGCTCCTCCATCTTCAATTGGAAAATTTGGAGGCGACACTGATAACTGGATGTGGCCGCGACATACAGGTGATTTTGCAATATTTAGAATATATACTGCTCCAGATGGGAGTCCGGCTGAATACTCAGATGAAAATATACCTCTTAAACCAAAGCACTTTCTTCCCATTAATTTAGCTCCTGTTAAGCAAAATGAATTTTCAATGATATGGGGTTTCCCTGGAGGAACAGAAAGAAACCTAACTTCATCAGGTATAGAGTTTAAGGTTAATGATTTCTACCCTCCCATAGTTGAAGTTTTTGGTAAGAAACTGGAAGTATGGAAAGACCATATGAGTGCAGATCAGGAGGTGAAAATTAAATATGCTACAGACTATGCGGGAATTGCAAATGCTTGGAAGTTGTTTATTGGTCAAGATAAAGGTATTAAAGACTTGGATCTTTACAATGAAAAAAATGCCTTTGAAGTAGAATTCCAATTATGGGTAGAAGCTGATTCTAGCAGAAATGAAAAATATGGAGAGGTTCTTGAAATAATTAATAAATCCAATAGCGATATGTCCAATGGGTATTCAACTTTAATTTATGCAAGTATTTCAGGATCTGGAGGTGCTGATTTAATAGGATATGCAGGTAAATTTGGTGCTCTAAAATCATTTATGGAAAAATATAAAGAAGAGAAGGATAAAAAGAAAAAAGAAACAAAGAAGAAGAAGTTAGATAAGGAAGTTGACAAATTAATGGGAATGTCAGTTGAACATTTCGAAAATTATGATATGCTAACTGATGAGGATGTATTTGCAGCCATGACAGAAATGTACTACGAAGAAATCCCATCAGATATGCATCCAGCGCTTTTGACTAAGTTGGTGGATAAATTCAAAGGAGACTTTCCAAAAATAGCAGCTTATGTTTTTGACAAGTCTAATTTCTCATCAGAATCAAAGGTTGAAGCTTTTTTGGCAAAACCATCACTTAAGGCTTTGGATAAGGATCCAGCTTTTATCTTGGCAAATGAGTTCAGATCTTCTTTAATGGCAGCATCTCAAAAAATTAATAGGGGAGGTAATGATACCGAAATAGCCGAAAGGTTATATGTTGAGGGTATAATGGAAATGCAACCTGATAAAAATTTCTATCCTGATGCAAACTCAACACTTAGATTTACCTATGGAGAAGTTTTGGATTACTATCCAAGAGATGCTGTTCATTTTGATTATGTAACTCATCTCAGCGGTGTTATGGATAAGGAAGACCCGGATAGTGATGAATTTATTGTTCCCAATAAGTTAAAGGAATTATATGAATCAAAGGATTATGGTATATATGGTGAAGATGGTAAAATGATTGTTTGCTATCTATCAAATAATGATATTACGGGTGGAAATTCTGGATCACCTGTTATGAATGGTAAGGGAGAGCTAAAAGGAATTGCATTTGATGGGAATTGGGAGGCGATGAGCAGTGATATTGCTTTTGCACCAGATCTTCAGCGAACCATTGTTGTAGACATACATTATGTTTTATTTATTATGGATAAATATGCTGGAGCTAGTCATTTGGTAGATGAGCTAACCATTAATCGGTAATCATTATCATAGGATAGTTTAAATAATTAAACTTTAAATATCTAAATTGAATTTTGAAGGGAGCTTGCTCCCTCTTTTTATTGTGATTTGAAATATAAGGTTTTCAGACCATTCCTATCATCTATTTTTGCAATACTGCCGTTGTTGAGTTTGTTAAAAAAGAATTCAGCAAACCCATTTAAGTTATCATGCTCTTCAAACTCCAGTATGGTATCGTCATTGCCTATTAACTTTAGGAATGCTCCTCGTATAAATTTTGACTTTGAGATATATGTCTCCTTTGTCATTTTGTATAGCTGATTTTCTTTTTCTTCCTGTCCTTCACATATTTTAAAACCCAGAAGTTTATTATATCTCTTAGCTCTGTGGTTTGATTTAAGTATGCGGGCATAAGCAGTTAGCCCAAATGTCATAACACCTAACTCTCCAAAAATTAGAACAGCTATCATGGGTATGTGGGTGTTGAGATAATTTTTATCCCAAATAAAGATACCAGTCTCCATGGCATTATTATCCCAATCAATATCTCTTCCATTTATCAAACCAATTTTCTCTCCTTTGTATTCGATAATGAAGTATAAGTTGTAGGTGTTATCAATAGTCTTAAACCATTTTTCTTGCATTTCAGGAGTTATAATCTCCTTGAATTCCATGAACTGGCTGACATCATTGGAGTTGCGATGTTTTCTAACAAGCTCAATGTCACTATGAGTTAAGCGTCTAAAAACTATATTTCCTTTGCTAATAAGCATATTATGGCAAAGGTAAGTTTAAATAATATTGAGTCGTTTCCAATTTTAAAAATTTATGTTAATTTCTCGGTGTGATACCATAATTAATTTATATTATTATTTTTGAAATAATTTATTTCTAAAACTAACAACAAAAACAAGATGAAATACTTAACCTTTTTATTAATTATAATCCCAGCATTATGCTTTTCTCAGGGTAATTCAATTCAAACATCAACTGGAAACTCACTTAGCAATATTGATTTCGTAACAGCTGCAATACAAGCTGAACTAAGTCCTGATGATGTACTAAAGGAATTGAAGGCTGGTAATGATAGATACAAAGCAGGTGTTCCGGCTGATTTCAATCAAAGAAAAGCCTCGAAAATTGCAAGCATTGATGGGCAATTTCCTTACGCTATGATTATAAATTGTATTGATTCAAGGAGTGTACCAGAAATCGTATTCAATCAACCAGTAGGTGCTATGTTTGTGTCGCGAACTGCAGCGCCTGTTGTGGGGCCTGTTACGATTGGTGGCATGGAATTCGCATCAGTTCATAGTGGTACAAAATTGATTCTGGTTATGGGACATAGTCAGTGTGGTGCCATCATTGGTGCATGTGCTGGTGTTGATACACCTTCAAATTTGGATCATCTACTTCAGAAGATACAGCCCGCGGTAAAGCAAACAGCTATGGATAGGAATGATCCTTTAGATTGTAATGATCATCAAGTTATTGACCAAATCGCTAGAGCGAATGTTCTTAACCAAATGGAAGCTATTTATGATCAAAGCCCAGCATTAAGCGATTTAGCTGCCCAAGGTAGTATCAGAATTGTTGGAGCTATGCACAACATAAATACTGGCGACGTAAACTTTTTTGATAAAAATGGAATGCCCCTTAACCTAAATGATTAGGTATATTTATAATCAACTCTATTAAGGCAATCTGGTGGACAACATTAAATATGATTATCAAAAAACGTTATTTAAATAGATTCTAGATTAAAAGTTATTACTATTTTTGCTGATTGAATAAACAAGAAGCATCATTTAAAATACATAATAATGAAGATATCAACAAATACAGCTGCGCAGGTGTCTTATAAGATACTTACAAATGATAATACTGGCGAACTAATTGAATTTGCTGACAACAAAAACCCACGTTTGCTGATATTCGGAAATAACACTCTAATTCCAGGTTTTGAAACCCATATGGCAGGCCTGCAGTCTGGTCAGGAATTCGAATTTTCATTAACTCCAGAAGAGAGTTTTGGAAATTATCGCAATGAACTATTGGTTGATGTTCCAAAATCAGCCTTTACCGTCGATGGTGTTTTAAAAGAAGATTTATTGTACCTCGGAAATGAAATTTCCATGTTGGACAATAACGGTAATGTTGTTGCAGGTAAGGTAGTTGAATTAAATACTGACAACGTTAAGATGGATTTCAATCATAAACTTGCTGGAAGCGGATTGTATGTTTCAGGTACCGTTCATAATGTAAGAATGGTAACGGAACAGGATATTGCTCCTTCTGGTGGATGTGGTTCTGGTTGTGGTTGTGCAAGTAATCAAAAGGCTGAAGAACCGGTTTCTCAAGAAGCTGCAGGTTGTGGGCCTGGATGTGGTTGTGCAAGTAATCAAAAGGCTGAAGAACCTGTTCGTCAAGAAGCTGCAGGATGTGGGCCTGGTTGTGGTTGTGCTGCTCCTTCTTCTGAAGAAAAGGTTTATGAGGATGATTGTCCAAGCTGTGGTAATCCTCCGGATTTAAGAGGTAAAGGTCATGGCGATTGTGGTTGTGGCTAATAGCATCCAATACAATTATAGTTTTACAAAATAGATAGCAGTATAATCAATGTGGTTATGCTGCTATTTTTTTATAAAAAGACATTTTTATAATGTAGAATAAAAATCATAATCAAGTTTTAATTTTAAATCTTCTTTGTTTTTCAAATAATGCATCAGTGACAGAATAGGCCTTGGTATAACTTCAGTCGGTCTATTTCATTACATTTGCAGCAAAATATAATTAATGTTTTCATCCAAAGCAGAGATATTAAATCAGGATTTTTATTTCAACGAAACCTCCTTCATCCACTTGATGAGAAGAAGGATATATCAGGTGTTATTAATCTCCAGTGTTTATGATGCTTTTATGCTTGAAGAGGATGGAAGAATAGATGAACAAATATTTCATGAATATACATCATTGAACCTCAGGTATCCGCCTCAATTCCTAAAAGCTACCAATGAGGAAGAAGCTCTTAAAATATTAGAGAGTGAAAGTATAGACCTTGTAATATCAATGCTAAGTGCAGAGAAGGTATCTACATTCGAGTTAACAGATTATATTAAGAATGAATATCCGGATGTGCCAATCGTAATGTTAACACCATTTTCTCGAGAAGTTACACTTAAACTTGAAAAACTTGAGCTTAGGTCTGTTGATTATGTATTTAGTTGGCTGGGGAATGCAGATATTCTTCTTGCAATCATAAAGCTAATTGAAGATAATATGAATGTTGACAATGATGTTGACGAAGTAGGAGTTCAAGCAATATTACTTGTGGAAGATAATATCAGGTTTTATTCATCTTATTTACCAATAATGTATAAGATTATCTTCCAACAATCTAAATCATTTGTAAATGAAGGTCTTAATGAGCATCAACGAATGATGAGAATGCGTGGAAGACCCAAGATTCTTTTGGCAACTAATTATGAGGATGCGTTTAGTATCTATATAAAGTATAAGAAGAACCTATTGGGTGTTATTTCTGATATAAGCTACATGAGAAATGGAGTTATTGATAAAAATGCAGGTTTTGCTCTTTGTACTCATATTAAATTAGATAACCCATATACACCACTGCTTTTACAATCTTCGGATAAGAAAAATAATGCCAGAGCCAAGGAACTTAGAGTTGGTTTCTTAGATAAAAATTCCAAGACTCTAACTTTAGACCTAAGAGAATTTATCAAAGAATATTTTGCATTTGGTGATTTTGTTTTTAAAGATCCCACTCTAGGGATTGAGGTTGCAAGGGCAAAAGATTTGAAGGATCTTCAGGATAAGATTTATGATATTCCTTCCAACTCGCTGCGGTATCACATTCAAAGGAACCATTTCTCAAAATGGTTAAGGGCAAGAGCACTTTTCCCCTTGGCTGAGTTGTTTAGATCATTCAAATCGGATGACTTTAAAGATTTATACGAGATACGCTACTTCATCCATAATGCCATCTCTCAATTTCGTATTTCCAAGGCAAGAGGTGTTATTTCCCAGTTTAATAGAGAAACTTTTGATAAGTATTTTAGTATTACGAGGCTAGGACAAGGATCCATAGGAGGAAAAGCCAGAGGCCTAGCATTCCTTGACACCCTCATAAAAAGAAATAATTTCTATACTTACTCTGATAAAATTGAGATAGCAATTCCCAAAACTGTCGTAATTGGAACTGATATTTTTGATGAGTTTATGGATATAAATAATATGTATTCAATAGCATTATCAGATAACTATAGTGATCAGGAGATTTTAGATAGATTCATGGAATCCAAGCTACCTGAGACTGCCCTTGGAGATATATATAAAATTGCAAGTTCCATAGAAAGCCCATTAGCCATAAGGTCAAGCTCTCTTCTGGAAGATAGCCAATATCAGCCTTTTGCTGGCATTTACAACACATATATGATACCTTTTAGGAAGGATGATCCTGAACGTATGTTTTCCATGATGCGGTCGGCAATCAAAGCTGTTTATGCATCGGCTTATTATGCCGATAGCAAAGCCTATATGCAGGCAACTAAAAATGTTATCGATGAGGAAAAAATGGCCATTGTTATTCAAGAAGTTGTAGGAAGTACTTATGGAGATAAATTTTACCCAACTATATCAGGAGTGGGACGGTCAATAGATTATTATCCATTGGAGCCTGGAGTGCCCGAGGATGGAACAGTTAGCCTTGCCTTTGGACTTGGAAAATATATTGTTGATGGTGGACTATCACTTAGGTTTTGCCCCAGATACCCAAAAAATATTCTTCAAACTTCTACTCCCGAATTAGCACTCAGAGAAACTCAGAAATATTTTTTTGCTTTGGATGTCTCAGATCATGAGTTGGTTTTAAAGCCTAATGATGGTGAGAGTCTTAAGAAACTAAAGATAAAAGAAGCAGAGAAGGATAAATCTTTAAAGTCTGTAGCTTCAACATATATTATGCAAGATAATGTTGTTAGAGATGGCTACAACTATCAGGGTAAAAAGCTGGTAACTTTTTCTAATATTCTTAAGCATAATACGATTCCTCTTGCTGAGGTTTTGGATAGGGTACTCAGGTTAGGTGAGGAGGAAATGGGTAATCCTGTCGAAATTGAGTTTGCCATAGATTTGAAACTCAAGGAAGGTGAAAAGGCTAGTTTGAAACTTCTTCAAATACGCCCAGTTGCCTCTAAGGATGAAAGTGTAAATATTACGGATAAAGAACTGGAGAAGTCAGATTCGTTAATAGTTTCAAGATCTGCATTGGGGAATGGTATAATTGATAACATTAATGATATTGTTTATGTACGAACTCAAAATTTTGATGCATCAAAAACAAATGAAATTGTAGATTATATAGAGTCCTTAAATAAGAGTTTTATAGAAAGAGAAGAAAATTATATTTTGGTAGGCCCAGGGAGATGGGGTAGTAGTGACCCGTGGCTTGGGATATCAGTAAACTGGTCTCAAATCTCTGCCGCAAGACTTATTGTTGAGTCGGGCTTAGAAGATTATCGAATTGACCCCAGCCAGGGGACACATTTTTTTCAGAATCTCACTTCATTCAGAATAGGATATTTTACCGTAAATCCATTTATCAATGACGGAATTTATGACATTGACTTTTTGGATAAACAACCAGCGGTATTTGAAAATGAATTTGTTCGCCATGTCAAATTTGATAAAAGCCTTAAGATTATTATAGATGGCAAGAAAAATCTTGGGATGGTATTAAAGCCGTAAATTAAACTAATATGCTGGAGTCCCTGAGCAAATTAGCTGTCATGCATGAATGTATAGGCAGAATACCTATCAACGAACCAACTTTAATTCTATTAATAATCTCCTCGGAAACTTTTACAATGCCATGTTCCTGGGATAATGATTTCAGGTATGATACACCGTCTAGATGATTCCACTTAAAATTATCCAATTCAACAACATATCCATATGATATTTTATTGTTGTCATCCCTCATAAACTCCTTTGATAAATGTACTCCACCACCATAGATTATGATTTCGTTTCTTCTCTTATGTATTGCAACAACAGGACAGGCAACAGCAACGGCTATATCTTCCATTTTGCATGACCCTAGTAGATATTGCATTATATCATAATAAACAAAATTACCAGGTCTGTACTCGTCAAAACTAGTTAGATTATCACTTATGCTGCATGATGGAGTGTCTCCATAAGATGTAATAATACCTGGAAAACTATGAATATATTTATTTTTAATTCTAGATAATATTTTCTTGCTATTATCCATAATCGATAATATTTCTTTGGTGTTTTTTGCACTGTAAGTATGACCCGCATGAGCTAAGAACCCTTTAAAATAAATCATTTTTGAATTTTCAATCTCATCAATAATTCTAGAAATATCTATGTCTTCTATGATCAGGCCAGTTCTGTTGTATCCCGTATCAATTTTTATGAATACTCCAACTTTATTTTTTAAGTTTTTTTTAATGTAAACAATAGTATCAATGGATTCAACTAGTAGATTAAGTGATATTTTTTTACTCAAATTATTTATATCATCAATCTCCAAAATATTAACTGGAAAGGCTATTGTAATATCATTCCAGTCTTTTGCAAAATACTTTGCCATTGATACTGATGATACAGTTATTTTTTTAACTCCAAGAGTTTTAAAAATATTACTAATATCCTTGGATTGATGTGTTTTAAAATGAGGCCTTAAATATTTTACGTCTTCCAATTTGGAAATCATATTTTGGATGTTACGCTTTACTTTTAAGCTATCAATTATTAGACTTGGCTTTTTTATGCTTATCATTATCGTGAAATGATTAATTTTTCGATTTCTACAAAACCTTTACTTTGAACGGCCAAAATGTAATAGCCATTTATTAAGTTTTCTGTGGGAATTGTTATAATATTTTTATGATTCTGTTGATTACTTGCTTCCAATACAATATCACCTACTAGATTTATTATTTGGATTAGAGTAGGTCCTTTTACCTCAGAAAATGAAATGTTTATTTCTGATGATGCTGGATTAGGCCAGATATTTATTTCATTTTGTTCATGTACCATATTACTAATGCTTAAAATAGAACTATCAGGACAAACTGTAAAAACATCTCCATTATCAAATCTAATTTCTGCTGGTATTGTTCCGGTACCCAATTCTATTGGTATCCCAACAGAAGGCCATTCCAGAGAATCCCTCCAGAAGTATGGCATATCTGAGAGATAATAACTCTCATCAGGCAGATCAATAGTACCTGCCGGAATAATTTCTCCTAATATGTTGTTTCCAAATTCAAAATTATTCGTACCTGACAGACTATACAGTCCGTGTAAAAATTCTGTATTTGTAACCTCATTTCCAACAAAATTTTGACTATTTGTTTCAATGAGGTCGCTTGTTGTCATTATAATGCCGTATAGTTCAGCACGATTTCTAAATAAAGTATTAAATGGTCCAGAAGGACCCCAATAATGATCAATAATTATATTCTGTACTATATTGCCTTCCCATAAATTTGAAAATGCATAGTGACCATGGAATGAAATATCACCTGAAGCATCTGGAATAGGTTCTGAGCGATGCGGTTCAATGGAATAATTATAAGAGAAAATATTTCCATTGGAACCTGTTTTTATCATCATTGCATGTCTTAGGTACCTGAATATATTATTAGTAATCAGACATTCACTGGTGTGTTTACTCAATGCAACTCCATAACCACGCATACCTTTACCATCATATTTAAACGCATGATGAAAATAATTTCCATCAATTAATATATTTAAGCTTGAATATACAGATATGTGAGCACCAACACTAGTATCACTTTCAACACCTCGTACAAAACAATTTTCGGCCATACTCATATATATGTTTGCACCAGACCCTTCTGTAGGTTCATCCATTCTATGTATTTTAAGGCATTGAATTCCTGAGCTATGCCTTGTGACTATAGGCCTAATCTCGGGGTTTAAATCTGCAGAATAATCAATCCTAAGTGGACTTTCAAGAAGTAGGTTATCATCATAAATGTCTTTGATTCTGGTTATTTGTCCTACCGAATAATCAGCCCATGCTATAGGCACCACGTCCCAGTCTCCATTCTTCTGTCTAATTTCAACAGCATCTCCAATATTAAATCTAGATACATCTTGCACTGTAATTAGGTTATTACCCATATCAAGTCCGCCGGTTATGTCATTAAAATCAGAAGACTGAGACTTGCTCAATATTATGCAGTTTGCCGCTTCTCCATTGAGGTTAAAAAGTAGTGTTGTCTCATTAGAATTTTTGCCTTTTAAAACACAACTATCTGGTAAATACAATGGTTTTGTGATAAGGTATATTCCTGGTGGGAAATAAATACATCCGTTTGATCCATTTAAGCTATTTATTGCATTCTCAATTGCACTGTAGTCATCTGTAAAGCCATCACCTAATGCTCCAAAGTCCTTAACATCTCTATTATTGCTGGGCTTAGTAATTGCCATATTATCAATTACGCCTTCCCAGTTCACCCTCCTGTTATCAGGTATTACCTGACTCAGTGAACTTAAAAAAGAAAATACCAGAGCAAATACAAATAATAAATACTTCATTTAGTGGTTTATAATACACATTAAAAGTAGTATTTTTTTACTTTTGGAATAAACTAAGTAAATCATGAAAATATACACCTTCATACTATTTGTAATCCTGATAATTGGATTTATCAGCTGTCAAAATGAAGAATTAAATGTAGTCACTAAAAAAATCCAATATGATGTTAACATTAAGAGTCCAAGCCCGGATTATGATTGGTGGATACAAAATCTGGTTGGACCTGAAAGAGAAAGGTTGATAGATTTGATAGTGGATGGAGCAATATCTGGTAAATGGCAAGCGTACGATTATTTTAACGATTCAATATCGGTTCTAGAGGTGCGAACAATATTTTCGGATACACTTGTGGCAACAATTATGAATGATTTTCCACCCTACGATTTATATGATACAGTAATTATTAGTACCATATCAAAAAGCGATATTGAAAGAATTAGATTTCTTGAGGAATGGTACATAAATAGTGATAACCTTTATTTTTACAAGAAAATATTAGGTATTGCACCAATAGCAAAAAGATTAGATTTTAATGGTATAGAACGATGGCAGCCATTATTTTGGATATATGTGGACGAAAGTTTTATTAAGGATTTATCAAATAATAACCAGTAATAGTAATAAACATGAAAATTATTTCATTAAATAATGTTCATAAAAATAAAGTTAGTGTGGAGGGAGCAAATGGAGCATCCAAAGATGTTCCACTTTCTGTAAATGATGGAGCACCAATATATTCATATCGTATTTTTACAATTTAAGATGGTGGCAATACTTCATGCCACCATCATAATTATGAACATATGAATTATATAATAGAAGGTGAAGGGTATTTAATCTATGAATCTGGTGAAAAACTACCATTAAAAAAGGGCGATTTTGCCTTGGTTAATCCCAATGAAAAATATCAATATCGAAATGCATCCAGTGAAAATGAGTTTATTATGATATGCGGTGTGCCAAAGGAATTTGAATAGAAAGATATTCATTAATAGTTATAATCTACACCTCAAGTATAATTTAGTCATTGAGCTTTAGAACAACCAAAAATGCCTGTTGTGGAACTTCTACATTGCCAACTTGTCGCATTCTTTTCTTACCTTTCTTCTGCTTTTCTAAAAGTTTACGTTTACGTGTTATATCTCCTCCGTAACATTTTGCCGTAACATCTTTTCTGACAGCTTTTATGGTTTCACGTGCAATTATTTTAGCTCCTATTGCAGCCTGTATTGCAATATCATATTGTTGTCTTGGAATTAATTCTTTTAGTTTAGAGCATATGCGTTTCCCAAAGTCATAAGCATTATCAAAATGAATAAGTGTTGAAAGAGCATCCACAGATTCACCATTCAATAGAATGTCCAGTTTTATGAGTTTTGCTGGTTTATAGCCGCTTATATGATAGTCAAAGGATGCATAACCCTTGGATATACTTTTCAATTTATCATAAAAGTCGAATACAATTTCTCCCAATGGCATGTCGACTGTTAATTCAACCCTTGATGTGCTTAGGTAAACCTGGTTTTTTAATTCTCCCCTTTTATCTAGGCATAATTTTATAATTGGCCCAATGTAGTCACTCTGAGTTATTATTTGAGACTTTATATATGGTTCTTCAATGTGATCAATATATTTATGTTCAGGCAATCCTGAGGGATTGTGAACTTCAATTATCTCATTTTTATTGGTGACGACATTATATGAAACGTTTGGCATGGTCGTAATTACATTCATATTAAATTCACGATCCAAACGTTCTTGGATAATTTCCATATGCAAGAGTCCTAAAAAACCACATCTAAATCCAAAACCAAGAGCCATAGAAGATTCTGGTTCATAGGTTAAAGATGCGTCATTAAGCTGAAGCTTTTCTATGGATGCCCTCAATTCTTCATAATCATCAGGATCCGTGGGATAAATTCCAGCAAATACCATTGGCTTAACATCTTCAAACCCTGAAATTGCTGAAGTGCATGCATTATCAAGGTGAGTTATGGTATCTCCAACTTTAACTTCTTTTGATGTTTTGATACCTGATATAATGTATCCTACATCACCTGTGCGTAATATATCTCTTGATTCTTGATCCAATCTTAAAACTCCAATCTCGTTTGCTTCATATTCCCGCTCTGTGTTAACAAATTTGACTTTATCGCCTTTCCTTATCTCTCCGTTAAATATTCTAAAATATGCAATTATACCTCGGAAAGAGTTAAATACAGAATCAAAAATCAAGGCTTGAAGAGGCTCATCCTTTTCTCCCTTTGGACATGGCACCTTATGAATTATAGAATCTAGAATTACATCAACACCATATCCAGTTTTGCCACTAGCCTCAATTATATCTTCATAATCACAACCAATTAGATCAACTATCTGATCTTTTACTTCGTCAGGCATTGCATTATCCAAATCCATCTTGTTAAGAACAGGAATTATTTCTAGGTCATTTTCGATTGCCAAGTAAAGGTTTGAAATTGTTTGAGCTTGAATTCCCTGTGTAGCATCAACAATTAGCAATGCGCCTTCGCATGCTGCTATGGATCGAGAAACTTCATACGAGAAGTCAACATGCCCAGGTGTATCGATTAGGTTAAGTACAAATTTCTCATCGTTATGGACATAGTCCATTTGGATGGCATGACTTTTAATAGTAATACCTCGCTCACGTTCAATGTCCATATCATCTAAAACTTGGGCTTGTAAGTCACGTTCTGAAACAGTTCCAGTATATTCAAGAAGTCTATCGGCCAAGGTGCTTTTACCATGATCAATATGGGCAATGATGCAGAAATTTCTCATTTCTTTCATAGTTCGCAAAAATACAAAATGTTTTGTCCAAATAACATGCGAAAGTTAACCTCAAACCGTCTTATTAATTTTGTTGATTTTTGGTAAATTAAACTTAATTTCGCGATATTATTATTGAAGTAGACACGATGGAATAATTATTGATATATAATTATCCTATTAATGAGTTTATAATATGCTAAGTATACTTAAGAAAGTTTTTGGTGACAAAGCCGCAAAAGATTTAAAAGAGATAAATCCTTTCGTTGATAAAATAAAGGAAGTTTATGATAATATTTCCAAATTAACGAATGATGAATTACGGAACAAGACTTATGATTTTAGAAATCGCATTGTTGAGAATACAAAAGAAGAAGAGACGGAAATAAATCGTCTGAAGGAATTGATAACCAATGACCCTGAAATGGTTGTTGAATTGAAAGAAGAACATTATTCTACAATAGATAACCTTACAAAACAGAGTTACGATAAAACTCAGGCCTTTCTCAATGATATTTTACCAGAAGCGTTTTCAGTTGTGCAAGAGACAGCCAAGAGGTTTGCTGAAAATGATACGGTTGAGGTAACGGCAAATCAATTTGATAGGGATTTAAGTGCTGCCCTTGATAATGTTACTGTGAAGGGTGATAAGGCCTATTACAAGAATACATGGCAGGCTGGTGGAAATACTATTACATGGGATATGGTTCATTATGATGTGCAGCTAATAGGTGGAACAGTTCTGCATCAGGGGAAAATAGCAGAAATGGCTACTGGTGAGGGTAAAACTCTTGTTGCAACCCTACCAGTCTATTTAAATGCTCTTCCGGGAAAGGGAGTCCATGTGGTAACAGTTAACGACTATTTAGCAAAGCGTGATAGTGAATGGATGGGAATGCTCTACATGTTTCATGGCATGAAGGTAGATTGTATTGATAACCATCAGCCAAATTCTCATGAAAGAAGACAGGCATATTTGGCTGATATTACTTTTGGTACAAATAATGAATTCGGATTTGATTATTTGCGTGACAACATGACAGGTAATCCAGAAGAACTTGTGCAACGAGAGCATAATTATGTAATTGTTGATGAGGTTGACTCGGTGCTTATTGATGATGCTCGTACTCCATTGATTATTTCCGGCCCAACTCCAAAGGGCGATATACATGAATTCGATGAACTTAAGGCTGATGTCCAGAACCTATTCAATGCTCAAAAGGCATTAGTAACTAAAATTTTAGTCGAAGCTAAAAGTCTACTTCAGGATAAAAATAACAATGAAACTGTAAAAAAGGCTGGTGACGCATTGCTTAGAGCCTATCATGGCCTGCCAAAAAATAAAGCTTTTATAAAACTTTTAAGCGAGGAAGGAAACAAGCAGTTAATGCAGAAAACGGAAAGCTTCTATTTACAAGAGCAGGCAAAAAATATGCATGTGATTGATGATGAATTGTTTTTTGTAAATGATGAAAAGAATAATTCGGTTGATTTAACGGAAAAGGGGATAGACCTTCTAACAAAATCATATGATAATCCTGATTTCTTTGTGATGCCAGATATTGGTGCAAGGGTTGCAGAGCTTGAAACGCAAAATCTTTCAGAGAAGGAGTTAGTAGAGCAAAAGAATAAAATGATACAGGATTATTCAATAAAATCTGAAAGAATACATACTGTAACACAACTATTAAAAGCATACACGCTTTTTGAAAAAGATGTTGAGTATGTAATGATGGATAATAAGATTAAGATTGTTGATGAGCAAACTGGTCGTGTTATGGAGGGTCGCCGATATTCCGATGGTCTTCATCAGGCAATTGAAGCAAAGGAAAACTTAAAAGTTGAAGCAGCTACCCAAACCTATGCCACCATTACTCTTCAGAATTATTTTAGAATGTATAATAAACTTGCTGGTATGACTGGTACTGCAGAGACTGAGGCTGGAGAGTTATGGGATATTTACAAACTTGATGTTATTGTAATTCCTACCAATAAGCCAATACTTCGTGATGACCGGGAGGATCTTGTTTACAAAACAAAGAGAGAAAAATATAATGCAGTTATTGATGATATAGAGAGGCTTGTGGATGAAAAACGACCAGTTCTTGTTGGTACAACATCCGTTGAGACATCTGAGCTCTTAAGTAGAATGTTGAATCGGAAAAGGATTCCGCATAATGTTCTTAATGCAAAATTACACCAACGAGAAGCACAGGTTGTTAAAGAAGCTGGTCAACCAGGGATGGTTACCATTGCAACTAATATGGCAGGTCGTGGAACAGATATTAAACTAGGAACAGGTGTAATTGAATCAGGAGGGTTAGCAATAATTGGTACTGAAAGACATGATTCTCGGCGTGTTGATCGTCAGTTAAGGGGTCGTGCTGGTCGTCAAGGAGATCCTGGTAGCTCACAGTTTTTTGTTTCTCTTGAGGATGACTTGATGAGAATGTTTGGTTCGGGAAGAATTGCTGGAATAATGGATAAGCTGGGACTTGAAGAGGGTGAGGTTATTCAACACTCTATGATTACTAAATCCATTGAAAGAGCTCAGAAAAAAGTAGAGGAGAATAACTTTGGGATTCGTAAAAGACTTTTGGAATATGATGATGTTATGAACTCCCAAAGGGAAGTAATTTATCGTCGTCGTAAACATGCGCTTTTTGGTGAAAGACTTTCTGTAGACATATCCAATATGATATACGATTTATGTGAACATATAGTGATTGATAATCAGGAAACAAATGATTTTGAAGGCTTTCAGATGGAAGTATTGAGAAGCTTAGCAATTGAGTCACCTGTGGACGAAAAAGAATTTATGGCCATAGATGGTGAAGAGTTAACTCAAAAACTAATGGATAAGGTATTTTCCAATTATCAGGGTAAAAGAAAAAGTTTAGCGGAGAGAACCTTCCCTGTAATTAAAGATGTTTATGAGAATCAGTCACAATATGAAAACATAGCTATACCATTTACTGATGGTAAAAAACAAACTCAGGTAGTTGCTAATTTGAAAAAATCCGTAGAATCTGATGGTGCAGAAGTTCCTGTTGCATTTGAAAAAAGTATCACCTTATCTACGATTGATGATTTGTGGAAAGAGCAATTACGAGAAATGGATGAGTTAAAACAATCTGTACAAAATGCTTCTTACGAGCAAAAAGATCCATTATTGATATATAAATTTGAGTCGTTTGAATTATTCAAAAAAATGATTCAAAAAATTAATAAGGATGTTGGAACCTACTTACTAAAGGCAGATGTTTTAATGCACAGTGGTGATAGTGTTCGTGAAGCAAAAGTGCCTAGAGGATTAGATAGAACCCAAATGAAAGAGGAAAGAGGCGACTTATTAACACAAGCACATAGTGATACACAAGAACGCCAAAAACCTCAACCTATTAAGGTAGAAAAGCGAGTTGGAAGAAATGATCCTTGTCCATGCGGTAGTGGTAAGAAATTTAAGCAGTGTCATGGCAAAAATTAGGGGTTATCAATAAAAGCTAGCTTATTTTACTTTGAATACCGATTGCGATACTAACTCATGTTTTTGATTCCAATATTCTTGGTTCCATAATATTCTTTTTGATAGGTATTGCTAGATTACTTTATTCCCCAACTCTTAAGAGTCTAATTTGTTTAGCTATGCCCTCGTTGTTTTCTAGGTTCTGAAACTACTTAAATATATGATATATTTGTGCTGAGAATCAAGCAATGTAATAATGTTCAAGACAAAGTGTATTTTTTTAATTTTATTCATTATTATACAGGTTACAAGTGGGTATTTATATTCGAGTGAGATTGATGATATCCCCAAAAAAAAGAGGCCAAAGATTGGTTTAGTGTTAAGTGGGGGTGGTGCAAAAGGGTTTGCATATCTGGGAATGCTTAAGGTTTTTGAAGAAGTTGGATTACACATAGATTATATTGGAGGAACAAGCATTGGCAGTGCAATGGGCGGTCTTTATGCTGCTGGTTATAGCTATGAGGAAATAAAAAAAATGATTGAATCCCAAGATTGGGACGCATTAATTAGAGACGAAATACCAAGAAAGTATATAGCGTATGAAGAGAAACAATTTTTGGAGTATTCCATAATTTCTATACCCTTGGAAAAGCGAAAGGTGAGATTGCAGCGATCTATGTATAAAGGTCAGCAAATCAATCTAATGCTAAACAAATACTTTTCCCCAGTATGGGATATTAATGATTTCTCTAAATTGCAAACACCGTTTTTATGTGTAGCAACAAACCTTTACAATGGGGATGCCGAGGTTTTAACCAATGGATATCTTCCAATGGCAATCCGTTCTTCGATGTCAATACCAGGATATTTTGCACCATCACATTTCAATGGCATGTATCTTATCGATGGAGGTGTTGTAAATAACTACCCTGCCCAACCAGTGCAAGATAAAGGAGCTGAGTATCTAATTGGCGGTGATGTTCAGGCTGAACTTAAAGATACTATTACCGAATTAACGTCTCTTATATCTATTATAAATCAAGTTGTATCTTTTCATTCTGAGGAAGCCAACCTTGTGGCAGATAGTATTTTGAATATTAATATACGGTTTGAAGTACCTGCAGGCCTGATGGATTTCAATAAATATGATACAATAATAAAGTATGGTGAATATATTGCTAACCAATATAAACCTGAGTTAAAGGCTTTAGCTGACTCATTAAATGCCATCGAATATATACCACCCAAGGTAAGAAATGCTAAACCTCTTAAAACATTAGATATTAATGAGGTTTTATATGAGGGGAATAAAAAAATGTCATCAGAATATCTTGATAACTTCTTCGGTGAATTTAGGAATACGATAGTTTCAATTGATGATATTGAGGATAAAATCACAATGGTTTATGGCACAAAATTTTTTAAATATGTTTTCTATGAGTTAGAGAAGTCTGGTGATGGTAGGGCAAATATTATCATAAAGGTTGAGGAAGCATCTCCAGGTTATTTGTCTGCATCTATTCATTATGACTTAACTTACAATGGTAGTATCAGAGTTAATGGAATATTTAGGAATATTCTTGGAAATCAAAGCAAGCTCTTTGGCGAACTTGTTCTTGGATCCAATCCTGGGTTTAGATTATTATACCTTCTCTCAAATGGCATAAAGCCAGGCTTTGGGGTTGATATTGAAATGTATGAGTTTAAATTTAATTATTATAAACAATCAGAGAAGTTAACAGCCATAAGTATGAGAAGCATGAAAGCTGGAGCTTTTGCCACTTCTATGCTTAATAACCTTTATAGTGTTAAGTTGGGTGCAGAATATGAATTATTTAAATTTAAACAGACTGTTGTAGTTGACACATCATTGATACCTTTTCAAAATTTTAATAGTTATGGAAGCGTTTTCGTTAAGTTTAGGGCCGATACTAAGAATAAACCTAACTTCTCAACTACAGGATTCGATGCTGAATTTAATGCACATTATTGTATGAATCTCTCAAAAGGTTGGGTGGATAGTCTTTTCACAAACTCGCTGATAATGAGTTTCAAGCTGCATAAAAATTTACCTCTTAACAAAAGGTTTACTCTTAAGCCAGGCCTTTATTTTGGTTGGACATTAAATAATGATGAACCCCCAATTCAGTATCGGTTTGGTGCAGGTGGACTAAATGAGATAAACTATATAAATAATTTCGTACCTTTCACCGGAGTTCAGTTTATACAGAGCTTTGGTTTGTATGCAGCAATAGCAAGGTTGAAGCTGCAATATAATGTGTACGAAAAGATATATTTAACCCTGAGAACTGATATGGGAAACTTAGAGTCTACTCCTAAGGATTTAACTGACATTAGTAATGCAATGTTTGGATATGGGCTTACTGCATCTTATGATAGCTTTATTGGGCCTGTTGAGTTAACGGTTATGGGTTCAAATGTCAACCCTACGGTTTCATTTTTTATTAATATTGGATTTAGTTTCTAAAAAATAGATATGTATAATAGAGTGTTATTAAAATTAAGTGGAGAGTCATTAATGGGTAACCAAAGCCATGGTATAAACCCCGGTATTCTATCAAGTTACAGTGAGGATATTAAGGCAATTGTTGACAAAGGTGTTCAAGTTGCTATTGTTATAGGAGGTGGTAATATCTTTAGAGGAATTCAAGGAGTTGCAACTGGTATGGATCGCGTACAGGGTGATTATATGGGAATGCTTGCAACTGTAATAAATTCTATGGGGTTGCAATCTGAGCTGGAAAAACAAGGGCTAAAGGCAAAACTTTTATCTGGTCTTTTCATTGATCCCATTGCTGAATCAATGAGTGGGGGAAAAGCAAAAAAATATCTTAATGATGGTTATGTTGTTATTATTGCTGGAGGTACTGGGAACCCATTTTTCACAACGGATACCGCTTCAGCACTTCGTGCGGTTGAAGTCGGTGCTGATGTTCTATTGAAAGGCACACGTGTTGATGGAGTATATTCTGCTGATCCTGAAAAAGATCCTAATGCCAAGAAATACGATTCAATTTCATTTGCTGAGGCATATGAGAAGAATTTGATGATCATGGATATGACAGCTTTCACTCTTTGCCAGGAAAATGAGTTGCCGATAGTTGTTTTTAACATGAATACAAAGGGAAACCTGCAGAAGATTGTTGATGAAGAGAAAATAGGTACAATTGTAAAGTAAGATTTATGTCTGTGAATAAAACCGTAAAAATTCTACAAATGTATTTGTAGGTATGGTCTTATATATATTACATTTATAATAAACAAAAAGGATGCAAAATGGAAGATGAAGCTATTTTATGTATTGAAGAGGTTAAAGAAAGTATGCAGGATGCTATGAAGCATTTAGATAAGGAATTTATAAAAGTTAGAGCTGGTAAAGCATCGCCCTCAATGTTATCTGGAGTTAAGGTTGAGTATTACGGAACATTAACGCCCATTGAACAAACATCAAATATCAATACACCTGATGCCCGACAGATTGTTATTCAACCATTTGATAGAACCCAAATTAATGAGATCGAGAAAGCGATTCTAAATTCAAATCTAGGTTTTAACCCCCAGAATGAAGGAGACATGATAAGAATTAATGTTCCACCATTAACAGAGGAGAGAAGGTTGGATCTTGTAAGAAAAGCAAAAGCAGTTGCTGAGGATACTAAAGTTGGAATTAGGAATGCACGTAGAAATGGTAATGACGAAGTGAAAAAGCTTGAGAAAGATGGTTTGCCAGAGGATATAGGTAAGAAACTTATGGATGAGATTCAACAACTAACCGACAATTATTCAAATAAAGTAGATACTCTTTTCGAGGAGAAAGAAAAGGACATTTTAACAGTTTAATTTAACTGTCTCTGAATTATCCTACTATAAATCTAATTTATCTTCTTTTTTTACTTTTTGAGATTTTATCACCTTCTTTTTACTCTTCTTGCCTCCCTTAAATTTACTTACAAGAGTATAAACAAAACGTGCAACGTTTGTGGTAGTCATTATAGAAGAATATGCTTTACCCAATATTTCTTGAAGGATATTTTTTATGGTTAGGTTATGTTCTATAACCTTCACTTTTTCATTGATATTTTCCTTGGTATCCGACATCTTATTCCTTAATAATAAGATATTTTCATCATGAGATTCCTTGGTATCAAATGTGAATTCTTCATTCTTAGCATTGTAATCATCAAAAAAGATACTTCCAAAGAACCTTCGCACTGGATTAAAAATTAATCGCTTTCTGTAAAAAAATATAATACCTGCAAAAAACAAATAAAATAATGCTACAATTAGAAACCCAACTCCCGTTGACCATCCAGTTATTGCACTAAACCATCTAGCAAATGCAAAAGAAAAGAATAATAATACGAAACCACTTATGCCAAAAAGCAGAAGTAGCATCATCATATAAGATGCTAACTCACTTGATCCTTTTACAAAAACTAGTTTGTTGTAGTTAATTAGATTATCCAGATAATCTTTAAAATCATCAATAATTTCCTTGATAGGATCTGTAAGATTATTTTGCTCCATGAGGAAATTAGTTAAATGAGAATTAGGCCTTACTTTTTACTTCTTCAATTATGGCAGTAGTACTCTTTTTTACAGTATCGATTGTTTCTTCAGCCCCTTCTTTAATATCATCAAGTACCTCTGTCATTGATTCTTTTAAATCGTCGAATTTATCAAATAAATCGTCGGTTATTTCTTTGGATTTATCAGACAATTTTCTTCTTGTTTCTTCTCCCGGTTCAGGAGCAAAAAGCAAACCTGCTAATACTCCTGCTGCTGCGCCCATTAGAGCACCTGCAACAAAGGCAAATCCTGAATTTGAATTATTATCGCTCATTTATCAAAAATTTTAAAGGTTAATTATATGGTATTATATGTTTATTGCTTAAAAAGGTTACATTCTGCTAGTTAAATATTTAACTAATTTCATTTGTTGCATAAACTGACGCAGTATAACTTTTAATATTGTATATGTTGGTATAGCAAGTATCATACCAATAATTCCTGCAATTTTGCCTCCAATTATAATTGCAAGAAAAACCTCAACGGGATGCGCTTTAACACTTTTGGAATATATCTGAGGTTGTAATATTAAATTATCAATGATATTTGCGATTAAAAATACTCCAACAACGCTAAGGAATGTAAATGTTATCAAATCATATTCTCCATTACTTAATACTGATAAAATAGCTAATACTGCTCCAATTGTCATTCCAATCAAAGGACCTAAGTATGGAATTACATTCATCAGTCCACCCATAAAGCCAATTAGAAGTGCGTTTGGCACACCTAAAATCACTAGCCCAATGGTTTCAAGTGTCATCATTATTATTACTTCCACTAGAATGCCATGAAAATACCTAACTAAAAGATATTTAGAATCATGCAGTGCCTTGTCAAGGTCTTCCATATATTTTTCTGGCGAAAGCATTAGTATGAAATTCTTGAGTAGTTTGTCTTCGAATAAAAAATAATATGTTAGAAATATTACAATAAATGTGCCCACAAACACAGAACCGGTTGTACTAACCAGGTTTGTGAAAAAGTTTGTGAATTTGGCTATGCTTACTAATTCAAGAATTTGTGCTTTCAAATAAATTGCAAGTGTCTCATCTGCATTAATAACATTGTATTGAACCAGAAAAGCGTCAAGTTGGTCCATGGGTTCTTTATAGTTGGCAATTATATCGTTCACATTAATGCTGGATATTATATTTGCCTGTCGTATTATCAGTGGAACGATTAGAACCATAAAAGCACTAAATACAAGCATAATAACAATAAGAGATATAATGGCACTCAAAGTGCGTGGCATATTTCGATTCCATATTTTAACACTATCCAATTTCTTCACCATAGGTGTTCCAATCATGGATAGGAATAATGCAATTAATATGTAGCCAACAACATCCAAAAAATACCATCCCATAAATATAATTATTACAAATCCTATCAAAGGTCGTATGTATTGAAAAAGGCTATCTCTCATGTGGATAATTAAGGTTTACTTTATAAAATTACACAAATATTTATATTGTTTGCTTTAAATAACGTTTCCGTTGGTCAAACATTATGTTGACCTTTTTTTAATATTAAAAATAATTGAATTAGAGATAAACTGACCCTATCTTACTTAAGTTTTGGATTATTTTGATGCCTCTGCTTGTCTCGATTATTTTTTTTGTCAATATTTTCTCTTAATGCGCTATCTAGGTCTATACCAGTTTGATTTGCAATACAAATAATAACAAATAAGACATCTGCAAGTTCATCGCTAAGATTATCATCTTCTTCATTGATCTTGAAGGACTGTTCACCATATTTTCTTGCTATTATTCTAGCAACCTCGCCAACTTCTTCTGTCAATATAGCCATATTGGTTAATTCGTTAAAATATCTTATACCTGTTGATTTAATCCAGGTATCAACTTTTTGTTGCGCCTCATTTATGGTCATCTTATAAGTTTTGGAAATTTATTTAAACTCATGCGAAATTAGTTAATTTTGCCTAGTGTATGGATTCGCTAAAAGATTTTAAAATGGGAATGGATTTAACTGCAAAAACATTTGCCGGTCTAGAGGATGAGCTTGCTAGCGAGCTCAAAAGCCTGGGGGCTATTGACGTTGATATTATTAAACGTGGGTGTACATTTCGTGGTGATACATCCTTAATGTATAAGATAAATTATTTGTCACGGCTTGCCATAAGAGTATTAAAACCCATAAGTGTTTTTGAGGTAAAGAGCGATGAGCAGCTTTATAAAAAGGTTAAGAAGATAGATTGGGGGAGCATATTTAATCTTAATCAAACATTTTCTGTTGAAGCAAATTTATTTTATAGTGATTTGGACCATTCACATTATGCGGCATTAAAAACGAAAGATGCTATTGTTGATCAGTTTCGAGAGGCAACCGGCAAACGTCCTTGGGTTAATATTGAAAACCCCAATATTTATATAGATGTGCATATAAGCCATAATCTATGTACCATATCTTTGGATAGTTCTGGGGAATCTTTGCATAAAAGAGGGTATAAAATTGATGCAGATAAAGCACCCATAAATGAGATCCTAGCTGCAGGTATGATTAAATTATCGGGCTGGAAAGCTGATTGTGATTTATATGATCCTATGTGTGGATCTGGAACAATACCAATTGAGGCTGCTATGATGGCAATGAATATACCTGCAGGATACTATCGTGAAAACTTTGCTTTCATGAATTGGGAAGGATATGATGAAGATCTTTGGATGAGTGTAAAGTCGTCTGCTAATGATAAACTAAAGGATTTGGAATGCAATATCTATGCTTCAGATAGATCTGATAAGGCCATAGGCATAACTAAAAGAAACCTTAAGCATACTGGCTTACATAAAGATATAATTGTTAAATCAGCTTATTTTGATTCCGTTAAACCAGAGGTGGACAAAGGTGTCATAATAATGAATCCTCCATATGGAATTAGATTGGAAGAGCGTGGTGAATTAAGGGATTTATATAAGGGAATAGGAGATGCTCTTAAATCAAATTTTAAGGGCTTTGATGCCTGGATTATAAGTCCAAATTTTGATTCAGTAAAATTTGTTGGATTGAGACCATCCAAAAGGATAACTCTTTTCAATGGTCCTGTTGAAACCAAGTATATGAAATTTGAAATATATGAGGGAACACGCAGATATGGAGATACGGAAAAACAGAATTGGAAAGATACTCGCAAAGAATCTGCAAAATTTGGAAAAGATAGATTGAAAAAGAATTTTTCTGTCGGTAATCCAAAAACTGAGAAAAAAATATTTACTAAGCCAAAAGAAAGAAGTTCAGAAGAGTCTGACAATAATGAAAATCGTAGAAATGCTCTAGATAAAAGGAGTAAAGATTTTGAAAGAAGAATGGAATCCTTGCGAAGATTTACGGGAAGTGGTAGTGGAGAAAAATCAGGTAAACGACCCAGAAAAAGAATAGATCCAGATAAAAATTAGGTGAATAAACATCAATAATTGCTAATCAACTATTGTTCTAACCATTGCATTGATTACAATACGTGTAGTCAATGTAAAACCAGTATTTCCTTGGCCAAAGCCTGCATTTGCAACTAAATAGGTACCGGTTAATCGACTACTTCTAACCTATATATTGTTGATAACAATGGAGAAATGTTTGGATTAGATATGCTATGATTTGTAGGAGTGGATATCCATTTCTAACTATAGTTTCCTGACGAAAACCCCTCAAGTTAGCTTGATTATTTCTTACTTCATTTCTTCTGCAAAGAAGTGATAAAACCATGTTATGGTTTCTATGCCATTATAGAAATTTATAACAGGAAAATTCTCATTTGGCGAGTGTATCGCATCTGATTCGAGACCAAACCCCATAAGAATAGTCTTTATGCCAAGTTTTTCTTCAAAGGTTGATATTATTGGAATACTTCCACCTGAGCGCATTGGAACAGGAGTTTTACCATATACTTTTTCAAAGGCCTTTTCTGCTGCATAATATGCCGGCAAGTCTATTGGACACACGTAAGCCTGTCCACCATGGTGAGTTTCCACTTTTACTTTTACAGATTTTGGGGCAATTCCTTCAAAATATTTCTCAAACATAGCTGCAATTTTTTCATGATCCTGATTTGGAACTAGTCTTGCAGAAATCTTTGCAAAAGCCTTGGAGGGTAGAACTGTTTTTGCACCTTCACCAGTATATCCTCCCCAAATGCCACATACGTCAAATGTAGGACGTATTCCTGTTCTTTCAATTGTAGTATAATCTTTCTCACCGGAAAGTTCTTCAACATTGATTGCCCTTTTATAATCATCTACGGAGAATGGTGCTTTATTTAGCATTTCTCTTTCTTTTTCGGACGAAACAAGGACATCATCATAAAAACCAGGTATAGTAATTTTCCCATCTTCATCTGTAATTTTGGCTATCATTTTAGCTAAAATATTAATCGGGTTTCCAACTGCTCCACCAAACAAACCTGAATGCAGATCTCTATTGGGACCTGTTACTTCAACCTGCCAGTATGCAAGACCTCTTAAGCCAGTAGTAATTGATGGAATATCTTGAGCTATCATTCCAGTGTCAGATACTAAGATTATGTCAGCTTTAAGCATTTCTTCATGCTCATTACAAAATGCATCAAGACTTACGGAACCAATTTCTTCTTCACCTTCAATCATAAATTTGACATTGGTTTTGAGCATGTTTGTTTTACATAATGCTTCAAATGCTTTTATATGCATAAACCCTTGGCCCTTATCATCATCCGCTCCTCGGGCATAAATTTTTCCATCACGTATTTCTGGTTCGAATGGTGGTGAATCCCATAAATTTAGCGGATCAACGGGCATAACATCATAATGCGAGTATATTAATACCGTAGGTAGTGATGAATCTATTATTTTTTCGCCATATACAACAGGATTACCTGCTGTTGACATAATCTCTGCAGTATCAGCTCCTGCTTGAATAAGACATTTTTTTATGTAATCTGCCATTCGAATCATATCATCTTTGTGATCGGATAATGAGGATATCGAAGGAATACGAATTGCATCAAACAATTCTTCCATAAATCTGTCTTTATTTTCGTCAATATATTTTTTTACTTTGTCCAAATTGTATGTTGTTATTGTGAATCCCCAAAGGTAAAAAATCTATGTAAAATATTAAAGTTAAGATAAATAAAACCACTGTTATTTTATTATAAATATTAAGTAGTTTAATGGTGGCACATGTTGAATTTCAACTCTTGTAACTTTTGCCCATTGAGGACCAATACTACACCAATCTATAAAACTATCAAGGTCAGATTTAGCTCCCTCAGCTTCTATATATACGGTGCCATTAGGTTTATTTGCCACGTGTCCGCAAATATTTAACTCCTTAGCTTTTTTATTGGCATAAAACCTAAACCCAACACCTTGAACTTTTCCATAAACCGATATTGCTGCAGCTATTTTATTCGACTTTAACATAAAAAAGAGGTTAAACTAAACTTTAAATGATTATGTATGAAAGATAGCTATCCAATTACAGCATATTTAAATGCCCAATCTATTGTTGAAAGTTAACTTTAGTTTTTCAAATAACTGATCTGGCATTAGTTTTCGCCATGGAATGCCATTAAATTCTTTGCTAAAAGCGATGAAATAATCTATGTTTACTTCGCTAAATTCACTAATTACAAAGCTCCTAAAATTTATACCTATTATCCATCCGTCTTCTATACTATTTGACCATTCTTCATAATAATCATTTGTATCAGCATGAAAATTAAGAATATTCTCACCAATGAGGATGAAGTATTTAATGCCTTCATCTATGAGTAATTCTATGACATTCCGGTACAAATACATTATATCGTTGTATAGTAGATCATTCCATTCTCCAATTAATTCAATGATACAATACCTAAGGTCATAATTAACCATCAAGATCTTAATGAAAAGAGTTTGGGAACCAAAATCATCCCATTGTGGATGAATTAAATGATTGTAAATGGAGTTTGTAAAAGTGAATTCACTATACTCACGATTATGAAAAGGTGAATATGAGTCTTTTGAAGCATTATAGAGGTCACTCCAGTGATAGTAGGGCTCAATATCGTGCATTTCATGAATATTTAATAAAAGGCCAAACTTATAGCTGCTAGTTTATTCGAAGAAACATACATGCATTTTTTTAATTCAGCTTTTGCTATTCTTTGTATCATAATGCAAACTTAAAGTCTGGAAGCTTCTTTATGTTATCATACATAGTTTCCATTTGAGGTTTGCTTATTATTGTAACTTCAAACTGATAGCTAGTATAGGAACCTTTTGAACTTGCTTTATTACTAAGATATTTGTTTGCAATATTTAATTCATTTAGGATATTTCCAATGTTTGTTATTTGTTCCTCGCTTGATAGGGAGGTATCTAAAACAGTTTTGAGTTGAAATGTAACAGGGAACTCAAGTTTGGCTCCACTAAATGCATCATTAGTATCTGGAGTATCACCATTATATGGTGTTTGTATATCTGACATATAATTATATTTTAAAAATAAGTTTAATTCTTCCCCACCTGAAATCATATGCAGTTCTGAATTCAGGAGTCATATAAAAATTATGTAATTCTAAGCCAATATTATTATAGAATACTGCTAAACCAATACTTGCATTGAATACATGAGTGTTTATTTCCGAACTGCTTAGTGTATATTTATTATTATTTGAAAATATTCCTCCTTGAAGAGTTGCATCATAAAGAACCAAATTGGATTTACCTTTAATAAATATCCAGTATTGAAATGATTTATTTGAGATTCCTCTGTATACTGGAGAAAATGACCCGAACCTTAAATATAATCCACCAGATAATTTATTAAATACTGTTCCCATATTTGCCCCTGCTATTGCATTTATCTCAAAGTGAGGATTGGAAAATATACCTTTCTCAATTTCAATCTCATAGTTGATTGCTAAAGAGTTATTTATTTGATTTTCCCAACCAATGGGTTCAATATTATGTATTGATGATTGCACAGTTCCTCCAAGTGATGCGGGACCTATTATTCCCAAGCTAAGTTCACTTTTAAGGCTTAATAACTTTTTATAACCATAGCTATGTCGAAAATTTCCAAATGTTAAGAATGCTGAGAATGGCCTATCTCCGATACTTACTTCAGGTTTGTCAGGATTAACAGGAGTATAAATGTTTTGTTTAAGAGAAAATCCAAAGTAATTAATATCTGCAGATTTAATACCCAACAATATTTTGGATATTAATATTGAATGAGCAAATGGGGTTACTAAACTTATGTTTACGCCATTAGTGTAGTAATAGTCAGTATTATTAAAAATGTCATTATCAAAGTTAATTGATAAATAGCGAGAATTAGTAGAATTATCGAAATTATGGTATGATTTTGAATTTCTTAATGGGTTTGCTGAGATCTTATTTATAATGGTTGATGTTTTTGATTCCAGTTTGGAAATATCCTGGTTAACCTCATCAGGTATTATCTGAGAGAATGATGAACTATATTGAAATTTATTGGGAATATTAACTTCAGTTAATATGTGTTGTGTTTTTCTGTCTATCAGAGACTGTTGAGTGGTTTTAACAAAATTATCCTCTAGACTTGGCTTTTTTTTAAAATTATCAGGATTTGAACAACTCTTTAATATAATTATTAGGCCCATTGCTAGAGGAAGATAGATATATTTGAAAAGAGGGTGCATTATATTATGATAGTATTCTAGAATAATTTAGGATAATTTTCTGGATTATATTCGTGCATAATATTGTACAATGCGTCAAAAACATCCTCCGCATTGGGATTTGAAAAATAATCTCCATCAGTACTATAGGCAGATCTATGTGGCTTTGCTGTGAGTGTTTGTGGCTTGGAGTCTACATAAAAATATCCATTGTGTTCTTCCATAACGATCTGCATCATATAGGCAGTTGCACCGCCTGGAACATCTTCATCAAAGAAAAGTACCTTGTTGGTTTTTTTGATGGATTCAACTATTATTCTATTTAAGTCGAATGGGATCAAAGATCTAACATCTATCAATTCCACACTAATATTAAATTCTTTTAATTGTTTAACTGCATCTTCTGCTATCCTGACGCATGAACCATAAGTTACAAGTGTAATATCACTACCTTCGTTTATGATTTCAGGAATACCAACAGGTGTATTAAATTCTCCAATATTTTTTGGTTTCTTTTCTCTTAGTCTGTAGCCATTTAGGGGTTCAATAATTAGAACAGGTTGATCTGATTTGAGATATGTATTATAAAAACCAGCTGCTTGTGTCATATTTCTGGGCACTGCTATATGAACTCCACGCATTGAGTTTATGACCATACTAAGAGGTGAGCCAGCATGCCATATACCTTCCAATCTATGCCCTCTCGTACTAACAATCATTGGCGCTTTTTGTCTACCTCGCGTTCTGTAATGTGTTGTTGCAAGGTCATCACTTAAAACTTGTAACCCATACAATAAGTAATCAAAGTATTGAATTTCAGCAATTGGTCTAAGGCCACGAAGTGCCATCCCAAGCCCTTGTCCTATTATGGTTGTTTCTCTTATTCCAGTGTCAAAAATTCTATTCTCACCATATTTATCTTGGAGGCCCTCATAAGTTTGGTTTACACCTCCAATTTTGCCTACATCTTCACCAAATGCATAAACTAATGGGTTACTTGCAAAAATTTTATCAAAATTATCTCTTATGATTTCTCTACCAGGTAATATCTCAGGCTTATCATCATATTGGGGATCTATAATCTCAACATTAGTGGCAGACAATTCAGATTGGCTATTAAGGTGTGAGCTATAACAATTATTAAAGTACTCCATTTCTTTATTTAACCAATTTCGCACATTTATTTTAAGGGAGTTTTGAGGGTTTGAACAGCTATTACAAATTAATCTAAGTATTTTCTTTGCAGAGGAGATTATATCCTTGTATATGGGCTCACCTACCTTGTTTAGGTCTTCTTTAATCTTTTCAATTTCATCTGTGTGGGCACAGTTGCAGTTAGTAAGGTCAACAAGGTTAAGAAGCTCTTCTTTTTTTAATAGTATGGGTTTTAAGTAGTTATCCCAAGCATTTTTGCGGGCTTGCTTAACTCTTTTTATTGACTCTTTTTCAATGTTATCAAGTTCTTTAGCCGTTGCAATATTATTTTCTATGATCCATTGTTTCATATTAAAGAGACAATCAATTTCGCTTTCATGTTTTAATTGATCTTCAGATTTGTACCTTTCATGAGACCCTGAGGTTGAATGTCCTTGTGGTTGGGTACAGTCTGTAATATGAAATATAACAGGAGTATGTTTATTCCGGCATATTTCTATTCCTTTTTCATAGATCTCTACTAATCCTTTGTAATTATTGCAGGATTCTTTTAAAATTATGTATCCATTGGAGTCTCCGTCTTTGGCAAAACCACTTAAAACATCACTTATGTTACCTTTTGTTGTTTGGTATTTATTTGGAACAGATATTCCCCAACCATCATCCCAAATAGATATTGCAAGAGGGACCTCTAATACTCCAGCTGCATTTACTGTTTCAAAAAAATGTCCTTCGGAAGTTGACGCATCTCCAATAGTTGCAAAAGTTACTTCACTTCCTTTATTACTTAATTTATCAAAAGAGGCTAAATCTTTATCATGTTTAAATATTTTTGATGCTAATGCTAGACCAAGAGCACGTGGCATCTGACTTGCAGTTGGCGAGGTATCAGCTGAAGAATTAGGCTGCTTTGTGAGGTTAACCCATTTACCATTTTCATCAAGGCTTCTTGTTGCAAAGTGGTTATTCATTAGTCTTCCCCCATTTCCTCGGTTTAAATCAAAGTCGGTATCACCATAGAGTTCGGCAAATACCTCTTCCAAGGTTATCATTCCTGTTGCAAGCATGAATGTTTGATCCCGGTAGTAACCAGATCGCCAATCGCCATCTTTAAACACTTTAGCCATTGCTATCTGAGGAACCTCTTTACCATCTCCAAATATGCCAAACTTCGCTTTGCCTGTTAGCACTTCTCTTCTTCCAAGTAAGCTAGCTTGACGACTTTCATGGGCAATTCTATAATCATCCAAAATTTCTTTTTTGGAAAGCATTATTTTGGGGGATGACTTATTATTTTTACTCATGTTAACCTTTTGGTTCGATTTATTAATGGCCAATGGTACAGCAGTTAGATTATTGTTTATAAGCTTTTTATTGATTCTTTTTTGTATAATCTTGCTATGATATTTCATGCTAGCAAATGATTGAAATGGTTTTTTTGGCTTTACATGCAAAGGTAATTAAAAATGATTTCAAATAAAATACTAAAAGTTAATATTTATACCAACAGGACAATGGTCTGAACCCATAACTTTGGGAAGTATAAATGCATCAATAACCTTACCTGCAATGCTATTGCTTACCATAAAGTAGTCGATTCTCCATCCAATATTCTTTGCCCTAGCACTAAACCTGTAGCTCCACCAGCTATAGGCAACTTTTGTTGGATATCTTGCCCTAAAAGTGTCAACAAAACCAGCATCTAAAAGGTTGTTAAATCCGTCAATTTCAACTTGAGTATATCCTGCTGTTTTGTTATAGTTGTTTTTTGGGTTTGAAAGATCGATTGGCTGATGTGCAACATTTAGATCTCCGCACAATACAACAGGTTTGTTTTTCTCAAGATCTTTAAGATACCTTAGAAAGTCTATATCCCATTGCTTTCTGTATTCGATACGAACAAGTTCCGATCCCGAATTTGGCACATATACATTTACTAGATAGAACGATTCATACTCGGCTGTCAATACACGTCCTTCATTATCATGATTTTCTATACCAATATCAGGTGTAATATTTATTGGGGTTGCCTTACTCATAATTGCAGTTCCCGAATAACCCTTTCGTATTGCCGAGTTACTAGTAAAATCATATTCAGAATCGAACAACACTTCTCTTACTTGGTCATCTTGGGCCTTTGTCTCTTGAAGGCATAAAACGTCTGGTTCCATGTCTTTAACTATTTGGCCAAAACCTTTTTTATGGATAGCCCTTATTCCATTGACATTCCATGAAATTATTTTTAGACTCATTTTTTTATGTTTAGGTACAAAAATAGTTTTTATTGATGAATCAGTTAATAGAAATTAATATGCTTTTAGGTATGAATACAGGTTTGTTAATGATAAAAATAGTTATCAGAATTGTATTATCCTTAATGGTATAATTATGAATAAATTGAAGGTGAGCTAGTTATTACTAGGTGCCCAATATGATCATAAGCTTACTTGTTTGGAATATTTCTTTTTATTGACAACCCCTTAAAAATATGTGTGGAGTTCAAGGAATATCTTAATACAATAAGATTAGATGAATAGTTATAGATATCGTTAGAATAAGTATTTGAAAGCAATTATGAAGTTTCTTCCTGGAGATGTGATCCCGGATGAATATGTTCTGTATCTGTAATTAAGAATATTATCTATGCCAAATGTAGTAAGGAAGTTATTGTTGAATGCATAACTTCCTTTTAGATTAATTGTCCACCAAGCAGGTGAATAGGGGTTTCCATTTTTATCCTTAGCATATAAAAATGCTTTATCTCTCTCACTGGGTGCTAGTTGGTCAAAATCAATTTGCCCATTATATCTTGCACCTATCATAACTTTAAACTTTGACCTTTCATATGTTAAGCTTGTGCTACCGAATAATGGTGGTGCATGTCGGAGTGTTTCTCCATCACTATCCTTACCATATGTTGCCGTTAACACGCTTTTAAAAAGTAAATGTTGGAAAATCTTTAATTCGGCTATTATACTTGCTCCATATATTACCGCACTTCCAGTATTAACTATTGCTTGAACTTTACTTAGCTCTCCATCATAATTAATAGAGTCTTTTCCGTTTAATAAATAATCTCTACGAACCATTGCATCAACAAGGTAAGAGTAAAAGCCTGTAATTTCAATTTTCGCCCAATCATCATACTTTCTTATGATACCAATATCTAGGTTATATAAATATTCGGGTTTGAGGTTTTCGTTTGGTACAACTACATTGCCTGGGTCAGAATCAAATATTTTTCCAACATCATCCAAATTAGGTGCTCTAAAGCCGGAACTTATGTTAATGTTAAACTGCCAATCACCAGGATGATATACAAATCCGACATTACCAGTAATAGCACTGTTATTAATGTCTATTTCATCATATGGTAGGCTATAAAAAGTGGTATCATTAAACTTTGAATTTAAACTTACAAAAGAGTACCTGGCTCCTGTTAAGAATGTTGCAGGGATATTTTTGAAATTCTTTTTATAACTCAGATAAGCACCTGTTTGAAAGAAATTAGTACCACCATCTGGATATCTCGATGAAATTAGGTTTGTTTCATTTGTTTTTATATTTTCTTCAATTCCATCACTATCAACCTTATTATAAGTTAGTTCAATTCCATAATACAGGAAATTGCCGTTTGAAAGGGTTTTATCAAAATCAGTATTTAGTGAAAAGATATTTACTTGTTCTTTTCTTTTGCGGATCCAGTCATTCCTATATTTTCTATCATTCCTTCCCTCTTTAACATTCTGGTATGCAAGGGTAAATACAGCATTATCATACCAGCTTGCATTATTATGGACATTGATTATTAAATTATTCATCAGCCACTGCTGCGGTTCATAATTCCATATTGCATATTTTAATTGATTATTTGACTCCTGTAGCAGACGATCGTATCTTGGAACTGCCGATGCACGAGTTAGATATAGTCCATATACCCAATCAATATTTTCATTAAACTTATGTCCAAGCTTTGTTATAAAACTAGTTTGGTCGTATCCAGAAAATTTCTGGATTTCTGGATTATCATTATTTATAATACTATCATTACCATCAATAACATCTACATACTTATTACGAAGATTATAATCATTGTGTATTCCTCCCATACGCAGATCATCAAATTTGCCATATGATATGGAGGTTAATAGTGCCCATCGATTATTTGAAATATTAATATTAGCACTTAGAGTTCTTTCAAAATCAGCTGATGATATTCGAGCGAATGCACTTCCAGTGGTAGTAACTTTTTCTTCAAGGCTAAATTTTGGTTTAAACGTATGGAAATCTATAACACCTCCCAATGCATCACTTCCATATATATTAGTGCCAGGTCCAAAAATTATTTCTGCGCTTTCAAGGCTATTTACATCCGCTTGCAATACGTTATGCAAGTTACCACTCCGGTAAATGGCGTTATTCATCCTCACACCATCTACAATAAATAGAATTTTGTTTGCTGCAAACCCTCTGATCATAGGGCTGCCTCCACCCAATTGGCTTTTTTGAACAAATACCTCATTTCCAGATGAAATCATATCTGCAGAGGTAGCCGGATTATTAAATACAATATCTTGCTGCTTTATTTTCTCTATTTTATTGGGAATCTCATTCGCCTTGGTTTCCCATCTGCTAGCGCTTACTATTACTTCTTCAAGATTAATCAACTTTTCATTTAAGGGAACTTTATAATTTAGTTTTGCAATTGAACCTTTGTCAATTATTAATAGAGCAAAAGACGGGTGTTGGAAAAATATTTCCTGAGTGTTACCAAATGCATCAATATTTGCGATGCCAATATCATTTGAAATTGATGTTAGGCTTTTATCAGCATTGTAAAGCGCTACATTATTTACTGGATTTCCCGTTTGCTGGTTGTAAATAAAGATATTCTGTCCCGAGCAAACACCTGAAACAATAAAAAAAATAAAACCAAGAAATATTAACTTCCTGAGCTTCATCAGATAGTGGGTTAAAGATTTAAATTTTAGCGTTTCTGGTTCTGTCCCCTTTGTTTTGCAGCTTCCTCTAATCTTTTTTGGAATGCAGATTTTTTCTTTGGGGGCTTTTTCTTATTCTCCTCTATTTTCAGTCGTAGTTTATTTTCATTTATTGCATATCTGAAAACAAACATCTGACCAAATGTAATAATATTTGCAAGGAAGTAATAATAGCTTAATCCTGATGCATAGCTATTAAATATACCTAAAAACATAATTGGCATTAAGTACATCATTGTTTTCATTCCAGGCATCTGATTTGTTTGGCTTGCCATCATCTGATTATTCATGTACGTGTACATTATGGTCGATACCGTCATCAGTAAGGTGAATAAACTCACATGATCACCATAAAATGGAATTGTGAATGGTAAGCTTGCAATGGAATCATAACTGGATAAATCATGTGCCCAAAGAAATGGCTGCTGTCGCAGTTCAATTGATGCTGGAAAGAATCTGAACATGGCAAATAATATGGGCATTTGTAAAAGCATCGGCACGCAACCTGCAGCGGGGTTTGCTCCTGCTCGTTTATAAAGTGCCATAACTGCTTGTTGCTTTTTCATGGCATCTTCCTTCTTGGGAAATTTTTTAGATAATTCATCAACCTCAGGTTTTAAAACCCTCATTTTAGCAGATGAATAATATGTTTTGTATGCTATTGGAAATAAGAGCAACTTTAGCATTATGGTTAACACAAGAATAACAATTCCATAATTCCATCCATAGCCACCAAGCCAATCGAAAGTTGGTATTACAATAAATTCATTAATCCAGGCTAAAATAAAAAGGCCCCAACCAATTGGTATCTGTCGCTCCAAATCAAGACCGTATGATTTTAATGTATAAAATTTATTAGGTCCAAAATAAAACGACAAAGGAATAGTTGCATCACCTCTTAAATTGACGGGTAATTCAATATCCGTTTCCATGGTTTTAAGATACCTATCTGAACCAGGGTTTTCTTTTTCATAAACTTTTAGGTTGCCGTTATCGAATGCATTCTTTGCAACCAATGAAGATGTGAAGAATCTTTGTTTGTATGATATCCATTTCAATTTGGTGGTTATCTGTTCCTCTTCATCATCACTCTCTGACATGTAATCAACTTCATCCTTGTAGAATTTATAATAAATGGTTGAACCATTAAACTGATCAACTGTTTTCTCTTGTCTTCTCAGATCTGCATACCAGTTTAAATCCATAAAACTAGAATTAGCAGATATAATTCTATCCATTCCAACCATGTTTATTGTGAAGTCAAACATATAGTTATTGCCTTGAATGGTATAAAGATATTCTATGTAACTGTCGGTGAGTAATGCTCCTTCTTCTCCGCCTGCATATAATCTCATACTAATCTGGAGGCTATTGTCTCCATTCACAACCATGTGATTGGTTACATTTTCGCTGGGCTGAAAGTAGAATTGTTCTGTGTTAATTATTCTATTATTGGAAAAAAATGATAAACCAAATCTTGTGGTATTTGGATCCAATAATATAACTGGAAGCGAGTCGTATGTTTTGTAATCCTTAAGCTCAACAGTTTTTATATAGCCTCCCTTATTACTAATTTCTATTTTTATAAGGTCATTTTCAATAATAAAAATTTGCTCTTCTCCCGAGGCAGCATTTGCAAATTTGTCATATTTACTTTGTAAATCAGAATATTCAGGTGATTCTATAACCGCACTTTCTTTCTCCAACTCTTCGGCCTTTGCTTCTTTCTCCGCAGCTTTTGTTATCATTTCCATTTCAAGCACCCTTTGATTTTGCACTTGAGCAATTGAATCTGCAACAAATTGACGCTTGGCGAGCTCTTCTTCTGAAGGAGACATCCAGTAAGTATAGCCCACCATTATAGCAGCTATTAAAATGAAACCAATTATTGAGTTTTTATTCATGGAATGCTTTTTATCTAATTATTAAATCCCTGCCTGGGAAATTAAGGTTGCAAATATATTTAGAATTCTTCAATTAATGCCAAATAGTGTGCTAGCAATTCTAAAGTGTAATTTGCAGACTTATTATTAACCCTCTGTCTTTAATTAGTAGCTATAGTTATTAGTAAAAATATGTTGTGGTCTGTCTCAAATGGAAAATAAATAATAATGGATGTAATATTATCCTTTCTTATCTATTGCAGCTTTTATGAAACCTATAAATAATGGATGCGGGGCTTTTACTGTACTTTTGTATTCTGGATGGAACTGGACGCCAATAAACCAAGGATGATTTTCTAACTCAATTATTTCGACAAGATTTTTTTCTTTGTTTATCCCTGCAAGCATCATTCCATTTTTCATGAACTTATCTCTAAATTCATTGTTGAATTCATATCTGTGACGGTGCCTTTCTTTAATATCTTTTTTGCAATATTCTTTGTATGTATTAGAATCTGTATTAATTGAACAATCGTAAAGACCAAGTCTCATGCTACCGCCAAGATTTGTTACAGATTTTTGATCTTCCATTAGGTCAATAACGGGGAATTTGGTATTCGCATCAATTTCAGTTGTGTTTGCTCCTTTAAGCCCCAAAACATTTCTAGAAAATTCAATGGCTGCGCACTGCATACCAAGGCATATACCTAGAAATGGTATTTTATTCTCTCTGGCATATTTAACAGCCTCTATTTTTCCCTCTATTCCTCTACCTCCAAAACCCGGGGCAACAAGTATGCCATCAAGTGCCTTTAGTTGTTCATCTACATTGTCTATATTTAAGTGTTCGCTTTGAATACTTATTACATTTACTTTATATTGATTCTCAGTTCCGCCATGTACAAGTGCTTCATTTATTGACTTATAAGCGTCCTTTAATTCGACATATTTACCAACAAGCCCAATGTTTACTTCGCCTTTTGGATTTTTTAAACTATGTACAAATTTCTCCCATTTGCTAAGGTCTATTTCGTTGGGAATTTTTGTTCCAGTAACTTTTAGTACTTCAATGTCAAGTTTTTCTTCTCGCATTAAAAGTGGTACATCATAAATTGTTTCGGCATCTATTGATTCAATAACTGATGTGGGGGCTACATTACAAAACTGGGCTATTTTTCGTTTAATACCTTCATTTAAATGGTGTTCGGTTCTACAAACAATTATATCAGGTTGAACTCCTTGCTCCAGCATAGTTTTTACAGAATGCTGTGTTGGTTTCGTTTTTAATTCTCCAGCTGCACTAAGGAACGGAACGAGTGTCAGATGAACAACGGCGCAATCTTTTCCCAATTCCCATTTCATTTGACGCACAGTTTCAATGAATGGAAATGACTCAATATCACCAACTGTTCCCCCAATTTCTGTGATTACAAAATCAAAATCATTTGTTTGACCAAGTATTTTAACGCTTCTCTTTATCTCATCAGTGATATGAGGAACCACTTGAACAGTTGTGCCAAGATACTCGCCTTTTCTCTCCTTATTAATAACATATTGGTATATTCTCCCAGTGGTTACATTATTTGCCTGTGATGTTGGGGTGTTAGAAAATCTTTCGTAATGTCCAAGGTCTAGGTCTGTTTCAGCTCCATCATCGGTAACATAGCACTCACCATGTTCGTATGGATTTAGTGTACCAGGATCGATATTTATATAGGGATCTAGTTTTTGAATGGTCACAGAAAAACCTCTTCCTTGCAATAGCTTTGCTAAGGATGCAGAAATTATTCCTTTTCCAAGTGATGAGGAAACACCTCCAGTAACAAAAATATATTTTACTTTTTTTCTCATTAAAGAATATTAAACCTTTCAGAATAAACACCTAAAAACCTCGTAATTAAGGCCAGGAATAATTAAAAACGCAAATATAGCAATCAGGTAAATTTTGCAAAAACTATTACAATAAAGTTTTACACATATATTGAATTAACAAGTTGAAAACTAACTTATAAAAGAATAACCAAAGCTAATAAATATTTAACAACCTTAGCTACTCAATTACTATACTTTTGGAAAGTTTCTAGTAATATGTTGGTCTTTTAACGTTTGCCATATTTTTTGCTACCCTGATTACCTGAAGAGCATAGCCAAATTCATTGTCATACCATACATAGGCAACAAGGCCTTTTTTATTAGGTGATACAATCGTTGCATGGCTATCATACACTGATGTAGATGGTTCACTCATAAAGTCAGATGAAACAGCCTCAGCTGAGGTTGAGTACTTTACCTGAGCAACCAAATTACCTGACAATGATGTTTGACGCATTAGCTCATTAACTTCATCCTTACTAGTTTTTTTGGCAAGGGTTAATTTCAGAACCACCAATGATACGTTAGGTGTGGGCACTCGTATTGCATTTCCAGTTAACTTGCCATCTAGGCTAGGTAATATCTTGGTAACTGCTTTTGCAGCACCTGTCTCCGTAATTACTAAATTTAGAGGAGCAGATCTTCCACGTCTGGACTTTTTGTGCATATTATCCAATAAATTTTGATCATTGGTATATGAATGAACTGTTTCCAAATGACCTTGAGCTATACCATATTCATTCTCTAAAACAGATAATATTGGGGCCGCAGCATTTGTGGTGCAAGATGCAGCAGATAGAATGGTTTCCTTTGTATAATCAACAGATTTATCATTAACTCCAAAAACAATATTAGGAATATCTCCTTTTCCAGGTGCAGTAAGAAGCACTTTACCAATACCCTTAGCTTTTAAGTGCTGGCTTAACCCATTCCTATCCCTGTAGATACCGGTATTGTCTATGAGTATTGCATTATTAATTCCATATTCTGAGTAGTCAATATCATCTGGGCTATCTGTTGCTAGCATGAGAACCTTATGGCCATTTATATAAATTGTTTTCTCATCAAAATTTTCAACAGCAACACCTCTGAACGGTCCATGCACAGAATCATGACGAAATAATGATGCACGTTTAGTAATTGTAGATTCATCATTTGCTCTGGTTACAATTGCTCTAACTCTTAATTGATGTCCATTACCTTGAATTATTAACTCACGTGCAAGGAGACGCCCAATGCGTCCAAATCCATATAAAACAACATCAACAGGTTTCTTAGATATTTTTCCTGGTCCGAAGAAATCTTTTAGTTTGATTTTTATAAAATCTTCAGCATCTACATAATTTTTGCGAGATTTTATCCATTCACCATTTAATTTGCCTATGTCAATTTTTGATGGTCGAATATTACAATGCAGAATAGCTTTTGCAAGTTTTAAGGAGTCTTTTATATTTAACTTCTCATTAATAATATTTTCTGCATATGAGTGTCTGTAGAGAATTAAGCTTGCTGATCTATCAATGAGCTGACTTCGGAATAATACTAGCTCTATGGATTTATTATAAAATAGTTTTGATAAAACCGTAATAAATTCATTTGCAATCATTTCCTTCTTTGCCCAGTCATTCAATGAGGCCTCATAATTACCATTTCCATTCTTTGCTTTAGTCATTGTGATTTATTTGTTAGTTGATTGTGAAATCCAACTTGAGTTATTTGGCAAAATTAAAAAAAGAAGGCGACCAAAGTACAAAAGGATGCTTCTTTTTGTCATAATATGGGTTTAAGTTTTATGAGGGTCATTGCCCTAAATATGCCTTTAATAATCTAACACGTGCAGAATGGCGTAACTTTCTTAATGCTTTTTCTTTAATTTGTCTCACACGTTCTCTGGTAATATGAAACTTTACTGCTATTTCTTCTAGTGTTAAGCTATAAGTTCGTCCCATACCGTAATACATGTTTATTATTTCACGTTCTTTATCGGTTAAAGTCTCAAGGGACCTTTGTATTTCATCTCCAAGTGATGATTTCATGAGATTCTCATCGGTACTTTCGGAATCTTGCGGAACAAAAAAATCTAAGAACTTTGTATCTTCATCGCTTGCAATGGGAGCATCCATTGAAACGTATCTAGTCTCAATTTTCATTGTTGAGTTAATCTTCTGTCTAGATAATTCCATTTCCTCTGCTATCTCAGATTCTGAGGGAACTCTTTCAAATTGTTGCTCAAGCTGGGATGTTACTTTCTTTATCTTATTTATTGCTCCTACCTGATTTAATGGTAATCTAACCAATCTAGATTGCTCTGCAATTGCCTGTAATATTGATTGACGTATCCACCATACTGCATATGAAATGAATTTAAAACCTCTGGTTTCATCAAATTTCTGAGCAGCTTTAATCAACCCTAAGTTACCTTCATTGATCATGTCTGATAGACTTAGTCCTTGATTCTGATACTGTTTTGATACTGAAACAACAAATCTTAAGTTTGCTTTTGTTAATCTCTCAAGTGCTATTTTATCACCAGCCTTAATTCGTCTTGCTAATTCAACTTCTTGCTCAGCTGTAATCAATTCTTCACGACTAATATCTTGAAGGTATTTATCAAGAGATGCCGAATTGCGGTTGGTTATTGATTTGGTGATTTTAAGTTGCCTCATTTTGAGCTGTATGAAATGATTTTGTCTGGAAAAAAGCTATGCAATATATTAAAAATAACCTAGTAAACAAATAGTTAGAGCATAAATTCATATGAAACTCTAACTCCATTAGAATAAATTCCTTTCATGCGAATAATATTTTTTTTAGTGTTATTTATGGATGAAAGAAGTTCAGATTCCGTATCTACATCTGAATTATTTATTTCGGTAATAATAAAGCCCTCATTAATCCCGGACCTACTTAGTATACCATTAGTTATTTTCATGACTTTGAGACCACTCGAAATATTAAGCTCATCTTTATCCTCATTTGAAAGTTGTTGTAAATCTGCACCTAATAACTCGTTAAAAAAGACATCTGAGGATCTTATTGCTGCTAATGTTCCATTTTTGTTCTTTAAGGTTACTTCCTTGCTTAAACTAACACCATTACGCTCTATTTTTACCGTAACAATAGCACCTGGATTATATTGACCTATTAAACCCAAAAGAGTTGATAGTGTATTGGTTTTTGTTTCGTTTACAGCGATGATTATATCGCCTTCTTCAATTCCTGCTTCATAAGCACCGCTATTTTTCATTACGGATGCAACATATATCCCTTTAGTGTTCTCAAGATCATTTGCTTTGGCAAATTCTGCATTAATATCTTGAATTTGAACTCCAAGGTATCCTCGTTGGACTTCACCAAATTCGATTAAATCATTCACGACTTTTCTTACGATATTTACAGGGATTGCAAAGGAGTATCCTTCATATACTCCTGTATGAGATGCTATAGCTGCATTTATGCCAACTAGATCGCCAATAGTATTAACTAGCGCACCTCCACTATTCCCCCTGTTAACTACTGCATCTGTTTGAATAAATGATTCTATAGCCGATTGTCCCCCTAAAATATTTATATTCCTAGCTTTTGCACTAACAATTCCTGCTGTAACTGTTGAATTCAAATCAAAAGGGTTACCAACTGCCAAAACCCATTCGCCTACCTTTACATTATCAGAATTTCCAAATGAAATAAAGGGAAGGTCTTTTTCTTTAACTTTTAATAATGCAAGGTCTGTGCTTGGGTCAACACCAATTATTTCTGCATCTGTTTCTCTTTCATCGTTAAAGGTAATAGTAATTTTGTCAGCTCCATCAATTACATGATTGTTGGTTACTATATAACCGTCCGATGAAATTATTACTCCTGACCCAAATGCCACATAACTATTACTTCTTTGTGGATATTGGTGAAAATACTCCTTAAACTGTCCAAAGAAATCATCGTAGGAATTTGTTCTTGAAATAATTTTTGTTTTTATATGAACTACTGCGTCAAGTGATTTATCTGCCGCATAAGTTAAGTCTACACTATGTTGAGGAGAGAATTTAGATTTGTGAATTGGTGGAATTTTATCAACGTTTTCACTTTGTTGATCTTCCAAAGTAATGTTATTGGAAGTGTTATATTTGTGCTGTGTGTAAAGAAATAATACGAGGATTACAAACAATGCACCTGCTACACCACTTAATGTATTTTTTATTATTGTTGTAGTTTTCATTGGTATTAGATTATATATAAAGTTGATAACGCTATTTTAAATTGTAAATTTTTCCCCTAAGGTTAATATTTGTTAAATATATCTGACTATGCAATTTTCGAAATTTCAAGGCAATGGTAACGATTTCATAATCATAGATAATATTGATGGCAGACTTAATTTGACAAGTAAGGAGGTGCAATTCCTATGCGATAGAAGGTATGGGATTGGTGCGGATGGACTAATATTATTAAATTATTTTGAGTCAAGTGATTTTGAGATGGTTTATTATAATTCGGATGGTAACATTGGTAGTATGTGTGGTAATGGAGGAAGATGTATAGCCGCTTTTACTCACATGAATAATATTGCTGGCGAAAACCAATCATTTATTGCATTTGATGGATGTCATGAAGCTATTATTTTAGGGAAGAATAATACTAATATGGAATGGGATATAAAGCTTAAATTATCAAAAGTAACAGGAGTAGAAGAAAATGATGGTAATTATTTAATTAATACAGGATCTCCACACTATGTAAAGTTTGTGAAAGATATATCTGATATCGATGTAGAAGAAGAAGGTAGAAAAATACGTTATAATAATATGTTTTCACCCGACGGTACAAATGTCAACTTTGTAGAATTGGGTAGTGATAATATATTTGTTCGTACATATGAGAGAGGTGTTGAAAAAGAAACTCTATCCTGTGGAACAGGTGTTACTGCATCTGCCATTGCCAGCTTTTTAGTTCATGGAATTTCAGACACAAGTGTTAATACAAAAGGTGGGGATTTTAATGTAAGTTTCATCCATAGTAAAGAGGGTGGGAAAGATGTTTTTGATGAGATATGGCTTAGAGGACCTGTCAAATTTGTATTTAGCGGAGATATTAAAATTTAAGAAATATGGATAAGCTATCAAAAGATAGTTGGCTACCAACTACAGCTAAGGAAGTTAAAGAGAGGGGATGGGAATATTTAGATGTAATTCTATTTTCAGGTGATGCCTACATTGATCATCCATCATTTGGAGTGCCTGTAATTGCAAGGGTACTTGAGAGTCTTGGTCTTAGGGTGGCAATTGTTCCTCAACCAAATTGGAGAGATGATTTGCGCGATTTTAAGAAATTGGGTGAGCCTAGATTATTTTTTGGTGTTTCAGCTGGTGTTATGGACTCAATGGTAAACCACTATACAGCAAATCGCAGACTAAGATCAAACGATGCATACACACCTGGCAATAAGTCGGGATTCAGACCAGATTATCCCACAATAGTTTACACAGGAATATTAAAGAAACTTTATCCCGAAGTACCAGTAATCATTGGAGGTGTTGAAGGCTCTCTAAGAAGATTTACTCATTATGATTACTGGAATGATGAACTCAAGAAGAGTATGCTTTGTATGTCGGGAGCCGATATGTTAGTATATGGAATGGGCGAAAAACCTATTGGACAAGTGGTTAAATTATTGAAAAGGGGAGTACCATTTGAGAAATTAAACACAATACCACAAACAGGCTATATTGTTAACTCAAAGGAGGAGATTCCTGAAAATAAAAATTGGCATACGGAGTACCTCGCTTCACATGAGGAATGCCTAAAAGATAAAATAGCGTTTGCTAGAAATTTTAAAATGATTGAAATTGAGTCAAATCGAATTAATCAAAATAGATTAATACAGAGGGTTGATGACAAGTACCTAATAATGAATCCTGCGTATCCATATTTGGAAGAAAAGGAAATGGATGCTATTTATGATTTGCCCTATACAAGAATGCCTCATTATAAGTATAACAATAAAGGTAGTATTCCTGCTTATGAAATGATTAAACATTCTGTTAATGTGCATAGAGGTTGTTTTGGAGGGTGTAGTTTCTGCACAATATCAGCTCATCAAGGAAAGTTTGTAAGTTCAAGGTCAAAGAAGTCTATTTTAGAGGAGGTTAAAAAAGTTAGTAAGCTCCCTGATTTTAAGGGGTATTTGACAGACCTGGGAGGGCCATCTGCAAATATGTATAAGATGAAAGGTATAGACCTATCCATGTGTGAGAGGTGCAAAAGACCATCTTGTATATTTCCAAATATTTGTAGTAACTTAAACACATCCCATCAACCGTTACATGATATATATGAAAGTGTTGAGCAACTCCCAGAAATAAAAAAGTTAACAATAGGAAGTGGAGTTAGGTATGATATGCTTAGCAAGGAAAGAAATAAAAATGGAGGTGAGGACATAGATAGATATTTAAAAAGGCTTGTAACTAAACATGTTAGTGGCAGGTTGAAGATTGCCCCAGAGCATACCTCTGATGATGTTTTAAAAATAATGCGCAAACCCTCCTTTGAATTATACGACTCCTTTAAGAAGAAGTTTAATAAAATATCAGAGCAGGCTGGATTAAATCAGCAAATAGTGCCATATTTTATTTCCAGTCATCCAGGAAGTAAAGAAGAAGACATGGCAAAGCTTGCTTCAGATACTAAGGCTGCCGGTCTTAAGTTAGAGCAAGTACAGGGGTTTACCCCAACGCCCATGACCAATGCAACAGTTATGTATTACTCTGGAGTAAATCCATATAACTTAAAGCCAATATACTCAGCAAAAAGTAAGCAAGAAAAAGAGCGTCAACACATGTTTTTCTTTTGGTACAAACCTGAATTTAGAAATAAAATAAAGACTGTACTAAATAAACTGGGCCGTCAGGACATATTAAATAACCTAATGAGCGCAAGTAAGCTTTAGGATATAATAAAACAAACGTGTATTATAGCAAACTAGTTGTGATTATTTTCCAGTTGCTGCCTTAACAGGATACTTTGCCATAATTGCAGCTACGGCTTTGGGAATAGACTTTTCTCTATTTGTTGGGTTAGAGTCTACAGTTCCTTTTCCAACACCTTCCCAAATAAGTTTTTTCTGAGAAGAATCGAAAACATCACAAACTAAAGTCCCAACTGTGTAGTTATAATTGCTTATGGTTGTTACTGATGTTCCCATCATTGGTGCGCCCCAGCCCCAGCCAGGACCATAGCCATAATATCCACCATAACCCCAACCTGCATAGCCTCCCATGTTGGTTGTGTTTGCAACTTGCTCAGTTTTTTCTTGAGTAACAATAAACAGTGCCACCACTAGTTCACCATCTTCTTTAACAAGAGTAAGTCCGCGCTTGGCAAACTCGTCTTTGAATGCGCTCTCAATTCTAGCTTTATCAAATGGGTTTAATATTTTATCACTATCCTTTGCCCATCCATGGTAAGAATAAGTTGTAAATTTTGAAAAATCTATGGACTTATCATAGTCAGAAGTTACTTCAATACTTGAGCATGAACCCAATAAAAATATTATCGAAAGAAAAAAACCTTGTGTTAATTTAGACATATTGTTAATTTTAAAAGTTAAATATAATTACCACAAATATAACAATTACAAGATATCTATTTGTAACTTTGATTTAATGAAAACTAATCGCATTAAACTAACAAAAGATGGATCGCACACTCTATATAACTGCGATATAGATGAGCATTACCATTCGTCATATGGTGCGGTGCAAGAATCTGAGCATATTTTTATATCTGCTGGTTTAGGTGAGATAGTAGAAAAAGGATTATCGACGGTTAATATATTGGAAATAGGAACTGGAACAGGATTAAATGTGTTGCTTACTCTTTTAAGATATTCCAATAGTGGCTTACATATAAACTATGACGGTGTTGAATTAAGCCCTCCGGAAATAGGTGAGATTTCCCAATTGAATTATCCTGATTTATTGGGTGTTGATGAAGATTTGTTTTTACGTATTCATAAGACCAAAGATGAAAGGTTCGAATTAGCACATGACTTTATCTTTTCAAATAGCATAGAAAGTATTCATGAAATATCACTAAATGACAAATATTACCATGTGATCTATTTTGATGCTTTTTCTCCAGAAACACAGCCTGATATCTGGGAAATAAATGTTTTCAAAAAACTATATAATAGTCTTAATACGGGTGGGATATTAACAACATATTCTTGTAAAGGGCAGGTAAAGAGAGTTTTAATGCAGTCAGGTTTTCGCATTGAGAAATTGCCAGGGCCACCCGGAAAGAGAGAGTTTTTAAGAGCCTTTAGAGACTGATGTCTTTTGATTAAACCAACTGAACAGGCCAATTGATAATGCGTGTGTTACATTAAGAGAGCTTATATTTCCAGGCACGGGAATGTATATAGCTTCATCAGTAATTTCTAATGTGGAATTACTTATACCTGTCACCTCATTACCTATTACAAAAGCTGTTTTCTTGGGGAAGGTAAAATCAAAGATGTTCTTGGAATATTGGGTAGTTTCCAGTGCTACTACTTTATAATCCTTTGGCAGATAATTTTGAATATCATCGGTTTTTATTACCTTCCAATCTATTTTATCGAAGGCACCTGAAGATGTTCGTTTTATTTTAGATTCTTTAAAAGATATTTCATTATCGTAAGCGAATAAAGTTAGCAAGGCTCCAACATTAGCAGCCAACCTCATTATCATACCAATATTCTCAGGAGTTCTGATATTTTCTGCTATTATTATAACTGGATGGATATTCTCCAGTGATTTAGCTATTTCCTTATTCCTGAATAGTTCTACGGATGAATGTGTCATAAGATTAAAATAAAAAAAGCCTCGCATGAGAACATGCAAGGCTTTTATATATCTAAAACAATTTATTGAATTAGTACTTTCTGAGTTGTTGTTCCATTTTCTGTATCAATAGTAATGAAATAAACACCTCGTTCAAAATTGCTTATATCAATGCTATTTGCGCTAGTGTTATTATAAACAACTTGGCCAATTGTATTAACAAGAGTAACGTTTTTTACATCGCCATTTGAATTAATACTAAGCATTGTACTTGCAGGGTTTGGATAAACTGCAACGAATTCATTTTCGCCATTTTCGCCAACTCCAACAATTACACCTAGTGTAACTGAGACTGCAACCTCTTCATTTGTAGGATCATTATTTCTAACAAGTAATTTACCTGAATAAGTGTTTGAAACAAGTCCACCAGCATCGATAGTTACATCAACATTAACAGACTCATCCTGCATTAATAAACCACTTGTAGGATCTGCTGATAACCACTGAGTAATTGGATCACCAGTAAGGTTTGCACGAATATTCCAGTTAAAGTCCAATTCAGGATTGTCTGATAAATGACTCCAACCTGGTCCTGATGCAAGCCAGTCACCATTCGGATCAGCAGGACCTGCATCACATCCAGGGGTAAAGCTACCCGCTGTTGATGATACCCAGTATCCTACCCATAGGTCTTGTCCATCAACATAAACAGGGTCATCAAGGTAGATGTAATTCCAAGCCGCTGGTTCAGCAAAAAATTCTTGTTCCATGAGTAAGTCTCCTGGTCCTGGAGTATTAAATGAACCCATGCCATAAACTTGAGCAAAGTATTGTATACCAGGATCATTTATATAAACATGAATCTCATTTATTTCCATACCTATATAAGGTGCCAACATATCTGATGGAAACATTGCTGCAAGTCTCCATTCATAGTCTCCACCTGTTGAACCTATTGCACTTGAATTATCCCCATCATAATTTAACACTTGATCACGTGTTGAATTTGTATTATTGTTTGGGGTATATTTAGGGGCCTTAGTGATATCCTGATTAAGTACTTTTGGAGTATTGGCACCTGCTGGCGCATGCTGAAGTGCTTTACCGCTGAAAGGATAAACAGTTACAATATCATACTCTAAATCCTCTTGCCCAGTATTTGATATGGTAACCATCTCTGTAATAGACTGGCCTTCTTCCAAAGTAAGGAACATTGAAGTTGGGTCTACATCTATTATTGGGTTACTTATACCCGCGTCGATAACTATGTATTCAATGTTATCAAAATAATAATCTGGGGTCTCACCAGTAGGTGCTCCAGCATAAATGTTAACACCACCAAGTTGCAGTGTTCCTGCATCTCCTTGAGCTTGCAAACTAAATTGCCATTCAGCAATCATTGCACCATTTATATAACAAGCTGCTAAGTCTTCGTCCAAATCAAATTCAAAAGAAATTGGAAACCATTCATCATGGGGAAATGTAAATGGAATTTCTGCAGGGTCGCCGGCATACATGTAACCATTTTCATCACCAGTTGCTGAGCCAAAATAAACTTCACATGCCCACTCTATTCCTGGTGCTTCAAAATGTTGAATGTTGATATAACCACCAAATGTTGAAGGAATGTAGTAAGCTACATTTACCATATAAGCTCCGGATGTTTTGTCACCGAGTTTAAGCACAAGGTCAGTTGTTCCATCAATATGCACTGAATTATCTGGGCTCAATGATTGTGCATCAGAAACCAATGCATCTTCAGCAGTACCAGGGCTACTTGACCAAGTATCCCAAAATCCAGTTACATCATTTTCAACAAGATATTCTCCTACTGCCCATGACTCAAAGTCATCTTGATAAATATATTCGTATCCTGCCTGGATTGAAACACCGTCAAGGCCAGCTAGGTCTCCGTCGTTACCTACATATTGCCATGCAACTTCAAAATCAGAGCTTGAGTATTCTGAAATATCCACAGAAACAAAATTCCATGCCCAGTCTGCAGCAGGGTCAATTACGTCAATAGCATTCCAAAGTTCTTCAGAAGTATTCCATCCATCGGTAGAAATATGACAGATTAGAGTTGCACCTGTAAGCCATGCTCCACTTACACCTGCATAAAAATTAAGTGTTAGTGGCTCCTCATTTGGAGCTGTTATAACAGGAGTTTTTAACCATTCATCCTGATCTGCTGCTACCCATTCTACTAATGCTGAAAATAAACTGTTAGGATCAATTGTATTGAAGTTATTATTAACCTCATTCCCTTGTTCCCAAGTATAATCTGCGTTCAGAATATCTTGTGACCAACCTGTTGGAGGGAAATCTCCCTCAATGTCAAAACCCTCTTCTAAAAAGACTGTTCTTGATGCCGTTTCGGTTGGCAAATTATAAATAGGTGTTGAGGATTTTAACCCTAATGTTTGTGCTTTTGTCATAAAAGTATTTTGAGCAAATGACGATGTCACAGCAAATACCATTATAGCAAGTAATGTAATAATTGAAGTAAATTTTTTCATAATAAATAAAAATTAGTGAATATGATCATTGTTGTGTCCACAAAGTTAATTAATTATATTTTTAATCCAAGCAATACAAAACGATTTTTAATTTTCAATATTTTATGATCGCTATAATAGTTATGTTAATCATAGCATGTGTATAAATCTATCCAATTTTCATTTATGAACGAAATCCTAATTATTGTAAAACCAAATAGTGTATTTGTTTGCTAAATGCTGAGTCGTTAACAATGCTACTTATTTGGCTATGGTTGTTGAATTTACCAATTCTATCACGCTCGTTTATTATTGACTTAGTAGTAGTGTAATCAAAATATGGGTGCCTCAACAAATCCTTAAATGATACTGTATTAACATTCAATTTATTTATCAATGAGCTGTCAATCGTAATAAAATCTTGAATTTTAAAATAAATTGAATCGCTTAACCCATAAACTTCTGAAAGTTGATATTTTATATAGAAACCTCCTAATAGATTTCTGAATTTCACTAATCTTTGTGCTAAATATTTTTTTAGCCCCAAATTTTTTATCAGCTCAGATTCGTTTGCTGAATTTATTTCAGTTATAATAAGTTTATTTTTTACCTTGGTATTTCTTGCTTTTATACGTTTTTTAAAAAATATGAAGGGTTCTAGTTGCATATATTCCTCAGCTTTTAGGGTATATATTTTTTTTAAATCATTTTTTGTTAAAAATTTACCACCCTTTGCTTCATAATTTTTAATGTTTTTGATTTGATAGTCCTTCAGCCCTAATTCTTTCCACTTATCAAAAGGTAAATCATTTGGGTCAAATGGGAAAGGTGTTAATACGTATTTTTCTTTGATTGTATTATCCGCAAGAAGATTCGTATCTAGCTTAATTATGGAATCTGCATTTCTAGATTGCTCTTCAATGAATGAGAGCAATTCATTTTTGTTTTGGGCAAATTTTGGGTCAATCTTTGGCTTAAATATGTAAGGGACAATTACATTAAAACTATTAATTATCAATATTATGACAATCAAAATGATAATCCCTCTTTGTTCACTTTTTTTTAAGCTAAGAAATGACCTGAGCCACTTTTTTAGCTGAACTTTCATTATTTATATCTCTTAATCTCTCCTGCTTTTAGCTGTCGCCAATAATCATTAAGGTCGGTTAATATTTCAGGAGAAAGAATTAGCAGCCCAATAATATTTGGGAACGCCATTGCCAGAATCATCATATCTGAAAAGGCAATTACAGATCCCAAATTAGAACTTGAACCAACAACTATAAAGAACAAAAATATAACAAAATATGTATACTTCCCAATATCTCTATTTCCAAAAACCTTTTCAAAAAAGTTACCCAATAAATAATCAAAACCTTTTAAACCGTAATAAGACCAGGATATCATAGTAGAAAATGCGAATAGAAAGATCGCAACCATTAAAACATATGGAAACCATGAAAATACCTTTGCAAATGCCATGGAAGTTAATTGAGTTCCCTCATGACCCATTGGGTTTTCATATGTTCCAGTATAAATTAGAACTAATGCAGTCATCGTGCAGATTACAACTGTGTCAATAAATGGTTCTAGAAGCGACACAAAACCTTCTGTTATTGGTTTATTTGTTTTAACAGCAGAATGTGCAATTGCAGCAGAGCCAACCCCTGCTTCATTTGAGAAAGCTGCTCTCTGAAAACCAACAATAAGCACACCTATTAAACCACCTTTCATTGCATTGTCACCAAAAGCACCATCAATTATAAGGCGTAATGCATTTCCAGTATTTTCAATGTTCATTATTATAATTACCAATGCTGTGGCTACATATATAATTGCCATGAATGGCACAATTTTATCAGTTACACGGGCTATACTTTTTATACCTCCAATAATTACTAACCCAACTAGAATAGCTAGGATAATTCCGAACCACATACCATAATTTCCTATGCTAGGAACCAAATAAGCGAGTTGGGAGAAGGCTTGGTTAGACTGAAACATATTACCACCACCAAGTGATCCGCCAATAACCAATATTGAGAATATAAATGAAAGAATCAGTCCAAGCCATTTCATGTTCTTTTTTTTCAGACCATCTCTTAGGTAATACATTGGTCCTCCTGAAACAATACCATTTTTATCAATTATTCTATACTTTACTCCAAGAGTGCACTCAATGAATTTAGATGACATTCCCAATAAACCTGCTGCTATCATCCAGAATGTTGCTCCAGGTCCCCCTATTGATATGGCAATTGCAACACCAGCGATATTGCCAAGCCCTACAGTTGCCGATAGGGCAGTTGTTAATGCCTGAAAATGAGATACCTCTCCTTTATCATCAGGGTTATCATACACCCCTCGAACCAACATAATTGCATGTTTGAAACCTCTGAAGCTTATAAACCTAAATAAAATTGTAAATGTAACAGCTCCAAATATTAGCCAAATAACAACTAGTGGTATATGACTCTCTTTTTGGTTTCCATTTGGTTCTAGAATAGGGTTTCCATCTTCATCCTTGAGGGCAGAATCATGAAGGCCAAATGTTTCAAAAGGATCCCAAAAAAGTACAATCTCCAAACCATTTACAATTGGGGTAAAAGCCCTATCTATTTTCTGACTATATGTAATGTCCTCACTACCATACTGATCTTCTAGAGCCTCGCCTTCCTGAAATACAAATAAAGTATCTGAAGAATTTGTCTGTGCGTTTGAAGATATAATGAGTATTACAAAGGTAATTGTGGTTAGCAGTCTTTTAATCATATTGCAATTTTATAACGTAATCCCCGAGTAGGTTTTTTTATAATAATTGCAAGTATAGTAAAAAAGATATTTTTTTTATGACATCTAATACTATTTTTATTAATAGTTTTACAACTAATAATTAAATTTAAACCCAGACATGAATGTTGCTATATTATTATTAAATGAGGGAAGAGGCAGTGGTGAAGTTGCCAGAGAGCATGTACGTCATTTAATTAAACTTGGACACAAGGTTTATTTTATGTTTCCAGGAAACACAGATGAAATAGTAGGTGCCATAAATATCAACATCAACATTCATACCGACATAATGCCTGTTCATGAATATCTTCCCTCTGCTGGCGAGCATCAAAAGCAAGTTGCCAGAATGGATCATATGGAGATGGATAAATATCTTTCCGATTATAAACTAGCACTCGAAACTATAGCCCATGATGTTGATATTTTCATTGCTCATCATGCAAACGTAAGTTGCGTTGCTGTTCATGCCATTGCAAAAAAACATAAAAAGCCATACGTTGTTTTTGTCCATGGCACAGGAATAGAACCTCGCCATAATAATTTTTGGAATGATAAAAATTGGGAACTCATTGAAAGGGCACTTCTTGAAGCAAATGGGTTAATTGTTACCACCAAGTATGTTAGAGATAAACTTGTTAAGCCATTGGTTGAAGTAGATGATGATAAATTTCTAATTCTACCATGTGGTGTTGATTTGGAAAATTTTAGTCCAAATAACGTTGAAGGTATTAAAGAGAAATATAATCTTCCAGACACTTATGTGATATGTCCAGGTGCTTTAACGAAATCAAAGGGCCCTCAAAATATTGTAAAGGCATCATTGGAATATTCAGAATATGCTGAAACTATTTTTATTGGTGCAGGTGATTTAAAAAACACTCTTGAAAATGACCTTGATAATAGAGGAAGTTTTCTTGGCTTTGTTTCATCGGAGGATAAAGCCAAACTTATAAACGCAGCAACCCTCCTTGTGGCTGCACCAGAAAAGAAAGAGCATTTTGGAATTATATATGCTGAAGCACTTGCTGGAGCAACTCCCTGCGTTGCCTATGAAGGTGGTGGGGTAGGTTCAATAATCACTTCCACAGAGGGTGTTCTCACTGAAAGATCTCCAAAAGTGCTCGGAGAGAAAATAAAATATCTTCTTCAAAATTCAGGCCTTAGAAGACAGATGGGAGCATCATGTAGAGCAAGAGCAGAAAAATTATTTAATTATGATGAATTAGTTAAGGAATTAGTGGAATGGTTGTTACCAATGATTAAACTGTAATTCATACTCATCAGACTTATTACCCGTGATTATTTGAAAATAAAAATGCAGGGGATAAGATTATTATTCCAATGCTTATTGCAGTAACACCAATACCAGGCCCATAAAGGTCTGCTAACCAGCCAATGGAAGGTGCTATAAAAGCTACAAATAATGATTTTGCTTGTGATGTTATTGATAATGATGTTGCCATGGCCTTATCTTTTGATATATTGGCTATAATACCTATACCTATGGGCTTACGTAGATTTTCAATTATCATTATTGTGAAAAAACATAATATCGATAGTATTAATGCATCACCTTGCACAAATATTCCAACCATAATTCCCATTAATAGTCCGAATATTAGAGTAAAATTCATGGGACGATAATGATTTTTAAACAATGATTTGAATTTACCAGCATATCTGGAGGCAATAGATGTAATTAAAAACATTAAAAAGTAGATAACTCCAACTATCACGGCTATTTTTTGATTATCGGTGTAATTTGATAAAATAGGTATACTTATGGCTAGAATTGCAATGATAGGCTGGATGTAATCTTTTATCACTCGGCTATATCCAGTAAAAATAGAAAGGTTCTTAAGAGTAGTAAAGTATAAACGGGTTTTGAGGGTTTGCTGTATTGCCAAATATACTTCTATAAACTTTGAACGAACTTTATTAATGGATAAATAACTTACTTCACCTTCTAGATATCTTGGATAGGATAGAACCAAGAGCATATCGATAATATAAGGTACAACCGATGCTAGAAATATGATTCTATAATCCAAATACCAAAAAACCAGAGCCGCCGAGATTAAGGCAGAAAATGCAGATCCAGTTTGAGACCAAGAGCGAGTGTTACCATAATAATCTATTTTTTGATTACTCCAGTTATTTGATTTCAAATATTGAAATATCATAGCCTTATGGACACCTGTTCTGAATGCATCTGCTATGGCTATAAGACACATTGCAAAGACAAAAACCACATAAGTGCTAGATAAGTAAAATATTAAGAAAGAAGCTATGTATATTAAAAATGATATGGCAAGAGTTTTTCGTCTACCAAAGGAATCTGATATTATTCCACTGGGAATTTCAAATACCATCAACACAATTTCACGAATTGAATACAAGATACCAATCTCAAGAAAATCAATCTCACTTTCTAAAAAAAATAATATCAAAAAAGCATCGAAAAACCTTAGGTTTTTCAAAAAACCATAGAAACAGAATTTGTAATACTGTAAGTCCTTTTTGTACTTGCTTTCCACGTCGTTTTATTTCAAAAATAAAGTAATTTATGTATTCTTGGTAGCATATCTTCCAGTTAATATTGTTTATTATATTTACAAACAAAAAATTAAATAACATATGCTAGAGAATTTTAAATATAAAAAGCAATCCATTAATGCTCTCATAGTATTAGTATCGGTAATAGTTTTGGTATTAATACTTCAAATTATCGCTGGAAATATCATATCTAATAAGTTAGAAAAGACCATTTTAATTGAAAATGAAAAGTATTATGAAGTAAAGCTAAATAGAGCAAGGGTAAATTTATTTAGCATGAGTGTTATTTTAAAAGGCCTAAAGGTTATTCCTGACAGTTTACTTTTAGCGGACCTTGGAAAACCAGATATGCCTAGCATTGCTTTTGATATTGATATGAGGAAGCTTAGCCTAAAGGGAATTGGAATTTTTAAATTATTACGTGATAAATATGTTGGTTTAGATAGCTTCATTATTGATGATACGAAGGTCAGTATATACATGGATGGAACTTCAGATAAAAATAAATCGTCTAGTAAGAGTGGGGGTATCAATTTGGATAGTTTATCTCTAAAAGGTGTTTCCGGAGGTAATATTAATAATTTTCGTCTTGAAGATATTGTAATCAATGTAGTAGATACAAAAAATTGGGACACTATTTTTTCAGCAGGATATTTTGAAATGCTATTGCATGACATCACTCTAACAGAAAATAAGAACGACTCTTCACTTAAAGCTGATTGGGGCAATTTTAAAATAAAAATGACAAGTGAAAGAGCCATATTACCAGGAAATACTTATAATCTATCATTTGATGATTTAGAGTTTAGCACTGAAACACGAAAAATTACATTAACCGGATTAGGTATTAAGCCCAAATATAGTCTTTCTAAAATGGTTTCTTTTAGTAAATACAATCATGAAATATACAATGTTAGCGTTGGCGATTTGGAAATAAATTCGGTTGATATTTATGATATAATAAGAGATTCAGGCATTTACCTTTCATCAATAAATATTGATAAACTTAAGTTAGATATCTACAAAGATAAGCGGTTACCCTATGATACATCAAAAAGACCAAAGCTGCCTCAGCAACTTCTAAAGTCTTTGAAAATAGACCTTAATATTGATAGCATAGATATTTCAAATAGTGAGTTGATATATTCCGAAAGACATGAACTTTCTGATAAACCCATGAGTGTAACTCTAGGAAGTTTAAACGTTAAGGTTAAAAATGTAACATCTGTTTTGGATAGTATAATAGATGGGGCTATGATGACCATAAACCTAAATGCTGAATTACAGAATCATCTATACATGGGAGTTGATATCTATTTCCCTATGAACAGTGTTTCGGATACTTTTTCGTTCTCCGGATACCTTAAAGGAGGAGACTTGGAGTTGTTTAGCCCAGTAATAAAACCAGTAATGGCGGTAAGTATTGAGAGTGGTACTTTAGATAAATTAACTTTTTCAGCTTCTGCAAACCCATATTGGTCAATTGGAAAGATGGATATGCAGTATCATAATTTAAAGGGAAATGTTTTGAATCATGAAATGACTAGGTCAAAAAAATTATTGACCTGGGTTGCTAACACTGTAATAATTCAGAATAATCCAATCAAAAATAATCATGTGAGAATTGAACCCATGTATTTTGATAGAGTTATGTATAAAGGTTTAGGAAATTATCTATGGAAAACATTACAAAGTGGTATCACTGCAACCATAATTCCTACCATGAGATTAAAGGTAGAGCATGAAATAAAGGAGAGGGTTGGTTCATCAAAGAAACGAAAGAAAAATTAAAGGAATAAGGATACTTAAAATTTGTAATATCTTATTGTTCAAGATAGATTTTTAAATATGGGGTTGAACTAAGGCGCATTGTTCTTTTTACTGCAAATAATTACATTAACTTTCCTATTTTTGCCATCTTACACTTAATATGTAGCAAATTATGGATATGCCCAGTAAATATAATCCGGTAAAAACTGAGGATAAGTGGTATGAGCATTGGATGAATAAGAAATATTTTCATTCATTACCAGATGATAGGGAGCCCTACACAATAGTAATTCCACCACCAAACGTTACAGGTGTTTTGCACATGGGGCATATGCTGAATAATACCATACAGGATGTGTTAATAAGACGTGCTCGTATGCAAGGTAAAAATGCATGTTGGGTGCCAGGAACAGATCATGCCTCAATTGCAACTGAGGCAAAGGTTGTTAATAAACTTAAGCTTGATGGTATAAATAAGAAGGATCTATCTAGAGAGGAATTTTTGAACCATGCCTGGGAATGGACTGATAAACATGGAGGTATAATATTAGAACAACTCAAGAAACTGGGGGCATCATGTGATTGGGATCGTACGGCATTTACAATGAGTGAATCATTACATGATTCTGTAATTGATGTCTTTATAGATATGTATAAAAAAGGGTTGGTGTACAGAGGTGTAAGGATGATAAACTGGGATCCACAAGCAAAAACCGCCGTCAGTGATGAGGAGGTAATGCACAAGGAACTACAATCCAAACTATACTACCTAAAATATAAGATCGAAGGCCATGATGAATACCTAACAATTGCCACAACTCGTCCTGAAACGATATTGGGTGATACTGCTGTATGTGTTCATCCTGATGATGATAGATTTACTAAGTTTCATGGTAAAAAAGTTGTTGTACCATTAGTAAATCGCACTATACCAATAATCACAGATGAGTATGTTGATCGTGAATTTGGTACAGGCGCTCTTAAAATTACTCCTGCACACGATGTGAACGATTATGAAATTGGAATAAAACATAAACTTTCATCTATTGATATTTTTAATGATGATGGAACAATGAGTGAATCTGCCGAGCTGTATATAGGAATGGACAGGTTTGAAGTGCGTGACCAAATAATTATAGATCTTAAGAAAGCAGGGAACCTTGTAAAAGCTGAGGACTATACAAATAAAGTTGGCTTTTCAGAAAGAACGGATGTTATTATTGAACCAAAACTTAGCCAGCAGTGGTTCTTGAAAATGAGTGAGCTTGGAAAAGCCGCTCTTGATGTTGTTGAAAGTGGAGAAATAAATTTTCATCCCCCCATGTTTAAAAACATATATAGGCATTGGATGGAAAATCTGCGTGACTGGAATATATCACGTCAATTATGGTGGGGGCAGAGAATACCTGTTTTTTATCTTCCGGATGGAAATTATGTTGTTGCAAAAACTCAAGAAGAAGCTCTGGATATTGCAAGAGAAGAGTTCGGTAATACCAATATTTCAATTGATCAATTAAGGCAAGATGAAGACGTTTTTGATACTTGGTTTTCATCATGGTTATGGCCCATTTCAGTTTTTGATGGAATAAGAAATCCAGACAATGAAGAGGTTAATTATTATTATCCTACCAATGATTTGGTAACAGGACCAGATATTATTTTTTTCTGGGTTGCAAGAATGATAATGGCAGGGCTAGAGTACCGAAAAGATATTCCATTTAAAAATGTTTATTTCACAGGAATAGTAAGAGATAAGATTGGACGAAAGATGTCTAAGACCTTAGGTAATTCCCCAGATCCTTTGGATTTAATCAAACAATTTGGTGCTGATGGTGTGCGAATTGGCATGCTATTAACGGCTCCTGCTGGAAATGATCTTCCATTTGACCCTGCATTATGTGAACAAGGAAGAAATTTCAGTAATAAAATTTGGAATGCATTGCGTCTAATTAAGGGGTGGGAAATTGATGATAAATTAGAGCAAACAGAAAATAATAGCCTTGGTATTAAGTGGTTTGATGCCAAGTACAATAAAATATTCCGTGAAATTGAGGCTAATTTTTCTAAGTATCGAATTTCAGATTCATTAATGGCTATTTATAAACTAGTATGGGATGACTTTTGTTCTTGGTACTTGGAAATTATTAAACCAGGATATCAAAAACCCATAGATAGTCAGACCTATGAATCTACCCTTAGCTTTTTTGAAAACTTGATGAAGGTATTGCATCCATTTATGCCATTTATTTCAGAAGAAGTTTGGCACCAACTTAGAAAAAGAGAAGAAGGAGATGATATTATCATATCCCAGCAACCTCAAGAGGCAATGTTTGATGAAAAAATAATTGATGGATTTGAAAAAGCAGAAAGTATAATAGTAGCGATTAGAAATATTCGAAAAGAAAAAAATATTCCTCAAAAAGAATCAATAGAGCTAATGGTGAAGGAAAATAATTCATCTAAGTTTGATTTTTATCCTCTTGTTGGCAAGCTATGTAATATATCTAACATTGAGTTTGTAAAGGAAAAACATGAAGGCTCATTCACATTTACGGTTGGATCTCAAGAGTTTTATATCCCATTGAGTGAGGGAATTGATGTTGAATCAGAGATTGCAAAACTGGAGGAAGAACTTAAATACACAAGAGGATTTTTAAACTCGGTATCAAAAAAGCTTTCCAACGAAAGATTTGTAAACAATGCCCCTGAAGCCGTTGTGCAAAAAGAACGTCAAAAGCAGGCAGATTCAGAGGATAGAATTACTGTTATTGAGAAACAATTGGACGAACTAAAATAACTACGGTCTATTAATGTGAGAACTCTTGTAAAATTATCGCAATTTAAGCTTAGTGCCAACTTCAACTTGTATACCCTGGGGTAGGTTGTTTATGATATAGAGTCTCTTTAATCTAATTCCAAAATCTTGAGATATGCTATGCATAGACTCACCATGTTTAACCGTATGGAATTTGAAATCTTTATCGGCCTTACGCTTTTTACGCTCTAAATATATTATCTCACCGATTTGTAAGGTATTATCTTTCTTTAAGTCATTATACTTTCTTACCTGCCAGCTATAGATCTCAAACTCTTCTGCCAAACCCCAATAAGTATCTCCTTTTTTAATAAATATAAGCTTCTTACCATTATTTTCATATATTTTTCTGCCCGAAGGCCATGTGTCAACATGCTTAAATTCAGAAATAGAAATAGCTGAAGAAATGCCTTTTTCAACTTGTTTTTTATTTGTTCTTGTTGTTCTTCCCTTATCGTACTGTTGTAAGTTATACTTTTCGATTATTTTTATTAATAGTTGTGGGTATTTAGGGTTTGTTGCATAACCAGCTTTCTTCAATCCGTATGCCCAACTTTTATAATCGGTTATTTTATATTCAAAAAGGAATGAATATCTACCCCTTTGAGTCAAGAATTTGGAATGATCCCTATAGGAATCTTCTGCCTTTTTATATTTTCTAAAACATTCATCCTCTTCATCATCATCTATATGGAATGTTTTGCCATCCCAACCCTTGTGGCATTTTATTCCAAAATGATTGTTGGCCTTTCTGGCAAGGGTGCTATTACCACTTCCTGATTCAAGAATTCCTTGGGCGAGAGTTATGGAGGCAGGGATCTTATATTCCTTCTGCTTTTTAATGGCGATATCCTTGTAAACAGTTATGTATTCCTCAGTGGTTATTCGGGTTTGACCTATTAATGATGATGAAACCAATGTCATTACTGACAGGTAGAGAACCAGATATTTAAAGTTTATTATATCCAATGTTAAAGATTGTAATAAAAACAAATGTATATGATTAACATTTCTGTAATTAATGTAAGCAACGCTTTTTTAAACAAATCATTGTTACTAATAGCAGCGTAGAGATATAATTAGGTATTTTTGGACACTAATTTAGCTTTATGGACCATAACTTAATTTTGAAATATTTCAATGACTTGTCAGATAGACAAATTGAACAATTTACCCAATTGAAGGAACTATATGATTACTGGAATCAAAGAATAAATGTGATTTCTCGAAGGGACATGGATAATTTTTATCTCCATCATGTATTACATTCCTTGTCCATAGCAAAGGTTGTTTCATTTAAGAACTATACTGAGATTATGGACGCTGGGACTGGTGGAGGGTTTCCTGGTATTCCCCTCGCAATATTATTTCCAGAGGCTAAATTCTACCTTGTTGATTCAATAGGGAAAAAGATAAAAGTTGTAAATGAGGTAACTAACAGTTTGGGAATTAAAAATGTTGAAGCACACCAGCTTAGAATGGAACAGGTAAAATTAAATTTTGATTTTGTAATTAGCAGAGCTGTTACTTCTCTGCCAATATTCATGAAATGGACATCTTATAAATTTCATGGTAAATCATTTAATGATATTCCAAATGGAATATTATACTTAAAAGGTGGGGATGTTCAATCGGAATTAATGTCATTAAAAAAATTTAAAAAGTCTACATATAGAATCCCAGACTTTTTTGATGAGGAGTTTTTTGAGACAAAAAAAGTAATACATGTTTTTAGATAGGGGTTAAAAATTTACTTGGGTATTGGTTGTCAATTATATATATGCGTGATTATCACCTTTGTAATGCCTACGTTAGTTAGACAAAATAGAATAGAGCAAACCACATAATCTTAAAAAGTTTAGACTTCATAAATAATTTATCTTAAATTCGCCCATTCATTAAAAAATGTAGTACAGTTTAGAGTTCTACTTTTAAGCAAACATAAATCAATCGTATATGGAACAAGATGATAGTCTAAAAGACAAAGTTGCAAGCCCAACAGAAGGCGGATTCAAAGGACACCCAAGGGGGTTAATGACACTTTTCTTCTCGGAAATGTGGGAAAGATTCTGCTATTATGGCATGCGCGTCCTACTTACACTTTATTTGGTTAAATCCCTTTTGATGGGCGATGCCGAAGCTAGTTTAATGTACGGAGCATATACAGCATTAATATATGCTGCTCCGGTACTTGGAGGAAAACTAGCCGATAAATATTTAGGATATAGATATGCAATATTGTTAGGTGCTGTTCTCATGGCAATTGGTGAATTTCTCATTTTAGGAGGAAATCAAGCATTTTTGTTAATAGGTATGGGAGCCTTAATTGTTGGGAATGGATACTTTAAGGCAAATATATCTACAATAGTAGGTAAATTATATAAAGACGATGACCCTCGAAGGGACTCAGGTTTTACTATATTTTACATAGGAATTAATATCGGAGCACTTCTTGCTACAACTGTTGTTGCATATGTGGGAGAGACTTATGGTTTTAAATATGGCTTTGGATTGGCTGGTTTAGGTATGCTTGCAGGATTAATTATCTTTTATACTGGTAGGGCCCAATATGCTGCTGCACCAGGTTTAGATATTCGCGAGGCTGGCCTAACCAAAAAGTGGGGAATGAAGACTTATCAAGCAATAACCCTAGGATCATTGCTACTTATTCCTCTATGCTACGTATTAATACTTAATAACACTTTTGAAATCTATGTTGGTGGAAATGGTTTCACTTTTCCACTTATGACAGTGCTATTAATAGCCCTTTTCGTTTATGTAGCAATGAGCTTAATTAAAGCAGGAGTTGCTGTTAGTAAGACCTATAGAGATAGAATGGTAGCACTAGTCATATTCATGGTGATAAACATCATTTTCTGGGCTTGTTTTGAACAAGCAGGAACATCACTTACACTTTTCGCAGACAGAAATGTAGATCGTGAGATATTTGGTTGGATTATGCCAGCTTCCATGACTCAGTTTTTTAACCCATTTTTTATCGTAATATTTGGATCCATATTCTCAATAATGTGGGTAAAACTGGATAAGATAGGTAAAAATCCAAGTATTCCAATGAAGTTCTCTCTTGGAATTTTTCAATTGGGATTAGGATTTTTAGTAACTCTATTAGGTTTAGAGTTTGTTGATTCAAACTATATGGTGCCATTGCTAACACTTGTGTTTTTATATATGCTTCATACATCAGGGGAGTTATTTATATCTCCAATTGGCCTCTCTATGGTTACCAAGCTAGCTCCAAAAAATATTTCTGGAACGGCCATGGGTGGATGGTTCCTTAGTTTCGCCATAGCAAATTATGCAGGTGGTTTAATTGCCACCTTAACTGGTGGACATGGCGGTGGCGAAGGAGAAGCTACTGCTGCAAGTGGACTTATTCAATACACAGATGTTTTCTCAACAATTGGATTTGTTTTGATTGCATTTGCAGTATTAATTGCTTTTCTCGCTAAGCCTCTTAATAAGCTTATGCACGGAGTTAAGTAATTTAATTCATTTTAAAGAATTTGAAAGGCACCTATGGGTGCCTTTTTATTTGTAATTGTATATTAAATGTCAATTATTGCACTTAGAAATAAGAGTAGATATTGAATTAACATATCGATAGCAAATGAAAGCTTAAATACATAAACAAAGGAATACAATGCTAATTTGATTATTCTACTTTGTGATTCTAGGGGATCTATTAATTTGTTTATAGTTCCCATCACATAAATTAATAATGAGAAGAAAGAAAATGTATTTTTGCTCCCTGTAACTTAGAAACAATTTTAAAACTTAAACTATTATGGGTAAGGATATTCTAAAACTCAAACCTGAATCTGTATGGAGAAACTTCTATGAGCTAACTCAGATTCCCCGTCCTTCAAAGAAGGAAAAGAAAGCAATTAAATACCTCAAGAAATTTGGTGATAATTTAGGTTTAGAGACCATAGTTGATGAGATAGGCAATGTAATTATTAAAAAGCCAGCAACAGATGGAATGGAAGACCGAAAAGGTATTATTTTGCAGGCTCATATTGATATGGTTCCACAAAAAAATGCTGATACAAAACATGATTTTGAAAAGGACCCCATTGATGCATATATAGATGGAGACTGGGTTACAGCTAGAGGAACAACCTTAGGCTCAGACAATGGTATGGGAGTAGCTGCTGCCATGTCTGTAATTGAAGCAAAAGATATTGAACACGGCCCCATTGAAGTGCTTATAACAATGGATGAAGAAACTGGCATGACAGGTGCTGAGAATCTAAAAGCTGGTATGCTTGACGGAGATATACTTGTTAATTTGGATTCAGAAGACGAAGGAGAATTATACATAGGATGTGCCGGAGGAATTGATACTACTGGGGAATTTAAATTTAAAGCAGAAGATGTTCCTGAAGGTATGATAGCATTTAAATTAGCCGTTAAAGGACTAAGAGGAGGCCATTCTGGTTTGGATATAAACCTAGGAAGAGGAAATGCAAATAAAATAATGAATATTCTCCTTCTCAAAGGAAGCGAAAAATATGGGCTCAGACTTTCTGAAATAAATGGAGGAAGTCTAAGGAATGCAATTCCACGCGAATCATTTGTAGTAGCAACTGTACCAGAAGTCAATAAGGATGATTTTACACAATTTGTAAAGGAGTTTGAGGGTATTGTTAAAGATGAATTTAAAGATACTGATGCTGGTGTGGTTGTATTAGCTGAGGAGACGGATATGCCCAAAAAATTAATTGATGATAAAACAGCACATAATCTGTATACCTTAGTTGCAGGTTGTCCAAATGGAGTGATTGCCATGAGTGAGAGTGTTAAAGGCATTACGGAAACATCATCAAACCTTGCAATAGTTAAATCCACAGGTAAAAAGATAGAGTTGGCATCTTTACAAAGAAGCCTTTCTAATGAGGATAAAGATAAGTTAGGTGTTGAAATGTGTAAACTTTTTGAGGCATCTGGTGCAAAAGCAACCAGCTCAGGTTCATATCCTGGATGGAAGCCCAATCCCGATTCTACAATTCTAAAGGAAATGAAAGAAGTATACAAGAATAAATTTGGCAAAGTTCCAGAAGTAAAAGTAATACATGCAGGTTTGGAATGTGGCATTTTAGGAGCTATCTATCCAAATTGGGATATGATTTCTTTTGGGCCAACAATACGAAACCCTCATTCACCAGATGAAATGGTCAATATTGAAACCGTAAAATTATTCTGGGAATTTCTTGTGGAGACACTTAAATATGTTCCTAAGAAATAATAGATCTTTTATTACGAATTTATTCTGGGAATTTAAATCCATATAATTTTCAAGTTTTTCCCAAAAAAGTTTGAGATATTAAATAAATTTCTAATTTTGCACCTCCAAAAGAAAATATAAGAGCGATGTCAAAAAGAACATTTCAACCATCGGTAAGAAAGAGAAAGAATAAACACGGGTTCCGCGAGAGAATGTCAAGTGTTAATGGAAGAAAAGTACTCAAAAGAAGAAGATCTAAAGGGAGAAAGAAGCTTACTGTTTCTGACGAAGTGCGCTAGTAAGGCGATACGAATATAAATAATACTAATTGGGAGGTGTGAATTCATACCTCCCTTTTTAGTTTAATAACTTTTAACTTCAACAATATCCAAACTTATATTAAATTCGCATTTCTTATATATTGATTAAATTGGAAGCACTATTAAGACTCATATTCATCGTAATTATTATTTATTACGGGTTTCGCCTGTTTTTCCGTTATGCTGTGCCATGGTTATTGGCAAGGTTTATGAGAAAGCAACAAGAGAAATATGCAAATATGTCAGGCTTCGGTAAACAGCAACAAAACTCCAAGTCGGAGGATGTTAATTTCAAAGAAGCTTCAGATATTAGAAATAATAATGATAAAGATTTTGGAGAATATGTGGATTTTGAAGATGTCGAAGATTAGTTAACCATTCATCTGCAAATACAAAAGCTGAAATTATGGACCATTTGAAGAAGAATAAGTTTAATTTTTTAGGTGAGCATACTGTGGTTATTATGGCTGCAATATTTATTTTCCTCGCCATAACCATAGCCTATTTTTCACCTGTTCTTGAGGGAAAGAAACTAAAACAGCATGATATTGCCATGTTCAAGGGGATGTCCAAGGAGATAGTTGATCACAGGGAGGCTAAGGGAGAAGAACCTTTATGGACTAACTCAATGTTTGGTGGAATGCCTGCATGGCAAATTAGTGTAAAGTATGATGGTAACCTTATGTCATATATCGATAAAGTTGTTACACTATGGTTGCCATATCCTGCAAGTTATGTATTTCTATACTTCTTTGGATTTTTCATATTAATGCTAGTCTTAAAGGTTGATCCATGGATTGGAATTATTGGGGCAATAGCTTTTGCCATGTCGTCTTACTTTTTTATAATATTGGGAGCAGGGCACACTTCAAAAGCACATGCAATTGGTTATATGGCGCCAGTTCTAGCTGGAATTATATTGGCTTTTAGAGGAAAATATTGGCAGGGTGGTTTGTTAACAGCCATCGCATTATCACTTGAAATATATTCAGGGCACCTTCAAATAACATATTACCTCTTGATAATTGTTATTATTTATGGAATATTTCAGATTGTTGAAACAATAAAGACAGGTAACTACTCCCATTTTCTGAAGGCGGCGGGAATATTAATCGCTGGCGCCATATTAGCTGTTCTTACTTACTCAACGAACCTATGGGCTACATATGATTATGGAAAGGATACAATGAGGGGAGAACCTGAGTTAACAAAGAATGCAAATGTTAAATCTTCAGGTCTTGATAAGGATTACATTACCCATTGGAGTTATGGAATAGGTGAATCATGGTCTCTAATAATTCCAAATGTAAAAGGCGGAGCATCCGGGGTTTTAGGTGATGTTGATGCCATTGAAAAAGCAGACCCCGCGTATAGAAGTGCAATCTCACAGCAAACAAACGGCTACTGGGGCGATCAGCCAGGGGTTTCGGGCCCCGTATATGTTGGAATTATTGTTGCATTCTTATTTATTCTGGGAATGTTCCTTGTAAAAGGGAGGCTGAAATGGACATTATTTACCATAACAATCATATCAATATTCCTAGCATGGGGGAAAAACTGGATGCCGTTTACCGACTTTTTCATTGATTATATTCCTGGGTATAATAAATTTAGAGCCGTTTCAATGACTCTTGTAATGGCGGAATTAGCGATACCAATTCTTGCATTCCTTGCATTGGGAAAAATAGTTGAAGACCCTTCCATATTGAAAAGAAATAGAAATGCATTATTTATTTCCTTTGGTTTAACAGGAGGTTTAGCATTATTATTTTACCTCACACCTGCGACGTTTTTTAGCTTTATGAGTGGTGGTGAAAAGTTGCAATTTGCTCAATTATTGGAGACGAACGATGCTGCGCAGGTAAATCAATACCTTGATAGTCTTAAAAGGGTAAGAATAGAGATATTTAAGGCAGATGCCATTAGAGGTTTCTTCTTTGTTCTAGCTGCTGCTGGATTGGTATATTTATTTTCAATGCAGAAAGTTAAAAGATCGTGGCTTATTATAGGTGTTGGTGTTTTAATATTAATGGACATGTCATCTGTTAACCGCAGATATCTCAACAATGAAAATTTTATACGAGCACGAGAATTTGATAACCCCTTTACTGCAAGCTCTGCTGACAACTATATACTAAATGATAATAGCGATTTTAGAGTTCTAGATATCAGTAAAAGTACATTTAACGATGCAAGTACTTCATATTTTCATAAGAGTATAGGCGGTTATCATGGCGCCAAACTTCAGAGGTATCAAGATTTGATTGATTATAATATACAGGGGGAGATAGAAAAGGTAATTAATGAGCTTCAAACAGGATCAACATTGCAGAGGATAAATGAGGTTTTTGATAATTTGGATGTACTTAACATGCTAAATACAAAATATGTTATTTATAATCCTGATGGCATGCCTCTTATAAATAATTCCGCATTCGGAAGTGCGTGGTTTGTTAATGAAATTATTACAGTGGCTAATCCCGATGAGGAAATTGCAGAATTAAATAATTATGATCTTGGAACAACGGCAATTGTTGACAATAAGTTCTCTCAAATTACTTCAAAAATTAATATTTCGGATGACTCATCTGCAACAATAGTTCAAAATTCATATGCACCGAATCATTTGGTTTATTCGTCCAAATCCAATAGCAATCAGGTAGCAGTATTTTCAGAAATATATTACGATAAGGGATGGAATGCATATATCGATGGACAGAAAGTAGATTATTTTAGAGCCAATTATGTTCTTAGAGCATTGGAGATACCTTCTGGAGAGCATGCCATTGAATTTAGATTTGAGCCACAGATTTTTAAGATAGGAGAACGTATATCTTTTGCTAGCTCCTTGCTTCTAATCTTACTTCTACTCGGAGGTATATATGTTGAAGGCAAGAAATATTTTATTAATTAGATTTAACAAATAAGTTCACTTGAAGAAAGTACTCATAATAACCTATTATTGGCCTCCAAGTGGAGGAGGGGGAGTTCAAAGGTGGGTCAAGTTTGTTAAGTATCTAAGAAAATATAACTGGGAACCAATTGTTTTCACGCCTGAAAATCCAGAAATTCCATCCTATGATGAATCCTTGATTAAGGATATACCGCATGACATAACCATCTTGAAGAATAAGATTTGGGAACCATATTCATTTTATAAAAAATTTACTGGAAAAAATAAGAAGGACAGAATTCAAACTGCATTTCTGAGTGAGAAGAAAACCAAATCTAGCTTTCTGGAAAACATGTCAGTGTGGATTCGAGGTAATCTTTTTATACCTGATGCCAGAAGATATTGGATAGCACCATCGGTAAGGTTTATTAGAAACTATATGGCATCTAATAAAATTGATGCAGTAATTACAACAGGACCTCCCCATAGTACCCATTTAATTGGTATAAAACTTAAAAACCATACTAGAATACCATGGCTTGCTGATTTTAGAGATCCATGGACTAACATTGATTTTTATCACGACCTAAAGTTGTCCAGATTTGCAGATAGGTTACACCATAAACTTGAGAAGAAAGTTCTAAAAGAAGCAGATGCAGTTTCTGTTATAAGCCCAGGTATGGTAACTGATTTTTCTAAGATATATGCAAGAAAGTACCATATTATACCCAACGGGTTTGATGAGGATGACATTAGGAATATAGAAGTTGCAAAAACCAAAAAATTTAGTTTGGCTCACATAGGGTCCTTAACTAAATCTAGGAACCCAGAAAACCTTTGGAAAGCCATATCTATTCTTATAGAAAAAACTCCAGGATTCTCCAAGGATATTGAAATATTGATAATTGGTAAAATTGATATCTCAGCAATTGAATCGCTAAGGAAATATAATCTTGAACAATATTTGCGACAAATTGATTACATGCCTCATGATGAGGTTATAGCAGAACAAAAAAAAGCATCTCTACTGCTACTGCTAATTAATAATACTCCCAGTGCTAAATTAATTCTTACTGGTAAAATATTTGAATATTTAATTTCTAATACACCTATTATTTGTATAGGGCCTAATGATGGAGATGCAGCAAAGGTTGTCATTGATACAAATAGTGGCTCTGTGTATGATTTTAACAATGAGAGTGATTTATTGTCTGGCATTGCTGACTATTACAATGATTATAAGCAAGGAAATCTCGTTTCAAAAAGTAATAACCTTGAAAAATATGAAAGGAAAAGGCTTACTGGTGAAATGAGTTCACTTCTTGATAGTATGACTTAAATATCTAAGATTTTATATCCTGGTAATATTACTAACAAAGTTATTAATGTCGTAGTCTTCATCATTGAACACCTTGTATAATTCTTTGAGCATTAAATTTTTAGTTTTTACTCCTCTTTTTTTTGCTATTTCTTCAACGAATACATTTACTGCTACTTTGCCTTCTAAAACTACTTTCTCGCTTATGTAGTCTGTAAAGAAACCTTTGCCAATGAGAAGTCCAAGGGTTCTGTTACGAGACAGGTCATTTAGAGCTGTCAAGGTGAAATCACCAAACCCACAATAATTAAACATTGTATATTCTTCACCCCCAAACTTAGAAATTATAACCCTCATTTCATTTATTGCCTTGGTTAGAATTAATGATCTAAGGTTTGGTGAATCAAAGTTCGCATCCACAATACCAACTATTATTGCATAAATGTTTTTTAATATGCTGGCAAGCTCAACGCCCATAACATCCGTTGTATAGTCCATCTGAACATTTGTGTTCTCAAAAATAGATTCGAATAGTTTAAATTGTTTATCTTTTTTTGATGCCAAAGTAAATGCTGTGGGGAGATTGTTGATTATCTCTCGTGCAAAGGAAGGTCCTTTCATGCCAAATATTTGATTGGGAATTTCTCTACTTAGAGACTGTGGTATCGTTTTTTGACCTTCGCCGAAACCCTTTGCCAGATTTACAATAAGAGAATCTTCTTTGATAAATTGCTTATTGTCTCTTATGTATTCAACTATAATACTTGATGGGATACCAAGAAAAATAATATCTGAATCAGTAAGTATGGTTTTATCAAAAGTAGCTTTCAGAGACTTGTCCAATTCAATATTTGGAAAATACTTACGATTTATGTGTTCATTACTTATGGAGTCAACAACATCTTGTTCCACTGATAATAGATAAACATCATACTTATGCTTCTGAGCAAGAACATTGCCCATAGCTGTGGATATAGCTCCACTTCCAATAAAACATATTTTTAATAGTTTCTCCATATTTTAATGCTTAGAATCTTATAAAACTTTAATTGTGTCTAAACAACCTTTCAAAAATTACTTCAATTTTATTATTAATATCTTCTGATATTTTGAAATAGTAAACGGGAATTATAAATAACACACCGATGATAGAACTTCTAACGATGATATCAACCAGATAGTTTGACATGACAGGTATAAGTAGTGAAATTGAATATACAGTAATTCCGATTAAATAGAGTAATACGATTTTCCATGTAAATGGTTGCAGTCTGAATTTCCTATACAAGAAGATGAATTTTATGCAGTTATAAATTAATTTTGAGATAAGAGTTGCAATAGCGGCACCTATTATACCATAGATAGGTATTAGCAATATGTTTGAAACTACAATTAGAACAGCAAATATTAGTAAGAAATAGGATAAATATCGATAATATTTTGAGTTTACAATTATATGCGGACTAACTCCCATTGCAATATCAGTTAGGTTTGCCAGACCTATTATTAATATTACATATTTTCCTGGCAAGTAGTCATTGGTAATTATATGAAACACATTATCAATATTTCCCCAAATACCAATTAGTAGTAGCAGGCCAACAATGCTGAGGCTTATACTGCTTTTTTTGTATATATTATTTATAACGGCAATATCATTATTTTTCCAAGCATCAGAAATAACCACCGAACTTATTTTTCCCATTGTTCTCATTGGCACAAGAATAAGGGTTCCGAAGAAAAATGTAATTGAATAAATTCCCGTTGCACTCAATCCCATTATCCTTTCCACCATAATGGAATCTATTGTCATAACCAGCACACCGGAAAAGCTGGCAACTATGCCAAAGAAGCCAATCTTAACCATATCTTTTGCAAAATTTTTGTCAATTATGCTGAGGTCAGGCTTTATGTGTAGTTTTCGATTATAAACCAGAGATGCAAACAGCAATACCCCTGGTGATATTAACGCCAGAGTATATAAAATTACTGTTTGATGAAAATCAAACACTTCAAAATAAAAGGGTATAATTACTGCAAGAACAAGAGTTCTTTGGATAACTTCCTTATAGATTATTCCTTTCACAGCATTGTATAATACTCTGTAATAGGTATCAAATACATTGAACAATAGGGTAAAAACAATAAGTGGAATTACATAATAAAAATAACTTGTAAATAGCTGGCTACCATCTTTAGCATTATCCAGAATAAGGGGCTTAAATAATAAATAGGCAAGTATGGCTAGCACTAAACCTACCAGTGAAACTATTAAGGCAAGGCCAAGGTAGCCATGATGGTTTTTGCCCTCATTTCTGAAATAAGGAAATAGCTTAACAGTTATGGTGTTGATTCCAAGTCCAGCGAATTGGGCAAATAATATGGAGTAGGAAACAAGAATTCGGAATAAGCCAACCTCCTCAGTTGTGAAGAAGTGTGTGAATAGCAATGCTGTGGTAATAAAACCCAATATAACCCCTACATAGGAATATATTGTACCCGATATGCTCTGCCTTTGAATTATACCCATCAATTAAACAAAATTATGAAATTATCTTTTTACCATGAGAACGAATAACCAATATGGTTTTTTTGGAGAAACAACCGCATTGATTGTATCTATAAATAAAGAAATAATATTGAACTTATAATTATTTTTAAACTCATATTCACAGCTTGGACATATAGTTTTTCTATTGCTTTTATCTATCCAAAAATATGGAATCCATGAACTTGATGGTGTTATTGAAGTTTTAATGTTAAGCAATAAAGGGTTGTAGTATCTTACTTTCTTGCCAAATGTGAAGGATTTTAGCACTTTGTATTCTGAAAATATTTCAGATATATTATCCAGATTAAAACTTCTAAGGTGATTGGGACGGTTATATTTGTATCCACATTTCTTACATTTTATTTGAAGTTTATCAGGATTCTCATCATTGGGCACTGTTATAAGAACATATTTTTTTGAAAGTCGTTTAATTTCTTCAACGGTACCGGCCAAAGTCTTATCATCCAAATGTTCAAGTAGTTCACTTGAAAAAACCATATCAAATTGATAACTAGGTAAAGGAATACTGTCGGCACTAGCCAATACCTTTTTTGCCTTTACGAATTCAAGTGCTTTCTCACTTCTATCAACAGCAGTAACATCATACTCTTTATTTAAGGCATTTGTAATAACTCCATTTCCGCATCCAATATCTGCAATTGAATTAACATCATCAGGAATAATGTCAAACACTTTAATAATCTTATCAGCAAGATCCTTATGCTTTAGATTACTCCAGTCAAAATTTTCGTAAACTTCCTTATTATCCACTGTATAATTGATTTAGAACCTTGGAATCTATTTCCCAAGAATAGTCTTTTAGAACTTTATTTTTCCCAGAATTAATGAGGTTTAACTTTAAATCCTCATCAGAAATAATACTTGAAACAGCTTCTGCAAACTCTTTCGGATTATTATACTCATAAATTAAACCACTCTTTGTTGTATTTATTATGCGTTTTATGGGTAGGCAATCTGATGCAATTATTGGCTTGCCAGCGTACATATATTGAAAGATCTTATGAGGAATGGTAGAGTTTGTGTGATCATTTTTAACATGTGGTATAAGGCATACATCGGCTTCTCCCACATATTTTATCATTTCTTTATAAGGTTTCCATCCGGTGAATTCAACAATTTCTTCAACTCCTTCATCTTTTGCTAATTTCCTAAGGGTAGGTAAATAGGAGCCATCACCTAGTATTTGTAAACGTACCTTTGGGGTAGTGTTTTTAAGATGTTTAAGACCCATTATGACATATTGTAAACCCCTATGTAAGTTAATACCACCAGCATATAACAAGGTAAAGAACTCAGGGTTGGGCATGTGATTTGTCAGATCAAAGTGTTTTGTATTTAAAGTATTAGATACAACGGATATTTTATCCTCCTCAACCCCCAAGTTAATTAGACGATCTTTGGCCTCTTCCACAACTACTATAACATTGTCTGCTAGTTTACAATATTTGATCTCGTATTTAATCCACTCTTTATCATTGGATAAAAACTGTCCTAATATGGATTGTGTGTGTGTGGCAATTCTGAGAAGTGCAGGCCAGTTCTCATGTAAGTCAAGGGTTAGTTTTATGTTGTGGTTTTTTGCAAATTCATAACCTACTTTTGCAAGAGGAAGGTCATGGATATGAATTGCATCAAATTTTTCAGTTTCGAAAATATCTGCAATAAAAGACCTCCAGAAATTAAAATAGAATGGAAACTTTATAGCTCCGACACTTGTTTTGTGGGTTAATTTGGAAATAGACCTTCTATGTATAGTTGCTGAGTCATAAGAATCAGTTAAATCATATCCTTTCATGGTATAACATGCAATATGAATTTCATTACCGTTTTCAGTAAGTGCTTCAATCTCATTTTCAACCCTTATATCAGGTGGAAACTCATGATCGAGTACCATTAGAATTTTCATTGGCTGAAAAGTTTGTCATGAATAATTTTTGTGATTCTAACGGATGCGTTACCATCCCATAAATCTGGGATACTTCCTAATTTGACCTCTCCAGAAAGTATACTCATTGAAGCATCAACAACTTTATTGAAATCAGTACCAATCATATGATTTGTTCCTATCTCGCTAGTAATAGGCCTTTCGGTATTATCTCTAACTGTTATACATTGTACACCAAGATATGTAGTTTCTTCTTGAATGCCGCCACTATCTGTAACAACTAATTCAGCATTTTTAGATAGTGATAAGAAATCGATATATCCTATGGGTTCTAGTATTATAATATTGTCATTTAGTTTATCAAATAACCCATACTTTTTTAGGTTATTCATTGTGCGAGGATGTATTGGGAAAACAACCTCTCTAACTTTGCTAATTTTATTAAGTGCATGTATTAGTTGTGTAAGGTTTTTTTCCTCATCAACATTTGAAGGCCTGTGAAAAGTTGCTAAAACGTAATTTTTTTTTCTAACTCCAATTTTTTCTATGAACATAGATTTATCTATGAAAGGCATAAAATTAACTAGGCTATCTATCATTACATTACCAGTAAAATAAACCTTTGCATCACTCACTCCTTCTTTTTTTAGATTAGCGATACCACTTTTCTCAGTAACAAATAAATAATCTGATATGTGATCTGTGAGAACCCTGTTAACCTCCTCGGGCATTTTTTTATCAAAACTTCTTAATCCAGCCTCAACATGTGCTACTGGGATATGTAATTTTGAAGAAACAAGACTTGCCGCAATGGTTGAGTTAACATCACCTGGCACTATAACCAAATCAGGCTTCTCATCCAATAATATCTTTTCAAATTCAACCATTATTCTGGATGTTTGAAGAGCATGGCTTCCACCCCCCAATCCGAGATAAAAATCAGGTTTTGGCATCTGCAATTCATCAAAGAAAATTTTAGACATTTTTTCATCAAAGTGTTGTCCAGTATGACAGATAAGATGGTTAATATCTGATTTATACGTTTGAAATGATCTGTGAATTGGAGCTATTTTAATGAAATTAGGTCTTGCTCCAACTACTGATATTATTTTTTTCATTCAATAAATTTGACACAAAATTATTATTTTAAACTAGAACTTATGCATAATACCCAATTAATTGAATTGCCCATGAATACATTAACATTAACTTTATAATAGTCCATTTATATTGCTTGTATCTAGGTCTATCAGGTGAAAACTTTCAACTATAAGATGTTTACTTCCATTTCAAGCTCAACATTGAATTTTTTCGAAATACTATTTTTAATTGAATCTGCCAGCTGTTTTATTTCATTGCCCGAAGCTATACCATATTTAACTATTACCAATGCCTGCTTTTCGTGAACCCCAATGTTGCCTTGTCTTTTACCTTTCCATCCACATTGCTCTATGAGCCATGCAGCAGGAACTTTATAGTCGCCATTAACAAGATGATAATTTGGAATATCAGGATAACTTAGTTTAATCTCATTGAATTTATCTTTTGAAATAACGGGGTTCTTAAAGAAACTTCCAGCATTTCTAAGATTATCTGGGTTTGGTAACTTGGAGGCTCTTATTTTTGCGACCTCACTACTAACATCAGCTATGGTAATATCATCTATATTCTTATCTCTAAATGCTTCAAATAGGGGTTTATAGCTTATGTTTAAGCTATGTTGTTTTGAAAGTTTAAATGTAACACTTGTTATGAAGTATTTATGTTTAAGCTCTGTCTTGAAAATACTGGTTCGATAGCTAAATTTACAATCCTTATTTGAAAAGGTTTCCACCTTTCCACTATCAAGATTAAAAGCCTCCAGACTTTCCATTACATCTTTAATCTCAGCACCATAGGCACCTATATTTTGAATTGGTGCCGCACCTACTTTCCCTGGAATATCGGTCATGTTTTCCAGGCCTCCCCAACCATTTTCAACTGCATACTCAACCAAACTGGGCCAAAATTCACCAGCGTTTACTTTTAAATAGATGTGCTGCTCTGATTCTTTAATAATTTTCTTACCCCACATTTGATTCAGTAGTACTAAACCTTCATAATCTTCAGTAAACAATATATTACTTCCTTCCCCTAGAACTAGTACTCTACCTTTTAGTTTGCTAGCTTTATGGAGTTGCTCAAGGTCACCTGTGCTTGTAATCATTGAGAGACTTTTTGCAAGAACTTCAATACCAAAGGTATTAAAGGGAGCTAGGCAGAAATTTTTCTTAATTATCACAAAATCAAATGTAATCATTTTTTTCAAAAATAATGTGTGTAAATGTTGTTAATAAAACAATCTGATTGTAAACAATTTATATTCTGTTACAATGTTATATTTTTGTTGAAACTATTTTTACAATCTTGTGATATAAACATTGAATAAAAAGGTAATAGTATCTGTAATAAATGACCTAGTAACTGACCAAAGGGTTAAAAAGGTTTGTGAGACTCTTGAGAGCATGAATCTAGAGGTAATTCTTGTGGGAAGAAGACTTAGCGATAGTCCAAGAATGGATGAGAGAAGCTATAAGGTTCATAGAATGAAACTTATATTTACTAAGGGCCCTTTGTTTTATGCTGAGTTTAACATTAGACTTACCTTATTTCTACTATTTAATAAGGTTGACATTCTAGTCTCAAATGATTTAGATACCCTTCTATCTAACTACTTGATAAGTAAATTGAAGAATGTACCATTGGTTTATGACACTCACGAATATTTTACTGGAGTTCCTGAGCTTGATAACAGAAAATATATTAAAAAAGTATGGAAATATATTGAAGGTAGGATTTTCCCCAATCTTGAGGATATTATAACAGTTAATGATTCAATAGCGAAGCTATATGAGGATCAATATGGCATTGAGTTATCGGTAGTTAGAAATATACCCAGAAAACCTAAAGTTCTTATTAAAAAGTCGAGGGAGGAATTGGCGTTGCCATCTGATAAAAATATAATAATACTTCAGGGTTCCGGGATAAATATTGATAGGGGTGCAGAAGAATTGGTTGAGGCAATGCAGCATGTGAACGGAACATTATTATTGATAATTGGGGGTGGAGATGTTGTTGATAAACTTAAAGACATGGTTAAAAACATGCGTTTGTCTGAAAAGGTAAAATTTAAGCCACGTATGCCATATAAAAGCCTTATGGATTATACATCAGTTGCAGACTTAGGTGTAACATTTGACAAGTCTAGTAATATTAATTACAGATTAAGTCTACCAAATAAACTATTTGATTATATCCAGGCAGGTGTTCCAGTATTATCATCTCGTCTTCCTGAAATTGAAAAGGTTATTAATAAATATGATGTAGGTGCCTTCATTAAAAATCATAATCCAGAATCCATAGCTAAAGGTATAAATAATATTCTTGGCGACCCTGATCAGCTAATGAAATGGAAAAAAAACTGTAGTTTTGCCGCCCAGGAATTAACCTGGGAAAATGAAGAGGTAACCCTGAAAAATATCTATTCAAAATATGTCTGATTTACACTTACATATTATATCCTTTGATATACCTTTTCCAGCAAATTATGGAGGAGTTATTGATGTGTTTTACAAGGCTAAATCGCTAACAGATAGTGGAGTAAAGGTGCATATGCATTGTTTCCAATATGGAAGGGAACACTATTCGATAATGAAGGATACTTTTCATGAAGTTAAATATTACAGACGCGATATCTCAAAGAAACATCTTTTTAAGAGTATTCCATATATTGTCAGCACTCGTGCATCTGATAAATTAATTGGAAACTTGCTTAAAGACGATTATCCCATATTAATGGAAGGGCTTCATACATCATTAATTTTAGAAGATAACCGATTTAAAACTAGGAGAAAACTGGTTAGAGCGCATAATATTGAGCATGAATATTATCAAAACCTCGGCAAGGTTGAGAATGATATCTTTAAAAAATATTATTTCTACAATGAATCTGTTAAACTTAAGCGCTATGAGAAAGTGCTTGAAAAGGCAGATAGTATATTGGCTATTTCTGAGAGTGATAGGAAATACTTTAACACTGAATTTAGCAGAGTAGAGTACATTCCAGCATTCCATCCATTTAAAGAAGTGAAAAGCAAGTTAGGGAAGGGAAATTATGCATTATATCATGGAAACCTATCCGTAGCTGAAAATGAGAATGCAGTTAATTATTTAATTGATAATGTATTCCTTGGTACTGATATACCGCTGAAGATAGCTGGGTTAAATCCTAACAAAAGCTTAAAAAGCAAGATAGAAAATTATCCAAGCATAGAACTAATAGCTAATCCTAATGATGATATTCTGCAAGATTTAATTGAAAATGCACATGTTAATATCTCAATAACTGCTCAAAAAACGGGTCTAAAACTCAAGTTGCTTAACAACCTATATAACGGAAGGTTTGCATTGGTAAATGATAAAATGCTAATTGGAAGTAGCTTGGATGAGTTATGTGAGGTTGCTAATAATCATGTATCTCTTAACCGCCGCCTGAAGATATTATTTAATAAGGACTTTACCCAAGCTAATATTGATGCGAGAAAGAAAAGTCTTGCAAAAGTATACTGCAATGGAACAAACGTCAATAAATTAATTACCCTATTAAAGTAATCACTTCAATATTGTTCCTTCTTCACATTTTATAACTCTTCCTGGAAACTTATGAATTATATTGTAATTATGTGTTGCCATAATAACCGTTTTCCCCAAATCTTTAATTCCAAAGAGTATTTTCATAATGCCATTTGATGTTTCAGGGTCTAAATTACCCGTAGGCTCATCGGCAAGTATTATTTCTGGTTCGTTTAGCAAGGCTCTAGCAATCACTATTCTTTGTTGTTCGCCTCCTGATAACTGATGAGGCATAACATTTAATTTATCTATCAACTCAACATCCTCTAAAACTTGCAGTATGCGGTTGTTGATTAGTGATGAATCCCTCCATCCTGTTGCTTTTAGAACAAATTCTAGGTTTTGTTTGACTGATCTATCCTCCAGAAGTTGAAAATCTTGAAAAACGATTCCTAATTTTCTCCTGAGGAAGGGAAGATCTTTTTGCTTTATTTTATTTAGACTGTAACCACAAATAGTTGCTTCACCATCTTCAATTGGTAGGTCTGCATAAAGAATTCGCATTAAACTAGATTTGCCACTACCAGTTTTACCAATCATATATAAGAACTCACCTTGCGTAACCTCGAGGTTAACATTGGTTAGAACCAGTTTGTTTTTTTGGAACACTGAGAGGTTTGAAAGGGTTATTACTGAGGAATTATCCATTAATACTATTGTTTTGCTCCAAAGATAACCAATTTGAATAATTATTTCAGCAGGTCTTTAAGCGATGTAAAATACAATAATAGATTGCTTATGGTGTAGATATGGAAACTGGTAAAATTTTTCCGTTGAAAAACTTGTGACCATTAAGAGCAAATTCCATAATAAACTCAGCCATTTGCTTTGGTTGCAGGGGCGCTTCGTATCCAGGAAATGCATTAGCAAGCATTTCTGTTTGTACTGCACCTAGTGCCAAAGCATTTGATTTTATGCCATATTCTTTTAACTCTTCTGCCATGGTTTCTGATAAAATAGCCAGTGCTCCTTTGCTGGAGCTATATAAGGAAAGCCCAGGAAATTTTGCGCTACCTTGAAATCCTCCCATGGAGGTAATATTCAGTATATGAGCACCTTTGTTTATGTGTGGAAGAAGTTCCCGTACTAATTTGAATGGTCCTTTTACATTTATATTAAAGCTATTATCAAAGTCATCGTCCGTTAGCTCAGTGAATGGTTTGTTGATTAATATTCCAGCATTATTTATGATAATATCAATACCACTAAATTCTTTTAGTACAATTGGAATAATGGAATCACTAAAGTTCGTTTTACTAATATCTGCTTTAACATGAAAGAACCTAGATATATTAAACATGTTATTTAGATTCAGAAAATCAGAAGTTCTTGAAATGCATATGATTTTATTGTTATTATCAGCTATGAGCATCTTTGCTACTTCCAAACCGATACCTTTGCTAGCTCCAGTAATAATTATATTCATGATAATGACCTTATTTTTGTTAAAATATTCATTTTTGTCAAATGTATAAAAACAAGTGCTTACAATATAATTTAATTATTGTTACATCTTTCTTTTATTATCTTTGATATAATATTGACCGTTATTTTATAAATATTTTGAAAAAAATAATAGATAAGTTAAATCTGAGAATTAATGATATTTCCCAGAACATTGGAAAAAAACTGAAAGTAGTCGTATTACCAGGATTTGATGGTATGCCATTATATTATGTTTTAGTGTTTTTTTTAAGAGGTATTTCCAAGGGAGTTTTAGGGTATAGAGCTGCTGCAATAGCATACCATTTCTTTTTAGCCCTAGTTCCTTTGATACTATTTCTATTCACCCTAATACCATATGTAACAAGCAAGAATTATCAAAATGAGCTTTTGGGCTTACTTTATGACTTGATTCCATCGAATATCTACTCAATGGTTGAATCTACGCTAGTTGAAATTATAAGTAGGCCAAAAAGTGGCTTGTTATCACTGGGCTTTGTAATGGCAGCCTATTTTGCAACAAATGGTGTGGATGCTATTTTGGAGGGTTTCAACCAAAGTTATCATAGAATTAAGACCTGGCCATGGTGGAAGCAAAAATTTTATGCATTTATAATGATGGTTGTCATGTCTTTTTTGGGATTTATATCAATGCTTTTACTCACCTCAGGTAAGCTTATAATCAATACCATGGGCGAATATGAATTGATAACAGGTGAGGTAACAATTTATATGCTTACGTTGGTTCAATGGATTGTAATAATTGGAAACTTATTGCTCATAGTTTCCATGCTTTATTACTATGGTCAAAAGAAAGACATAAAAGAACATTACAAGTTTTTCTCTGCAGGTTCAGTTCTTTCAACAGGATTATTTATAGTTGGCGGCTTATTACTTAAATCCTACTTTGAAAATTTCTCTAACTATAACCTTCTTTATGGTTCAATTGGTTCATTGATTATACTGCTTGTATGGTTGTTTTACAACTCATTGATAATACTCATTGGTTTTGAACTTAATACAAGTATAAGGAGGTCAAAGGAAATGCAAACATATAAGCAATCACATCAAAGTGATAAGAACCTACATACCCAAAACTCATAATATACCCACTAAGACTGATATTCTTCTGAAGTCATTTATTTGTTGGAAATAGGTTAGTTGTTTTTTTTCTTATTAAACTTAGGTTTAAAATTTTTTCTTTTGTGCCCCTTATTGTTGAACTTCTTTTTGAAGTTTTCTCTAACATTCCATTCCGGACCATCTCCCAAATCACTGGGGAGTGGTATTTTCGTAACCTCATTTTCTATTAGGTCCTCAATACGTTTGAACTTAAACATATCATCCTCATTAACCAAGGTTAGAGCAATTCCAGTTGATTTAGCCCGTGCAGTTCTGCCAATTCTGTGAACATAATCTTCGGCATCGTTTGGAACGTCATAGTTTATCACAAGGTCAATATCCTTAATGTCAATTCCTCTACTTAGTACATCTGTTGCTACTAAAATTCTAGTATTTTTTGCTCTGTATTGCGATAGTACCTCCTCGCGCTTAGTTTGCTCCAATGCGGAAGAAATTCCTTGAATATTTTTTTCAGCTTTTCTTAAACCATTAACAATTTCATTTACTTTTAATTTAGTAGATGTAAATATTAAGATGCTTTTAAGATCAGGTTTATCTTTTACCAAACTTGTTATAAGAGGTGTTTTTTGTGTATCGTATACTAAGTATGCCGCCTGTAGCACTCCTTCGGCAGGTTTAGATATTTCTATGGTAACTTCTTTAGGGTTTATTAATATCTTAGATGCAAGGTGCTTTATTTTGGATGGCATGGTAGCACTAAACATCAGAGTTTGTTTTTTCTTGGGTAAATATTTGATTATTTTTAGAATATCATCATAAAAACCTATGTCAAGCATTCTGTCGGCTTCATCAAGAATAAGATGTTTTATACTGTCAAATTTCACATAACCCATATTAAGGTGAGATATAAGTCTTCCGGGAGTAGCTACAATTATATCGGCACCGGATGTTAGAGCCTTTTTTTCAGTATCCCAATCACTACCACCTCCACCTCCATATACAGGAATAGATTCAACAGGTGTAAAATAAGTAAAGCCTTGTATGGCCTGATCAATTTGAATGGCAAGCTCCCTTGTTGGCACTATGATTAAAACACTTGTTTCATGCTTATGATCTGCTGTTAGATTATTCAGCACAGGTAATACAAATGCAGCTGTTTTTCCAGTACCTGTTTGAGCACATGCGATTAAGTCATCTCCTCTGAGTATGGCAGGAATGGCAAGTTCTTGAACGGGTGTTGCTTTATCAAAGCCCATAAAAGAAATAGCTTCGAGCATTTGTTCATTTAATCCTAATTCTTTAAATGTCATTATTTTATTTTCTGCAGCGAAGTTAGAAATTTTTAATTCAGTTGCAGTTAAATATGTTTGTTTGTTGGATATACACGAAATCTAAGGTATGGAGCTAGTTAACATTACTTCCTTCCAATAAAGAAACCTGGGGTAACTTCGATTACATAACGTTTATAGGTTGATAGAACAGTTGATTTGTCAATTACAATCCCAGCAAGGGGCATGAGGCTTTGGTTTTGTCCAAGATGTAGCACCTGAACAAAAATAATCACAATTATCAACATTTTTAACATCCCAATTACTTAAATCTTGGTTAAAAGAAGTAGCGTTCTCAAACATTCTTGGCCTATAATATAAAACCCTCACGCGCGGGGTTAATTTGGGTTACAGTTAGTAAAATTAGGCTTTGGTTTTGTATAAACAGTAGTACTACCCTCACTAAAACCATTGCACTCTGTAACACCTGAAACATTCCAAGAACTTAAATCTTGGTTAAATGCATAAACCCAATAAAACATATTACTCATATTAGTCACATTACTAACATCCCAAGAACTAATATCTTGGTTAAAAACTTCAGTAGTCGCAAACATATAAAACATATCAGTCACATTACTAACATTCCAATCTCCGATAGGCTTGTTAAAAACAAAAGCTCCATCAAACATAACACTCATATCAGTCACATTACTCACATCCCAAGAACTTATATCTTGATTAAAAGAGTGAGCTTCATTAAACATACCTCCCATATTAGTCACATTACTAACATTCCAATCTCCGATAGG
>ERZ1047985.46-NODE-46-length-108996-cov-17.541504_pt1 | contig 108996 bp, 121 predicted proteins | sample MGYA00383097_ERZ1047985 | MGnify/ENA primary metagenome ERZ1047985 (study PRJEB29581, sample SAMEA5548367) | metagenome | biome: marine; feature: coastal; material: water | depth 50 m | study: Short-term variability in the microbial, nano- and picoplankton...
AATCCCGGCCAGATTGTTTCTTTTAATAACTTATATGCAAATATTTATTTCTCGAGTGGTTTATTAGGCTTTATCTGGTTTCTACTTATATTGTTAAAATATATGTATTCCTTATTTAGAAATAGCGAAATTATAAATTATTATTTAGCGATTCAGTTTTTTTCAATTTTGTTAATGTTTTTCTTTCAGGCTGAAGAGTTAAGCGCTTTATTGGGACTTTCAGTCGGATTAATTATTCTAGAAGGTCAGAATAATGAGTAAATATCTTATTGTGACGCATCAGTTTTTACCCCATACAAGTCCAAGAACTACAAGATGGAAGCTACTAGTTGATGAGCTAGTTTTACAGGGTCATGAGGTAACAGTTGTAACTGGAACAAAACAAACAAGCCAAGACAACCGCATCAAAACAATTTTCGTAGGCAATTCAAGAGCAAGTAATGTTGTTGTAAGTTTACGAAATCAATCCAATACTTTAAGTACAAAGAAGAGACTCAAAGTGATATTTTATAAATTATTAAAAAAAGTCTATAGATTTGCAATTAGAAATTTTGCTTGGCCAGATTATACAATGTTCTGGCTTCTCTCGATTTTTAACGCAAGAAAGAAATTAGATTTAGAGTACGATGTCATTATTTCAGTAAGTTTGCCTTTTTCATCTCACATTGCTGGTTATATGATTAATAAAAAGATTGGTAAACCATGGATTATGGATATAGGGGATCCGTTTACCTTGAAAAAAACAGCTCCTGAGAACAATAGTTTTCTATATGGACGTTTAAATAAATTCTATGAAAAAAAATTTTACCATCAAGCTTCTCAAATCTTATTTACTCATGAGGATGCTATGAAGACACATATTAACGAGTTTCAAATTCAAGAAAGTAAAGCTGCGGTAGGACAGCCCATCAGCAAATTTCAAGAAGACTTATATGAGCTAAGTAAGAATTATGATTACGGTACAAAAGATATTAAATTTGGATATTTTGGAATTTTCACACAAGGAGTGAGGACGCCTGATAATTTTTTAGAATTTTTAAGGAAGTTGAAAGATTATGAAATGCATTGGTATATTAATTCAGATTCCGAGATTATTTTGAAAAAAAATATTCTTGACAGCAGTAAACATAATTATCATTCACAGGTTTCAAGAGATGAAGCTTTAGAGCTAATGACTACATCATTTCACTGTCTTGTATCTGTTGGTAATTTAAATCCGAATCAAATACCAAGTAAAGTCATAGAGTACATAGCTACTGGTAAACCTGTTGTTCATTTTGCAGAAATTAAAGATGATCCGGTAATCCCCATTGCAGAAGAGTTTGATAACCTTTTTATAATTACAACAAATACAGATCTCAATAAGTTTAAAAAAGAACTGCAAAATTACTTTTTAGAAATAGATAAGTTTGATTATGAAAAATTTAATAGTTTATATTCACCAACTGCATTAGTTAATAAGCTAAATACTTTTTAAAACAGGTATCCAATTTTCTTTGTAGCTAAGGCTGGAGAAATTATTCTTTCCTAAATTCAATGCTTCTTTAAGACATGCAGTGGCGGAATCGATATCTCCAGATTTATATTTTATTGAGTTAGTTGTATCAAAATGTTCCATGTATTCACTATCAGGTGCAACTATAAAGAGACCAGCAGAGCTTGCTTCATATAAAGGCAATCCTACAGTTTCAATAAAGCTTGTATGAAAATATATACTATGTTTGGAAAAACCATCCATCAATGAAAATGTATTTTCTATTAAACTCGATTGGCCTTCTTCTGAAATAAATTTTGTAATTTTTAGCTCAGGAACCTCAATTGTGATTCTCTCAAAAACTTTTTCCATAAATGAAGAATTTTTATTTCTGATTTGGCTTCTTATGCCAATAATTCCAATATTATCATTTACATCTTTTACAGCCTTTTCAATAACTCCAATTTTTATTAATTTGCTTTCAAATCGAGTATTTATTTTTTTAGCAACATGTTCTAGTTGATAAACTATGTGATTACTTTGTTTAAATGACCTAGATATAAAATATTTCAAAATTATATTCTTAACATTTTTAACTTCTAGTGGAAGCAAGTTTTGAATCAGAGTGTAAGATTTATTTTTAGTTTTGAAACCAAAATTACCAAAATGAATTATTGCTGCTGATTTATTGATAGTATTTAAGTCTTTTTTATTCAAAAAAATATTTAAATACGGATGAAAATATCGATTTAAATTAGTTTCCATTTGTTGTATGCCAGTCTTCAATAGCATATTTTCTGTCATGTTATTGTTATGTAGCAATATTATTTTGTATTCTGACTTTTCAATTGCATTTATGGCTGCTGCAACTACGTTTAAACCACCAAGAGATTTTACACCACATATGTTTAGTACAATATATTTATCCATCAATTCAATAATAGTTGCTTATTAACAACTAATTGTATGACTAAAATCATAATGTGGTAAAAAATAGTTATGATGTAGCTTTAGTTGTCGGTACTCGGCCAAATTTTATAAAAGCTGCGCCCTTAGTGAAATACTTCGAAAGTAAGAATCTGAAAGTTCTATTTATTCACACTGGACAACATTGGGATAAAAACCTATCAGGGAATATATTTACAGATCTTGAATTAAGGGAACCTGATATTAATCTTGAAACTCCTTTAGATGGTATGAATCATCAACTTAGCCACATGATTAAAAGCTTAGACACAACCTTAAGTAAAAATGAAGTTCCACGTGTGGGTGTTTTTGGTGATGTGACATCAACTCTTGCGGCTGCATTAGTAGCTAAAAATAGAAATTTAGAATTATTTCATGTTGAATCTGGTTTAAGATCTAGAAATATGAATATGCCTGAGGAGAGAAATAGATTAGCTGTTGATAATATCAGTGATTACCTCTTTACGCCATCTGATGATGCTGTGCAAAATCTTTTAGATGAAAATATAGCAAAAGAAAAAATCTTCAATGTAGGTAACATAATGATTGATACATTGCAGGCTAATTTAGATAAAATTAATTATTCTAGAGACGTTGTAATTAATGACCTAAGTATAAATGAGCCATACTTCGTAATGACTCTTCACAGGCCGTCAAACTTAACTAATGAGGTTTTAGAGGGGATATTTTCGGCATTAGATACATTTAAAAAAGACTATAAAATACTAATTCCTGCTCACCCTAGACTTTCACAATTCATAGAGAACAATAATTTGCAATTTCAGAATTTTGTATTTATTGATCCACTTCCTTATATAAATTTTCTAGCTTTAGTTTCAGGAGCGGAGCTCGTACTTACAGATTCAGGAGGACTTCAAGAAGAAACAACATATTTAAATGTTAAATGCTTAACTTTAAGGGAAGAAACGGAACGGCCAATAACTGTCACTCTTGGAACAAACAAGGTTATAGGCGTAAAGACAGAAGTCATAATTAATGAAATAAAGAGTTCATTAGGCAGTAAACTAGCAGATGAATTAAAGATTAAAAATTGGGATGGTCTTACATCCGAAAGAATTTATGAAGCTTTGTATTAGAGGAAAATGAATAATTTTAAATACGATGTAGCAGTTATTGGGCTTGGTTATGTAGGATTACCTTTAGCTATTCAAGCAACAGATTCTAATCTTAAAGTTTTTGGCTACGATATTAATGAAGAAAGAATTTCAGATTACAATTTAGGAAATTCCTCAATCGAAGACATCACTGATGGGGAACTGCAGGAATCACTCGAGAAGGGCTTATTCTTATCTTCAGATGCAAAATATTTATCAGAATCTGAAACAATAGTAATAAGTGTTCCTACACCATTAACTGACTACCAACCTGATCTTAGCTATGTTAAAAGTGCTGCTGAAACCATAGCAAAACACATAGAAAAAAATCAGATAATTATTCTTGAATCAACTACTTATCCTGGGACAACAATTGAAGTTTTGATACCTGTAATAGAGCAAAACTCAACCCTTAAAGCAGGTGTAGATTTCTATGCTGGTTACTCTCCAGAGAGAATTGATCCAGGCAATGAAACATGGAATTTTAAAAATACACCAAAAGTCGTTAGTGGGATTAATGAAGAATCTTTATCAAAGATTAAAGAGTTCTATGAGAAAATTATTGATACAGTTATCACTGTAAGCGGCACAAAAGAAGCTGAAATGGTCAAACTTCTCGAGAATACATACAGACATGTAAATATTGCCCTAATAAATGAGCTTGCGATACTTTGCAACATGCTAGATATTGATATTTGGGAAGTTGTAAACGCAGCAAAAACAAAACCTTTCGGTTTTGAGTCATTCAGACCAGGTCCAGGTGTTGGTGGGCACTGTATTCCTGTTGATCCAAACTATTTAGCATTTAAAACAAGACAGATAGGAAAGCCAGTCAGGTTTGTTGAGCTTGCTCAAGAAATAAATAATTCAATGCCTAGTTATGTAGTTTCAAGGCTTCTCGAAAAAATGAATGCATTAGAAAAAACTTTTAAAAATTCTAATATTTTAATTCTTGGCGTTGCTTACAAAAAAGATATTGGCGACATCCGGGAATCACCTGCCCTTGGAATTATTGAAAATCTTATTGAAAGGGGTGTGAACGTCAAATACTTCGATCCCTATGTCTCAAAAATTAAGATTGGTGAACAGGACGTTGAAAAAGAAGATAGTCTTGACAATATTGATAATTACGATCTCATATTAGTCCATACTGCACATACAGATTTCGAAGATTTTAACTTTAATATTACGGCCGTACCCATATTTGATGCAACTGGCAGTGATCACTATAAAAATGCTGAAAGGATCTAGTTATTTCTGCAGATTTTTCTACCTTATCAAAGACTATCAATATATTAGCAAGTGAACTTGGTCGGGTAATAAAAAAACAAGCAGGAGAAAAATACTTTAATATCGTTGAAGACATTAGGAAAAATTCTAAGAAGTACAGATCTTCTCACAATCCAAAGTACTTAGAAGATGCTTTTAAAGAGTTAAGTAAATTAAATTCAAAGGAGATTTTGATTGTCGCAAAAGCTTTTACGCTTTACTTCTATTTAGCAAATATATCTGAACAAGTTTTTAGAGAGTCATTTACAGAAATCAAAAAAAACAAGCTAACTAAAAACAACATAGACTATAAATTTTCACCAGTCTTTACAGCTCACCCCACAGAAAGTGCCAGGCAGTCCACGTTAAATAAAATATACAGGATTGGGGAAATTGTAAGCGAAAATAAACAAGAATCATTAAAGGATATTAATAGAATTATTACTGAGCTTTGGTACACACGAGAAGTCAGGTCAATAAAACCAGATCCATTAGATGAAGTCAAATCCCTTCTTTATTATCTGGATATTATTTATAAAGATGCATTCACTCACATCAAGGAAGATCAAGTCACTAATCTAGGTAAAAGAAATAATATTTTATCTTTGGGGTCTTGGGTAGGTGGAGATAGAGATGGTAATCCGTTTGTCACTAAAGAAATTACAGACCAATCTTTAAAAATTTACTCAAAACAAATCATAAATATATACATGGAAAAAATTAAAGAATTTTCCGAGGAGTTCAGTTATTCAACAAGCTACATAAAAATCCCTAAAAAATTAGAGTCCAAGATTGCTGAATACGCAAAAATTCTAACTAAAGAATACAGTCACTATGCAATTGTTAATTTTGATGAACCCTATCGAATTTTTCTTTCACTGGTTTTTCACAGACTTGAGAATTTTCAAGAAAATAAGTTAGGTTATAAAAACTTTAACGAATTCCATAATGATATGAAACTACTTGATAAGTCACTAAAAACTTCTCTAAGTGATGATGATTCTGATAACAGTTTCTCTGCTTTCTTAGAATACATAGAAGCGTTCCAATTTCATGGAGTGAAATTAGATATTCGAGAAAACTCGAAAGTTATCAACAACCCTGAACAACATAGAGAGAAATACTTAGAGTTCATTAAAGTTCTCCAATCTATTTCTGAATGGAAAAATGTTTACGGAAGTAACGTCATCAATACTCTCATTCTTTCAATGACAAAGAGTGATACTGACATATTGAACTTATTTAATCTTTGTAATAAGCACATCAAGTCCAAAATAGACATCCCGATGATTGTTCCATTACTCGAAGAAATTGAGGATTTGCAGAATGCAGGAGTATTTTTAGATCAACTATTATCGAATACCAATTACAAAAAACATATCACTAGTTATCAACATGCAACTCAAGAGATTATGTTGGGCTATTCAGATTCAAATAAAGATGGAGGCATCATTTCTTCCCAATGGAATGTATACAAAGCACAAATCTCACTATTTAATACTGGTAAACGACAAAATTGCAATATTGTATTTTTTCATGGCAGGGGAGGAACTATCAGTCGAGGTGGAGGACCTACATATAAATCGATACTTTCTCAGCCAGAGGGAACAATTTCAAATCAGATACGATATACAGAACAAGGAGAGGTTATATCGGATAAATATTCAACGGCTAATCTTGCTAAAGAAAACTTAAAATTAGGGATAAGTGCATTTCTGATGGCTAGCTCGACAAAACAAAAAAATCATAAGAAAGAGTATTCACTCATTGAGGAACTATCGAACAGTTCCTTAAAAAAATATCAACAATTAATATCAGACCCAAACCTTATGACCTATTTTGAAAAAGTAACTCCAGTTAAATTATTATCAACTCTCAACATTGGCTCTAGGCCCTCTAAAAGGACCTCTGAGAGCACATTAGACAGTTATAGGGCAATTCCCTGGGTTTTTGGATGGGCGCAGACAAGACACACTCTTACTGGATGGTATGGTGCAGGAACAGCATTACTCGAACTCATTGATAATAATGGATTGAAAACTGTACAAAACGCGTATGCAAAATCTTCATTTCTTAAAAATTTAATCAGTAATATTGAAATGACAGTCGTAAAGTCAGATTTATTAATTTCTAAAATGTACGTTGAACAACTCTTGGAGGATGAATATAAATATATATTTAATGAAATTAATAAAGAGTCAAAAAAGGTTAAGAAAGCAATACAACTTGTTACAAACAATACGGAGCTTTTGGAAGACAATCCAATATTAAAAAATACATTAAAAGTAAGGAATACCTATCTAGATCCTCTTTCATTAATACAGATACTACTTATGAAGAAGCTTTCAAATAAAGAAATTACTGATGAGGAAAAAACTTCTCTACTTTTGTCAATTAATGGGTTAGCTGCTGGTCTTAGAAATACTGGCTGAGAGATCTCGAAGTTCAAAATGCATTTCATCAGGTGATGTCCATGTACCTCCCCAGGCAAATCCCCAGGAATTAAATATCTCTACTACTCGTGGCACATAACCAGATTTTGTATTTATATCTATAGCAATACCCCAAGCATGTCTTGAAATTGAACCCCCGGCATCAAAACGAGATATTCTTCTGGGTGCGTAACAACCTCCAGAAGTTCGAAATTCTTCTTTAGAGAGGGTACCTGCTAGTCCTTCAGCTTCTATTTGATTTAGAGCACCTCTTAGAGGTTCCCACATCAACCTATGGCAAGTCGCTCTACCAATAATCGGCATTTCAATTCTTTCTATATTCTCTTCTCTCCATTTGGGTTCAGTAATAATCCAGGTACCGTCTTTTTCTTTAATTTGGAAGTCACCGAACATTTCTTTTACTAAAGCATTTGGCAGTACCCAGTTTTTATTAGGAGTAGAGTTTTTATCAGAAACTCTAATTTTTTTATATTTTATATTTCTATAAATTTCAATCAGGTGGTTTTCTGTAATTTTATTTCCCCAAATAATTGCCTGAATATTTCTATATATTCCAAGTTTAAAACCAGTTTCCTTGTTAACAACTGCTTCAAACCAACCGAGTTTTGAATCGGGTACAATATCTCCAACAACTATTTCAAGTGGCTCACCATTAAGGCCGACTAAGTGGATAATATCACCAATTTTTATGGAATATAAATTTGCTGTTAGCTCTGAAACGATAATCAAGTCAGAGTTTATTTTATTTGAAATATCTTCAGGATAGATATAATCAACAAAATCTTTTTCAACAGTTTTTACCGAAATACTGTAAAGATAATCTTTTTTTGTTTCTAGTTTTTCATTTCCAAATTCATCAGTGATTTTATCCAACCCAACATTAGCTCTACCGATAAAACTCAAATTAGCATTAAGATTGTTCGCTCCTTGAATTATTTGATTGGTAACACTGTAGAATAAGCTGCCAGATTGAGAAATAGTAATTGTTTGATAGTTATCAATTCTGTTAGATTTTTTAATATTTGGCTCATCATTAGCAATTGCAACACCAGGAGTAAACACTGCGATAAGAAACACAGCTAACAATAATTTTTTCATAAAGCAATGTTACTGTGTTGTTAAATAATCGTAAAAAATTTTACCTGTGAAGTTATTTAGAAAGTGTTCTTGAAAGTTACATATTAAACAACAGATTCATTAAGATAAAAAAAGTTTAATAAATGGAGAAATTTTAATGAAAACATTGACTAATTTTTTTGGTTCGGCAGCAACAAAACGTCCTGTCATAACTATTTTGGTAGTTCTTCTTCTCACAGGGTTTTTTGGATATATGTCAACACAAGCTGAAGAGTTAAGTACTAGTTTTGGTGGAGAACTTGATACACCTGAAATACAGGCACAATCTAAATTAGGTGATTATTTCGCTTCTTCTGGAGGGCAGAGTGTATTTCAAGTAATTATGACCGGTGATGATGTCTTAACAGTTGATGGATACAAGGCATGGATTGAGATACAACAAGTCGTTGATAAAAGTGAAATATCTAAATATCTTATCAGCCAACCCGGTCAGGGTCCCGTGCAGGGATTTTTTGGGCCAATAGACTTTGCAAGAGCTTTTAACCCAATGTTCAACATTGATCAGTTAAATGACGAACAGTTCAAACAGGCATATAAAGCTGCATCTGCACAGATGCCTCCTGAATTCCAAGCTTTTGCTTCAGCGTTACTCTCGGAAAATTATGATTCCGATGCAGTCACATCATCAGCTGGCTTAGCAATAGTAACTATTGATTCTGCAAAAATCGCAGAAGACTTTGGTGGTAGTGAAGGTGCATTTACCGAGCAACCACGTATGGAAGTACTGCTAAGTGAAGAATTATCAAAAATCACAAGTAATTATGACTCTATTCAAGTTAGCGGTTTTTCTTTTGGACTTTTATTAGGTAATGATGGTGGTGACTTTATCAATGAGATAGGTGTTCTTTTCGGGAAAGCCTTCTTGATTATTCTAGGTGTTCTTGCTTATATATTTTTCATCAGACCGCGTAAAGGTTATGGTTTTTTCAAATCTTCAAGAAGAACAGTTAGTGATTTATTACTGAGTCTTGGAACAATATTGCTCTCAATATTATGGATGCAGGGGATCGGAACCTTGCTAGGACCTGGTTTCCTTAATTTAATTGGTGCACCAAATCAAATATCTCAAATAGCTCCTATTCTATTAATTGGTCTTGGAGTTGATTATGCAATTCACTTTACAGGCAGGTACAGAGAAGAACTTGGTGACGGGCAATCTGTTACAAATTCAACTACAAATACACTCAGCTCAGTCGGAATCGCACTGACCTTAGCAACCTTAGCAACCATAGTTGGCTTTCTTTCGAACGTAGTTTCACCACTACCTGAATTTAAAGATTTTGGAATAACAGTATCTTTTGGAATTCTTTTTGCACTACTACTAGTGATGACTTTTGTTCCCGCAATAAGATCATTATTAGATAAAAAAGCTGAGACAAAAGACTCGATAAGCAGAGATGCATTTTCTTCATCAGGAGAGAGTGTTCTTAACAAAGTTGCAGGTGCCAGTTCTATTATTCCTAGAAAGCTAAAACTTATCAGCATCGCCTTACTTTTAGGTGTATCGAGTTATGGGTATATTAGTTTTACCAATCTAGATACAGTTTTTAACTTTACTGATTTTCTTCCAGAGGATGATCCAGTAGTTGCTACTCTCGCAGTTTTAACTGATGAATTTGGTGGAGGTTTCGGGGAGACAACAAGCGTTTTGCTTGAAGGTGAAAATCTTGCTACTCCTGATATTCATAATGCAATAATTAATTCCATTAATGATCTTGCTGGCGCTGATAATATTGTTGTTTTTGGTGAAAACGTAGCTAATGAATCCGTAGTAGCTTCACTTGGGACAATGTTGGCTCCTCAGGATGCTATTCCAGGAGCTCCACCTCAGGCTCCAGATATGGATCTCATAGGCGGCCTAATGTCCTATGGAGTTGAATTAATGGCAGGTGAAGGCTTGAATGCATTAAAAGTTTCTTCAAATGGTGACGTAGATGCACTGTACAAATTTCTTCTAACAAAAGATCCCGCAGCTTTTGGAGGATCTCTATATTTAGATGAACAAAATGTATTCACAGCTCAACAAATAAAAATTACTACATCAGCTGGTTCGGAAGGCTCTAGACAGCTAACAGAAGATATCTATTCTGCATTCCAGCCAGTTATTGATCTTGGGGTAGCTGTTGCTGCTACAAACGATAGCATAGTAACAAATAGTGTCAGTGATCTAATTTCAGCTTCACAATTCCAGTCATTAGTATTTGCAATACTTTCTTCAATGTTATTTTTAATAATTTATTATTGGATAGATTTGAGAAGACCCTTTTTAGGAGTTGTTACTATATTCCCGGTAATCGCAATTGTAATGGGAACATATCTAGGCATGAGTTTATTAGAAATCCCTCTTAATCCTGTCACTGCAACATTAACTGGTATCGCAATAGGAATTGGAGTGCCATTCGTTATTCACGTAACAAACAGGTTCAGAGAGGCACTAAGCAAAGATACAAATCCTGTATCTGCAATAACAACAACACTCAAAACAACGGGTGGCTCATTGTTTGGCTCTGCATTCACAACTATGGCTGGTTTTGGAATCTTAACAACTTCCACACTTAAGCCATTTCAACAAATGGGACAAGTTGTGCTTGTCTCGATAGGGTTTGCCTTGGTAGCTTCTATTTTGATACTTCCAACATTGCTTGTTTTGTGGGCAAATTATCATAATAAAAAAACTGCTAAATCTTTATAAATTAAGTTATTACTATTAATTGAGTGAAAGTATTTGAATTAATAGATATTGTTGACGGGATCGTTACCTTTGCAGATGCCTTTGATGACGACAAAGTAAATTTATTAATTGGTTCTGGCAAAAATGATGTATCAAGTATTGTTGTCAGTCATGATTTAGATACAACCACCCTTGATTACTGTTTAGAAAAGAACATCAATACAGTAATTTCCTACCATCCTGCAACTTACAGACAATTTGACAACCTTAATGAAGACTTAATGCTTTCGAAGTTATCCTTGCAATTTTACAAAGAAAATATAAATGTAATTTCTATACACACCGCTCAAGATGTTTGTAGTGGTGGTAATAGTGATACATTAAGCGAAATTTTTGAGTTATCAAATATTAAAGTATTTGGTCATACATCAAAAGAAAAAGGAGTAGGAAGAATAGGTGAGGTAACAAATCTTAATTCAAACTCACTACAAGCACTTATCAAAGCAAAACTCAATACAGAAATATTAAGAACCAATAGTTTTTTTCAGACTCAAGAGGATATTAATACATTGGCTTTTGTACCCGGTTCAGGTACTCAATTCATAGATGAAGTATTAGGTAGGGTTGATGTTTTTATTACTGGAGATGTTTCACACCACCACTTTTTACTAGGTGATGAATATGGTATGGGAATTGTACAACTTAATCATATTGCGACTGAAAAACCTGGAATGCAATCTTTTACTAATAAAATTAGCAAAGCTTTACAAACCGAAATAAAATATTTATATAGCGAATATTATGAATGAGCCATTTTTACTTAGTAATTTAATAGATCTCCAAGATATCGATAATAAAATATACAACATTGAAAATGAAAAGAAGGGGAGTGAGAATGTCAAAAAGCTAATGTCTTTGGAGTCTGAATTTAATGAAATCACAAAAAAAATAAATATTCAAAAAAATGAGATTGCAAGTTACTATACAGAAAGTGAAGAAATATCAGTATCTTCAAAATCTATTAATTTAAAAATAAAAGGTATCAAATTAAAGCTAGAAGACAAGTCTCTCGATGCAAATGAACTACTAAATTATACTAAACAGAAAGAATCTAGTGAAATGCAACTCTCTCAATTAGAAACTAAGCTAAGTATTTTAAATAGAAATAATCAAGATGAACTAAATGAAATACGAATCCTTGATGAATCTATGAATGAAGTTAAGAAAGATTTGATAGAAGTTTCAAGACTCGTTAAAGACGAATGGAAAAATATTGACGAAAAACTTTCCATTTATGAATCAGAGAAGGCTGAATTACTCTCGACTTTTCCTCAAAGGGCTCAAGATCTTTATGACGATTTAAAAGCTAGAGGTGTAGATGTAATAGCTGCTTATCGATTGGAAAATCATCAATGCGGATGCTGTGGTGTTGATTTAACTACTAGTGAACTAGACTCAATTTTCAAAACAGAGTTTCAGCAATGCCCTTACTGTGACGGTATATTAGTTTGAGTTTCGATGTATATTGCGATGGGGCTTCTAGATCAAACCCTGGAGAAGCGTCTATAGGTGTTTCTATAATTGAAGATGATCTGGAAAAAGCCACTATATCTCGAAAAATTGGAATTGCTACTAACAACGTAGCTGAGTATTTAGCACTAATAGATGGATTGAAGTACTGTGTCGAAAACAATGTACAAAATGTCAGTTTTTATTTAGATTCAAAGTTAGTCGTAGAGCAAATTGTTGGTAATTTCAAAGTAAAATCTGAACACCTAAAGGATTATTACAATCAATCTTTAATTTTGATTTCAGAAATAGATAATTTTTCAATACAGCATGTTTATAGAGAAAATAATAAAAGAGCTGATGAGTTAGCAAACCAAGCATTGGATAGTTAATGTTTCTATGGTTTATTAGTGGAGGTGTGCTCATTTTTAAATCCGTTTTTAAAGACGATCGTGCTGACTTAAGATTTTTAATAACTGGACTTTTATTTCTTGATTTTTTAGATTACATCTTAGCTTTAAGATTCATCGGTAAAGAACTTAAACTTATAACCCACTCACTATTTTTTTCAGTTTTAGTTATGTTTCTTATAATGCTTTTATCAAAAAGGGGAACATTAATTAGAAAAAACCTTTTACTTTTCTCAATAGGATTATACCTACATCTATTTCTTGACTTTATGTGGCTAGATCAGGCTAATTTTTTATATCCGCTTCCCTTTGAAAATAAAGAGATTTATGTTCAACCAACATCAGTTACTATTTTTTTAGAATTATTTGGATTTTCTTATTTAGCCTTTAAATTAAAAACGATAAAATTACTTCAAAAATTTATTAAACAAGGCATTATTTAGCATTTTTAAACAACATATTCACACTTACTAATAATAAAAAAACGGCAAATGATGTATTCAATATTTCCTGTGGAATGCTGAATGCTAAATTACCACCTAAAACGGAACCCATGATGCCTGATATTCCTACAACAGATCCTCTTTTAGCAAATTCTTTATCATTTTTTAGCTTTGTATAAGCTGCCGTTAGAGCTGTAGGTACTGTAGCTATAAGTGAAAAGCCTTGTGCAGCAAGATTTCCTAACCCTCCAAAGAAAATTAACAATGGAATTCTTACTATTCCACCGCCAATACCCAGAAGTCCTGAAAGTATGCCAGAGAAAATTCCAATTAGTACATATAGTAAAATATTTTCTTCAAACCTTGATGAGTATCCTGAATTTGAAATCATCCTATAAGAAACAATTAAAAGTAATATTGCAAAAATTCGTTGTAAAGTTTTTGTGTCTAGTGAAAAAGTAAGCTTACTACCTAAATATCCACCAATAATCCCTCCCAGAATTAAATAAAGTATATATATAGAAAATGTTTGGCCATTTGATATGTAAGTAATGCTACTGGTAGTTGCTACAAAAACTACTGCCATTGAAGAGATTCCAGTATTGACCTTAAAATCTTGATCTGTAAAGTATGTTAGAAGCGGTACGAAAACTACACCGCCTCCAATCCCTAAAATACCTGAAAGTAGACCACCGATAGATCCAATAATAAATAGAGAAAACAATTTATTTTTTAAGCCTTGGTAGTAACTCTTTACCTAGTAGTTTTATTGTTTCTATCTGATCAACGGAAGAGATTTGAATTGTAACGATTTCTGAACCAAAATCATTTACTAATGGAGAATATATATCAACTAATTCATCAATACTTCCAGCTTTTGAAAATTTAGACATGATTTCTTCTTTTGGCAAGGAATCTGCTTGTTCTCTTAAAGCTTGAGGATCAATTTCCTGTAATCTATTAGGCGCTCTTAGTCCTCTCCAAGATTTTAGGGACTCCCAGGCATCTTCATCATTATCAGCAAACATTGTCCATCTATAAGTGTGTATTCTCAATTTTGATTTCCCTAGTTCATCTGTTTTTATTTCTGCTGGATTAATTACTCGTTCATAAGCATCCTCTGGGTTTTTTACACTTATCATTAGTCCGTCCGCATATTCAGCTGCTAGATTTGATGACTTAGGACCTCCTGCGGCTAACCATATTGGAACTTCTTTGACAGGGGGAGAGTACAACTTAGCCCCATTTGTTTGATAGAACTCACCCTCAAAAGTTAATTTTTCGCCATCAAGTAGTCTTCTGATAATAGTTAAGGCTTCTCTCATCCTTGATGCCCTCTCGTCATATTTCGGGAAGTCGTATCCCAAGGGTCCTTCATTCATATTTTCGCCAGTACCTACGCCAAGATGAAAAGTAGAATTTGTCAATCTGTCTATAGTTGCAGATGCTTGAGCAACAACACCAGGATGCATCCTCCACAGAGGTGTTGTCACACCAGTACCAAGGTCTAATTCAGGTGTATTACTGGCTAAAGCACCTAGGGTTGACCAAGTAAAATTTGAAGCAGAGTAATCATCTACCCAGGGATGAAAGTGTTCTGATATTGTTACCATGTCAAAACCAACTTCTTTTGCTAGTTTTGCATGTTCAATTAATACTTCGGGTTGCCACTGTTCAGATCCTAAAAAATATGAAAATTTTGTCATCACATAAGGTTAACAAATAAAATATTTTAGGTGGGTGCCTCTAGAAGAGACACCCAGGTTTAATGAGATTATAAGCCGGATTCTGTTTACAAATTAATGTAAGATAATCATCCATCTTGTATATTTGTTACCAAATATATCTAGCTATCTACCCGCAATTGTTAGCCGAGCAAGCTAATTGCTTCTTGATATTGCACTGAGAGGGGTTTACAAGCTAATTTAATCACTTAAATTACTGGTAGTCTCTTACACTACCTTTTCACCCTTACTTACCTTGGTAAGCGGTACATTTTCTGTTGCACTTTCCGTCAATTACTTGCCTGGGAGTTACCCAGCTCTCTGCTCTATAGTGTCCGGACTTTCCTCGATAAATCGCGATTATCCATCTCAGTATCACTTTAGCTAAGTATTAATTAGTTATGAATATAAAACTATAATTTCTTCTATATCATTAAATGTAAGTGGCCCAATGTATTTTTTTATAATTTCTCCATTTTTGATAATATGTGTTTCAGGCACACCGAATACACCTGAATTAATTGCAAATTTACTTTTATTGTCAATTAAATAGATTAAGTCACCGTAGCCAAACTTTTCAAGAAAATCATTTGCATTTGATATATTATCTTGAAAACTTATCAAAACAACATTTCCTTGAAATGCTTGGATTTGATTTAATGAAATCAATAAATCATGTTCTTCAATACATTCCAAGCACCAAGATGCCCAGTAATTAACAATCAGAAAATCGTTATTTAGGTTCCTAGTTTCATTTGGATCTAGATTTTGCAGTGATTCAATCTCTAGATCATTTACTTTAATTATGTCCTCAGAAATTGCAAGATTTGAGCAACTAGAAAGAAAGATTATCAGAATAAAGATCTTATTTCTCATAATCAGCAATTATTCTTTCCAAAAAGTCTCTGTCCTCATCTGCTAAATTATCAGCAAGCAACAGATTGTTAATAATTTCAACTCCTTTAGTTCGAGTTGAAGGTTCCTGTAAGTACAAAACTCCAAGATAGGAATTAGAGATAATCGAATCTGGATTTATTGAAATTGATTCATTTAAATAATTTATTGCTACTTCTTTATTTCCTGATTCATAAACCATCCATCCTATTTGAGCAAGTGAATAACTTTTTAATTCAGCATCTAAAGTATTTTCTGCGACATACATGAAGTGGGGAAGTGCTTTGGAATAATTTGCATCTTCAAAATATCTATCGCCCAGTGCTATTCTCATTGGAAATATTTCAGGATTTTCATTAACTACAATTTCCATTTCTTCGTTACTTACACTATCTAGATCAGTATTTGTTCTGACAGTAGTCTGAGCATTGTTATTCAAATTTATAAAGATAATACAAAAAAGGGAAAAGACACCAACAAGAGAAAGTAGCCATTTGTTCATCGTCGTACCTTCTGTAGAAAATATATTGTAAATATTATTGAAACCAACATAGGGATAAGGATTATTTCAATATTATTATTTTGAGGATTTGTAATTATCCTCTCTCCAAATCTTGTTACCCAATAGGAGTAAATTTCTTGATCGGTCAAGCCTTTTGATATCTGATCATCTAAAACTGCACGCATGTCATCTGCGTACTCTGAGGGTGAGTCAAAAATAGTTTCACCCTGACATACTGGGCATAATAAATTCTTGCTCCATTTTTCATATCTTGATTCATCATCTTCGTAAACAAGAGGTAACAATATGACTAATAGTAGTAAACCAAAAAATATGTATTTATTTTTCAATTTTTCTAACCTTTGGGATGACTGATGTAGTGGTCAACGCTAATCCAAGCCACATAATCAATATTCCATAATTTTTTCTAAATATTAATTTATAATTTTCATTATCAATAAATTTAATTGTTACGTATGTGTCAGATTCTATGTTTCTGAATATTGCAGGAGAGCTTATAGCTTGTTGGGAAGAGTTTTTAAATATATTAAGGGAGGCATTTTTAATTTTACTTCCGGATGTTATAGGTAAATTAATAATATCTTTTTCTTCTCTTGAAACTTCATATGCTTTATCTATTACATATGTGTTTCCAGCAAAATTAATATTCCCCTCATCAGTTGTAATGAATTCTGATGAATAGCTCTGAGTAACATTTAATATTAATCCAATACTAAATACTGCAATGCCAATGTGTGCAACTTGACCTGTCCAATACGAACCACTTAACCTTCTGGTTTTGACTTTTGGTAGTATATTAATTAATCCAGAAAGAGTTAATGTTACTGCACCAAAAATAGTTACTATTCCTAAATACCCCAGGCTATAAATGTAAGAAATTGTGATTGTGATTATTAGTGCAGCATTTATTGTAACAATATTCTTTTTGAACCAACTTGATAAATTTATATTCGCAACACTAAGTTTTATAGAGAAGCTCATCAGCAATAATAGAAGGAGTAATATTGGACCCACTAGAATATCAAAAAAAGTTCTACCAATAGTTAATTGTCTTGAATAGAAAGTCTCATAAAATATAGGATAAATTGTACCTATAAAAATAATCAGAGCTGAAATAAAAAGAAGAATATTGTTAACAATAAAAAAACCTGATTTACCAAAAAAGTTATCTAATTTTTTTGATGTTGCAAAATATTGAACATTTCTTGATCCTGTATAGATAAAAAATAAGGTAAAAATGGCTAATCCTGAAAGTAAGAAAATACCTATATTTCCATTTGAAAAGGCATGAACCGAAATTAAAACACCTGAGCGGGTAATGAATGTACCAAATATTGTTGATAAAAACATTAGACCTCCAAGAAAATAGTTCCAATTTAGTAATGTAGATTCATTTATTTGAGCTTTTGATGAATGTAAAAATGCTGTTGCTAGAAGCCAGGGAATAAAGGATACATTTTCTACAGGATCCCAAGCCCAGTAGCCACCCCAACCCAAAACCTCATATGACCATGCTGCACCAAGAGTAATACCTGCTGTTAAAAATAACCATGGATAGAAGGTGGAATCTGCAGCAAGCTTAATCCAGTTTCTATTTGTATCTTTTCTGTATAGGTAACTTGTTGTAATAACAAAAGGTAGTACGAGACCAATGTATCCAAGATATAGAATTGGAGGGTGTATTGCCATCAAGGGATGGTTTTGGAGCAAAGGATTAGGTCCTCTACCCTGAGAAGACATTACTAGATCTTGAAAAGGCAATAGTGAGGAAGACTGACAACCAATTGATGACAGCTCTATACATCCCGCAAAAGGAGAAGAACTAAATATTGTGTAGCTAGTAAAAAATATTATTATTGTTGTGTAAATTTTGATATCAACAACCTCTTCACTTTTTTTATAATATTTAAGATATATTAAAAAATAAACTGCAAGTATAAGATTCCACAACAGGATGGAACCATCTAATGAGCCCCATAATGATGCAAATTTATAAACTGGTGGAGTAGTAGTCGCTGAATAATTAGCTACGTAGCTTATCGAAAAATCATTTAAAAATAATGCAATTTCTAAGATGCAGAAGAGTAAAAAATTAATTAGTAAGTTTAATCTAACTAGTAGTTGTATTCGAAATTGATTTTTCGTTATAAGCAAGATTAAAAGATTAAATAAACATGCCCAACTTATTATAATTCCAATGCTTGAAATCATTTTGAATAATTTTCGACATCATACGTCTGACCATCATCAGAAATATATTCGTTGTCATGTTTTACCAACATGTCATCTGAATAGAAAACTTCATTCTCGAAATACCCATCAAGAATAACTCCCATCTCTTCTTGGAAAAGATCAGGAATGTAACCGTCAAAAATAATTTCTACGTCACTGCTTCCATCCGTAATAGTAAAGTTTGTTTCAGCATTTGCTGTTTTCGATATAGATTTATTGACAACAAAACCTCCGAGTTTTAATCTTTCAGAGTTAGTCGTGTCGATGTTTACAAATGCTTCGCTAGTGGTGTAATAAAAAATTGTATTATTAGAGGCTAATCTCACACTTGCAAACACTACCAGGGAGATTCCCAACAAAATATATATAAAATTTTTGTTCACTTGATTAAATTTTAACTCTGTTCTCTGGATTCAAGTATTCATTCCATAACTTATGAGCAGTAGATCGAAACTTCTTTACTACTGAAAGATGTATTAATGTTACTAAAACTACGGATACTAAAAGAGTAGTAAGAATATCTGATGACATAGGAGCATTTCCGGTTGAGACAGTTTCTTGACTAAGTATGGACGCTTGTTGATGAACCGATCTCCACCAAATCACACTAAAATGCAGAATGGGTAATTGGATTATTCCAAATATACCTATAAAAGATGAATTTTTTGCAGTCTTACCTAAATCATCACTAAATCTTCTTGACGCTAAGTAGCCCAGGTATACAAGTAGCAATATTGCAGTTAAGTTTAATCTAGCATCTCCCCAGACCCACCAAGTACCCCAAGTTGCTTTCCCCCAAGCAGATCCGGATAGAAGTGTAATTACTGTAAAAATTACTCCTGATTTAGCGTTTGAAGAAGCAAGGACGTCATATTTAAATTCTTTTTTAATTATGAATAATAACGAATAAATGAATGTGAGGGTATATCCCAAATAGGCTATCCAAACAGTTGGTACATGAATGTAGAGTAGTTTTGAAGAAATTCCCTGTGTAGCATCAAAGGGGCCAAATGAGACTGTTAAAGCCCATAAAATCATTGAACCGTAAAAAATCATCTCTAATCTCTTTCTAAGAACCAATTAGTGTAAGAAAAAATTACCAATGTAACTCCTAAATACATTAATAAGTAAATATTAGTTAAATTTGGGTTTATACCTAACCAGATTGGGGCAACAAAAAAAGATAATGACATAAAAACAGGTACCATCAAGATAAACTGTACGAATCGATTACTAAAGCTAGTAAACATTTGAAAAATGATGTTTACCATCAAGGCATTTATTGAAAAGAATACAATGGAGATAAGAAAATATAACATATTATTCTGTATTCCCGTATTTGTAAAAACTGAAAATAGAGCGAGTAAAATTAAAGCCTGAGGAAAAAAAATTATAAATTCAGAGATAGTTTTGTAAATAAAGAAATCTTTTCTTCTAATATTTCCAAAATTTAACTCTCGAAGAAGTTTATTTTGATTTAAGGGACTTCTTATTGAAAATAAAGTTGTAAATACAATTAGAAAAAGTAGCTGATTGATAATAAAAAAGTCGTTATCAACAACAAATCTATTTTCGGATAATATAGGGAAAATCAATATGAGAACTGCCATAGTTGGGGTTATAAGAAATAATGAAGTATTATTTCTATATTCAACAAGAATCTCTTTTTTTATAAGGTAGTTGTTGCTAAACATTTAAATCGATCGTCTCACATTTCCTAATGAATAAATTTAAAGGTTCTTGAGAGGACAAAATAGTACTTCGACCATCATTACTTCTTTTTTTTAATGATTCAGCAAGTATTTCAGAACCTTTTTTATCTAAATAATTCAACGGCTCATCAATACAAAGTACATCAGGGTTAATTAACATAGCGATAGCTAATTCTGACCTTTTAATCATGCCACTAGAAAATTTATGTAAAAGGTCATTTTTAAAGGGAGTAATTTCATATTCATCTAGAGCTTTGTAAACATCTTTTTCTGAAATAGTATTTTTTGTAAAGTACATACAATTTTCAAGTAAACTCAGATTTTCAATAAGGGTAAAATCACTAGATATTTCCAGTATCCGCACCTTCTTAAGTTCTACTGTTGAGTCAAAAATATTTCCATGAAAGTTATTTGATATAAAATTTAGTAAGGTTGATTTACCAGCACCGTTTCCTCCTATAATCTGATAATCCTTACTGTCGTCAAGAGACAGTTCTAAGTCGTCTATTACTATACTGTTTTCATAACCAAGAGTTAGATTTGGTGCTGATAAGTAATTAATGCTCACTAGATTATTGTATTGAAGATAGTTTTTTATAAACTTCAAAAGTGGTCATTACATCATCTCTTGCCGTATGTGTAGGTGTCACAACATTGAAGTATTCTGCTAATGTTTTCAGCTTATGGTTTTTAATTTTACTTCCAAGTATTGATCTGCTGATAATTAAAGTATCAATAGTAGTATTTGGAAGTTCAACTTTTAAGAAATGATTAAGAAATTTTATATCAAAATTATCAATATTATGTCCCATTAAGATAGATCCATCAATAAAATCAAGAATTTCATTTGCTTTGTCAGAAATCAAAGGAGAGTGTTCAACTTTTTCATCTGTTATTCCATGTATATGAGAATTCAATATGTTGGAATTAGGTCTAAACAAAGAGTAAAACTCATCAATAATTTCGTCATTTTGAACCTTTAAAATAAATAATTCAAGAATTTCTGCTGGGCCAGGTTCGAAACCTGTAGTTTCAACGTCCAGAACACAGATTGGAGAGGTCATACTGCTTACCTCAATAATTCCCACAGCGATATTGCGGAAGCTGTCGAGGCATTGATTGAATCAACCTCATTCAAAGATTTAATTTTTAATTTTACACTTTCAGTATTGAGCCATGCGTCTGAAATACCATATTGCTCTGATCCGATAATTAAAGCGAAGTTATTTTCTGGTTGAAAACCTTTAAGGGGTTTTTCAGATTCAGGATCCATTAAAATTATTTGATAATTCTCCTGCTTAAGTAAATTAATAATATTAGTAGTGCTATCACTAATAAGGTTCATACTAAAGAGGTGACCAATAGAAGATCTGATAACATTTGGATTATAAAAGTCAGTAATTTCATCACTACAAAAAATATTTTCTAGACCTAAAGATTTTGCAGTTCTGATCATAGTTCCAAGATTTCCAGGTTTTTCTATTTGATCTGCAATCAATATAGGTCCATTAATAATATTTTCACTTACAGTTAAATCTTTTTGGATAAACAAGGAGAGTATTCCATCAGGTCTATCTCTGTAAGAGACTGCCTCAAAAACTTTTTTTGTAAGAGTAACTATCCTTACATTTTTTTTATTAAAAGAACTAAGTAATGCATAATTATTTTCTCCGATAAAAAGTTCTTCACAAATATATAGAGTATCTATTTCATAATCTGACGCTATCAAGGACTTATTTTCCCTATATCCTTCAGCAAGTGATTTATTTTCAGATTTCCTGATTTTGTTTTTTGATAAAGAAATTAAAAATTTTAGTTCGGGGTTCGCAAGAGAGGTGATCGTTTTATTTGCTGAAATATTCATTATGTATTAACTTCTTTCTTTTTGTGTTTATCTTTTTTTTATCAATTATTTTTTCAACACCAGCTGTTACAAATCCTAATAGTAAATATTCACTTGGTATAGAAAGGTGATTTTTTATTTTATCTAAATCTATATTGTGAGAACCTAAAAACCCACTTTTAAGACCAGTTTCCTCTATCAATAACATGCAGTTCATCATGGCTGCACCGGCATCAACATACCAATAAGGAGTTGTCCATTCCTTTGAATTTACCGAATTAATTTTATCATTTTCTATATATCTCTGATGATATGCCTCTTCATTTATAATTATTAAAAATAATGATATTGATTTTGATAGCCATTTTTCGTACCCTTTGGAGACATAAAACTCTTCATTTGAATACTTCGCCATCATCTCAATGTTTTCTTTTTCTGAAATATGTATAATTTCGATTCCCCTAGAAAATCCAGCAGTTGGTATTTTTATAGCGTATTCTGGTATTTTCTTCAGCTCGGGAAATGATAGATCACTATTGATATAGTTTCTCACTATTTTTCTATTTAATATCAATGATTGAAGATAAGTTTCTTCATTCTCCATGATTATTTTGCTTTTATGGATTCCAATACAGTATCCCCAACTTCAGTGGTGGAGAGACCCATTTTGCCTGCTGAAAGCGAGTCCAATTTTTGAGCTGTTGTAATAATTGCATTTTCAATATCTCTACCATATTCAATTTCACCTAATTGAGTTAACATCATAGAAGCTGCTGCAATACAAGCTAGGGGATTAATAACATTTTTTCCTGTATATTTTGGAGCTGATCCGCCGATAGGTTCAAACATAGAAACTCCATTGGGATTAATATTACCTCCGGCGGCTATTCCCATCCCTCCTTGAATCATTGCACCTAAATCAGTAATAATATCACCAAACATATTGTCAGTTACAATAACATCGAACCATTCTGGGTTTTTAACCATCCACATGCATACTGCATCAACATGACCATAATCAGTTTCAATTTCAGGATAATCTTTGGCGACATCATAAAAAATACGTTCCCATAAATCATGGGCATAAGTCAAAACATTTGTTTTAGCACAGAGAGTAATCTTTTTTCTGTCATTATTTTTCGCATATTCAAATGCATATAAAATACACCTGTGGATAGCCTTGTAGGTGTTTATTGATTCTTGAGTCGCTACTTCACTTTCAGTACCGTAGTGAATGTATCCTCCAGCACCTGCATAAAGTCCTTCTGTGTTTTCTCTAACAACAGTAAAATTTATATCTTCAGGTTGTTTGTTTGCTAAAGGAGTTTCAACACCAGGATATAAAACTACTGGGCGAAGGTTAATGTACTGGTCAAACTCTTTTCTTAATTTAAGTAAAATGCCCTGCTCAAGTATCCCTGGCTTTACATCTGGGTGTCCTATAGCTCCAAGAAGAATTGAATCACTACTTCCAAGTTCATCTATATCTTTTTGTGTAACAAGTTCATTGGATGACAAATATCTTTCACCACCTAGATTATTTTCTGTAAAATTAAAATTCACTCCATAATCTGATTGAGTTTTTTCAAGTATCTTTACAGCTTCATTTACAACTTCTGGACCAGTACCATCTCCCGCTAAAAGTGATATATTGTAATTTTTCATCATCGATTTAGAGCATTCAGGAAAGATTCAACAGAACCCTGTACAACATCAGTTGAAACTGCTCTTCCTTGTTTTAAGTTATGGCCATCGTTTATTATTGTAACTATTTCAGCTGTAGCATCAGCACCTTTAGTTATACTTTCAACTCTATAATCTATAAGGGTTGCATCCGTTTGCAGTATTTTTTTAACCGCAGTAAATGCTGCATGTATCATTCCATCACCTTCAGCTTCCTCAGTTTTTTCTATTCCTTGAACATTAAGAGTAACACTTGCAGATGCATACTGGTCTTTACTATTTACCGAAACTGATATAAGTTTAACTTCAGATGAAGTTGTTTCTACTTGACCGACAATTGCACGTAGTTCATTCTCAACAATCTCACCTTTTCTATCTGCTAGTTTTTTAAATGTATCGAAACTTGAGTTAAAAGCTTCATCATCTAAGACTATGTTTAATTTGTCCAGAGCATCTTTAAATCCAGCGCGTCCAGAGTGCTTACCGAGAATAATTTTAGCTTCTTGACCTACTGAATCTGGAGTCATGATTTCGTAAGTCATACTATTTCTTAAGTAACCATGTTGATGAATACCAGACTCATGACTGAACGCATTTTTCCCAACTACAGCTTTATTGTATTGAACTGGATAACCAGTCAATTTTGAAACTAATCTTGAAGTTTCTAATATTTCAGTTGTCTCTGCATTTATATCTACACCATATTGATCTTGCCTAGTCTTTACGGCCATAATTATTTCTTCAGTAGAGGTATTACCGGCTCTTTCCCCAATACCATTAATTGCACCTTCAATTTGCCTTGCACCCGCTTTAATTGCTGTAAGAGAGTTCGCAACCGCAAGACCAAGGTCATTATGACAGTGAGTTGAGATGATTATATCTTCATTCTTCCCCTTAACTTCATCGTAAACACCTTTAAGAAGTTCTAGATAATCTGAGGGAGTCGCGTAACCAACAGTATCTGGGACATTTATGGTAGTTGCACCTTCTTCAACTGCTACTTTGAGTATTTCAATTAGAAAGTCTTTGTCAGTCCTTGTTGCATCTTGGGCTGAAAATTCAATATCATCACATAATTTTTTTGCGTATCTAACAGATTCTTTAGCATCGTGTAATACTTCTTCCTTAGTTTTTCTTAGCATATGCTCCATATGGATATCTGAGGTTGAAGTAAATACATGAATTCTTGATTTTCTTGCAACTTTAATAGCTTCCCATGCTTTTTCAATATCATCTGGTACACATCTCGCTAATGACGCAATTTTTGAGTCTTGTATATTTTTCGCAATTAAATTAACTCCCTCCCAGTCACCAGGGGAGGATGCTGCAAAACCTGCTTCAATAACATCTACTTTTAACTTCTCTAATTGCTGAGCAATCAATAATTTCTCTGAAGGAGTAAGTGCTATTCCAGGGCTTTGTTCTCCATCCCTCAAAGTTGTATCGAAAATGATTAGTTGGTCATCACTCATTTGTCTTTTTTAACATCCTTTGCACTTAAGAATGGCATCATTGATCTCAGCTCTTTACCAACTTCTTCGATTTGGTGTTTTGAAGCCTCTTCTCTTTTTTGGTTCATAAATGGTGAGCCTTCTCTTGACTGAGCCATAAACTCTTTAGCGAATGATCCCGACTGTATTTCTTCTAATACTTTCTTCATTTCTTTTTTAGTATCTTCATTAACAATTCTTGGACCTCTTGAAAAATCTCCATATTCTGCGGTGTCCGAAATAGAGTGTCTCATCCACTCAAAACCACCCTCGTACATGAGATCAACAATTAACTTTACTTCATGTAATGTTTCGAAATATGCACTTTCTGGTTGATAACCTGCTTCAACTAAAGTTTCAAAACCATTCTTTATTAGTTCTGTTAACCCTCCGCACAGAACGACTTGCTCTCCAAATAAATCAGTTTCAGTTTCCTCTTTAAAAGTTGTATTCAAAACACCAGCTCGACCGCCCCCTATTGCTGATGCATAGGAAAGTGCTAACTCATGTGTATTTCCATTAGTATCACTTTCTACAGCTACCAAGCAAGGCATACCTGAACCTTCTGAATATGTTCTTCGTAATAAATGTCCGGGCCCTTTTGGCGCAATCATCGCAATTGAGATATCTTCTCTAGGCTTTATTTCATTAAAATGAATATTAAAACCATGGGCAAAAAGTAAAGTAGAATTCTCTTTCATTAAAGGGGCTATAGTTTCATTGTAAACATCAGCCATTAATTGATCGGGGAGAAGAAGCATAACAACTTCAGAATTCGAAACGGCATCTTCTACATTTGAAACATTAAGACCCATTTCTTTTGCCCTTGAAAATGTTTCAGATGTTTCCCTTAGTCCAACTGTGACATCCACTCCAGATTCATGAAGATTAAGTGCGTGAGCATGTCCTTGGCTACCAAAACCGATAACAGCGACTTTCTTTTCTTTAATTAAATCACCATTTATTTGGTCATCATAAATAATTTTTGTTTCCATTTACTTTCTCCTTTTTATAAATTAGATTGAATAGCAATTCGGCCGCCACGTATCATTTCAATAATTCCATATGGTTTTAAAAGATTTTCAAATTTTTTAAGTTCTTTTGAGGTTCCAGTAAGTTCAAATACAGCATAGTTTTGACCAACATCAACTGATTTCGCGCCAGATAAACTTGCTTTCTCAATAACAGATGTCTGAGTATCTTTGTTAATTGAAACTTTCATCAACAACACTTCAGATTCAATAGTGTTGTCAGGATCTAGCTCAACTATTTTTATTACATTGATAAGTTTATTTAATTGTTTTTTAACTTGTTCAACAGATTCCAACTCTGTGACTATTGTCATTTTTGACCTTCCATCAATATTCGTTGGACCCACAGATAGAGAATTGATGTTAAAGCCTCTTCTTGATATTGTTGATGAAATTCGTGCTAGGACACCAGGTTTGTCTTCAACAAGAACGCTTAATATTCTTTCACTCATAGTTCTTTTAAATCCTCTTCATTAAGGATAATTATATCGTTACTACCACCCGCAGGAACCATTGGGAAAACCATATCATCAGGATCTACAACACAATCAACCAGTACTGGCTTATCTTTAATTTCTAACATTTTTTCAAAAACATCTTTTACTTCAGATTTTTGTTCCATCCTCAGCCCAACTGCTCCCATTGCCTCAGCAAGCTTGACATAGTCAGGTGTGTGGTGCGTAAGTTCTGATGCTGAGAAACGGTTGTTGTAAAAAATTTTCTGCCACTGCCTAACCATTCCGTGATTTCCATTGTTAAAGACGACTATTTTAAGAGGAATGTTCTCTGTTGAAGCAGTTATGAGCTCTTGGCATGTCATTTGAAAACAGCCATCACCATCAAGTGCTAGGACCTGCTTTTCTGGAAATGCCGCCTTTGCTCCAATTGCTGCTGGTAGAGAATACCCCATAGTGCCCAATCCACCTGAATTTAACCAAGTATTTGGCTTTGTAAACTTCCAATGAAGAGATATCCACATTTGATGCTGCCCAACACCAGAAACAACAATTGAGTCTTCATCTGACATCTTTTGAAGTTCTTCAAGAACGTATGGAACCTTTAGTGGACCGTTATCTTCTTGCTTATAATTTAAAGGATAAGTCTCTTTCATTGTATTTAACTCATTTATCCAATTAGAAGTTTCAAGTTCAGCAGATTCAAGTTTTTCAAAGATGCCTTTTATAACACTTTTAGCATCTCCAACTATTGGAACTTCAGCTTCTCTAACTTTTCCAATTTCTGCTGGATCAATATCAGCATGGATAACCTTTGCATTTTGAGCAAAGTATTTAGGATTAGCAGTAACTCTGTCGTCAAAACGAACACCTATTGCAATAAGTAAATCTGCATTCTGAATGGAGGTTGTTGCAGTATAATTTCCATGCATTCCAGGCATCCCTAAACATAATTCATCTCCATCAGGAAAAGCGCCTCTACCCATAAGAGTCGTCACAACAGGTATATTATATTTTTTAGCAAGTTCATATAATTCAACATGGGCCTTTGCGTGAATGATGCCACCACCTACATATAGGAGAGGCTTTTTTGACTCCTTAATGAGATTTACAGCTTGTTGGATCATTTTAGGATTTGCATCAAGAGTTGGTTTATATCCGGGTAAATCAATTAGTTTAGGTTCTACCCATTTAGCTTTTTCATTAAGTATGTCTTTAGGAATATCAACTAATACTGGACCAGGTCGACCTGTAGTTGCAATATGTTTTGCTTCGAGTAATACTTGGGGAATTTCGCTTGCTTTAGTTATTAGGTAGTTATGTTTAGTTGCGGCCATTGTAAGTCCGACAGTGTAGGCCTCTTGGAATGCATCGTTACCAATAGATTCACTAGCTACTTGGCCTGTAATTGCCAATAAGGGGGTTGAATCCATTAGAGCATTGTTTAATGATGTTATAAGATTTGTTGCACCAGGGCCAGAGGTAGCAATTACTACTCCTAACTCACCTGTAGCTTGTGCATACCCTTCAGCCATATGACCAGAACCTTGTTCATGTCTTGCAAGAATATGCCTAATTGGGCTGTCATAAAGTGGATCATAAGCAGGCAATATTGCCCCACCGGGTACACCAAAAATAGTTGAAACTTTTAGATGTTCCAAGCCTCTAATGACCAACTCGGCACCAGTTAACATTTTTTCTTCCATAATATCCTTAAAAAAAAACCTCCCTTTTTTTGGGAGGCGCTCAACACAATAAAGTGAGCGCTACATAAGCACTAGCACTAATAATGTAATTAAGACATATAGTTTTTTCATTAAACATAACTATAGTTAAAGCTGATAAAAATGAAAGAAAAAAACCTATTTAATTATTTAGATTTTCATCAAAAGAAAATTCCAGAAAATATAAAAATATCTATTATTTCGTTACCTTCATTAATAGATAAATCTTCACAAATTAAAAAAACAAAGGTTGAAAATAAACATGCAAATATGAAATTTACTTTTTCAGATCCAGATTTTTCAGGACTTGGGGATAAATTTGAATGGGCTAAGTCATGTATTGTAATTTCATACAATTATATGTCAAAATCTGTCAACAACCATTCCTTTCAGCCAGGTGAGGGTGCAATAGCACTATTTGCTTCAGAAGATCACTACAAACCGTTGAGAAGTTTCATCAATGACTTATCAGAAACACTTAACATCGATGGAATTAAAACTCATCAATTCATAGACAGTCCTCAACATTACGACAGAATTTTTTTCAACTCTTCTGGTTTGGGGTGGCAAGGTAAAAGCACAATGATGCTCTCGCCAGGGATAGGTCCATGGCAACTCATAGGAAATTTATATGTTTCCGAATCATTTACAACTACTAGTAAAAAAGAATATTCATGTGGCTCTTGCAATTTATGTCAAATTTCTTGCCCAACGGGAGCACTTGACGAAGAGTATGTTCTCGATTCGAATAAGTGTATTTCCTATTGGTTGCAATCTCCAGAGATAATACCCCATGATATGAGACTGAATATAGGAAATAGGTTTTATGGTTGCGACGAATGTTTATCTTCATGCCCACCTGGTCAGACAAAGGATTTAACAATTAGTTCAACAAGTAAAGTAGATTTGAAAAAGATATTAACTACGACAAATAGTAAATTAATAGAGAAATATTCACGTTTTTACATTCCAAAAAGGAATGGAGATTTCTTAAAAAGGAATGCATTAATAGCTCTAGCGAATAATCCAGATGACTCATCATTAGAAATTATATTTAACTTACTAAAATCAGATTCTGAAATTATTCGTTTTTATGCAATCTGGGCAATATGGAGATTAAATAAAACAGATAAAATTGATAACTATTTCGATGTAAGTCTTGAAAATAGTGATTTAGTTAAAGAAGAATATCTAAGACTTATAAAATGATTTTATGACTCAGATAATCTATTCTTAATTTATGGGAAAATTTTCAGATGACGTAACTCAAGGACCAGGAAGGTCTGCTGCTAGAGCAATGCTTAGAGCTGTAGGTCTTAAAGATGAGGATTTTAATAAGTTTCAAGTCGGAATCGTATCCGCAGGCAATGAAGTCACCCCTTGTAATGTAACTGGACCTGAACTAGCTCTAAAAGCTAAGAGTGGAGTAAATGGTATAGATTCTGCAGGATTAATTTTCTCAACAATCGCAGTATCTGATGGCATTTCAATGGGTCATGAAGGAATGAGAGCATCCTTAGTTTCTAGAGAAGTAATAGCAGACTCTGTAGAGCTTGTTATGCATGCTGAAAGATTTGATGGCATGGTTACGATTGCTGGGTGTGATAAGTCTCTTCCCGGCATGTTAATGGCTGCAGCCAGGATAAATAGGCCATCAATATTTCTATATGGGGGAAGCAGCTTACCAGGTTCATACAAAGGAAAGGATATTTCTATAGTGGATGTCTTTGAAGGCATAGGGGCTATGGAAAAAGGGTTGATAACCGAAGATGAATTATATGAAATAGAATGTGCAGCCTGTCCTGGACAAGGTTCATGCGCTGGTATGTTTACCGCTAATACAATGGCCTCAGTTGGTGAAGCTATTGGAATGAGTTTGCCTGGTACCGCGTCTTTACCTGCAGAGGACTCTCGTCTAAGACTTGAAGCTGAAAGGACTGGAGAACAATTAAATTATCTGCTCAGAAATGATATCAAACCTAGAGACATTATGACATTAAATGCTTTTAAAAATGCAGTGACCACTGTATTAGCATTAGGAGGAAGCACCAACGCTGTGTTGCATCTGATGGCTATAGCCCATGAAGCGGAAGTCAATCTTACGCTTAATACGTTTGATCAACTCGGTAGAACAGTACCTCACATTGCAGATATGAAGCCCTTTGGAAAATACCATATGGTTGATTTAGATAACATTGGAGGAGTTCCGGTTGTTTCAAAAATATTGTTAGAAAATAATCTTATTGATGGTGATTGCGTGACTGTCACAGGAAAAACTGTAGGTGAAAACTTGGAAGATATTAATATCCCATCAAATCAAAATGTTGTATCTTTTCCTGATAATCCAATCTCAGAGGAAGGTGGTATAGCAATATTAAATGGATCGTTATCTCCAAAAGGTTCAGTTGTTAAAGTAGCAGGTATAGAAATAGACACATTTAAGGGATCAGCCAATGTATTTGAAAGCGAACAAGATGCACTTGAAGCTCTTTTTAATAACAAAATTCAAAAAGGTGAAGTTGTGGTTATAAGAAATGAAGGCCCTAAAGGCGGTCCAGGCATGAGAGAGATGCTTCAAATTACTGCTGCTATTAAAGGTGCTGGCTTAGGAAAAGATGTTTTATTAATAACAGATGGTAGGTTTTCAGGAGGTACTACAGGACTATGCATAGGACATGTAGCGCCAGAGAGTGTTGATGGTGGACCCATTTCTATTTGTCAAAACGGAGATGAAATAGAGCTAAATTTATCCAATAGAGAATTAAATCTAAACATAGATGAAGAAGATCAAAAAGAAAGAATAAAGAATTACACACCTCCAGAGCCGAGGTATAAATCGGGTGTATTAAATAAATATTCAAAGCTTGTTCAGGGATCAGATAAAGGGGCTGTGACAGGTTAGTTGAATGTTATTTATTTCTGATGTTCATCATGGGTTAGCCTCACTAAAAACTCTTCCAAAATCTGACGGCCCAATCGTGATACTCGGGGATTTAATTAATTGGATAGATTACAGAACGGGAGAGGGCATAGCCCAAGATGTTTTTGGCAAAGAAATTGTAGCTAAGTTAGTTCAGTTAAGAAAAGATCATAATTTCAAAGAAAGAAAAAAACTGTGGTCATCAATGTTCGAGAAAGATACCACAGCCACTCAACAACAATTAGAACAGGCAATTTACAGACAGTACCAAGAAGTTTTTACCGCACTGACGGATTATGAAGTATTAATCATTCCAGGGAATGTTGATTCAGAAAAAATAATTAAAGAAACAATGACAAGCAATGTTAATTATGTTGATGGAGAAGTCATAGATTATAAGAATTTCAAAATAGGATTTGCAGGAGGGGGAGTCCCAACCCCAATTAATGCGAGGGGGGAAATATCTGAAGAGGAATTCTCTTTAAAGTTAGAGAATCTTGGTAACGTCGACATAGTCTGTACACATGCACCACCGTATGTAAACGAACTAATCACAGATGTGATAACAAATAAAAAGGAGCAAGGTTGGAAAAGCTTAAGGGAATACATAGTAAAGGCAAATCCTAAATTTTCTATTTTTGGAGATGTTCATCAACCACAGGCTTCTAGGTGGAAATTAGAAAATACAGAGTGCATCAATGTTGGTTATTTTCGTGCCAATAGTAATTATTTAGAATTATCATCTTTGATATAGTGAATATTTTATCATTCGATGTTGGAGGTACCTCTATCAAGTATGGAATAGTAAATGCTCAATCCGAAGTTATCTTTAAAAAAAGTGTACCAACCCCTAAGGATGAAACTAATTTTTTAGAGACGGTCAATGAGATAATTTCAAGCAATGAAAACAGTTTTGATAAGATTTCCATCGCTATGCCTGGTTTTGTAAACAAAAAAGAATCATGTTATACCTATGGTGCAAATTTAAAATATTCAATAGATTTTAAAAAAATTAATAGTTTCGATTCTTCGAAATTTTCTATTGATAATGATGGTAATGTTGCTGCTTTCAGTGAGTTTTTATTACACTATTCGACCAAGTTTTCCAATTTAATAATGCTTACTTTTGGTACTGGAATAGGCGGTGGGATAATTTCAGATGGAAAACTACTAAGAGGGTCTGGAAGTGCTGGCGAAATAGGTCACATGCTCTCCTCAAGCAGTATTAAAGAATACAAATGTAATTGTGGAAAAAAAGGATGTTTTGAGGCAAGCACTTCTGCAGCTGTTTGGACAAAAGAGTGCCAAAGATTATCAAAAAAATATCCACAATCAGATTTAGCAAAAAAGTTTTCTGAAGACAAGCTTGGGTCGATTCTTTTTGACAAAACAATTAAATTAAATAATGAAGAAGAAGAAACTCGAAATGAAATAATCACAAATATCTCAAACGGTTTAGTTAGCCTTTTTGAAATATTCGACAATGAAGCTTTTGTCCTTGGGGGATCTATGTCTGAAAAGCCTTATGATTTAGTCGATCTAATAATTGAGGATGTTACAAATAGATTTAATTTCCCTTCAAGAATTTTTCCTGCAATATTAGTTTCAACTCAAAGGGGAGAAGCTGGGATAGTTGGTGCAGCACTTATAGCTCAGAATGAATAAGCAAATCTCTGTACTTCTACCAGGCAGTTTTTTTGAAGAAGATTATCATCGCAAAGTAAGTTATTTATCAAAAAATAAAATTACACGTGTTTATTTGTTTGACCACTCTTTGAACCCTGCTGATGACCATAAGGCTGTTTATGAAGCAAAAAAGGCTTTATCAGTATTGCTTGAAGACCAAGATTCTAACTTCGATTTAGGTCTATGTGTTTTAAATATAAACAGTAGAAAAATAGATTTACTTTTTTCTAGATTTATAAATCCAATGTTAGACATCCAAAATTTTAGTCTTGGGCTTGGTACAGGAGATAACAAATACGAGAATAATCATGTAAAGTATTCACACGACATAGATTTAATAATTGACAATTTGATAAGAGATTATGATTTGTCGCTAGATGGAACAAATTTATTTCTTGGCGGTACTTCTCAACAAAAAATAAATCTTGTAAAAAAGTACTCTGTCGGAATAAACCAATGGTTAGGAAACTCAAAAGATTTAATATCTATTTATCAAAAAACTTACAATCCCAAAACATTTATAGGAAGATTTAGCCAATGCCTAAAAATTGATAATAAAAGCATGGACCTACCCGATGACATTGAAAAAATATTTATATTAAAAGATTCAAATGTTGTGAATTTTTATTCTCAGATAGATAAAATTCTTTCATGAGTAATTTCACTAATAATCTTGTAAACGATTTTCCTGAATATTTGTTCAATAAAATTAACAATCAAAAGTTAAATGCCAGAAAAGATGGTAGAGATGTAATTGATCTTGGTTATGGAAATCCTGACATACCCACACATGAGAAAGTCGTAGATAAACTTATTGAGTCAGCAAAAAATCATAAGAATCATAAATACTCAGTTTCTAAAGGTATACATGGATTACGGAGTGCAATCAAAAACAGGTATGAGCGAATTTATAATGTTAACTTGAATGAAGATGAAAATATTGTAAATACCATTGGGAGTAAAGAGGGCCTGACACACTTACTTATGTCAGTTCTTAACAAAGGTGACAATATAGTGGTACCTGATCCAAGTTATCCAATACACCACTATGCGCCATTAATTGCTGGAGGTAATCCTATAAAAATTAAGTGTTTAGACTCGGAAGAGTTCCTAAAAGATTTAGTTGCTATTTTAAGAACCACCGATATAAAAGTTGTTTTAATATCTTTTCCACATAACCCAACAACTTTGACCGTAGAACAAAATTTTTATGATCGATTAGTAACACTTGCTAAAACACATGACTTTTTAATAGTCAATGATTTCGCTTATTCGGATGTTTTTTTTGAAGGGGAGAGGCCACCATCTCTGTTATCTTCAGATCCAGAACTAACTCACTCTGTCGAGTTGTATTCACTGACAAAAGGATATTCTATGGCTGGATGGAGAGTAGGTTTCGCATTAGGTAATAGAGAGGCCATACAGGGCTTAACTAAATTAAAGTCATACATTGATTATGGAACATTCCAACCAATTCAAATAGCATCAACCATTGCGATTAATGACTTAGATTTTTATCCAGAAGAAGTGTCAAACATTTATAGAGAGAGAAGATTATTAGTTTCTGAAAGTCTCGTATCCTTAGGATTCACTGTTCACGAGTCAAATTCTACCATGTTTGTCTGGGCTAAGATTCCTTCTACCTCAACAAAAACTTCTATGGACTTTTCTCTTGCGGTCTTGGAGAAATCCAACGTTGCAATTTCTCCGGGTATTGGATTTGGAAAAGAAGGAGAAGGGTTCATCAGAATTGCTTTAGTAGAAAATAAACAAAGAATAAGACAGGCTATGAAAAATATGCAATTATTTTTTGATGATATTATATGAAGATGATAGATTTACGTTCTGACACCGTAACAAAACCTTCTAAAGAAATGCTTAATAAAGTACTAGAAGCTGAATTCGGTGATGACGAATACAAAGAAGACCCTACAGTTAATAGTCTTGAAGAGTACTGTGCAAATTTAATGGGCTTTGAAGATGGTTTGTTTGTCACGTCCGGATTAATGGGAAACCAGATTTCATTATTGGTCCATACAAACCCAGGTGAAGAAGTTATCACTTCAAGTGATTCACATATTAAAAACTATGAACATGGCGCTGCAGCTTTTTTATCAAGAATACAATTTAGAGACTTGCAAACAATTGATGGAGTTTATGATTTAGATAATCTTTCAGAAACTATAAAAGAATCAAAAATAAACAAGCCATTAATAAAAGTTCTAACTGTTGAGAATACGCACCTTGCAAGTGGGGGAAGTATTATTCCTTTTAGTCATATAAAATCTCTGTCCGAGATTTCTAAATCCAACGAAATGAAACTTCATGTTGATGGAGCAAGGATCTGGCATGCGATACTTGAAAATCCGGATTCAATAAAATATGGTCAATATTGTGATAGTTTAACTTTTTGTTTCTCCAAAGGCTTAGGAGCACCTGTTGGCTCAATGCTTCTTGGTACATCAGATTTCATAGCAGAATCAAGAGAGTTCAGAAAAAAACTTGGTGGAGGAATGAGACAAGTTGGCATTATTGCCTCTGCAGCAAGATATTCTATTGAGAATAGAAGTCAGCTAATTGATGATCATAAAAAAGCTGAATTTGTATTTAGTTCAATAAATATAGAAAACACATCCTTTAATAAAGTTTCCTACAAAGGTACAAATATGTTATTTTTTGCATTTGATTCAGAAGAAAAAGCTGAAAAATTCAGATTAAATTTAATAGAAAAAGATGTTATTTCTGGTTATATAAAAAAAGAAGTCATCAGACTTGTCTTTCATAAAGATATCAATAGTGACGAACTTGAGTCAATAGTAGATGCAGTTAACTACTCTTCTTCATTAGACATCTGATTCCATTCGGTAATAGATTTTTCCGATAAGTTAACCAAAACAAAAACACCACCTAGGGCTATTGAATTTGAAATAAATATATTTAATAAAATGTCCGTTAGGCAGTCTGAAACACAAAAGGCATTACCTAGAACATAGCCAATATAACTAGCAAAAAATGTAGTAAGAATGTAAACAATTATTTTTGATTTGTTGCTAAATTTCATAAGCATATTAAGTTTACCTTATTGTGGTTATTGTTAATCCGTGGATAACGTTATTAAGCTTTGTATATTTTATAGTTGCAGGTTTTGGAGCATTTATTTTCAGTAGATTTGTTGTTGAAAAATACTTAGAAATGTTCAAATCCAAGTTGTCTAAATCATTTGAACCAATAGTAGGTGTTTTTAGTTTTTCAAGTTTTTTTGGAGGTTCGCTTACGTTATTATATTACCTCCTTACAATGTCTCAGTAAGTATGTGTGATGACAATTTCATTGCTAACTTCCTGTATTCCGCAATGTTCAGGTTTCTCGTTATTAAATAAAGAAGATTTAGTTTCAAAGAAAGTAAAAGCTCTAATCGTATCCTGATGTGAGACAAGTAGTGCATTGTCTACACTGTGATATAAGTCACCAACCCTCTCATAAACACTTTGCAAAGTTTCAGCTGTATTAATAACATCAATTGGATTATTTTTATAAATTGGATAATCTTCAGTATTTGAAAATTCATTGAAGGTTGTACCTGTCCAACCTATTACACCCGACCATTCATAAAGATTGTGAGAAATGTCTACTTCAACTTGAAGAACATCAGCTACATATTTTGACGTTTCTCTGGCCCTTAACACTGGAGAAGAAATTATTTTTTCAATTGTAAAATTGGCTTTTATGTAGTCTGCTGCATTTTTTGCTTGGGCAATTCCTTTAGTACTCAATCTGTATCCAGGAATGTCTCCATACATAATGTCCTTGAGGTTGTGAACTTCACCATGTCTTAAAAATAAATTGCTCATAATTACAGGGTAGTTTCTATATATATTAAAATCCCTATATGGGATTAAACAAAGAAGAAGAAGAAATATTAAAACAGATAGAACTTGAATTATCTAAAGAAGATCCGGATCTCGCGAAAACTGTAGAGACATCCACCTTATCAAGTTTTTCAAGGGTTAGGTCAGTAATATCATTCGGGACTTTTCTTCTTGGTCTGTTAACAATGTTAGGTAGTTACATACTTCAACCTTTAATCGCAATGGCAGGCTTCGCTCTTATGGCAGTCTCAGGATATGTATTTGTAAGAAACACAAAAGCACTATTAAAGGCTGAAAATATAAATGAGTGGAATTTTAAGCAGGTCTACTCGGTAATAAGAAATAAAGATACCTCTAGACAAACTAAATAGATTTAATTAAATTTAATATACATCACTATTTAGGAGTAAGGTTTTGAAAAGAGATGCTTTTACATCAAAGCAAGCAAGTTATTTAACTGGATGCACTTCACATCAGTTGAGATACTGGGATAAGGTAAATTTAGTTTCGCCAAGCATTCAGTCTTCTAATGGGAAACCAGGAGTACCTAAATTATATTCTTTTCGAGACATAGTTTCACTTAGAGTTGTTAAAACACTGCTTGATAATGGCATGAGCATTCAAAGAGTTAGACGTGCTTGGAAATATCTTACTAAGAATGGAAATCTTGTAGGAGAGCTTTCAGAGGTTAAGTTAGTTTCGGACGGAGAAACTATTTACTCAGTAGAAGAAGAGCAAGTTTTTGATGCTCTCAAATCAGGACAGCTAGCATTTTTCGAAACTATTGATGATGTAGCAAAGGAAGTAAAAGAAGATGTTTCTAAATTTGAATTAGATAAAGAAAGATTTTTAAACTTACTTACTAAGGTCGAAGAAGATGTCGTCAATCAAGAGATGCAAGCTTAAGCTGATTAATAATATTTATTGTGGGTAACATCAACACACACAAAACATTAATTTTAAATTCTACTTTTCAACCACTCTCATTAGCAACTCCGCAACGAGCACTTTCTCTTTTATTGAATAACAAAATAAATGTTTTAAAAGATTCAACTATCAAATTAAGATCAGTTGAGAAATCCATCTTCATCCCAAAAGTCGGAGTCCTCACATATTATGTCAAAGCCCCATACGCTAGGAGAGTTGCTTTGAATAGAGAAAATATTTTCATTCGTGATTCGTTTAACTGTCAATATTGTGGAGATGCTGCTGAGTCGATAGATCATATAATACCAAAGTCTAAGGGTGGCTCTCATCAGTGGGATAATGTCGTGGCATGTTGTAAAAAATGCAATTTACTAAAAGCAGACAAACTATTAAACAAGACAATTCTAAAACTCAAAAAGATTCCTACAATTCCTGAAGGAAATTTCTGGATAAAAACAATCATCGGTAACAATCCTGATCCTGATTGGAAAGAGTACTTAGTTACTCAATAATTTTTTTTATCATTTTGTGTTGCAGGATGTCATAAAGTGTCATATAATGTCAGAAAGTGGTTCAAGGCACGAAAGGCGGAAAAGTGTTCCTTGGTGAATATAAACATACGATGGACTCAAAGGGTAGGGTTGTTATACCTTCTAAGTTCAGAAAAGAGCTTCAACAGGGCTGTGTAGTTACCAAGGGACTTGATAACTGTTTACAAATTCTTACCAAGAAAAACTGGAATCAAGAATCTGAGAAAATGGCATCTTTACCTTCCACTGATAAAACTTCAAGACAACTGAGAAGAGCTTTATTTTCTGGTGCAGTTGATTCTTCATTAGATTCCGCCGGAAGGATTCAAATCCCCGAGAACTTAAGATCTTACAGTGACATCAAAGAAAACGATGATGTAACAGTTACTGGCTCAGGACCAGTTATTGAAATTTGGGCTACTAAAACCTGGAAGAAAATTCAAAGTGATTCTGATGATGCATTTGCAAATATTAACGAAGTGAAAGGATAAGTTCATAGCCAGCTCTCTAGACAACTAAATTGGAATACCCTTACTCCGCCCAACTTTCCAATTGGTGCCAGTTCTAGAGAGCTGGGTATGAATACAAACAGGGCAGAGTATTTACCACATAGTGGTGTTATGGTTGAAGAACTAACTTCGATAGTCGAGCATCTTCCAAAAGGTACTTTTATAGATGCCACATACGGATATGGATCACATTTTAAAGTTTTAAAATCCTATAAGAATCTTAACTTAATAGGTTTTGACCGCGACTCACAGGCTGTTGATTCTAGTTCTGATAACGACACGGTTTATAAATTGAATTTTTCCAAGATTTCAAATTTTCTTGTGGAGGGAAACCACGCTCCAATAAGTGGGATTTTTTATGACTTCGGGTTATCCTCTCACCAAATAGATTCATATGAACGTGGATTTTCTTTTCAGCAGAATAATGAACTAGACATGAGAATGGATCAAGAGAATACACTAACGGCTAAAAGTGTCGTTAACGAATATTCCTTTGAAGAATTATTAGATGTTTTTAATAAATATAGTGAGGATAAATTTTCTTACGCAATCGCAAATAAAATTATCGAGATGCGTCCTATTAATACTACTTTCGAACTAGTAGATGTAATAAAAAGTTCAATACCAAAACAGAATCCTATTTTTATGAATAAAACTGTTAGAAGAATATTTCAAGGTTTAAGAATTGAAGTCAATGAAGAATTATCGGAGATTAAATTAGCATTGGAGAGTATTAAAAAAATTATTGCTTCAAAAGGTGTGATAATATGCATCTCGTATCATTCCCTAGAAGATAAAATTGTAAAATCATTCATGCAAGAGGTTACAACCGCATGTATATGTGACCCCAAGGCACCAATCTGTAATTGCGATATCCAACAAGAATTTCAATTTTTCCAGAAAAAGAAATATACTCCCAGCTCTAAAGAGATTTCAAATAATCCAAGAGCAAAGTCGGCGATCATGAGATGTGTAATTAAGTTATGAATAGAAAACTAATTTTCCGAACAATGTTTATTGCAATATTTTTTTCTGTTGTTTTCAATCTTTATTTAAATTTACAAATTAATGCATTATCAGCTGAGCTAAATAAACTTAATTCAGAAATATTAAATCTTGAAAGAGAAAAGCAAAGTACTGAAGTTTTGTATCTTGAAAAATATTCAATTCAAAATATTGATCTTCTTTCTAAGGATAATTCGTACACCAGGCTCGATATTCAACAAACTAATAAAGACTTAGTAGCGCCCTATAAATCTCGTGCAAATAGTAGTGATACAGCTACTGTCTTAGGTTTCGGAAAATAGGATGAAGTACAAGAAAATTAAAGGTGTATTTCTATTTTCTCTTGTAAATGCAATATTCCTTACAGGCGCTCTACTGTTTATTTCAACTGTTTACGGTGTTCAATTCTCAAATTCTGATTATTTCCAGAACCAAGCATTGTCTTATAGGGAGAAAGTAGAAGTCCTCGAAGCTGCTAGGGGATCTATTTATGACAGAAATCTAAATGTAGTATCAAGTAGTGTTCAGTCTTTTGACATAGGAATAAGACCAAATGAAATTGCAAATAAGAAAGAACTTAGTGAAATACTTTCATTATTCCTCAAAATCGACAGTGACAGGATACTAAATAATCTAGAAACAAGAAGTAACTTTTTTTATATTAAAAGAAATGTTGATTTCGAAATAGGTAATGAAATTAAAAGCTGGAACTATAAGGGAATTTATCCAGAAGTTTCTTCAAAAAGAATTATTCACTCTAAACCGTTGGAAAAAATTGTAGGCATTGTTGATCCAGATGGTAATGGTATTGAGGGTTTAGAGTTGTACTATGACACACTGTTGACAGGTACTAATGGAGAGTTGCGATATGAAGCTGCCCCAAATGGTTCAATCATACCTCAAGGGGAAATAAGCACCATACAACCTATACATGGTGAAGACTTGATATTGTCTTTAGATGGCGATTTACAGTACTTGACAGAAGATCTCTGTGCAACAGCATTAATTGAAACTAAAGCATACAACTGTTCCGTAGTATTTGCGAATGCTTTGAACGGGGAAGTTATTATCTCAGCTGAAAAAAAAGCTCCAAATACAGAAAAGTTTGATATTAATTTAATTAGTGGAAGAGCAAATTATGAACCCGGTTCAGCATTAAAGATATTTACTATAGGTTCTGCATTAGAAAATGGACTCATTAAGCCGAGTACTACTTTTGAAGTTGCTGATCATATTGAGATTATCAATAAATCGTGTCAAAAAGACTATAAAGGGAAAGATAAAGGTTGTTTCCATGATTTTCTTAATCATGAAACTTATAACTTAACAGTTGAAGAAATTATCGAAAGATCCTCTAATGTTGGAACAATCCTGGCAACTCAAACATCTGACATAAACGAGATTGAAGAATTTTTAAAAAAATTTGGTTTTTCTAAAAAAACTGGAATTGGCCTAAGTGGAGAGTCAAAGGGAAGTTTTACAGAATATAATTCATGTACGACTTGTTTGAGCTCTCTTTCTATAGGGTACTCAGTTAATGTCTCTCAATATCAGATGGTCAAAGCCTACAGCATTATTGCAAATGGTGGAAAAAATATTGACCTAACACTGACTAGAGGGTTAGATGAGAGAGGAATTTCAAAGGAAGTTATTTCAGCTGAGATGGCGAGACAGTTGAAAGATCTTTTAATAAATGTTGTTGAGGGAAAAAATGGGACAGGTAAATCTTTAAAAATGGAAAATTATATTATCGGTGGAAAAACTGGAACAAGTAGAACTCACATTGAAGGTGTTGGTTATTCAAACTCTAGATTTAACACCTCTTTTACTGGCTTCATTGAGACAGACGAAGGTCCAGTGGTAGGTTCTGTTTTACTATGGGGTGCCTCAATATCACCTCGTTCTGAATATGTAACTGGTGGCTCAACTGCGGCACCAATATTTAAAACTATAGTTAGCTATCTTGTTCCAGGTGAATAATGGAAGTATCTAAGGAATTAAAATACTTTGATGATCTAAATATTGATTTGAATCTATTAGTGAACAGTACTCTTGATGTATACGAAGGGTGCGTTTTAATAATAAACATGGAGGATAAGAAAAAACTTAATCAACGTGTTTCTGAAAGTTTAGACAAGAATGTTGAAGTAATAATTACATCTAACAATTGTGACATCGATTCAGATAAAATTGTGAAATTTGAAAACTATGAATTGGTATTTGCTCATGTTCTAAAAAAAATGTTACCAAATTTTACGTCAAAAAAATTTTTTGGAATTACCGGTACAAATGGAAAAACAACAACAGGGTATTATTTAAGCCAAATACTAGGTAATAATGCATTATTTATTGGTACAACTGAGAATGATTTGTTTAAAAATATTACAAATGAGGTACATTTAACTACTCCAAAATTATTTAATATTTTTAAATTATTAAGGAGAAAAGAATATAATCACATTGAAAATGTCATTTTAGAAGTTTCCTCACATGCATTAGATCAAGAGCGACTACAGGGTATTAATTTTAAAATTTCAGGATTTACAAATCTGTCTCAAGATCACTTTGATTATCACGAAAATATTGATAAATATTTTGGAGCAAAACAAAAACTTTTTCATAAGAATTCTTCTCAGCAATTCGTCTATATGGATGATGAGTGGGGAAGTAAATTAAATAAAGTTGTTAACAATGTATCTAACAGTATTGGATTTAATAAAGAAAATGATTTATTTATTACATCTATTGAGAAAAAAAAGAACAATACATTAATAAAATTTAAAGTCGAAAATTATGACCACACTATCGAACTTCCTTTCATAGGACCCAATTCAGAAATCAACTATTTGCTAGCTGTTGGGATGGCCTATTTTTCAAAGACATTGAAGATGAGTGAAATTTTACAAAATTCAATCGACATATCAAATCCGCCAGGAAGATTTGAAAAAATTATTTTTAATAGCAATGATATATTTATTGATTATGCACACACACCCGAGGCTATTTCGTCAGCAATCGATGTAGTGAGAGATATTTATACAAAAGTCATTGTGATTCTTGGTGCAGGTGGAAATAGAGACATCAAAAAAAGACAACTAATGGGGAAGGCTTCTAATACTGCTGACAAAGTAATTATTACCAACGACAATCCTAGAAAAGAAGATCCTATGGATATTGCTAAAGAAATTTTATCAGGAGTGGACTTAAACAGCGACGTAGAAATTATATTAGATAGGAAATTGGCAATCAAGAAAGGCCTTGAGCTACTTCAAGGTGATTATGTTCTATTAGTATTAGGTAAGGGTCATGAAAGAACACAGGAACTTGACGTAGGTTTAGTAGATTTTGATGACTCCAAAGTAGTAAAAGAATTAATTAGTAAAGAAAAATGATAGCAACAATTGTTTCTGGTGGTTTAAGTTTCCTTTTTGTGATCTTTTTTACTGCTATTGGAACAAATCTATTTAAATCCAAAAACATTGGTCAGTCCATTCAAGAGGAGCTAAATTTCCATGAACATAAAAAGGGAACTCCCACAATGGGAGGGGTCTTTATCACAGCGGGTACCTATTTTGGATTCCTACTCGCACATATCAATTTTTGGACTATCGGCCAAGGTTTCAAAGTTGAAATAGATTATATTAATCCTCAAGTTATGAGTCTTCTGCTATTCGGGACACTGATGGCTGCTGTAGGTTTTTTCGATGACTTTCTTAAAGTTAAAAAAGGAAGAAATTTAGGTTTGAGTGCAAAGAATAAATTACTGCTGCAAGTTTTAGTTGCTTCATTAATAAGTTACTATTTTTATCTTTGGGATTATTCGACAACGCTATATCTTTTTAGTGGTTTCGGTTTTGATATAGGAGTTTTAAAGTGGTTTGTTATTGTTCTCTTTATCGTAGGCTTTACCAACGCTGTTAATTTAACAGATGGCCTTGATGGGTTGGTTGCAGGCAGTTCCACAGTATCTTTTGGTGGAATTTTAGTGATGACTTTTTGGGTTTTTAGACACCCAGAATATTATTTTGAATTTATGAATGATTCTTTTTTATCATTAGATTTATCAATTTTAGTTTCATCTATTGCTGGATCCTGTCTGGGATTTCTTTGGTGGAATACTAACCCCGCCAAAATAATTATGGGAGATGTAGGATCCCATTTTATAGGTGCTATGTTTCCAATAATTTTCTTCTCGATAGGCGCGGATGCCCTTATATTTTTTATGTGTATGCTTTATGTTGTTGAGGCATTATCAGTAATTATTCAAGTTGGTTCATTCAAAATAAGAGGCACCAGAGTGTTTAAAATGGCTCCTCTACACCATCACTTTGAAATGAACAATTGGGCAGAAACAACTATAATTGTAAGATTTTGGATCGTAAATGGAATATCTGTTGTAATAGCACTGGGTCTTTTCTATGGAGACTGGGTGTTATTTGGAAATTAATTGAAAAATCTAATATTTGGTTATGGGGTCACTGGTAAGTCAGTTGAACAATTTCTTATTAAAAATAATGTAGAGTATTTAATTTTTGATGACATACGTGAAAACCTAAAAGAAGTAGAACCATCAAAAATCTATACAGAGAAAAACATTGATGAAATAAATAAAGTTATTATTTCTCCTGGGATAAGTCCTGAAAATCTTATGCTTCTCAACTTTCAATCAAAAAACATAACAGTCGAAACTGATATTGATATTTTTTCTTCATATTACAAAGGCCAGATCATTGGAGTTACTGGAACAAATGGAAAAACAACATTCGTGAATGAGTTGTCGAAATTTTTAAATGCTTATGACATGAAAACAATTTCTGCCGGAAATGTGGGTATATCACCATTAGAAATATTACAAAACAGCTATGACTACGTAATTCTTGAACTTTCAAGTTATCAAATTCACCACACTCAAAATTTAATGCTTGATATAGCAGTAATATTGAATATATATCCTGACCATATTGATTGGCATAATAGTTTTGAAGAGTATGCAAATTCAAAAATTAAATTACTAACTTTCTTAAGCAAAACAAAAAGTGAAAGAAAAGTAATTGGTTCTAATATTTTTAAAATAAATAGCAATCTACCCGCTATTTCGAACTTAGGTACATCTGCCGATATAAAAATACATAGAGAGCTATTAATAGCTTTAGGAGAGACGGTCAATCTAATAGGTGGAAAAAGTCTTTATGATAAATTTTCTGAGTATGTTAATAATAATAAATTCGAATATCCCCATAGAATGGAACAATTTTTTAAATTACCAAATAGAAATGTTACATTTATAAATGACTCCAAGGCAACAAATTACCATGCAGTAGCTGAAGCTACTAAATTATTTAAAGATGACGGTATTGATGGTGTGTTGATCTTACATGGCATCACTAAAGAAACCCTAGATAACAAATTAAGTATCGACCCAGTATTTAGCAATATTATTATTCCAAAATCAATGGATGTAAATATTGAATCTCATGAAGCAACAATAACTTATATAAATGATATAAACGAATTAGAGGCAAAATTACAGCCAATGATCACAAAAAATCAAGTCATACTGTTTTCTTGTGGAGGGTCTAGTTTTAATGATTTTAAGAACTATGAAGAAAGAGGAAATTTCTTTAAGAACTTGATTACAAATATGAAGTTAAATGATGCTTAATATCAGCAATACTTTTTTTAAGAAATTAAATTTATATTCAGTATGGTTTTTAGTGACCTTCGGTATATTGTTGCAAATATCAGCTTCTTCTGTTCAAGGGTTAAACCAATACGATGATAATTTTTACTTTATAAAACGACACATGGCATCTCTTTTTATAGGAATAATTATTTTTAATTTGGGTAAAAGTATGTCTTATGATTTCATATTAAAGTTTTCAAATATTCTCATTGTTGGAATAACAATTTCTTTATTTCTTGTTCTGGCATATGGCGTAGTTGCAGGGGGGAGTAGGAGGTGGATAGATTTAGGACCCATTTATTTCCAACCTAGTGAATTTGCTAAGCCAATCATAATATTGTGGGTTGCTCATAAACTTTCTGAATTAAAAAAAGCGAATTCCGATAGGTATTACTTGCAGAGGGCAATTTTATTACCTTTAGCTTGTTGCTTGCTTATATATTTAGAACCTGATTACGGCACTACCTTGACAATTTTAAGCATATTTTTCATCCAAATAGTATTTTCTGATATAAAAATGAGATATCCGACAATATTCCTCACTTTGTCAGTTTTTCCTCTTTATTTATTTGCTAATGCTTCAGATTACCGAAGACAAAGAATTGAAACATTTTTAACTGGAAAATGTCAAGATGGGGTCGATTTACTTGGGGATTGTTTTCAACTAAATCAAAGTTGGATAGCTATAAGTTCTGGGGGGCTTACTGGTCTTGGCCCTGGTACTTCTCGAGCAAGATGGGGGATGTTGCCAAATGCTTATACGGACTTCATAGTTTCCATAACAGGAGAGGAATATGGCTTTATTGGAATAGTGCTTTTAACAATTATATTCTTTTTACTAATTATCTCTTTCTATGGAATGGCACTTACTACCAAAGATAATTTTAAAAGGCTTATCTTAGCTGGGGTAGCTACATGGGTTGGAATACAGACTATCCTGAATCTTGGGGGAGCAGTAGGGCTTCTTCCTATAACAGGGATAGTGTTACCTTTTATTTCTTATGGAGGAACGGCAATGGTATCAATATTTATTGGGCTTTCATTTGCTCACAACGAGACATCAGATCATGAGTAGTGATTACTGTTTTTTCTGTGTAGGGACAGGTGGCCATGTATTACCAGCAAAAAATCTTATAGTGAATTTACTGGATTCTGGAGTTGAGAAAGAAAATATCACTGTTGTTACAGACAAGAGAGGAGTTAAATATTTTCAGGAATTGGATCTAGATATAATTCAAAAAAATTTTTTTATATCAAGTAGTGGTATGTTTGGCTATTTAATAAATACAGGACAGTTTATTAAAACTGCATGGAGTGTCTTCAAACAACTTAAAGCAAAGAATATAGATACAGTATTGACTACTGGCGCATATATAGCACCGTATGCAGCATTAATTAGTTTATTCCTTCGCTCAAAATTCTTCATTCAGGAACAGAATCAATATGCAGGACTGGGGAATAAAGTAGCTTCCTATTTCCCAAGCACGGTATTTTCATCATTTCCAAATACTCAAAATATCAGAAAAGCGAATATAATTTTTACTGGACCGATACTTAATATGAATCTAAAAATAGATAAAACTAAAATTGCATCTGATCCATTCACAATTGGCATTCAAGGAGGTAGTCAAGGTTCAAAAGAATTAAATGAATTCTTATACAAATTCCTTGAATCTCATTCTGAATTGGATACTAAGTTTATACATATTACCGGTCCAAATAAAATGAGCAATAAATTCACTAAACCAGAAAACTACTACGAATATGAATTCATAGAGGATATGAGTTCATATTATGAAGAAATAGATTTTCAAGTTTCACGATCAGGAGGCGGATCACTTGAAGCTGCTTATCTATCAATACCGCAATTATTAATACCCTATAAACACGGTACAACATCTAGCCACCAGTTATTGAACGCTAAATACCTAGAGGATATAAAAAATGCAATGATTGTTCAAGATTATTCTGAATTTGCTCAGATATTAAAAAATGTGTGTATGAATAAGAGAAATTATTTAATAGATAATTTTAAATCTCCAAATATCAAAGTTGGAAATAATGATATATTTAAAATTATCACTTCAGGTAAATATGAAAAAATATAATAAAATTTACATATTAGGTATCGGTGGAACCGGTATGAGTTCAATAGCAAAATATATATCTCAATCTGGAATATCAGTAAGCGGATACGATCAAAGAAAATCATATGTTACAAATGCTCTTGAACAAGAGGGTATAGGAATAGATTTTACAATTGGAGATATCAATTACAACCCCGAAACACTGTACATTTTTTCTACAGCTTTTAATCTCTCTAAGACAAATCTAGCCCCGCATATAGATAGCCCTAATATTATTTCCAGACCACAGTATTTAAATGAACTTTCTAAAGAAAAACATGTAATTGCAATAACTGGAACTCACGGGAAAACCTCTACAACAGCTCTTTTAGCTCATATTTTTCACTACAACAACAGAGATGTTTCATACATTTATGGTGGAATGACATCATTTAATGGTATTGGGGGACACTACGGAGAGAGTGACGAAATACTTATACTTGAAGCTGATGAAGCATTTGAAACATTTAAAGACATACACATAGATGACCTTATTGTTACAAATATAGATGAAGATCATTTAGACCACTACAAAACTTTTGAAAATCTTAAAGATGCATTTATAAATGTTATTAATAACTCAAAGGGAATAACAGTTCTCAATTTTGATAATCTGGAATTGAAAAACCTGGAGATTAGTAAAAATGTCTACAGTTACTCATCCACAGATAATTCTGAGATTACATTAAAAGGAGATCATAAATTCGTCCATGATGGCAGCGAATACGCAATTGAAACGAATATGATTGGTGATCATTTTGCATCAAATATCGTCGGAGCTATATGCATTGCCTATTTAAATAAAATACCAATCGCAGACTCTCTTAATGCAGTAAAACATTTTCCTGGTGTAAAACGAAGAGCTGAATTTCTAGGCTCCGCCAGAGGAATAAAGGTTTATGACGATTATGGTCATCACCCTACTGAAATAGAGGCCACAATCACAGCACTAAGTAAGCATACTGATAGGAAATTGTTTGTAGTGTTCCAGCCACATAGATACACAAGGACTAAACAACATCTGGAGAAATTTAAATCATCTCTTATGAAAGCAACAGAATCTGTCGTAGTTGATATTTATCCCTCAGGTGAGAAACCAATCCCTGGTGTAACTAGTAAAAGTATGGAAGCGGAGAATATAAAGTATATAAAATCCATGAGGGCGGTTCCCAATTATATAGTTAGTCGAGTGAGTGAAGGTGATATCATTCTTACAATAGGTGCTGGAGATATTACACTATTAGGTCCGCAGATATTAAAGTATTTAGATGAAAAAAAGTAAAATAAAGTTAGCTGATGTAACAACATATAAATTCGGTGGATACTGTAACAACTACTATGAAATCAATTCTGAAATAGATTTACTAAGTTTAGATTACTCAAAAATAGATATCGATAATTTGTTTATACTAGGAAAAGGATCAAATGTTGTATTTTCTGACGATGGATACAGTGGGACTGTAATAAAACCCAATATTGACTTTATAGAATTAAGCCCTGGTAGAAAATCTTTAAAGCTTGGCGCAGCTACTTTTCTTCCAGACGTTGCAAGATTCTCAAAGGAAAATAGCATTGCTGATCTTGAATGGCTGATAGGAATACCCGGTTCAGTAGGGGGAGCAGTGCGTATGAATGCTGGGGCATATGGTTTTGAATTTTCTCAACACATAAAAACTGTCACTTTATTTAATTTCGAAACTGCAAAAATTGAAATAAAAGATAAAAGTTATTTTGAATTTTCATATAGATCAGCTCATAATTTAGAAAATAAAATGGTGGTTTCTGTTGATTTAAATATAGATAATGGAGACTCACAATTAATTCAGAAAAATATAAGCAATAATCTGAAACAAAGGAAGCTGACTCAACCAGCTGCAATTTATAATGCAGGTAGCGTATTTAAGAATCCTACAGAAAATTCAGCGGGTTACTTGATTGAAAAGGCAGGATTAAAGGGACATACCATTGGTGGTGTATCAGTAAGCGATAAACATGCAAATTTTTTCGTTGCAAAAAAGGGTGCAAGCTCGCAGTCTCTTTTCGAATTGGTTAACTTTACTAAGGCTGTAATATTAGAAAAATTTGATATTGAGCTTGAAGAAGAAATTGTATTTATTGGCAACTTTACATAAAAATGAATGAATATACTCAAAATCAAATTAGGACATTTAAAACATTTTTGATTTTTATCATGATTACGTTAATAGTTGCTTTATCTGCAATGATTACATCCTCACAAAAATATAGAATTGACTATATCGAATACAGCATTGAAGATAGCATAGGCTATCAAAGCTTAGAAATGCTATACGGTAAGTCAATTTGGTTTGTTGACGAAAATTCATTTAGTACTTTGTATCAAGATAATCCTGAAGTTAAAAACTTGTCCATAACTAAAAATTTACCAAATAGACTATATGTCTCCGTTGAACTTTACACAAAACTTACAAATATAATCGATGAAAGATCTTCCAAGGTAAATGTAAAGGTACTTTATGAGAATAGCTATACGGTGATTACAAAAGAGTTAGAAGAAAACCTTCCTAAAGTACAAATATTAAACGGTCCTGTAGGAGTTGGGTTTAATGGAGAGATCATATCTTTCTTCAAAACTCTCGAAAAGTATAGCTTTACAAGAGAAAATTTAAAACTTACATACAACGGCATAGATCTTATTGCATATTACAACAGCGGAATCTATGAACTGGGAGAAGCAATTGATTTAGGAAGAAAAGGCTCCATCCTAGGGTCTTATTTATCTACTGATAGCTGTATAGGGACAGTCAGATTCATTAACTCAGAGTCCACAATTGAAGATTGTATATAATCTAAACCTAAACTATAGATATAGATAAAATATAAAATAATCATTTGTATAAACCTTTATAGGTGATATTCTTTTTTTGAAAAAGGATTTAAATGAAAAAAACAAATAAAAAATCGAATCAAAAAGGAGTTAATTTAAATATGAGACCAAAAAATTATACAGCTGTAATTAAAGTTATGGGTGTTGGTGGTGGTGGAACCAACGCTGTCAATCGAATGATGAAAATGAACATAGGCGGAGTTGATTTTGTTGCTTGTAATACAGATGCACAAAGTTTATTAGGTTCAAAAGCAGATTTAAAACTTGACCTTGGTAGGAAATCAACAAGAGGTCTCGGAGCTGGAGCAAATCCTGAAGTCGGAAGACAAGCTGCAGTTGATTCTGAAGAGTTAATTGTTGAAGCATTAAAAGGATCTGATATGGTTTTCATTGCTGCTGGTGAAGGTGGCGGTACTGGCACAGGAGCCTCTCCAGTTATTGCAAATATTGCTCATGAGCTTGGTGCATTAACAGTAGGTGTAGTGACTAGACCTTTTGGATTCGAAGGAAGAAGAAGATCAGTACAGGCTGAAGAAGGAATACAAGCACTTAGAGATGTAGTAGATACATTAATCGTTATTCCAAATGATAGATTGTTACAAATAAGTGACAAAGATATCAAAGTAAGTGAAGCATACATAAAGTCAGATGAAATTCTTGCAAATGGTGTTAAAGGAATAACCGGTTTGATAACAAATCCAGGAGTTATTAATGTTGACTTTGCTGATGTAAGAACAATTTTAAAAGATGCTGGCAATGCGGTTTTAGGAATAGGTAGATCAACTGGAGAACAAAGAGCTCCAAATGCAGCGCAAGCGGCAATTTCATCACCCTTACTTGAGGCAAATATGGACGGTGCTGAGGGCGTTTTGATTACAATTGCTGGTTCTGAAGATCTTAAGTTACAAGAAGTAAATGAAGCTGCGAGAGTAATTACAGAACGTGCTGATGATAATGCAGAGATAATTTTCGGACATACAGTTGATGAAACATTGGGTGATGCAGTTGAGGTGACTGTGGTTGCTGCAGGTTTCGGTCCTAGACCAACTAGAAAACCAAAAGATTTTGATGATAATCAAGATGCTGGAGGTGACGGTCTCCCTGACTTTATTAAAGGATGATCAAATCTTCTACAATTAGGAATGGTTACTTTGGTAACAAACATGATCTTGGTGATCTAAAGAGCTTAGTTAGGAGTGTCAATCCTTCCAAGGAAGCACTCCTAAGTTTTGCCCAAATGAACCAGACTCACAGTAGTAATGTAAAAGTAGTTTCACTTGGAGGTATTTATGAATCCGATGGGATATTTACGACAGAAAAAAATTTAGTTTTAGCCGTACAAACAGCTGATTGTATGCCAATTCTTTTGAAAAATGACAGATTCGTAGCAGCTGTACATATAGGCTGGAAAGGTCTTTCTAACAACATTTTTGACACAGCTATAAAAAAAGTAGGAACAGATAATTTACAAGTTTCTATTGGCCCACATGCACAGAAGTGTTGTTATGAGGTCCAAAAAGATGTTGCTAGCGTATTTCCCGAAAGTATTGAAAAAAAGAATAATAAGCTTAATCTCAAACTAGCTGAAAATATCAGCAATTACTGTTTGGAAAATAATATAGAAATGGAAGTATCCGAAATTTGTACAATTTGTGCGAATGATTATTTTTCGTATAGAGAAGATAAAACTAAACAGAGACAGTATTCGTTTATATGGATTTAAAAAATTTAGAAAAAATTTCCGAAAAAATTGAGCAATACAACTGTGCTCTCTTGGCTGTAGTTAAAAATCAAAAAATTAGTGATATTAAACAATTAGTAGATTTTGGAATCAGTAACCTTGGTGAAAATAGGGTAGATGAACTGTCTAATCATAAAAAAGAATTTCCTAATGAGAATTACCATTTTATAGCACCATTACAATCAAGAAAAATACCTGAAATTATTGATACATGTAAGGTATTACATTCAGTCCACAGAACAAAAGAATTAGATTTAATTTCACAATCTTCTTCCAACGTAAGTTATTTTGTACAGGTAAATATTGACAATGATCCAAAAAAAAGTGGTATAAGCGAAAAAAATATATTTGATTTTGTAATTTATGCTAAAAATGTTAATCATTTTCCTTCTGGAATAATGTGTATTCCAAACATAGAATCAGATAGAAAAAAAGTTTTTTCGAAAATGCAAAAAATCAATAAACAAATTAAAAATGAATTTCCCCAATATGGGGGAGGTTTGTCCATGGGTATGTCTGACGATTATGAAATTGCTTTAGATTACGGTGCTACAATAGTTCGTATAGGTAGTAAAATATTTTCATAATGTTAGAAAAATTTTTAATAGCAATCGGATTAAAGCAACCAGCTAATATCGATGTAAATGAATCCCTATCCGTCAACAAAACTGTAAGACCGTCTTCGGAAAACAGATTTTCTAATGACGAAAGAGTTGGTGATGTAAGGATACATAACCCAAAAGATGAGGTTGAGATAAAGGTATTAAAGTCTTTTAATGACATCCACAATCTTGGCAGTGTTGTAAAAGAAGATTACATAGTAGCCATGGACATAAGAGATATCACTGACCAAATTGACAGAAGAAGAATAATAGATTTTGTTACTGGAATGGCTTTTATAAGTGATGCAAAAATAAGATCAATCAATAAGGATGGAGTTTACTTAATACTTCCAGCGTCAGCATCTCTACCATCAAGTGAAAGGGAAAGACTTCAAAATCTAGGTCTGTACAGGATAAATGTGTAGTTTACTAATTCTTTTCTTTAGATTTTTTTCTTATGCCTTGTTTGCCTGGATTATTTTAAGTTGGGTACAGGTTTCACCTGATCATCCAATTGGACAAGTAAAATATGTTCTCGATAAAGGATTTACAAGAATATTGGAACCAATTCGGTCAAGAATTCCAACCTTGAGAGTAGGAATGGCAGGCTTAGACCTCTCACCACTTGTACTTATATTCGGAGTAAACCTCATTCAGCCTTATTTACTAAGAGCGGTTTGTTAGGATTTACTTATTTCTACAGTGAGAAAATAATTAAGTAGTCCCGTTTTACCTGGTTCGTTATTCGATAAAAACTCTATGGACAAAGTTTCATTTTTAATGTATTTTTCATGTTTATTAATTGCAGATAAAATGATGTCATCTGATGAATAAATCTTAGTCGAAATTCGATCTGTGATGTCATATCCATTATCTTTTCTCATTTTCTGAATAAGTGAAACAATTTCTCTTGAAAGTCTTTCTTCAAGAAGATCATCATCAATATCAGTATCTAGTGAAATAAGAAAATCTGAAACTATATCTTGATTTGGCTTTTCTTCAATTTCAACCAGTTGAAGATCTATGTCCGCAACTTGAATATTTTCACCTTTATAAATAAAAGTACCTTCATTAATTACACTTCTAATTTTTTCTTGGTCAAGTTTATCTAATTCAACTTTTAAATTACTGATATCCTTACCAAACCTTGGGCCGAGTACTTGATAGTTAGGTTTGCAAATGTATTTAGCCCAACTAGATATGTCATCTTCAAAGACTATTTCTTTGATGTTTAACTCATTGAGTATTATATGTTCTACATTAGAAATTTGTGATTGTAAATTACTATCGCCCGTAACAATACGAATACTTTTGAGTGGTTGTTTATTGGGTAGTTCAACATTTAGTCTTATATTTCGAGCAGATTTAATTATGTTCTTAGCAACTGAAATCTCTTTTTCTAAGGCCGTATTTATTAATTTATCATTTGCTACAGGGTAATTCTGATAATGAATACTTGTATTTTCTTCTTCTACTAGTCCTTGGTAAATTTCTTCACAAATAAATGGAAGTATAGGTGCCATTGTTTTTGAAAATTCTAATAAAACTTCATGCAGAGTTTTAAATGCATTGATCTTATCCCTGTCATCCACACCTTTTTCTTTCCAGAATCTTTTTCTATTTGATCTAACATACCAGTTAGTTAACTCATCTATGAAACTTATCAAAGGAGGCACTACTTCATATAAATAGTAGTTTTCCATTTTTTCATTAACAGTTTTAATTAGAGACTGCAGGGTAGATGTTATCCATTGGTCCATAAGAGGTCTGTTTTCTACAGGATCAGCATTATTCAACTCTTCCATAGTTATTTCGTCAGCATTTGCATAATTTGAAAAAAATGTAAAGCTGTTCCATAAAGGAAGAATTACATTTCTGGTAACAAGTTGCACTCCCTCTTCAGAAAACTTTAGAGGTTCACCTCTCACAACAGGTGAATTGATGAGATAAGCTCTTAAACTATCTCCACCATAATTATTCAATAGTTCTTCCGGGTCTGGATAGTTCTTTAAACTTTTACTCATTTTTCTTCCATCCTCAGCCAAAATCATTCCTGTTGTTATACAATTTTTAAATGCAACGGAATCAAAAAGGGCAACAGATAAAATTGTAAGAGTGTAAAACCAACCCCTTGTTTGGTCTAACCCTTCTGCAATAAAATCTGCTGGAAATCCTTCAAGAAAGTTATCTTTGTTTTCAAAAGGGTAATGTTGCTGTCCATATGGCATAGAACCAGACTCAAACCAACAATCTAATACTTCCGAGGTTCTTTTATATTTTTTACCATTAATTTCTATTTCAACATCATCTAAATAATGCTTATGAAGGTCATCAACTTTTACTCCGCTTAGCTGCTCTAATTCCTCTATTGAACCAATACAAATTTGATCAGCAGGATCCTCTATGTTAATCCAAACAGGTATACAGCTTCCCCAATATCTATTTCTACTTATTGCCCAGTCTCTTGCATTCCCAAGCCAATTTGAAAATCTTTTTTCACCTATAAATCCCGGTACCCAGTGAGTTTCTTCATTTAGTTCGACCATACGTTCTCTTATTTTTTCTACTCTTACAAACCAAGTAGGTATGGCTTTATATATTAAGGGCGTTCCTGTTCTCCAGCAAAATGGATATGAATGCATTTCTGTCTTTTGGCTGAATAAGGAACCTCTTTCTTTAAGTTGCTTCATTATGACTTTGTCAGCATCTTTTACATTCATATCTTGAATGCCATCAATGGTGTTATCAAATTTACCTGAAAGAGTCACTGGGTCAACTATTACATCTATACCTGCATTTTTAAGCGCATAAAAATCACTTTCACCATATGCCGGAGCTTGAGATACTAACCCAGAACCAGACTCCGTGTTAGTGTCGTCACTATGAATTAACCTAAATGCTCCATTTAAAAATTCGTTTTCATACTCTTTATATGCAGGAATATATTCAGCCCCGATCATTTCAGAACCTAAAGATTCATCCTCAATAGTGTATTCTTTATCTTTCAATTCACCAATAAGGTCTTCAGCTATCCAAAAAAAATCACTTTCTATTTGTATACGAATATATTTTATATCTTTACCTACAGCAATCGCAAGATTCCCAGGTATGCACCAAGGAGTTGTTGTCCAGATTAAAAATTTGTCTGATTTTTTTATTTTATTAAAATCGTTACGGGCTTCTAAGGTAAAAAATATAGAAGGATCTTCGACATCCCTGTAGTCCATATTTGCCTCAAAATTTGACAGGGGCGTTGCAGCGGACCAAGAATAGGGTAGAACTTTATAATCCTTGTATATCAAATCATTTTCCCATAAATTTTTAAATACCCACCAGACACTCTCCATAAAGTCAATATCCATTGTCTTGTAATCATTTTCGAAATCAACCCATCGTCCAATTTTTCTAGTTACTCTTTCCCAGTTTTCAGTATTGGTCTGAACTTGACTTCTGCATGCTTCATTAAACTTACCTATGCCAAATTCATTTATTTGTTGTGGGTCTTCCAAACCTAGCTGTTTTTGAACTTCCATTTCTATTGGAAGTCCATGCACATCCCAACCAAATCTTCTCTCTACGTAGTACCCCCGCATTGTCCAGTATCTTGGAACAATATCTTTTAGCACACCTGCTAGCAGGTTTCCATAATGAGGACTACCTGTTGGGAAAGGAGGTCCATCGTAAAACCTAAAAACTTTTCCATCTTTTCTATTAAGCATAGAATTATCAAATGCATCAATTTTATCCCAGTATGTTGAGATATTTTGCTCTTGATCTGCAAGGTTGATATTATTATTGATTCTTTTGAACATATCTCTAAAATTTTAAAGCTTTTTAGATTAAATATACAAAATATACAAATTATTTAAATAGTTAGAAAAGGCTTAACTTTTGTAAAATATTTACTAATATATTTAAATTAATAAAAAATAATTATGGCAAGAAAATTATCACAAAATACAGTAAATAAATTTAAGAAAAAACTCGAATTGGAGCGCGATAACTTAAAGAGCTTGTTAGAAAGACATCAAGAAGAGCGTGAAAAAGTAAGACTTTCCGAGGGGTCTGCTGAGAGAAGCCCAGACCCGTCTGAGGCTGATGGCGGTTCTATGGCTTTCGAGCTAGAAAAAGAGTTAACTCTTGATGAGAATACCAAATATTTATTAAATCAAGTAGAACATGCCTTGTTTTTAATTAAAAAGAAAAAATATGGTATTTGCGAAAATTGTGGTGAGTCAATTCCCGTAGCAAGACTAGAAGCCCTTCCATATTCAGCAACTTGTAAAGATTGCGCCCTTTTAATTGACGGTTAGAAAATATACTTATCCGGTCTTCTTAGCAACTGCACTGGCTGTGCTTGATAATTGGATCAAATATTATGTTAGAGTTGAAAACATACAGGAGCTGACTGTATTAGAAAATATCCTCACAATAGATTTAACCTATAATACCGGTATAGCTTTTGGGTTTCTAAGTGACTACACAAATACGACTTATTTAGTATCACTATTAGTTTTATTATGGTTGTTATACCAATTCAAAGATTCCAATACAAATACGCTTGAATACTATTCTCTAGTCCTTATTTTAGGTGGGGCCTTAGGAAATCTATCTGAAAGAGGATGGAGCCTCATCATTGGTACCGGTGGAAAAGTAACAGATTTTATTGAGCTTCTTTTTATTCCAAGTTTTAATCTTGCAGACTCACTGATAAGTATAGGGATCGCACTATTGCTAATTACGGAGTTCAAAAATAGATAATATAAAAGTCTTATATGAGAATGAAAATTTTATAATTTTCAATAAGCCCAATGGTCTACTCACTCATCCCACAGCTACCTCAAGTGAGTATACGCTACGTGATTTCCTTGTAGAGAGATATCCTGAAACACTAAATTGGGGAGAAGAAAATAGGGAGGGGATTGTTCACAGATTAGACCGTGTTACATCAGGTTTGTTAGTTGGAGCCTTGCAACTTGAAGTACATGAATTGTTTAAGGAAAAATTTAAAAATAGAGATATACAGAAAAAATATGTAGCGATAATTGAAGGGTCTCTTCCTTCTGAATCAGGACTCATACAAGCACCTTTGGCTAGGTCAAAAAAAAATAGGAGTAAACGAACTGTTGATAAAGCTGGAAGAGATTCAATAACCAAATATGAGGTCATTGAATATTCAAAAAAATTTAATACTACAAAAGTTGAACTTGAACTTGTGACCGGGAGAAACCACCAAATAAGGGCACATATGGAGCACATGAAAACGCCTATTCTTAATGATGTCCTTTACGGTGCCTCTCAGAATAATTTCATTCCCCAAGATTCAATCGCTCTTCACTCTAGAATGTTAAAATTTACAATATATAACGAACAACATAGTTTCATTGAAGAGCCACCCTTATTTTTTAATCAAGCGTTAGATGTGTAATTACCAAAAAATACTTTTAATATGTTTTTATGAGTAATTCTTTTGTACATTTACACGCCCATACAGAATATTCGATGCTGGACGGTGCAGCAAAAATACAGACTTATATTGATCGAGTAAAAGAACTAGGTCAACCTGGTGCAGCAATAACTGACCATGGAAATCTCTACGGTGCTTTAGAGTTTCATAATATAGCTATAAAAAATGGGATAAATCCAGTTATAGGATACGAGGCCTATATCACCACAGAATCAAGATTTGATCGTCCAGATCGAGATAAAAATAAAAGATATCACCTCACACTTCTTGCAGAAAATACTGAAGGATATTGGAACTTGGTAAAGCTTGCAAGCAAAGCTTATACAGATGGCTACTACTACAAACCCAGACTTGATTATGACTTAATGAGAGAGCACTCAAAAGGAATAATTGCTTTATCTGGTTGCCTAGGTGGTGAAATTGCACAACTTTTAGCACCGGATGGATCAATTGAAGAAGGTAACAGTCAAGGGGAGAGAAGTTATGAAAAAGCCCTAAAAAAAGCAGAACTCTACCAAGACATTTTTGGTAGTGAAAATTTTTATATAGAGCTCCATAATCATGGAATCAAACAACAGGAAATAATACTCCCAGACCTACTAAAAATATCCCAAGAAATCTCAGCACCATTGGTTGCAACAAATGATTCTCACTATGTTTATCCTAAAGATTCATCAGCTCACGATGCCTTATTGTGTGTTCAGACAAATGCAACAATTGATGATGAATCAAGGTTTAAGTTTCAAGGCCAAGGATATTATGTTAAATCCTCTGAAGAAATGCGTAATTTGTTTCCCGAAGATAAGTATCCAAACGCATGTGATAACACCCTAACAATATCCGAAAGAATCGCGTATGAATTTGAAACTGGCCAGTATTACTTACCAGCTTTCCCAGTGGAGGATTCAAAACTTACCGCTGAAGAATATCTTAAAAACTTAGTATATGAGGGAGCTGCCACTGTATATGAAGAATTAAATGATGAAATTGTTAAAAGAATTGAGTACGAACTGGACATTATAAATACTATGGGTTTCGCCTCATATTTTTTAATCGTTGGAGACTTAATAAGTTACGCCAAATCTAACAAGATCCGAACTGGTGCCGGAAGAGGCTCTGCAGCTGGTTCTATTGTTTCATATTGTCTTGGGATAACAGGAATAGAGCCACTTAAATATGGTTTGCTTTTTGAGAGGTTTCTTAATAAGGGACGTAAAGAACTTCCTGATATAGATATGGACTTTGACGAGAGGTATCGTAATGATGTTATTGATTATGTTGTCGATAAATACGGGCAAGATAAGGTCGCTCATATTGTTACTTTTGCAACAATAAAAGCAAAACAAGCAATAAGAGATTCGTCACGAGTACTAGGACTTCCTTTTTCAGCAGGGGACAAAGTTGCAAAACTTATGCCACCAATGATTTTAGGAAACACAGCAACACTTTCTGAATGTTTGGAACTAGATGAGGAAAATATCAGTGGATATAGTAAGGAGTTTTTCTCAGCATCTGCAGAATTAAGAACTCAATACAAAAACGACGAAGAAGTTAAAAATATCATCGATATTGCTTTAGGTCTTGAGGGACTGAGGAGACAAGATGGAATCCATGCAGCAGCTGTTGTAATATCTCCAGATGTAATAACTAATTTTTTACCAGTTCAAAAAAAAGGTAAAGATGCAGAATTAGTAACTCAATATGAAATGCATACTGTCGAAAAGCTTGGCTTATTAAAAATGGATTTCTTAGGTTTAAGAAATTTATCAATAATAGACAGAACCATCGAATTAATTGATAGTGACACTTTTAACATCGACAACTTGCCCCTAACAGATGAAAAAACATTTTCCCTATTCTCATCCGGTAAAATGACAGGTGTTTTTCAACTCGAAAGCAGAGTGGCACAGGCAACTGCAAGAAGTTTAAAACCTAAAAGATTTGAAGACATAGTAGCTTTAGTTGCATTAATTAGGCCAGGACCTTTAGGAGCTAATATGCACATAGAATTTGCTGATAGGGCAAATGGAAAAAAAGAAATTGAATTTTTGCATGATGACCTTAAAGAAATTTTAGAGGAAACATACGGAGTCATACTCTATCAAGAGCAGGTCATGCAAATTGCTCAAAAAATATCTGGATTTCAACTAGATGAAGCAGACGACCTCAGAAAAGCTATGGGAAAAAAAATTCCAAAGGTTATGGAACTTCAAAGAAAAAAATTCACAGATGGTGCAGTAGGAAATGGATATTCTGAACAGTTTTCAGTGGAATTATTTGACCAGATTGCCTTTTTTGCAGGTTACGGATTTAATAAAAGTCACTCTGTTCCATATGCATTGCTAGCTTATCAAACAGCTTATTTGAAGGCTAACTATCCAGCAGAGTATCTCTCAGCTTGCCTTACTGCAGTTAAAAGAGATAAAGAACGAACAGCTGTATTTTTAGCAGAAGCTAGAGAGCTTGGTGTTAATGTAAAAACTCCAAATATCAATATAAGCATTGAGGACTTTTCAGTTTCAAATGGTGAAATATTATTTGGTCTGTCCGCAATACGAAATGTAGGAGATATAACAGCCGAAAAGATTGTATTGGAAAGGCAAAATGGCAATTATGAAACAGTTCAAGATTTTCTAGCACGAACTGACTCTAGGTCTCTAAATAAACGAGGTGTAGAAGCAATGATTCAGGGAGGTGCGTTCGACCAATTTGGCTTTCCAAGGAGAGGGCTTTATGAGTCAATCACAAACCTTATTGAAGATGCTAAAGGGCTAAAGAAAGAAAAAGATAATTCACAAACTGCTTTGTTTGACTTTCAGGACGACTCTTCTCAGTTGACAACTATCGAAAATATTGAATGGGAAAAAAAAGAACTTTTAGATAGAGAAAGAGAAATGCTTGGGTTTTTTGTCAGTGAAGACCCACTAGAGGGCTACGGCGAGATATTTAGATCTGAATCTACACATTCAGTCGTAGAGCTAATGGACCTTGAAGAGGACGAGGAAGTAAGCGTGGCAATTACAGGACTAGTATCAAATGTTCAAAAAAGAGTATCGCGCAGAGGTAATGCATGGATTCAGTTTGACCTGCAAGAATCCACAGGGTCATTAGGCGTACTAGTATTCAACAAGCTTGTTGACAAATATAACGCACAACTCGATGGCGAACTTTACTTAAAAGTTTCTGGTACATATGTAGGAGGTACGGAAAACAATATTCGGGCAAGGGATTTCGAATTAATAGAACCTTCAAAGCTTTTAACTGACTTAGACACAACACCACTTAAAATATCTGTCCAAGAAGAATTAATGGATAAAAATAATTTAATCCTACTCAAGGAACTTTTAGAAAAACATCCAGGCAGTTCAAAAGTTGAATTAGAAGTTAATAATGACGATGGAGTAAAACTTTTGGAACTAAAACATATTAAAGTTAAAAAAACTACAGAACTTAGGAATGAGATTAACACATTGTTAGCAAACTAATTAATATTGAATTATGAATTTTAATATAGAAGAATTTCAAAATCGTTTTAAAGAAAGAGCTGAAGCTGTAAAGAATCGTCCCATGCCTCCTATTGGAGGAGACGAAAGATTAGCATTTATCAAACAGGCTGAAAAAGACTTTCAGGATTATATGATTGTTTCAGATTCTAAATTTGAGATTACCGATGATTATCTCATTTTTAAATATAAATTAGATTCTTAACTTAAATCTTTTCCCATTGGGAAAATTATATTTATAACTTCCGCACAAGCTTTTGCAATTTCCATATGTTCTTTTTGGGTACCATTTGAAGCTCGAAGTTGAATATAGTGAATCCAACTTCTAAGTGTCCCGTTCATATAAAGTCTGCTAACTGTGTTACCTTCAGGGAGCACTGATCTCGCTTGTTCTTTAGCAATACCAGCTTCTATTGCCCAGTTATATGCATTTGTTGATGTTTCTATAACTTCATTTTGTAATTCATTCCATTTTTGTATTATTTCCTCGTTGTCAGTCTCAACTGAGTTTTGACGATTTTTTTCGTCCTGCAATCTCGCTTCACGAACTTGAAATTCAAGATCTTTAACTGGATTGGCATATCTTTGACTGAATTCTTGAAAGCTAAATGATCGATGACGTAATATTTGTCGAGCTATATCCCGTGTTGTCTCTATTTCCAGACAAGCGCTAACCATTTCAAGTGGGGACCAATGCGCATTTTTTATTAAATAATTTATGAGTTTTTCACTTGTTTCGGTATTTAGTTGATTTGAAGGGTTAGATACCCTTGCGCAGAAAGCCACTAATTCTTGAGCATCTGTAATACCTTCAGAAAAGAATTCATCAGTTGGTTTAGAATAACTTATTAATTTAACTTTCATTTATGTAACTATATTAAAATAAAAAAAATATGTTTTTATTACGAATAATTGTTTTTTTGATACTTTTTTCATTAATACTTATACTCGCTTACCCGTTGCTTATTGTTTTCGACATAGCAACTGGGGGAGATGGATTCGGTCTGTGTAGTAATCTCTCCACTTGTATAATTCCAGTGACTGAAGGACCTCGATTATTGGTATTTCTAATTTCTATATTCTTTGTGTTAGTTTTCCTATTAAGGATGATTATGAAATTTATGAATACTCTCCAGAGTAAAAATTCTATTCTTTAATTACTAAATAAATTGAAAGCAGTACAAGCAGTACACCAGCCCAGTTAAGGAGTGTTAATATTTCACCTGCATAAGAAATTCCAATTATTAAGGCGAATATTGCTTCGAGGCTCAATAACAACGCTGCACTAGACGCCTTGATTTCTTTTTGGCCAAATAATTGCAAATAAAATGCTGAGAAATTGACAACAAGCCCCAAGAAAAAGATAGGAATTAAAGACTCGATGCTGAATTGGAATTCTCCAAAACTAACAAATGGTATGCAAAAAACTGTTCCTACAAAAGACTGTATGAACATTAATTGAGAGATATTTTGATTTTTGATATAACGTTCTACCATAACAATGTGAAGAGCATAACCGGTGGCACAAACAAGAGTAAACAGATTTCCAAATAATTGCTCACTACTATTACTCGCTATCAAAAATATACCCAAAAAACCAGTTAATGAAAATATATAACTTTTGTTTGAAATTTTGGTTTTATTAATTATTTTGGAAAATATCGGTGTTAAAACAATATAAAATCCGGTTACTACTCCAGAGTTAATAGTTGAAGTAGTAAGTAGACCTTGAGTTTGAGTTACATAGCCAACCCAGAGAAAGAATCCCATAAGTACACCTGGTTTCAGGGAAGATCTGTTAGGGATACCCCCTGTAAATAGAAACAATGCCGCAGCTATTGCATAACGCATAAAGACAATATTTATCGGAGAGAATTGAGTTAGAAGATCTTTTACGATAATAAAAGTTGATCCAAAAAATAATGCAGACAATATCAGTGACAAAACTGCTATATTTTTTTTATTTTTAATCATGTAATTAAATGAAGAGTAATATACAGTTTAAAATAATTACATGAGCAATGAAATAAATATACTTGCTGTGAGGTTTCATAAGTTTCTTCGTAAAGAGTATGCAGATATAAAAACAATATTGAAATTTAAATCACAATTTCAACTGCTGGTATCAATAGTTCTTTCTGCACAAACAACCGATGAAAATGTAAACAAAGCAACGAAAGGCTTATTTAGGAAATATCCTAACGCAAAGCTTCTATCATCTGCAAAATTGAAAGATATTGAAAAGTTAGTATTTTCTACAGGTTTTTATAAGGTAAAATCAAAAAATATTCATTCCCTGTCAAAAGTGTTGGTTGAACAATACAATACAAGAATACCTAAAACTATTGAAGAGCTAGTTAAGCTTCCTGGTGTAGGTAGAAAGACAGCATCAGTTTATTTAGCTGAAACATTTGATCAACCAACTATTGCTGTTGACACCCATGTCTTAAGAGTTTCCCATCGTCTTGGGTTCACCAGTAAAAGATACGATCCTATACAAACAGAAATAGAGCTTAAACAATTGTTTCCTAAAACCTTCTGGCGTTACCTATCAATGAGTTTTGTTCAATTTGGTAGAGATATTTGCAATGCAAAAAAACCACAATGCAATGTTTGTCATTTTAGTGATTCATGTAAATATTACTTTTCTGTTAATAATTAAGCAGATATATATTTAACCTATGGAAGTAAACATTTTTTTAGCGTTCATTTTTGGAACACTTTCTTTTTTTTCGCCGTGTGTCCTTCCACTAGTTCCGGGGTATTTAACAATATTTGCAGGTACTGACAATTCAACAAAAAGCCGACTCAAAGGTTCACTTGAATTTTGTACTGGTTTCTCTATAGTCTTTATTTCATTAGCTGCAATTGCATCTTCTGTTGGCTCATTTTTTACGCGTAACTCTTCATCATTAGGGATGGTTAGCGGTGTAATAATTATGATATTTGGTGTACTACTTTTATTCCCAACAATAAATATGAAGTATTTCTACTCTTCGAATTACGTCGATTTAAAAAATTACTCAACTTTCAAAAATTTTATCCTTGGATTGACTTTCGCATTTGGCTTCACTCCATGCATAGGCCCCGTATTAGGAGCGTTATTGACACTAACATCAAATTCTGAAACGCTCAACAGAGGTATTGGCCTACTCATAAGTTTTTCAGTTGGTTTATCTATTCCTTTCATAACAATATCTATTTTGTCTGGAAAGTTAAATTTCAGGAACAAGGTCTTTATTACTTTTCAAAAGTATTCATCAAAAATCTCCGGCATCGTGTTAATTACAATAGGTGGATTAATTTTTACAGACAGAATGTATATATTGGCATCACTATTTCAAGACCTATTGATTATTTTAAATCTTGATTGGTTGAGTACAATCTAAATATGGACACCGTTAAAACAACTCATTCATTACTCATTACAGGTGAGGAAGCAATAAGCTTTCTTGAATCATTAATTTCAATAGATCCAGTAAATGAGAAATTCATGACATCGTTCTTGTTAAAACCAGATGGGAAAGTTGCTCACTGGTTTATCGTTCAGAAAACTGGTGAAGATTTTTACATCTTTCAGAGCAAAGAGGAACTTGTGAATATTAAAGAGTCCTTAGAGTTTTATAAAATAAGAACAAAGTGTACCTTAGAGATAAAAAAAGATGAACGAAGCTTATTGTTAGATATCAAAAATGACGGATTTGAATTTTTTGAAAAAGTGGATATTGATAAATTTATCAGCTGGAGACAATTATCAGTTATTTTGGAGTTACCATTGCCTGAAATTACTGCAAAGGGGTTACTTCCTAATGAAACTAAATGGTTAAATTTTATGGTTGACTTTAATAAAGGGTGCTTCCTAGGACAAGAACAGGCATCCCGAGTCAAGTTTAGAGGAAGACCAAGAAGATTGTTAAAGTCTAATGAAGATTCACAAGAATTTGTAAAAATCTAAAATGCTACGTTGTGATTATTGCGCAAGATTGCTCTATAAAAATGTATCCGGAAAGTACAACCTATGTTCTGCCAAATGCAAAGGAAAATATAAAAACAAAAACCATATTTTAGTTTTAGAGCGAGAAGTATTTTCAATAATAAGCAACGGAAATACTGTTAAGGAAATAATTTCTAATTTGGATAAAGATAAGTTTGAAGTTGTTTCAGCTGTAAGAAGAATGGTCTACAAGCACAAAAAACTTACACTAAAGAAAAATACTGAAATTAATCTATCAACAAAGATATTCATAAAGAAAAAATAGCTCCTTTATCAAACTTAGAAAGAGAATATTGGACTATAGGTCCAACAGAAAGAACCATTACTATAGTTCCGTATCCATAGGAACCACCAAGAAGTACACCAATTAGAAATGCTGTAAAATCAATACCAATTCTTGTAACTCTTATACTGGGGCCTAGCTTAGATATACCAGTCATGATTCCATCTCTAGGTCCAGGACCCAATCCTGAGCCAATATACACACCCACACCAATTGCAAAAACTAAAGTTCCAAAATATAAGTAAATATGTTTAATGTAGGTTTGTTCTGGAGAGGGAAGGTAAATCATAGTTAAGTCGATTACATTTCCAATGGTAAGGATGTTTATTATCGTCCCAATGAATGGTACTTGTTTTAAAGGAATCCAACCTAGAAGTAAGATTAATCCAGTGACAACGCCTGCGAATCCTATTTTTACATTTATTAGCTTACTAAACCCATCATGGAACACATCCCAAGAGTTTAAACCGAGGTTTGCTTCAATTGTGAATGCCAAGCCAAATCCACATAGAAATAATCCAAACATTAGTTGAGGTAGACGATTTAGTATTTCTTTTTTATTTTTCAACAAATAAACTTTCTAATCGACTTACGTACTCAGGACATAATTCATAAGTTGATTGAAATCTCATAATAGGAATGATTCTATCCTCGATATCAACGGTTACATCACCAGCTAGTAGCACATCTTGAATTTCTAATAGGGAAGTGTTTTCATCTGTCCAGTTATCACTTGATTCGCAAATCTTTTTTCCAATTGAAATAAGTTCACTATCTAGTACATTCGTAAGAGTATTATCACTATCAGCAACTCTAATTTGTGAAACAAAAGTCTCTCCAAATGTCTCAACGCGTGTATTGAATACAATTATCACAAGTATCAAAGTGATGACGAATATTAAAAAACTGAATATTGGTAATTTCTTCAAGTAACCATTCTATACAAATGATTTATTTTGTATATAAATTGTACCCGGAGGGGGAGTCGAACCCCCACATCCGAAGATACTGGATTTTGAATCCAGCGCGTCTGCCAATTCCGCCATCCGGGCTTTTCATTTATGATTATATTTCATATTCAATCCAAAGAGAGAAAAATAAATTAAGTTTACAATGAAAGTGTGATTGTACTTGTTGATGGATTCAGTATCGCTTTTAGAGCTTTTTATGCCCTTCCAGAAACATTAATGACTTCCAAAGGGACACCTACAAATGTCATTCATGGTTTTTTGTCTATGCTTAACAAAATAACAACAGATTATAAGTTAGATCAGTTGGTAGTAACTTGGGATCTTCCAGGGAAAACATTTAGAAACGAAATATATGAAGATTACAAAGCTAATAGATCTTCTGCACCTGATAATTTCAATATTCAAATTCCATTGTTGCAAAATTTATTAACTACATTCAATATTCCACAAGTTTCAAAGGAAGGCTTTGAGGCAGATGATGTTCTTGGTTCGTTAGCCAACAAACTCAATAGTGACAATCAGAAAGTGTTAATCGTTACAGGTGATCGTGATACATTTCAACTGATAACGAATAAGACTAAAATTCTATACACTAAAAGAGGAATTTCAGATGTTGACGTAGTTGATGAAAAATTCTTTGTTAATAAGTTTCAGTTTAAAACTAAACAATATGTTGAATATTTAGCTTTAAAGGGCGATCCTTCTGATAATATTCCGGGTCTTCCAGGAGTTGGAGAAAAAACTGCAACTAACTTGCTACTTGAGTATAAAAATATTGAAAATATATATAAAAATCTAGATAATTTGACACCTAAAATCAAGTCTTCATTTGAGGAAAACAAAGATATTTTAATGATGAGTAAAGATCTTGCAACCATTAGAACAGACCTTCAGGTTGATATTCCATCAACAAAGATTGAGGATACTGTGTTCCAATCAGATACCATTTTAGAAAATTCTCAAGATGAAGTTGCTGAACTTGAATTAAATAAATATATAAGGAAATATAAATCACAACAAGAAAATCTTAAAGAAGTAACAAAAGACATAATGATTGAAGAAATTAAAAATAATAACTTCCCCGATAATCCAATTGTATTTGTGTTTGATGAGGAAATTTATGTAGTGACGGATAAAGTTACCGGTAAGCTTGTAAATCAAGATCTTGAAAATAAAAAGTTTATTTCGTTAACAACACAGAAATTATTCACAAGTTACCCTGAAATGGAAAATAATTCAATCACAGCCTATGACTGTTTATTATTCTTATACGATCCAAATAAAAGACCAGATAATATTCTTAATGTTTGTAAGCATATTGAACAGGCTAATCTTCTCTCTAAAAAGTCAGATATCAATGATTTTATTAAATTCTTAAGTAGTAATTACAAGAAAATTCTTTCTGAAATAGAATTGTTCATATCTGATAAAGTTTTATTTAAATTATATAGGGAGATGGACTTTCCAATAGTTTCAGTTCTTAATTCCATGCAAAACAAGGGGGTCAAGATCTCTAATAAAAAAATAGAAACTGTTTCTAAATATATAAATACTGAAATTGCAGACTACAAAGATAAAATATATAAAATTACAAACAAAGAATTTAATCTCAACTCTCCAAAACAATTAGCAACAATCCTCTTTGATGAAATGCAACTCCCCGTTATTAAAAAAACTCCTAAAGGTGCTCCATCTACTGATGGTTCAGTATTAGAAGAACTTTCAAAAGAGTATGAATTACCAAAATATATTCTTAAATACAGAGAGTATGAAAAAATAAGATCTACATATATTGAGGGTCTAAAAAATGAGATTTCAGATCAAAATCGAATTCACACCACATACAATCTTTTTGGAACAGCAACAGGAAGACTTTCCTCAGAAAAACCTAACTTACAAAACATACCTAATAAAACCGACATTGGTCAAAAAATAAGAGAATTTTTTGTATCTGACAACAATCACAAATTTGTAATATCTGATTATTCTCAGATTGAGCTTCGCGTACTAGCCCATTTAAGTTCTGATAAAAATATGATTGAAATATTATCATCATCTCAATCTGACATCCACTCCGAAACAGCTTCTAGGATATTTGACGTAAGTATCGATTTAGTCTCTAAAGATATGAGACGTAAAGCTAAAGAAGTAAACTTTGGCCTCATATATGGAATGGAATCTTTCGGTCTATCTAAAAGCCTAAATATTTCAAAAAATGAATCCCAGGAGTTAATTGATGCATATTTTTCACAATTTCCAAAAATTAAAGGTTTTCTGGATACTATTGTTTCAGATGCTGAAAATGTTGGATTTACAAAAACCCTGTATGGAAGAAAGCGAAATATCAAAGAATTGAGTTCTACAAATTTTCAGTTAAAAGCCATGGGAAAAAGGATTGCTATGAACGCACCCATCCAAGGAACAGCTGCTGATATTATGAAAATTGCAATGCTGAAAGTTCAGTCAAAAATAAATGAAATTGATTCCACCAACTTATTATTACAAATTCATGATGAAGTAATAGTACAAACACCAGATGAATCTATAGAAAAGGTGATGAATATTGTTAAAAATGAAATGGAATCGGCAGCTAAACTTAAAGTACCATTGTTTGTAAACATCAAACATAGTAAAGATTTATCAAATAATTAATATTAGGTTGTAAAATCTCTAGATATGTTATGCTAAAAGTCGAAAATAATATGATTGGAAAAACTAACTTAATATGACAGATAAGCAAGAGAAGGTAATCGAACCTTCAAACGTTGTTGAACTTCCTGACAACATTAAACCAGAAGACTTCCCAGATCTACTTGAAAAAACACTAATAACATTCAATGACGGTGATGTTATTGAGGGAACTATTGTGCGAATAGATCGTAATGAAGTTATGGTAGATGTCGGTTACAAATCTGAAGGTGTAATACCTTCCAGAGAATTATCTGTAAGAAAATCTGTTAATCCAAAAGATTTAGTAAACGAGGGCGATAAAATTCAGGCTCTTGTTTTAGACAAGGAAGATGACGAAGGAAGACTCATTCTTTCTGTAAAAAGAGCTATATATGAAAAAGCTTGGGGAGACATACAAGAAATTTCTGATAACGACAAGTCCGTAAAAGGCACAGTCATTGAAAGTGTAAAAGGCGGATTGATTGTCGATATAGGTGTTAGAGGTTTCTTACCAGCATCCTTGATAGACGTACGAAGAGTAAAGGAGCTAACTTCATATATAGGTGAAGAGATTGAAGCAAAGATACTAGAACTAGATCGTCAGAGAAATAATATAGTTCTCTCTAGAAAAGCGCATCTTGAAGAGGAACAATCTGGAGAAAGGCAAAGTTTCCTTGAAGACTTAGAAGTAGGGAATATAAAGGAAGGCAAAATATCATCGATTGTCAATTTTGGAGCATTTGTCGATATTGGCGGTATGGATGGATTAGTCCACGTATCAGAATTATCCTGGAGACACGTTGAAAACCCAAATGAGGTTGTAAAAGTTGGAGACACTGTAACAGTTAAAGTACTAGAAATTGATAATGATAAGGAAAGAATTTCCCTCTCAATTAAGCAAGTAACAGAAGATCCTTGGTTAGATTTTGAACTTCAATACAAGCAGGATGACATCGTCGATGGTGACGTAACAAAGGTGGTACCATTTGGTGCTTTTGTAACTATTGGCAAAGGAGTTGAAGGTTTAGTCCATGTATCTGAAATTTCTGCAGAAAAAGTTGATTCACCGGAGCTAGCATTAGCTATAGGACAAAAAGTTAAGATTAAAATTACTGAGCTTGACATTCCCAAGAGACGAGTAAACCTATCTATAAAACAGGCTGATCCAAATTGGAAAGATGTTGAAGAAAAGAAAAATGCTCCTAAGACTCATTCAACTCAGTCAGAAGAAAAACCAGATCAAAAACGCCAAACAGTAGAGGGCGTTGATGAATCATTGGAAAATATTCTACAAGAGTTAAAAGAAAGAGGAATAGGAAACTCCTAGTAACTCCAAATACTCTTTATCCTTATGAGTATGGCATCTAACGTAATAATAATCACTGGTCCAATTGGTAGTGGTAAATCTACTGCTTGTGAGCACCTTCGTGCTTGTGGCTATCAAACAATAGACTTAGATATTGTTTCAAATAATATTCTTGAAAGTAAAGATTCTCTAGGATTTTTACAAAAAAACTTCAGTGAATGTTTAAAAGATTTCATAATCGACAGAAAATTACTCGCAGATATTGTTTTTAAAAATCCAGAAAGGCTAAAAGTACTTGAGGATTATTTACATCCATTAGTAACAGAAAAATTAGGTTCGCTAATACAGAATTCTTCCTCTGATGTATTTGTTGAAGTATCAGCACCAAAGAATATTCATAAAAACTATGAGACAATAGTAATTTTTTCTGATGAAGAAGTACGCAGGGAAAGGCTGAAATCTAGAGGTATGACTTTACTTGACATTAACAACAGAATCAAAACTCAACCAGATGAAACATGGTGGAAGTCTCTCGGAAAAGTTATCGAGAATAATTCTCTGACTGAATTGAAAGCACAATTAAACAAATCTCTTGATTTAGACAATGAATAATTTTAAAGTTATTTCTGATTTTATTCCACAGGGTGATCAGCCTGAAGCAATTAAAAACCTAAAAAATGGTGTGGCAAGCAATTTAGACTATCAAACCTTAAAGGGTATTACTGGTTCTGGTAAATCAGCCACAATAGCTTGGCTAATTGAAGAGTTACAAATGCCATCACTTGTATTGGCACCAAATAAAGCATTAGCAGCACAACTCGCCAATGAGTTTAAACAATTCTTTCCTGAAAATAGGGTCGAATATTTCGTATCATATTACGACTACTACCAACCAGAGGCTTACGTACCAAGGACAGATACATTCATAGAAAAAGATTCCAATATTAATGAAGAAATTGATAGATTAAGACATTCTGCTACAAGTGCGTTACTACTTAGAAAAGACGTAATAGTTGTATCATCAGTTTCCTGTATTTACGGACTGGGGTCTCCTCAAGAATATAAAAATAAAATTATTCCTTTAATAAAAGGTGAAGAATTTGAGTTAGACCAATTGCTTGAGGAATTAATTAGGCAACAATATGTAAGAAATGATTTGGTAGTTACCAGGGGGACTTTTAGGTTAAAGGGAGACACCTTAGATATTTTTCCCGTGTATGAAGAAACAATTTTTAGAGTTGAGTTTTTCGGAGATGAAATTGAAAAAATATCAAGAATTGATCCGGTAACTGGAGAAATATTGGAAAAACTAACAGAGCTAGCAATTCTTCCAGCATCACATTATGTAACATCTGAGGACGTGATGAGCGCTGCACTAGATCAGATTGAAAAGGATATGAACATTCAAATAAAAAAATTTGAAAAAGAGGACAAATTACTTGAAGCTCAGCGAATCAAACAAAGAACAATGTTCGATATGGAAATGTTACGTGAGTTGGGAGTATGTTCTGGAATAGAAAATTATTCAAGATATTTTGATGGTAGAAAGCCAGGTGAACCACCCTACACCTTGTTAGATTTTTTTCAGGAAGAGTTTCTGATGGTTGTTGATGAGAGTCATATTGCTATTCCTCAAATAAGGGGACAATTTGCTGGCGATAAATCTAGGAAAACTACTCTCGTTGATTATGGGTTTAGATTACCTGCTGCATTAGACAATAGGCCTTTAAAGTTTGAAGAGTGGCAAGGTAAAGTAAAAAATACCGTCTTAGTATCTGCAACACCAGGTAAATGGGAAAATGCTAACTCCCAAAACTTTGTAGAGCAAATCATTAGACCTACAGGTTTATTAGATCCAAATATAATCATTAGACCTACAGAAAATCAGATAGAAGATTTACTGAAAGAGATAAAAGAAGTAATTTCAAAGGGTAACAGAGTACTTGTGACCACTTTGACAAAAAAAATGAGCGAAGCTCTAAGTGATTATTTTTTGAAAATGGGAATAAAAACTCGATATTTACATTCTGACATAGACACACTTGAAAGGATAGAGATACTCCGTGATTTAAGAAGAGGGGAGTTTGATGTATTGGTAGGAATTAATCTTTTGAGAGAGGGCTTAGATTTACCTGAAGTTGAGCTTGTTGCCATAATGGATGCTGACAAGGAAGGATTCCTTAGATCCGAAACCAGCTTAATCCAAACTATTGGTCGAGCTGCTAGAAATAAAGATGGATATGTAATAATGTACGCTGATCGAAAAACTGACTCCATATCTAAGTCTGTATATGAAACTAATAGACGCCGAGACATTCAAATGGCACATAATAAAAAATATGGAATTACGCCAACAACGATATCTAAAGAAATAACTGATATTCTTGAAATGGTTGAAAAAAATAGACCGTCTAAAGACGATATGAGTTTTAAGTCAAATATAGATCTAAAAAACGCATCGAAACAAGATTTGTACAAAATATCTAAAAATATAGAAAAAGAAATGAAGGTTGCCGCAGATTTATTAGAGTTTGAATTAGCTGCTAGGTTAAGAGACGAGCTTAAAGAAATAAAAAAAGAAATAATGGAGTTACCAAGCTGATGTCTCAAGATTTTTTAAAAGTAAAAGGTGCCAAAGAGCATAATCTTAAGAATATTTCGCTTGATATTCCAAAAAATAAATTCGTTGTGATAACTGGACTTTCCGGTTCTGGAAAATCTTCTTTAGCTTTTGACACAATATACGCAGAAGGTCAAAGAAGATATGTTGAAAGTTTATCTGCATATGCAAGACAGTTTTTAGGTCAAATGGAAAAACCTGATGTCGAGAGCATTGAGGGATTATCACCAGCCATTGCTATCGATCAAAAAACATCTTCAAGAAGTCCCAGGTCTACCGTAGGGACTGTTACTGAAATTCATGATTACCTCAGACTTCTTTGGGCCAGAATAGGTATTAGTTATTGTCCTATATGTGGTTCTAAAATTGAGAAACAATCTGTTGATTTCATAGTTAATCAAGTAATGTCCTTAGGTGAGAATGTTGATATTGAGATACTGGCTCCTGTCATCAAATCCAGAAAAGGTGAATTTGAGACATTGTTTAAAGATTTACTTAAGGATGGATTTACACGAGCATACATAGATGGCGAACTTACAAGACTTGATGAAGCTAAAAGGTTAGATAAATACTTTAATCATGATATTTCTGTTTTAGTTGATAGAGTCAAAATTAAAAAAACGCCTGGTAGACGTCTTCCTCAGTCGGTTGAAACAGCATTGAAATTAACCGGAGGAACTCTAGATATTAAATTTGATGAAAATATACAGAATTACAGTCAAAATCTTGGGTGTTTGGAGTGTGGTACTTCCTATGACAAACTAGAACCAAGAGATTTCTCCTTTAATTCACCATTTGGAGCCTGTAATACCTGTAATGGATTGGGTATTAATTATGAAATTGATGAAAAACTTTTAATAAAAAACAGAGATTTATCCATAAACGAAAATGTTTTTCCTGATATGTCTACTAGGAAATATTTTAGGGCACAAATTTATGGTGTTTGTGAATTTTTTGAAATACCTATGGATATTTCTTACAAAGATCTCAGCGAAAATGACAAACACATACTTCTAAATGGAAGCGATGGTATTAAGACTCCCATCAGGTATACGAATAGGTTTGGCAACTCAAGGACATGGGAAAAGGCTTATCCAGGAATAATTCCAATGTTCAAAAGACTCTACGAAGAAACAACTTCAGATCATGCACGTGATTATTATATGCAATTCATGAGAGAGCTCCCATGTGGTGGTTGTGAAGGTGAAAGGTTAAATGAAAGATCAAGGATGGTACAGGTTAAATCACTTACACTAGGTGAGTTCAACAAACTATCTATCAAGAAAGCATCTGATGTGGTAGATAAATTAAAATTAACAGGTAATTCTAAAGAAATCGCAGAAGCGATACTAAGAGAGATTAAAGAACGATTAAATTTTTTAAATGAAGTGGGGTTAGGGTATCTTCAACTTAATAGAGGCGCTGCAACACTATCTGGAGGCGAAGCACAAAGAATTAGACTTGCAACTCAAATTGGCTCAGGCTTGACAGGAGTTTTATATGTCCTTGACGAGCCTTCGATAGGTTTACACCAATCTGACAACAACAAATTAATAGAAACATTGATAAGACTAAGAAATCTTGGAAATACAGTGTTGGTTGTTGAACACGATGAAGAGACAATGAAACAATCTGATCATTTGATTGATATAGGTTGGGGAGCAGGTGAACAGGGTGGAAATATTGTTGCATCTGGAAGCTGGGAAGAGGTTTCAGAAGTAAAAAAATCTGTCACTGGTAGGTATTTATCAGGAAAAGTTAAAGTTCCATATCCAAAAGTTCGTAGACAGGGAAACAACACAAAAATTGTTTTAAGAGGAGCTCAAGAGAATAACTTAAAAAATTTAACAGTTGAGTTCCCGTTAGGAAAGTTTATTTCTGTAACTGGTGTTTCTGGAAGTGGAAAATCTACTCTAGTAACTGAGATTTTATCAAAAGCAATACAAAATGAATTTACCAGAAAAAACTGGATACCCCCAGGTGTTCATAAAAGTATCTCTGGTTTAAATTACCTTGATAAATTAATTGAAATAGACCAGTCACCTATCGGTAGAACCCCACGTTCTAATCCGGCAACTTATTCGGGTGTTTTTGACATGATTCGCAAGCTCTACTCCATGACTGAAGAGTCAAAAATTCGCGGATATAAACCAGGTAGGTTTTCCTTTAATGTTCCTGGTGGAAGATGTGAGGTATGTCGAGGTGATGGAACTATAAAGGTTGAAATGTATTTTTTACCAGATGTTTATGTTAAGTGTGAGGATTGCGATGGATCTAGATACAATCCGGAAACTCTAAGTATTAAGTGGAAAGGGTACAGTATTGCTGACATATTGAGCGCTACTGTTGAAAATGCACTTAAGATATTCGAAAACCAACCATCTATATTTAAGATAATCAAAACTCTTGATGATGTAGGGCTCTCTTATATCACTCTCGGTCAAGCAGCTACTACACTTTCTGGTGGTGAAGCTCAGCGTGTTAAATTGGCTAAAGAATTAAGTAAACGTTCTACTGGTAAAACTATGTATATTTTGGATGAGCCTACAACAGGTCTTCATTTTGCAGATGTTCAAAAATTACTAGAAGTATTACACATGCTTGTTGATAAAGGGAATACAGTGGTTGTAATTGAGCATAATTTGGATGTGGTTAAGAACTCAGATTGGGTCATAGACCTTGGTCCAGAAGGTGGGGAAAATGGCGGTAAAGTTATAGCTTCAGGCACACCTGAAAGTATTGTTAGGGATAAAAGTTCACTCACCGGAAAATACCTTAAAAGCTTACTTTAGATGGAAAGATTACCTACAAAAGAAATACCTGAAAATCCTGGTATTTACATTTTCAAAGACAAATACAACGATCCTTTATACGTTGGAAAGGCAAAAAATCTTCGTAAAAGAGTACCTTCCTACTTTAGAGAGAATACAACTTGGAAGATAAAAAGGTTGACTTCAGAAGCTACTCAAATTAGTTTCGTTACTTCGAAAAATGAAGCTGACGCTCTTTTAGCGGAGTACTCCTTTATTCAGCAATATAAGCCAAAATATAATGTTCGACTAAAAGATGATAAATCCTACCCATATGTGACTTTGACAGATGATGAATGGCCACGAGCGTTCGTTTCAAGGAGAATAAATGAAAAAAATATGAATTTCGGACCTTTTCCTTTCATTGGTGCAGCGAGACGGTCTCTTGATCATTTAATAAATATATTTCCAGTACGAACATGTACAAATACTGTCTTTGAAAGACATCAAAAACTCAACAAACCATGCTTGTTATATGATATAAAAAAATGTGCAGGCCCATGTGTTAGTGCTATTGAAGCGGAAACTTATAAGAAAATGCTTACGAATATTGAAAACTTTTATTCGGGCAGGTCTGATTTGTATGTTAACAATAAGATATCAGAAATGAAAAAACATTCAGCTAATCAAGAATATGAAAAAGCTAACGAGGCTAAAAAACTTATTGAACACCTAGAAAATGCACGATCAACTCAAACTTTAATGGTCTCCAATACAAAATCCGTAGATGTCATAGGTATCGATGTAAGCAATTTGGATGTTGTCATCTCATGTTTACTGATTAGAAATGGAAGGATAATTGGTGAAGTCAAGAAAACATTTGAACCCATAGATACAAAAAAACATGACGAATATTTACCACAGATAATATTGTCTATTTTTTCTGAAAACCAACCATCCGAAGAGATACTAGTCAGCCATAGTTTTCCATACATCGAACTTATTCAGGATCAACTTTCAGAGAAATGGGGACGTAGGATAGTTCTAAAAACACCCAAACAAGGTTGGAAAAAAGAATTATTAAACACAGCGATTATTGATGCAAAAGAATTACGTAGAGTTGTTAACTTCAGAAGAAGAACAGATTTAGAATTTAGATCAAGATCTCTTGAACAACTCAAGAACAAGTTGGATTTAACACATATTCCTTATCGCATTGAAGCATATGATATATCAAACCTAGGTCCTGATTATAGAGTTGGTTCAATGGTAGTCATGGAAGATGGGTTGTCGAAACCTTCAATGTACAGAAAATTTCATATAAAATCGTTTAAAGGACAAGATGATTTCAAATCAATGGAAGAAGTATTGTTCAGGAGGCTGAAGAGATTAACTAAAAATACTGAAAATGATCCAAGCTTTCGAAGAAAGCCAGATTTAATATTAATAGATGGAGGTAAGGGACAGCTCTCATCCGCTAAAGGAGTATTAGATCATTTGCAACTTGATATAGATATTGTTGGTCTTGCAAAAAGAGAAGAGGAAATATTTAAACCATTTAAAAAAGAATCAATCCTGTTAAATAAAAATTCTGAAGCATTATTCACACTACAAAATATTCGAGATGAAGCACACAGGTTTGCTATAAACGAAAATAGACGATTGAGGATTAAAAATTTTGATAAACAAACTTTGTTAAATATTGAAGGAGTCGGGGTTGTTTCATCAAAGAAAATTTTAGATAAATATAAAACCATAGAAAAACTTTCAAATGCGACTTATGAAGACCTTGAAGAGATTGTTGGATCAAATGTTGCCCGAAAAATATACACACATTTTAATGGAGTTTAGACTCCTGTTCATAAAACCACTTCCATCTCGATACATGGCAACTACAATACTGGTGAAAGGTTAATTTGGTAAATAAAAGACCCGAAGTTCTATTGTTGGTTGGAATGTCTGGTGCTGGACGATCTGCTAGTTCTAATGTTTTTGAAGACCTTGGATATTATGTAATAGAAAACTTACCACCTGAATTGGTTGAATCAGTAGTTGAGTCAAACGATGTTGCAGAATCTAACAAGCAACTTGTCCTTACAATAGATGCTCGTGATGGTTCTGCTCAAGATGAACTTAATAAAAGTTTAGAGAGATTGAGTCAATCTGGAGTACTTACAAGAATGATATTTTTAGATGCTAACAATGAAACTCTTATTGAAAGATATGAGGAAAATCGAAGACCACATCCAATGGGTATGGATTCACTATCTCAATCAGTTAAAAATGAAAGAGATCAATTAAAACCAATTAAGGAACTTGCCGATTTAGTTATCGACACTACAGATATGAATGTTCATGAGCTCAGAAAAAGAATCATTGAGGGTTTTCAAGGTGAAGCAACAAATCAGGATTTAAAAATTTCAGTTACATCTTTTGGGTTCAAAAATGGTGCACCACGAGATGCAGATATAGTGCTAGATGTTAGATTTTTACCAAATCCACACTGGAGAGAAGAATTAAGAGCTTCCACTGGCCAATCTCCAATGGTAAGAAACTATGTCCTTTCTTTTGAAGATGCAGAAATTTTTCTAGATAAAACGAAGGATTTAATTGATTTCTTACTTCCTAGGTTTACCTCTGAGGGAAAGTCTTATGTGGGAATTGCAATTGGCTGCACAGGTGGAAAACATAGAAGTGTTGTAATGACAGAAGAAGTTGGTGGATGGTTAATAAATGAAGGCAAAGATGCAGTGATTCTCCATCGAGATATGAAAGAATAGTTTTGTCCAGAGAAGCACCACTCGGAAATACTTTAATTAGAGCCGACCTAAATGTACCAATCCTCAATAAGATTATTCAAAATAATTTTAGGATAGACAAAGCAATAGAGCACTTAAGTGAAATTCGTAAAAATTCAAGAACTGTAACATTCTTAAGCCATCTTGGAAGACCTAGTGGTGTAGATGAGAATTATTCGTTAAAACCAGTTGCAAAAAAAATGTCCGAACTGATTGATGAGGAAGTTATTTTTTTCGATACACTTTACGGTCCCAGTATTAAAAAAACGATTGAAATGTCACCAGGAAAAGTATTCCTAATGGAAAATATACGATTTCATAGAGAAGAATTAGATAACGATTTAACATTCGCCAGTAAAGTAACAGAAAATTTTGATACCTTTATATTGGATGCATTCGGAGCTGCTCACAGAAGTCACGCATCTATTGTTTCATTCGGGAAATATATTGATGCTTTTCAAGGTAAATTAATGACTGCTGAACTTGAAAATCTTCAACAATTAGTAAGCTCACCTAAAAAACCATTTGTTGTAGTACTTGGTGGTGCAAAAATATCAGACAAGTTAAAGCTAATCGATAATCTTTTACCCCATGTCGACTACCTACTTATTGGTGGTGGTATGTGTTTCACTTTCTTGAAATCAAAAGGTTACAATATTGGTAAATCATTATGTGAGGATAATTATCTTGAAACTGCTCAGAAATTACTTAATTCCAAAGATGGTCACAAAATTATACTTCCTACTGACTTTGGCGTAACAGAATCCATTAATGACGGTGTTAGGAAAGATAAATTAATTCAGGATTTTACAGATGATGATATTGGAGTAGATATATCAAGTAGCACAGTTCATACCTTTCAAAAAATTCTTGAAAACTCTCAAACTGTATTTTGGAATGGCCCAATGGGAGTTTTTGAAAATCCAAAATACAAATTTGGAACACAATCAATCACAGAAGTCATTTCGAAATTAAATTCATACACTGTTGTTGGAGGAGGCGATTCCGTCAGTGCTATACAAACTTTTTCAGATGTGTCAAAATTTGATCACATTTCTACCGGTGGTGGTGCTTCACTTAAATTTTTAGAAGGGAACCAATTACCTGGTGTAAATATATATAAACCTCTTATACTTTGAAATTATGAAAAAAATTATAATTGGTAACTGGAAATTAAACCTTGATCATCTTGAAGCTATACAACTACTACAAAAATTAAACTACTCACTTGATGTTGACATTGAAGAAAAAATTGACATTGTATTAGCTCCATCCCATACCTCTTTAAGGTCTCTTCAGACTGTTGTTGATACTGATAAATTAAAAATTCAAATTTCTTCGCAAGACGTATCCGGATATTTAAACGGACCTTATACAGGAGAAGTTTCTGCTGCTCAACTAAGTAAACTTAATATTTCATACTCAATTATTGGCCATTCAGAGAGAAGAACTGTATTTAACGAGTCTGATGAACTAATAAATACTAAAGTACATAATTCCGTTGATAATAATATTATTCCGATTATTTGCTTTGGTGAACCTGATGAGCTTAGAACTAATAATGAATTTTTACCGTTCATATTAAACCAAGTTAACTCTGCTGTTAAAGGTTTAAGAAAAGATAAGGTAGATGAAATAATATTTGCTTATGAACCTATATGGGCTATTGGTACAGGTAAAGTTGCTTCAGTAGAGGATGCTATACAAGTTCTCTCGACTGTCAAAGAAGAAGTGTCAAAAAAATCATTCTTTGATGAGGAAAAGACTAGGTTCATATACGGAGGAAGCGTATCTCCCAGCAATGCAGCTGAGTTGCTAAATTCAAAAATTATTGATGGAGCACTTGTTGGTGGGGCATCTCTTGATGTAGAAAAATTTGTACAAATAATCAGGTCAATAAAATTATGAATCTAATTTTTGTTCGTCATGGCCAAAGTGAGTGGAATAAAGAGAATAGATTTACTGGATGGGTAGATGTTGGCCTTTCCGAAAGAGGAGAAACAGAAGCTACAGAAGCAGGAAACCTACTTTCTGATTTGGACTTTATTCCACACATTTGTTATTCATCTTTTTTAAAGAGGTCAAAAGAAACAGCCACACTTATCTTAGATAAATTAGCTAATGATGATATAAAAGAAATTACAAGAAAAGAACTTTGGGAGTTAAACGAGAGGCATTATGGTGCACTTCAAGGTTTAGATAAATTAGAAACTGCAAAAAAATATGGTGCCGAACAGGTCCTTGAGTGGAGAAGAGGCTACCAAACCAAGCCTCCGTTAGTTGAATTAGGTTCAAAGTTCGATCCTAATTTAGAGGTTAAATATAGTAATCTCAACCACACAATGCCATTAGGTGAATCTCTAGAGGATGTAGTCAAAAGAGTTAGTGACTCACTGAAAATGATTATTAATTCCACAAAAGATGGAAACGTTTTGGTTGTTGCACATGGAAACAGTATCCGTGCAATGGTTAAAATATTGGAGGGTATTTCAGATCAAGATATTGTTGAAGTAAATATTCCGACAGGAATTCCTCTCGCATTTAACATTAATGATGATAAAATAACTAGAATTGGATATCTTGGCGATACTGATAAGATCCAAAAACTAGAAGACGAAGTAAAACAACAATCTAGATTGAAAGAGTAATTTATGGATACATTAACAGCAAGTTTAGTTGCGATACACATAGTAGTTTCGATTGCATTAATTGGATTAGTTCTACTAAATAGCGGAAAAGGTGGAGGCCTTTCTGACATGCTTGGTGGTCCTGGAGCTTCTGGTAACATAGGGCAAACCTTGGCAGAAAGAAACCTAAGTAGAATAACAGCCTTTGTTGCTTTATTATTTTCAGTAACAACATTACTTCTTTTCTGGTTTCTTGATTGATTTAGCGCGGGTGGCGGAACTGGTAGACGCGCAGGATTAAGGATCCTGTGGGGTAAAACCCGTGGAGGTTCGAGTCCTCTTCCGCGCACAAACATGAAAAGTAACAAAACAATAGCAGTAATAAACGATCCCAAGGTTACTCTTGGATCTATCTCAGATGATGGTATATTAAAATATTTTGCTTGGGAGTTAGATTGGGAATCTTTAAATCCGAATGATGATTACATAATTTTAGGTGGTCATATGGGGGCATACAATGTTGATGAGTTTCCATACCTAATTGATGAAAAAAAATGGCTTAGTAAGGTAATTCCTTTAGGTACAAAAGTACTCGGTATTTGCCTAGGTGCTCAGTTAATCGCTGACGCAATGGGGGGAGAAGCTTATCTTTCTAACAATATTGAATTCGGCTTCAAAGACCTACATTTCCATCAAAATTACGATTTTCTAAATAGATATAAAGATATAAAAGTATTCCTATGGCATAGAGATACTTTCTCTCTTCCTCCAACAGCTGAGTTAATAGCTTCAACTGATTTTCCACAAATATTCAAAATTAACAATACCTACGCAGTTCAATTTCATCCAGAAATTAATATAGCTTTATACGATGACTGGTTCGACAGTGAGGTAAGCAAGAAAGAATTATCTAATTTTGACACGAAATCTGCTGAAGCCTACATCAGAGAAAACCAGGTCCTGAATACAAAAATGATTAATGAGTTTTACAAAGATTGGAAGAAGTTAGAATTTTAAATCACGAATACTTTTTGTGTAATTTTGTAATAATTTATATCTCTTCATAATTTCTTTTTCATAAATCAAATCAGTTCTCATTTTTTCTGACATTGGGATTTTTGAAGAAAGTTCCCAAAGTTTGAGTATTCTATTAAATGGATCTACCTCAAAGATTGGTAATTTTAGATCAATCCCTTGTTCAATCATTATCCCAATACTCTTTTTAATATCAGTTTGGAGAGTTAATAATTCTTCTTCTGTAGGAGGTAATCCAATATCACTAATTAAGTCGCATGTTGAATTGGGGTATTCATTATGTAGATCTATATTTATTACCTTTCTTAAGTTGATACATTCGACAACAACTATTTGTTCCGCATTAGAGATATCTTTATGGTCAATAATCTTTACTTCAGAAACTATTTGTCCTATATTTTCTAAATCTTTTCCTACACAAAAATTACTGTTGTTTTTAATACTGTCACCAATTAAAAGAAGGTATCTTGGTTCAAATATTCTAAGTACAGATATTTCAGAAGGAAAATAATTAATACCCGCACCAAATAATGGAATTTCAACTATCATATTCGTGGTTTAGGATAAATGAATTAGGACGTTATGAGAATTGAAGATGAAATAAAATTAACCTTTGACGATGTGTTAATTAGGCCGAAAAGAAGCACACTAGTCTCAAGATCTGAAGTTGAGCTAAATAGAGAGTTCAAATTTAGGCATTCAAGTCAAACTTGGTTTGGTATTCCCATTTTTTCAGCAAATATGGATACGACCGGAACCTTTGAAACAGCACGCGCTTTACAAAAACATAACATGTTAACAGCAGTCCATAAGTTTTATACAATAGATGACTGGAAACAGAATATAGAAAATCTAAATCCAGAATATCTTGCTGTAACTGTTGGGACTTCTGAAGAAGATTTCAAAAAAGCAAGTGAAATATTTAACCTTGAACCAAACATAAAATTTCTTTGTCTTGATGTAGCTAATGGTTATCGTGAAGACTTTGTTGTTGCAGTAAAAAAATATAGAGATAAATTTTCTGACAAAATTATAATTGCAGGAAATGTTGCAACAAGAGAAATGACAGAAGCATTAATTCTAGCTGGAGCAGATATTGTAAAAATTGGTATTGGTCCAGGTTCGGTTTGCACTACTAGAAAAGTTGCTGGTGTAGGTTACCCACAGCTATCGTCTATATCAGAGTGTTCAGATGCTGCTCACGGTTTAGGGGGTCATGTTATTGCTGATGGTGGTTGTAAGTACCCTGGAGATGTATCTAAAGCTTTTGGGGCAGGTGCGGATTATGTGATGCTTGGGGGTATTTTTGCTGGACACGAAGAGTCTGGAGGAGAACTTGTTACTGATTCAGATGGGAATATGTACAAAGATTTTTATGGAATGTCCTCCCGCAAAGCTCAAGAAACTTATTATGGGGATCTTGCAGAACATCGTGCTCCTGAGGGTAAAAAAGTAAGACTTAAATTTAAAGGTAATATTGATACTACAGTTCAATCTATCCTCGGAGGTATAAGGTCTGCATGTTCTTATGTTGGAGCAAAATCAATAAAAGACTTACCTAAAAGCACAACATTTATACGAGTAACTCAAACAACTAATGAAATATATACTGGATCAGAAAACAGTTGAAAATAGACATTTACACTAAAGACAACTGTATCTGGTGTGATAGAGCAAAGTCATTACTTCAATCAGAAGGTTTAGAATATAATGAAACTGATTTATCGGATGATGATTCTAGATTACAATTTTTTTCCAAACTTGGAGAAAATGTGCGTACTGTCCCACAAATATTTATTGAAAATAAACGTATTGGCGGATATCAGGAATTAGTCAGGTGGTTTTCGGATGGCAACTAAAGAATCATCAAAGACGGTATTTTTAGCTATGTCAGTTAACTTCTCAATTGGTATTGCAAAATCAGTAATAGCAACAATAACAATGTCCAGTGCAATGTTTTCTGAAGCAATTCACTCATTCGTCGATACAGGTAATCAGTTTCTTCTTTGGTTTGGAATAAGGCAATCAAAAAAAGATAATCCAAAACTTTACCCCCTAGGGAGAGGTAAAGAAGAATATTTCTGGACACTTGTAGTAGCTGTTTTAATATTTACAATAGGAGGACTGGTTTCCCTTGAACATGGAATAGAGTCACTTTCTCATCCGAAAAAATTAGAAAATTTAACAATTTCAATAACTTTGTTAGTAGTTTCAATAATACTCGAATCGTATGTACTCAAAAAAGCTGTTACCCAACTTAAAAAAGGTAAGAAGCAGAATAAAAGTGTTTTTTCTCTATTGAAAGAATCTACTGATGGGCCCTTAATAGCCATAGTCGTAGAAGATTTTGCAGCAACATTAGGACTTAGTATTGCTTTATTTGGCACTTTATTTTCATCTTTTACTGAAAACTCAATTTATGATTCAATTTCAGCTATTTTAATTGGTCTATTACTAATGATTTCTGGTGTGTTTCTAGGATATGAAATGAAGCATCTCATAACAGGGGAGAGTATTTCAAATGAAAGACTAAATAAAGTACAAGGTGTAATTAATTCACATCAAAAGATCTCAAATGTGTCTAATTTAAAAATACTTCCAATAGGAAGCGATCACTACTTAGCGTTAGTCGCACTTGACTACAAAGATTCATTAAAAGACGAAGAAATAATTAATCTAAACGGTGATATCATAAGCTCCATTCAAGAAATTGAACCATCAATTACTGAAATTTACTTTAATCCACAATAAGATAAAATACTCCTATGGAGATCAATAGAGATCATTTAACAGAAGAACAGATTCAGGTAACTCAGTTTTGTGGTACAGAACCTCCCTTTTCAGGAAAATTACTTGATGAAAAAAGGGAAGGCAAGTTTATTTGTGCGGTATGCATGGAAGTTCTATTTGATTCCTCAACTAAGTATGAATCTGGTTCAGGTTGGCCAAGTTTTTTTGATGCTGCCGAGGGGAGTATTGAAACAAAAGTTGATAATTCTTTAGGAATGGTAAGAACTGAAATATTATGTAAAGTTTGTTCTTCTCATCTTGGTCATGTTTTTCCAGATGGTCCCAGACCTACTGGTAATAGATACTGTGTTAATAGCCTCAGTTTAGATTTTTTACCAAATGAGTGAAATTTTTATAGATAATGACTGTAGTGTTTGCAGTGCATATGGTTCATTTATCAAAAAAAGAAATTCTGATTTAAATGTTTCTAGTCAACTTGATCTTAAGAAGTCAGATATTGAGAGAGATGAAGTTGTTTATCTTAAGAACCAAAAAAAATTTTACGCATCGGCTGCAGTTATTGAATCTATTTCAGACCTTGGTGGTCTTTACAAAGTTGCAAAAATTTTCTATTTGGTCCCTTCATTTATCCGTGAAAATATATACAAGTTGATCTCAAAAAATAGAAAAAGGTTTTTTTATAAATAAGTTACAAAACATTTTACAAAGTAAAACATTTAAAACCTTTATGTATTTTTCAGTGTTCAGAGCTGTACACGGTGTGTTAGTGCTTGCTGTTTTTTATTTTTTTGGATACAAAGCGAATGTTGGACCGGAAATTTATGCTCTTTATTTACTTGTCTCTGTAGTTGTATCTAGATTAATTTTTAAAAAAATAAAGTTAAAATTTAATCTCTGAAATTTCCAAATGTAAGATGGATATCATAATTCTTTTCTTTTATTAAATTCATAATCATTTGTAGTGAGTCCTTCTTTTTTGAAGTTACGCGTATTGAGCTGTCTTGAATTGACGCTTGGATTTTTTTATCAGTATTTTTTATAAATTTTACAATTTCTTTCGCATCAGGTGTTTCAATTCCTGTTTTCAAGGTATAAATTCTTTTATTTTCTGAAGGTGTCTCTTCATCTGTAAAATCAGCTAAAAACTTTATTGAGATATTACGTTTTGCAAATTTTTCTCTTAAAACCTGATCAGCAGCTAGAAGTCTATCTTTTGTTGAACTGTTTATATTTACTGTTGTTTCTGTACTGTTTATAGATGTATTGGTATTTTTGAAATCATACCTATTTACTATTTCTCTTTTACTTTGATCCACAGCATTAACAACCTCTTGTTTGTCGAACTCAGATGTAATATCAAAACTTGGCACTTTTAACTCCTGTATTTATCTTTTATATAGTTAAGTTCATTCTCAATCTTATTGATACTTTTTTTTAATTCCTGGAGTTCTTGAATCTCCTCATAATCATCATAAGTCTTAATTTTCTTTTCAAGCGACCTATATCGTATTAATAAAAATGCAATTATTGCTAACAATCCTAGCCAAAAAATATTTTCCATATTCTAATTTACCATTTTAGTGCCGATGTATACACCTAATAAACCAGCTAATATTGATAAAATTATCGTTCCAAAAAAGTAAAGTAATGTGGCTGTTTGAGACTGACCAGATAACTCAATCAAATCAAAAGTAAATTGTGAATATGTTGTAAATCCCCCAAGAATTCCTGTTAATAAAAATATACTAATCAATGTGTTGTGTGACACAACAGCATAAATCAATCCAAATGCAAGTGAACCAATAACATTTACTAAGAGTGTGGATATCTGATTCACCTGCAAGAAGATAAGAGAATAATTGATTAGATACCGCAAAACCGAACCAATACCACCGCCAACAAATATTAATACAACTTTGTTAAACATTATTTTGTCTCAAGTATTCGTACCCAACTATCGCTACTGAGTTAGCTAAATTGATACTCCTTGATTTATCATCCATTGGGATAGTAAGGAGATTTTCTTTATTAGAAATAACATCCTCTGGTAAGCCAACTGATTCTGGTCCAAAAATTAGATAGTCAAAAATAGATAAATCTATATCCCAATAATTTGATTGTCCCTTTGCAGATAAGTATCCAAAATTTTTAGAATTATTTTTTAAATAAAAATCATCCCAACTTTCATATGTGCTGACTGAGGCCAAGTCGTGATAATCTAATCCTGCCCTCCTTATTTTGTTTTCTTGAAATGCAAATCCAAAAGGTTTTATGATATTAAGAGGTATACCAGTGTTTGCAGAAAGCCTAATGCAAGCACCAACGTTACCTGCAATTTCTGGTTGATAAAGAACAATTTCCACATTGTAATTATATTGCTATTCAAGAACCATATACTATGTAAAATATTTAGTATGAAACAATTTATTAATCTGTTCTTTCCTTCAGTTAAAAGTTTTAAAAGCGCTTCAAAGGAGGTAATTAAAACCTCAAATTCTAGAATTCGGTATATTGATTTTCTGAAGGTAAGTGGTTTATTGCTAATTATGTTCAATACGCTATTTTTTCTTAATTTCGAAAAATCATCTGGTGAGTTTATTATTTACAACCTTACAGTAATTGATAATTCATTAACTCCAATCACGTGGGTAACAGCTGGCATGGCTTTATTCTTCTTTTCTACTGGTTTCACAAATAAAATTGCTTGGTATTCAAATGTGGGTCGAGATGGAAGTCAGTGGAAATTTTTAACAGATAGAGTGGATAGTCTTATGGGTTCTGTTCTTGTTTGGATATTTTTTATAACATTGTCGCTAAATATCTTATCTAAATATATATATTTTCCTTTATACATCACGAATCAAGAAGATGGAATACTTACTGTAACTGAATTTATTATGTGGCCCTTATGGCTTGTTTCAATCTATTTAGCAGTTGTTCTATTTTGTCCATTAACTATTTATTTACATAAAAAAAATCCCTATCTTACACTTTCCCTTTTAATATTCAGTCTTGTTCTAATTGACAATATTGAATTTAATCTTTCTCTTTCTTACATTAAGCTTTTTAACTATTTACTGTTTTGGTTAACAGTTCATCAACTCGGGTACTTTTATGCCGATGGAAAAATATTTACATACAATAAAACGGTATTTGCAGTCATTGCTGCTTTTTCTTATAGTTATTTAACATATATTTTCACTACAAGTAATCAGTATTTATCTGTAGCTAATTATCGACTTTTAAGTTTCTCTAATGAAGATCCACCCACGAGTATTTATCTTGTTGCTTCTATAGGATTAATTTCATTATTTTTAGTATTCCGCGTGCAATTTGAAAATTTAATGAACAATAAAACTATCTGGTTTATCTTTTCTATTATTCATTCCAACATTTACACATTGTTTCTATGGCACATAGCAATATTCTTTTTTCTAAGTTATTTTTCAATATCCTATATTTTCTATCCTTTAATTGCGATTACTGCAATTATTATATTTGGTAATTATGAGAGAAATACATTCAGGCTTTCACGGTCTCTGATAAAAAGGGTTAATCCATTACAGCCATGGCCTACACCTATAAAAGCACGACTTTCTTACAGTAGCTTTCTACTTGCTTGGGTGTCTTCAATATTAGTTCTTATAGGAATATTTCAAATAACCCTAGGGGGAGTAGGCTTATCTGGTTTTTTCTCATTGAGGCAGCTTTACGTTTTATCGGGAAATACATTTGAAGCGTTTATCCGAATTGTTGTAGGACTCCTTCTTTTAAATGTCACCATTAGGAGAAAAGATCTTAAAAATCAAATACTCATTTTTGCGATTTTTTCACAGGCTTTAACGATGGTTGTTAGGTTGCAATTGTATAATACAATTCCATCGTTGGAATTATATTCAGGGATATTTTTAGTCTGTTTTTATTTAATACTGATATTTAATAATCGTAACTATAAATCACTAGCTTGAGTCATAATATATGAGTATGAAAAAAGGTGAATCAAGACAAGAGTTATTAAATAGGGCATTTTTTTATGTTCTATTTATTGGCATTTCAGTAATAATTTTCTTAAGAGTTAAGCCTCTAATTTTTGACTTATTTGTAGCTATTGTTTTGGCTGCTCTAGCAGAACCCGTTGTATACAGGCTATCAAAAAGATTTGGACGTAAAATATCTGCTCTAATGGCTGTATCAATACTTCTACTCGTAATTTTTGGAATTATTTTTTCACTTGTTCCAATCATGGTCCAAGAAATATACTTTCTATCTACACAACTTCCAACTTATTTAGATAATATCTTGGAATATATTAACAGCGAAGGATTCACTATATCTAATCAGTCATTAGATCTAGAAACACAATTTTCGACGTTTATAAAGTCATACGGTGAAGCTGTGGGTGAAACTGTTGTTTTTGCTGGACAAGGTGTACTCAGTGCCTTAGGACATTTTTTCATAATTTTCTTTTTTTCTTTTTACTTAATTAGTGAAGGGGAGCAATGGAGAGATAGTTTAAAAAATTCTATCTCAGATCGTTTTTCAAATCTAATTGATCAGGTTTGGACTATTGGAGTTTCAAAGGCTGGTGGATTTATTGTTGCGCGTGTCATTTTGGGTATTCTTGCAAGTATTGTATTTACTATTTCTTTCTTAATCATCGGGCTTCCATCACCCGTCGCTCTTGGCATAGCCGCAGGTGTTCTTTCACAATTAATTCCAGTAATAGGAACTTTTCTGGGTGGTGTAGTCCCAGTGCTGGCTTCGGTATCATTAGGAGCTAATTATGTACTCTACACATTATTAGTTCTTTCAATTTACCAACTATTAGAAAACTATTTTATCAGTCCCAAGGTAACCCAATCAACAATGGAAATTCATCCAGCAGTTGCTGTATTTTCGACTATTTTTGGAGCATACACAGTCGGTGCTGTTGGTGCGATACTAGCCCTACCAGTAGCAGCAACAATTCAAGGTGTTGTTAGTACAATATTAGAAAATCGTAAAAATGAGTAATATGTTTGATATACCTATTAATGCTATTAAATCTGCTGACAACTTATTAAAGCACTTTAGAGAAGAAACAGTAGATGAAGTCGAAGGGTCAATAAATTCATTAAGAAAAAACTTTAAAGCGGGCAACTATTTAGCAATAGCAACACTATTTATAATTATTGGAATTGCATCTATAATCAGTCAATTATTTACAGGTAACTTTTTCTTACAGGCTATGACTTATTTTTCTATGGCTTTACTTTGCTTATTGTCTTTTGGGGTTATCATTTGGAGAATATTGAAATGACAGATTATAAAAAAACATATAATGAATTAAAACAAAATATGAATGAGGACAACTCGAGAATATTATCTTTCCTAATTTTTGGCATTTTCATAGGTAGATTATATGAAAAATATCAAAAAATTCGTAAGAATATTTTCAAAGGCCGTTCATGAATAGGTCATTGCAAAAAATTGTAGCTGTTCTTTTAGCTGCTGGAGTTGTTTTTTCCACGATTGCTTATTTTTTGCTGTTAATATAAATTTGTGAATTTTGAAAATAAATTAGTAATAATAGAAACTTCTTCCAAAAAATATTTAAGCGTTATTACATCTGGTCAAGAATTCGTAACAAACGAAGGAAAGATAAAATTTAATGACGTAAAGCAGCTCCCCATGAGTATTGAATCTTCAACCGGCAAAATATTTCAGATTTACACTCCATCATATAAAGAGTTTATTTTACTCATGAAAAGAGGACCTCAAATAATTTACCCCAAAGATGTTGGTGCCATTTTAGTTTCCGCAAATATCAATTCTCACAGCAAAGTATTGGAAATCGGTACCGGATCAGGAGCACTAACATTGTTTATTGCTTCTCTACTTGGGCCAAATTCAGAGTTTTATTCTCTCGATGTTAATCGTAAAAATCAATACCGTGCCACAAAAACTATTTCTAGATATCTTTCAAATTATTCACCTGAGTTCATCAAAGAAATCAAATTTATCAATAAGGATCTGTCTGATTTTTCTCTCGAGACTATCGATGTAAATTTTGACTCAATCATTACTGATGTTCCAGAACCGTGGCGATTTTTCGATAATAGCAAAATTAACAATGAAACATACTGGGTATCTTATTTGCCTTCAATTTCGCAGGTCCAAAAAATTTCCGAATCCCTTAACAACAATGGGTTCAAACATATTGAGATAAAAGAAATATTCGAAAGAGAGTGGGTAGTTAAAGGAAATATTTCTAGGCCAAAACACTCAATGGTCGGTCATACTGGTTTTATTGTAAGTGGAAGGTTTATATTGTGATTTATGGCTCTATCATGATGCATTCGCCAGGACATTCTTCTGCTGACTCAACTACTGCATCTTCTTGACCTTTTGGTACTACTGCAAGACCTTCTGCTCCTCCAACATTACCATTTTCTTCAGAAAAAATTTTGTCACCTTCTTTGACATAAAAAAGGCCATCATCTAATCCTACAAAAACGTCAGGTGCTATTTCTTCACAAAGTCCATCACCTGTACATAAATCTTGATCAATCCATACTTTCATAGTTAGTATTTTACCTTGTTATAGATTTACACAAATCTTCGAATATAAAAATTATAAATAAAACTTTGTAGGATACTTATAAAGCAGAAATTATTTATGAAAAATGTGTTTAAAAGATGTTTAAAGCTGATAACTCTTTTTGATAATTCAAATCAGTCAAACATTGATAGCAATTATATTAAAGATAATATACCCGAATATAGAAACCTCAGCGATGGAGCGTTCAAAAGATCTTTTGAGAGAGATAAATTACTACTAAAAGAAGTTGGTTACAATTTAGAGTACGAAAATGATAAATGGAACCTTGATGATGGATATAAGCTTAAGGGTTTAAATATTGTTAACGATTTAAAAAAAAATAAAGATTTTAATTTTGAACAATTCGCTACAACTTATTCCGTAATTAAAAGATATCTTTCTCCTCAGTTCAATTTAGAACAGAGCCTGAAAATAATACCAAAACTTAGTATCGCCGCTCGAGAAAAAAGAAGAGTATCTTTTATTTATAATGAAAATCTAAGAAAGGTTTACCCACTTGGTCTCAGGTACCACACTGGAACATGGTATTTAGGAGCAGAGGATAATAAGGTTATAAAAACTTTCAAGATATCTAAAATTAAAGATTTAAAGATAGGAAGCAAAGACAATCTTCACGAAATAAAAGTTAAGGAGTTTAATTTTTCTTGGGAATATTCTGCCGAAGAAGTATCTGTTGAATTTAAAACAATTAGAAACCTACATAATGTCTATAAGAGCCTAGTCAACTTTGTAGTCATAAATACCCATAATGAGGAATCTTTCAAACACCTGAAAATAAAAACACGTGATCACTACGGCTTAATTAAATACCTAATGTTGACTGAAGCAGAAATAACGAAGATTTCTAAAAAAGATGCAACAGCATTACAGGAGGCTATCAATGGAATCTAAAATTAGTTTAGACAACATAGTGCATATCCTTTCGTTAATAAAAGAAGATAAATCTTTTAATATAAAAGACTTGTTAGTGAGACTTAACCTCAATATGGATAAGTTAATTTATTCTTTAACAATGTTATCTGAGATTTATTCAAATAATGGGATCAACTTTTTAGATTTTGAAATAAACAGTGATACAGATATTATTTCATTTGAGTATGATGAAAAATTACTTGAATTAGAAACGATTACAGATTTAGATCTCTTTAAAATACATACATTATTAAACAATCCTAAAATAGATATTCAAAATTTGTTCAACGAAAGCTCAGAAGTATATAGTTTTTCACAGACTCTCTCTGGATACTTCGCGTCACATCAGTCAATTCCAAATGATGACACATTGTTAAATGACCTTTTTGAATCGGATGAGCTTTATATCGAATATATTAAACTTGGTCAGATTCACCCCAATATCTACAAGATTAAACCCCTTTCCTTTACTTCAGGCAGTGATGGAGATTCAATAGATGCTTATGATTACGAAGAACAAAAAATAAAAACTTTTATAATTGAGAGAATTGTTAATATACCTGAAAGTAATGATTTAAAAACAACATTTCAGGATATGGAAAATAGCTTGGAAGTAATTTTTACCGATAGTGTAAATAAAGAAGAAAAACTGCAATTTAGATCTGAACCAATTGCCCTTGAATACTTCATTAAGAATATCGATACTCTAAATATAATTACACCACACTCCGTTAAAGTTGAAGTTGAAAACAGAAAAAATAAATTGATTAAAGAGTTAGAAATATGAGTTTTGTTGAATTAATTGTTATCTTACTCATTTCTTTTGGTATTTTTGATAAATCTAAATTGCTATATTATTACAAAAAAATCCTAAAACTCCAGTCTGGTCAGGAACGCCAAATAATAGGTGATGCTACTGTTGAGGAAAAATGGATCTGGATAGACAGTAATGAAGAAGAGTAGTAACTTATGAAGAAACCATTTATGGAGCATCTCAAAGAGTTAAATACTCGTATCTTGATTTCCTTCGGATTAGTGATAGCAACTTCAATTATTGTGTATCTACAATATCCCTTTTTTGTAGACTTACTTTTAAACCCATTGATTAATGCAGGTTACGATCAAACTAATATCTTCGCTTTAACTATATATGAAGGTTTCCAGGTCAAATTACTTAACACGTTCTGGATAGCATTAATTATCACCTTTCCTGTAGTTTTACTCATAGTAGGTCTTTTTATTAAACCAGCTTTAAATATCAGCACTGTTGCTTTCATGCTTTATTTTACTTTCTTCACCTTATTATTTTATTTAGGGATAGGGTCATCACTCAGCATTGCACATGTTGGGATAGAGTTTCTTTTGTCTTTTAATGAAAATGAAATAATTTTACGATCTCAGAACTATTTCCAATTCATAACAAGAGTTTCACTGCTTTTCGGAGTATCTTTTCAACTTCCATTAGTTATTCTTTTCTTACTTAACAAACAAATAATTCAGGTTGAATCCTTAACTAAAAAAAGACCTGAAATGTTTGTGGTAATTCTTATTTTTTCAGCAGTCATAACACCTACTGGTGATCCTGTTTCTCTTTTCATATTCACGTTACCAATGTATTTACTGATTGAAACAATGATTTTCCTTCATAAAAAAAGCTCTCGTGGAATTTAAACTAGATCAATTTCAAATTGATGCTGTTGAATCTATAAATAAAGATTTTAATGTTTTGGTTGTAGCACCTACCGGATCAGGAAAAACTTACATAGCTGAAAAAGCTATTGAAAAATATACAAAACAAAACCAAAAAGTAATCTACACAACTCCAATTAAAGCTTTATCTAATCAAAAATATAATGATTTTCGTGAATTAAATTTAGACACTGGGTTACTAACGGGAGATAGGTCATTGAATCCCGAATCAGAATTAATAGTCGCAACTACTGAGATATTGAGAAATATGATATATTCCAACGACAAAAGATTAGAAAAGATTGGCCTAATAGTTCTTGATGAAGTTCACTATCTTGCTGATACCGAAAGAGGTACTACATGGGAAGAAATTATCATACATGCCCCTCAAAATATAAAATTTCTTTTTCTTTCAGCAACTATCAGGAACAAAGAAGAGTTTCATAATTGGATAGTTTCATTAAGAGGTAAAACTTCACTAATTCACTCAAACATAAGACCTGTTCCACTCGAAATATCTCTTGTAGGTGTTAATCCTCATAATGAACAGTTGAAAATTATAAAATCTTCGAAAGATAAACGAAATAATAAAATTTTTAAATTTGAGAAACAATACAAGAAATACAAACGACCTCATCTTGGTTTTCAGTTAGATTATTTAAATCTTAACAAGTTAACACCCTCAATTTTCTTTTATTTCTCTAGGGACAGAGTTGAAACTAAGGCTCGACAGGCAGCTACGAATAGAAAAAAAATTAAAAAGGCAGAAGAATTGAGAGATATTTTTAATCAAGTTTTTAGTTCTTTAGATTCTAGTCAGTATGAACTTCTCAATCTTGATGAATTACTTTGGATGTGGGTCAGGGGTATAGGGTACCATCACGCAGGTCTTGCCCCTATAGTAAAAGAATTCGTTGAGTATTTGTTCTTGAACAGATACATAAATTTTCTATTTGCTACAGAAACTTTATCCCTTGGACTCAACCTTCCGGCTAAATCAATCGTAATTGATCGACTGTATAAATTTGATGGAATAAAAACTCGATTAATCAACCAATCAGAATTTCTTCAACTTACAGGAAGAGCTGGAAGACGAGGTATAGATGTAAAAGGGTTTGCTTTTGTAAACTATGATCGAAATATAGAAAATTTTTGGTACAACAATTTATTTACATTGAAGTCAAGTAATTTAAAATCAGCATATTCAATCTCGTATTCTTCAATACTTAATATGTTAAATAAATATTCTCTGGATGAAGCTGTTGAGTTGCTTGAAAAAAGTTTTTTCGCATACCAAAATAATTTTAATACAAAAAAATTAGAGAATACATTTACATCTAAACTCGAAGTACTAAATAAATTGAACTTCACAGATAAAAATAAAAAATCACTCGTTTTGACAGACACTTATAGGGACAATCTAATTGTAGGTATAGAGCTCTTAGACGCTGAATTTAGCAAAGATATGAATTTTTATTTGATGTTAATCTGTTCAGGACTGTCCACTACTCGACACGAGTACTCACTTAATGATATTTATCAAGATACTTTTATTAAATTTCAAATTATGGAAGAAAAAATTAATAAACTTGAATCATTTGCTGGTGTGAAAAAAAATATTTCTGTTGATATAGGCTGGTTCAGTATATTTAATGAGTACCTACATTCTGGTGATATTGAATCCGTTATTGCAAAATTTAACATTAGCGTTGGTGATTTTATTCGAGCTGGAAAAGAAGCTTCAGAACTATCAACTAAACTCTATAACATATATGGTATCAATGAATTTAAGATGATCAGTAATCTATTTAACGATGAATTAATTCAAAAGACTATGAGATAAATATGTATATTGTCATTTACAACATTAACTCTAGAGGTAAAAATCTAACAAAGGTTTACTTACAATCCCTATTCGACAAACATAATTTGAAATGCAAAATATTCATGACTAAATCAATTGAGGAAGTTACAGAAATTATTGAAGATTACAAAGATGTAGATAAATATACGTACTGCGCAATAGGAGGGGACGGTACTATTAATTCACTTATAGACACACTTCTTCAAAAGGGACTTGAAAAGCCAACCGTTGCCTGCTTGCCTTCAGGAAGTGGTTCCGACTTCCTTAGAACATTCGCAATCCCTCAAAATATAGAAAAGGCAATTGAGCATCTAAAAGGCGATACGGTGTATTTAATAGACACAGCAATTGTTTCTTCAAAAAACAAAGTTAAATATTTTGTGAATGTACTAAATTTTGGATTTTTGGCAGATACTGTTGAGCTAAGTGAAAAGCTTCCTAGATTATTTCGTAAATATAGATACCCAATAAGTTTCTGGTTAAAGTTAATTCCAGCTAAATCTTCATTAATAAAAATTAAGACTCACAACTATGATTTTGCAGAAGATGCATTTGTAGTATCTATTTGTAATGGTCAATTTTTTGGTGGAGGTTGGAACATCTCTCCAAAATCAAGCTTACAAGATGGCTTGTTAAATATACAAATATTTAAAGTCTCAAAAAGTAAAGCTATGAAGTTATTTTTTCTTGCTAAAAAAGGATTACACCTTACAGATCCAGATGTTTTATTGAGGAGAAGCGGAAAAATAGAATTACTAACTAACCAGTCAATTGAAATTGATGGCGATTACTTCGGCAAAGGACCTGCCAAGATATTTGTGAAAAAACACTCCATACAGCTTAAAATTTAGTATTATCTTTAGAGCACTTTAAGGAGACCAATGCCAGAAAAAGATGTAGAAGAAATTAAAGAACCTAATTTAGAAGATCTTGAAGAAGATGATTTAGAGGATGCTGAAAATCCCTCAGATGAAGAAGAGGAAAAAGAAGAAGTTGAAACTGAATCTTTAGAAGCTCGAGTAGAGAGTGAAAAGAAAACTGTTGAAGAACCCGATGATGCCGAAGGTTCTTTTATGAGTGTTGATGCTGCAGAAAAAAGAAATGTTAAAAAATCAGATTTAAAACTAGACGAAGCAGCTGCTGATAAAGAAGAAGACGAGTTTACCTGTTCTGAATGTTTTCTTGTGTTGAAAAATACACAACTTGCAAAACCAAGATCTAAGGTGTGTACTGACTGTGCATGAATTTGAAAATTTTAACTATAAATTTTCAATAACAAAAACTGAAACCTTACCACAAGATCTCCATGCTAATTTCGTGAACGAAATGAGCCTTATTGATAAAATTCTTGTTCATCATTATCTGGATATGAAATTTAATAAAACTACTTACTTTATATTATTTCAAGAAGAGTTAAAAATTGGTTACGGATGCGGGGTAGAGGATAATGGGTTTCTAACAGTTTATGAGCTTTATATTCTTCCTCAATATAGGGAGCTAGGACTTGGCACAAGCCTTTTTGATACAATCCGTGATTATTGCAAAAGTCAAAAACTAAAGATACGTTCAGTTACTTTACCTAGTGACAGAATTGGAAAAAACTTCTATGAAAGCAATCTAATTACTGCTCGTGCCTTAATTATGGAGGAAAAACGTGAAAACACTCGCTACAGACCTTGATGGCACTTTATATTTAGATTCAACAATAATAGAAGGCGTAAAGTCTGCTTACGATTTATTGGTTAATAATAATTATTATATTTACCACACTACAAATAACAGTTCACAGTCAACCGAAGTTTTAAGTAAAAAACTTTCTGTGATGTTGGATAAAGATATAGAAATTGCATCAGTAGTCACACCACTTGTAGTATTAAATGAGTTTCTAAAAGATAAAAATTTATCAATATTTGTTTATGGATCCGATCAAATCAAAAATTATATCAGTAATATTTCTGATACCGTAAGCGATCCGGAAAAGTCCGATCTAATAATTATAGGAAGGGTAGAAACACCATCTGAGGATGATCTCAATAAAATCTCAGAGATAATTAAGTCAGGTGTTAACGGTGCAACTCTTAATAAGGATTTGACTTACCCAATAAGCTCAACAGAGTTCAAACCCGGTAATGGGCAAATTGCAAAATACGTAGAAACATTATCCGGAAAAGAACTTAACTCATTTGGAAAAGAAGGAAATCTCTATAGCCAATATTTTGTTGATAACAATATTCAACTTGATTACGTGATTGGTGACAGGGTTGATACAGATATTATTTTTGGAAAAAACGTGAATGCAGAGACTATTTTAGTTAAATCAAGTATAAATAATCACATGTCAACGACGCTTGCAGATAAAATTTTTATAAACTTTCCTGAATTTGTATCATCTATTATTTAGAACTCTCATAATAACGTAACCAATAACAAATCCACCAATATGAGCTTCCCAAGATATATTGTTATTTTGTAATGAGATCAATACCTGCGAAATAAACCAAAAAACCATAAAATATTTTGCTTTAATAGTTGTTGGAAAAATGATTCCAAATGGAACTAGAACTAATAATTTTGCATTAGGGAACCTATAAAGATATGCGCCCATCAAAGCAGAAACTATCCCAGAAGCGCCCACAATAGGATTCAAATCTGAATAATTTAATAAAACATGTACACCAATGCTACCAAAAGATACGATTCCTAAAAAAATACAAAATTTAAAGATTCCTAATTTATCTTCAACGTTATTACCAAATATCCAAAAGCTCCATAAGTTACCAACTAAGTGAAGTAAATTTGCATGTAGAAAATTTGCTGCAATTACACTTGTTAACAGGTTTTTATCTGTAAAAATAACATAATCAGAATTAGCCATACAATTATTCGAATAAAACTGATTAGCACTTAAGGGCACTCCCTTTTGTATCTCACAAGGTATAGCTGAAAATTCATAAAAGAAATTGAATAGTTCAGCACTGTCTTTTGGCTGAATTAATAAATAAATTATGATTGTAAAAAAAATGAATAGCCTTGTTATATAGGGGATATTTTTTGCTGGATTAATATCTGATATAGGTATCACTTTGTACTGACTCCAAGTTGCGTATAATATATCCTAGTGAAGAATATATTAATTATTTCATCAAAGAAATATACAAAATTGAAAAACTATGCAGATCTTCTCGATGTGATATCTTCAAAGGGTTTAAGTTATCACACTACATATGTTGAAGAACTCGAAAATTTTCAACATCATATAACTCCGGAAACTCTTGTTATCAGCTTCGGAGGAGATGGTACTGCATTAAAAGGTATGAAAATATCCTGGAACAACGATTTACTTTTTATGCCATTAGGAACTGGGAGAGTGGGGTATCTCGTAAATAAGTCAGAAGATATTGATAGCATACTTAGCTCGTGGATTGATGAAAAATGCAGCATCGTTAAAAGGCATGCAATAATTCAAGACACGCAAAACGAATTACCTGCATTTAATGAAGTTGTAATCATTAAAAATTCTCCGACAAGGATATTGGATATTGTGTTCAAAACACACAACCAAACAGTAAAATTAAGAGCTGATGGAATAATTATTTCAACATCCCTTGGTTCAACTGCTTATAATTATTCAGCTGGAGGACCTATTGTTCAAAATAGTCTCGATTCAATAATTGTTACTCCAATATCGCCTTTTTCTAAATTTCCTAGATCGATAGTTTTAGATAAAAATTCTGATATTGAAATTGAAATTAAGAAAAAACAAAATTATGCGATTCAATTTGATGGGGTAGTTGAGTCAGAAGAACAGATAGAAAAAGATAAAGTGTTTAAATATGCATTATCCAAAAACACATTAAATATAATTGGTTCTGATAATTTTCCAAGATTAGATTTGTTCTTAAATCAAATCCTTAGATAATCCTTTTAATAAGAATTTATCGTGCTAAAATTTTCGGGTGACCAAATACATATTTGTAACTGGTGGTGTAGTCTCTGGTCTTGGTAAAGGGATTACCTCTGCATCTCTTGGAAACCTATTAAAGTCTCGAGGCCTTTCTATTGTCAATCAAAAACTTGATCCTTACATAAATGTAGACCCCGATACGATGAACCCGTTTCAACACGGTGAAGTGTTTGTAACAGAAGATGGTGCTACAACTGATCTTGATCTTGGACATTACGAACGTTTTACAGGTGTCAATCTACGTAAAGACGCAAATGTTACGACTGGAAGCATATATAGAAAAGTAATAGAAAGAGAGCGAAAAGGAGATTACTTAGGTGCAACTGTCCAGGTAATACCTCACATTACAGATGAAATAAAACGAAGGATAAAAGGAATATCTAATGATGTAGATGTTCAAATTACTGAAATTGGTGGGACAGTAGGAGATATAGAAATTCTTCCGTTTCTTGAAGCAGCAAGGCAAATACGAAAAGAACTTGGCTCAGAAAATGTAATGTTCATACATGTTACATTGGTACCCTTTATTGGACCAAGTACTGAGTTAAAAACAAAGCCAACACAACATTCAGTTTCAATGTTACGTGGTTATGGCATTAGCCCAGATCTAATTGTTTTAAGATCTGACAGAGGTCTTGATGAAGACATCAAAAATAAAGTCTCACTATTTTGTGATGTTAGTTACGAAAATGTAATCAACGCTCCAGATCTTGATGATATCTACGATGTTCCGCTTAAGATGCATTCTGAAGGACTTGATTCTTCTGTTAATAAAAGATTAAATTTAGGAACACCAGATCCAGAACTTGATAACTGGAAGTCAATGTTAGATTTGAAAAAAGAGGCTACCAAAACAATTCAAATTGCAATATTAGGAAAATATTTTGGATTACCTGACAGTTACTTATCTGTAGTTGAGTCTTTGAAGCATGCTTGTTTACAAAATAAAGTAAATTTAGATCTTAAATGGATTGATGCTGATAATTATGACATTGAAGATATTTCTAGTCTTGATGGTGTTGTCGTTCCAGGGGGTTTTGGAGTAAGAGGCATTGAGGGTAAGATTGCTGCTATTCAATATCTGAGAGAAAATAAAATACCATTTCTAGGCATTTGTTTAGGATTACAATGTGCCGTGATAGAGTATGCTCGCAATGTTTGCGGCATAAAAGAGGCTAACTCATCAGAATTTTCACACAATACAAAAGACTTTGTAATTGACCTTCTTCCCAATCAAGATCTTGACAAAGATGATGTGGGTGCCTCAATGAGGTTAGGTACCTATCCATGTAAAATTGAAAAAAATACTTTAACTTCTGAAATCTACACTGACGAAGTAATATATGAACGTCATAGACACAGGTATGAAGTTAATAATAAATATCGAGAAATACTTGAAAAAAACGGACTAGTTTTTAGTGGTTTATCTCCTGATAATAATTTGGTAGAAATGATTGAACTAAAAGACCATCCTTTTTTTGTAGCTTCACAGTTTCATCCTGAGTTTAAATCTCGTCCATGGGAACCTGCTCCAATGTTTAATAAATTTATTGAAACTGCTACAAAAAAAGTAAATAAAACAAACAAGACGTCATCAAAGGCGAAAGTAAAAGATTAATTATCTGTTAAAAGAATTATTAAATGAGTATCGTAATTATTTACTATATTCAAAAGGTTTGTCAAAAAACTCTGTGAATGCATATACGACTGATTTATCAAATCTTTTTACTGAAAATGCAGTGTTAGACATTACGACTAATGAACTGAATAATTTAGTCAAGTTAGTTTCCACAAAGCCTTATAGTCCAAATACAAAAAAAAGAAAACTTTCAGTCTTAAAACAGTTTGTCAATTGGTTCAATCTTTCAGAAAATAAAAAAACCATAATTCTCCAGGATGTGACTATAAAAGCTGGTCAAAAACTTCCAGAAACCCTATCAGTTGGACAAATTGAAGAAATGATTAATTATTATGCACTAAAAACTTTTATGTCTGAGAGAAATAAAACAATTATTGACTTTATGTATTCAACTGGATGTAGGGTTAGTGAATTATGTGATGTAAAAATTTCTGATATCGATTTCGAAGAAGACTACATACAGCTTACAGGAAAAGGTTCTAAGCAGAGGATTGTTCCGATTGGCGCAAAACTTAAGAAAAACTTGTTATCTTATATTAATGTAAGGAACAAAAAGGATAATACTAACTCTCCATACTTATTCATTTCGAAATCAAATACAAAGCTAGAAAGAACAGCAATTTTCCGACTTATTAAACTAACTGCATTGCATACAAAAATAGATATTAATGTACATCCGCATACACTTAGGCATAGCTCTGCTACCCATATGCTTGAAGCTGGTTGTGACTTAAGGACTCTTCAGGAATATTTGGGACATTCATCTGTATCCACAACACAAATATATACTAAGCTCACTAAAGAATTTTTAAGCGAAGTTTTTAATGAAAGTCACCCAAGAGCATGAAGCAAATATATTTAAAATCCAAAAGAGCATTCAGGTTTCTCTTCTACAGACATTTATCAATAAATGAACAGTTAGTCATATCCGAAATACTAAAAAGTAGTGAACTCATTACACAGTATTGGTTACTGAACAAAGCAGACAGGCATCACTCAATCGAAGTGATGTCTAGATCAAATAAATTAACAAACGACTCTGAAGTGTTATGTTTATCTTTACTTCACGATATTGGAAAAAATACTAGTCACTACTCATGGCTTTTTAGAATCCTTGCGGAAATGAAAATAATCACAAATTCAAAAGCTCAAAATTACTTACATCATGAAGATATAGGTTTAACTGTTTTGCGAAGCTTAAAAAATGCAGAAGAAATCGTTCGCTATTATGAAAATGAGTTGTTAAAACAACGTCATGATATTTTAGATAAAACAGATTATTAATGAATAATTTAGAAGTAATAGAAAATCTCAAAAACTTACTTGTTGAGTATACATCTAACTCAAAAGATCAAATCGAGAATAATCTTACGATGATTTTCCAAAGTTTTGAAAATAAATCGTTAAAAGAAGATATTGACAACTATGCAGAATTTGTACTTCTCGGAGCTTCACTATTCGAGCTAAAAGCTAAAAGGTTACTACCGCAGGAAGATGAAGTTGAGTGGCTCGATGAAGTTGAACTTATTAAGGATAAAGATTTAGCATTTGCACGTCTTTTACAATTTAAAGCTTTTACTGAGGTTGGTATTGCTATGGCGATTAAGGTTAAACAAACTGAACAAGAAATTCCTGCCTTTAAATACTATCAAACTAATTCATTAACAATAAAACCAGAAATACAGTACAAACTTGAATTAAGTAAATTTCAAGAAACTGCTGTTGAAGTGTTTAGTCGTTATAAAACTATTCAAGGATTTTCGCATATCGATAAAGAGTTGCCAGATTTACAAGTTGCAATTGATGACCTACTTCAGATTGTAGACAAGAGGTTAAGTACTACATTTGGCGAACTTGTGTCTTCTGTTAATTCATCACAAGAGGCAGTAGCATTTTTCCTAGCTTTACTGGAAGCAGTAAGGTGGGGTTTCATAAAAGCTGAACAAACAAACATTGATAAAGAGATTATTATTGAGAAAAACTATGAATAATAAAAAAGTAATTTCAGCAGTACTCCTAGTAAGCGATGGTGCAATAGATCACGAATATTTTATGAATCTATTACAAATCGAACACAATGAGTTAATAGAAATACTTAAAGAAATTAATACAGATCTTGAAAATGTTGGAATTGGATTCTACATAAAGTTTGATAATTCTAAATCAGACATTGTGACCAAAGCTGAAATTTCAGAGTTACTTAGCGATGTAAAACCTCCTCCGATTTTGAAAGGTCTATCAACTCCAGCATTAGAAACACTAGCTATAATTGCCTACGAACAACCTGTAACAAAGTTGAAGATTTCAGAGATTAGGGGAGTGGAGTCAGAGTCGTCAATCAAAACGCTTGAATCAAGAGGTTTGATTGAAAAAGGTGGAGAGTTAGATGTTCCGGGTAACCCAATTCTATATACAACTACTGATCTATTTTTAACTAAATTAGATGTTAGTTCTATTGGTAATCTGCCAACAATCGGTAATTACTTTGGTAATTCAGAAGAAGAATAGCTTTTTGAGAATAAATAGATATCTAGCGCTAAATCTGAATATTTCCCGTAGAGATAGTGACAACCTTGTAGAACAAAAGACTGTTAAGATAAACGGATTTCTAGCCAATCACGGTGACATTGTTGATGAAGATGACATTGTCATTTATAAAAATCAAGTTGTTCAACTAAGAAAAGAGCACGAGTATTACCTTTTCTACAAACCCTATGGTTATGTTTCATCACATAAAAGACAAGGGGATTCAAAAATAATTTATGATTTAATAAATAATAAATCTCTTAAATTTGGAGGACGCTTGGACAAAGATTCTGAGGGTCTTATGCTTCTAAGTACAGATGGAGTATGGCTCAATAAATATTCACATCCTAAAAGCAACATTTCAAAAAAATATATAGTTGTTACAGGCAAAGAGATTAATTTTGAAACATTTCGGAAAACTATAAAAGACAATGATGAACAATTAAAAATTCATGAAATACATGAAATAAAAAAATTGACCTATGAAATAGTTTTAAAAACTGGTAAAAATCGTGAAATTAGAAGAATTTTCGAAGTCAACAATATACAGATTAAAAACTTAAAGAGGGTACAAGTGGATAAATTCAAAATAGGCAAGATGAAAATTGGTGAGTTGAAAAAAATTAATTACCATAACTAATGATGAATTTACTTATAACAATTGATGGCCCTTCTGGTGTTGGTAAGACAACACTCGGTACTTTGTTAGCTGAAGACCTAGAGTCTAATTTCTTTTCTAGTGGAAAGATTTACCGTATTATTGCAAGCTATATCAGTGATTTTCCGTCCTCACTAATAGAAAATTATTCTTTAGTTATTAATAATGATTTATCAATTAACTTAAATGATCAACCATATGTTGATTCACATCTTTACACCAAAGAAATAAATTCAAAATCCTCGGAAATTGCTAAATCTAAAAAAGTTAGAAAGCTTGTATCCATTGCATTAACGACTCTATCTAAAAATTTAGATAATGGTCTTATTGTTGAAGGTCGGGATATGGGTAGTGTAGTTTTTCCTGATGCGGATTTAAAAATTTATCTTGATGCTGACATAGAGGTTCGAGCAAAAAGAAGATTAAAACAATCTAATGAATCAGAAACTCTGCAAGATATAAAAACCAGAGATCAAAATGATTTAAATCGTGAAGAGTCTCCCTTAACAATTCCAGATAATGCACTATACATAGACAACACAAGCATAGATATGGACGAAGTTCTAAAAATTGTTAAAGAGAACTTAGAGCTTCAGTAGCATTCCACAGTTTATCTTTGTTAACACTTTTAATAGGTTCTACATTATTTTCAGGAAAAATGTTTAACAGGAAATTACTGATTGCGGAAATATTCGATCTTAATTCTTTAGGCAATGGAAAATATTCTTTTTCATCAGTATTTTCAAAATGTTCTGTGTTCTTTGGATTTAGTCTGGTAATAATTTCCTGAACAATATGATCAGGAGCAGATGCACCTGCAGTTATTGCCACATTTTTACTTTCAAGGTCGAGGTTATCTATTTCATCTATAGTATTAACTCTATAACTTTCTTTACCTAGATTCTTAATCGTTGAAACTAAAGCCTTTGTATTGCTTGAAGTATCTGAGCCAACAACTATTACTACGTCTACTAATGATGAAACATTAATAACAGCCTCTTGCCTATTTGTTGTTGCATAGCAAAGATCGCTTTTTCTGGGCATATTTAGTTCGGGGTAGAGAAGTTTTGCAGATTCCATTATTGGTTTCCACTCGGACATAGCTAAAGTAGTCTGTGCGAGTAGGGCTACTTCATTACCTTGAATATCAATATTATTAAGATCTTCTTCTTTTTCGACTAGAAACATTGATTCAGGCGCTACACCCAAGGCACCGATTGCTTCATCGTGGTTTTTATGTCCTACATAAATTATTTGTTTTCCAGATTCAGTGAATCTCTTAGCTTCATGATGAACTTTTGTTACTAGAGGACAGACTGCATTGACCTGAACAGAGGAGATACTGTTAAAATTTTTTTCAATATTAGGTGCTGTTCCATGTGCAGAAAGCATTAGAACAGAACCAATGGGTAGTTCATCTGGTGATTCTATAAATTTGATATTTTTGTCTTTAAATTTTTCAACTATCCAGTCATTGTGGACAATTTCGTGATAGCAATAAATTGTTTCATCATATATTTTCAGCATCCAAGTTAGTGCCTTGATAGCCATTTCAACACCAGCACAAAATCCTCTTGGAGTAACTATATAAAGATTGTTTACCATAGAATTAGGATAGCTATATTTAAATTATGACTAAAAACAAAAATGATGAAGTTTTATTGATTGGCTTACCTAATTCGGGTAAGTCTTCTCTAGTTAATGCCCTATGCGGAAAAAAAGTTTCCATAATTGGATCTACGCCTAATACGACAAGAGATAAGGTATCAGCAACAATTAAAAGGGAAAATAAAGTTTTTGAGATTTCAGACTTACCTGGATACCTTGAAGATCCTGATGAGCTCAATGAAAAGTTTCAAATTAAATTAAGAGGATATCTTGATGCTGCAAAAGTAATTATGTTTGTAATAGATGTAAATACCACAAATTTTTCTGGGTTAGATAAAATACACAATCTTTTACAAAAAAATACAAAAAAAAATCAAAAGGTTATCACGGTTTTCAATAAATGCGAAAACTTTAAAAAATTTGAGTTAAATAGTGAGTTATATAAATATATTTATGATGCTGACTATTACGTATCTTCAATACATAAGTTAGGTACAGAAGAGTTGCTTGAAGCTCTAATCAAAAACATTTCATCGAATACAGACTCTATCAAGAACACATACAAATCTATTGCCATTATTGGTAAACCAAACTCTGGTAAGTCCACTTTATTTAATAAGTTATTGAATGAAGAAAGAGCAATTGTTTCAAATATTTCTGGAACTACCAGGGACAAATTGGAAGAAACAATAAATTTCGATTCGGATTCATACAATATTATTGATACAGCTGGAGTTCCACGAAAAAAACAAAAAAATCAGATAGACAGATATGCCTCATCTCTAGCAGTTGGGCAGTTAGAAAATTCAGTATTAGCTTTTTTAGTTGTCGATGCAAATCAAGGGATAAATTTTGAAGATATGAGACTAATTAGTGAATGCATAGAAAACAAAGTGACACCTATATTAATTTTGAATAAATGGGATTTATTAAAAGAGGATGAAAAACTTTTTATCAATAAAAACATTGCCTCGCTTCTTAAGAAATATTCATGGTTGAAAATATTAAGAATTTCTGCGTTAAATGGTAAAGGAGTAAAGAATCTCAACTCAGTTATATATGATTTGCAAAAACAATTATCAACTCGAATCACTACTCATGAATTAAACTTACTTTTTAGAGAAATATGGACCAAAAAACCACCCCATCCATTCAGAGGCAGAAGAGCTAAGTTAAAATATGTTACTCAATATGATGTATATCCACCTTCTTTTAGCTTTATATTAAGTGGAAGAGTACCTATAAACTATCAAAATTTTATCGATAACAGATTACGTGACACATACAATTTCGACAACATATGTTTAAATATAAAATTTAAAAATTAGGATGGAAAACTTTGGCTTTAAAATAGGTGTTTTTTTGTTTGGCTTCTATCTTATTTTAAGGTTATTTCAATTTTTACTAAATATCGTTATTTAGATTTTATCAACTACATTTATATAAAAACTTATATTTCGATTGAAAATTAATTAAATATACGTAATATTAATACATCCACACTTACGTGTGGATTTTGTATACAAAAGGAGAAAAAT